>Ga0160427_10001750_pt1 | contig 13232 bp, 12 predicted proteins | sample SolpanmetagenomL_FD_108194 | JGI IMG/M metagenome (GOLD analysis project Ga0160427, IMG submission 108194) | Solar panel surface microbial communities from Lawrence Berkeley National Laboratory, California, USA - L | ecosystem: Engineered > Built environment > Solar panel > Unclassified ...
ATCGGCGTGATGCAGATGCTGGACCAGGATGAGGAGGACGATAAAATCATCGCCGTAGCCGCCCACGACGTGAGCGTGAACCACTACAACGAGCTGGCTGACCTGCCGCCCTACATGATGCTCGAAATGCAGCGCTTTTTTGAAGACTACAAAGCCCTGGAAAAGAAGCACGTAGAAGTAAAGAAGTTTCTGGGCCGTGAAGATGCCTACCGCATCATCAACGACAGCATCAAGCTGTACGAAGAGACTTTCGGCGGCGACAAGAAGTAAGCCGTCGGCTCTTTTCATACGCAAAAAGAACGTCATGCTGAGCTTGCCGAAGCATCTCTCCCGCGCCGGAAGGTTTAGTAACCCTTTCGGCGCGGAAGAGATGCTTCGGCAAGCTCAGCATGACGTTCTTTTTTACTAGCTATCCTGCCGCCCACGTTTTTTCTATGCCCGCCGCCCGCCGCGCCCTGCCCCTGCGCCTGCTCGATGCGCTGCTTTTCAGCAGCGTGTGGCTGGCCGCCGCCGCCGCCGCCCACACGGCCGCCACCCTGCGCCTGTGGCCGGGGCCAGTGAGCACGGCTGGGCTGCACGTGGTGGTGCTGGTGTTTGCGGCCACGCTGCTCACCTACAATCTTGATGCGGCGCTGCCCTTCAAGTACCGGCAGCCGGCGGGGGCCTCGGGGCGCAAGGCCTGGCAGCAGCGCCACCGCCCGGCGCTGGTAGCGCTGGCGGGCGCGGCGGCGCTGTCGGGCGCCTACCTGCTGCTGGCCGATGGCTGGGTGCATTTTTTGCCGGTGCTGTTGCCGCTGGCGGCGCTGGCCATCGGCTACTCGTGGCCGCTGCTGCCGTGGCGGGGCCGCTGGCGGGCCATCCGGGAGGTGCCGCTGCTGAAGGTATTTCTCATTGCGGGGGTGTGGACGGCCGTGACGGTGGGCCTGCCCGCGCTGGCCCTGCACCGGCCGCTGGCCTCGGCGCTGGGGCTGGCGGGGCAGCGCTTTTGCCTGGTGACGGCACTGGCCATCGTGTTCGACATCCGCGACTACGGGCGCGACCGGGCAGTGGGGCTACGCACCTTCCCGACGCTGCTGGGGGTGGGCGGCGCGCAAGCCGTGTCGCTGGCTTTTCTGGCCGGGGCGGGGGCCTTGGGGCTGGCGCGCGGGGCCGCCCCGCTGGCAGTGCTGCTGCCCACCGCGCTGGCCGCCGCCGTGGTGCTGGCCGCCCGCGAAACGCGCGGCGACTACTTCTTTGCCTTGCTCACCGACGGCATTTTGCTGGTGGTGGCGGCGGCGTACTTCTTCTGGTAAGCGCCCGCTTGGCTCACTGCGCCGAGAACCGGAAGGCGGCCGGCGTGAGGCCGGTTTTGCTTTTAAACAGCCGCGTGAAGTACTGCGGATACTCGAAGCCCAGCTGGAAGGCGGTTTCGTTGATGGTGAGCGAGGTGCTTAGCAGCAGGTGCTTGGCCCGCTCAATCAGGCCGTAGTGAATGTGCTGCTGCGTGTTTTGGCCGGTGAGGCTGCGCAGCATGTCGCTGAGGTAAGCCGGCGACACGTGCAGGGCATCGGCAAAGTACTGCACCGTGGGCAGCGGCTGGCTTTCGGCCCGGGCAAAGTAGGCCGTCAGCAAGTCCTCGAAGCGGCTGAGCAGGTCGTGCTCTACCGGCCGGCGCGTGAGAAACTGCCGGTGGTAGAAGCGGTTGGCGTAGCTCAGCAGCACTTCAAGCTGCGACACCAGCACATCCTGGCTGAAAGCATCGATGGGCTGCTCGTGCTCGCGCCGCATGGTGCCAATCAAGGAATCCAGCAGCTCCTCCTCGCGGCCCGAGAGGTGCAGCGCCTCGTGCACCTGGTAAGAGAAAAAGCCGTAGCCGGCCAGCTTCTTGGCCAGCGGATACTTGTGTAGCAGGTCGGGGTGAAAGACGAGCATCCAGCCGCTTAGCTCCGAGGTGTCGAGTGTAGCGTTGCCTTCGCAGAGCTGGCCGGGCGCAAAAAACGCCAGCGCACCCGCGCTAAAGTCGTAGGACTGGCGGCCGTACTGCATCTGGCCCTTGAGGTTTTTCTTGAGCGAGATGATGTAGAGCTGCCGCAGCGCCGGCCCAGTGGCCTCCGGCTGCGGGTGCGGCTGCGCCAGGTCGATGAGGGTAAGCAATGGGTGCGCCGGCTCCGGAAAGCCGTAGTGCCGGGTAAAGTCTGACACCGTTGCCAGCACGCGGAATTCTTTGGGCGGGGTTTTCATGGTGAGTAGCGGGGAGAAAAAGCAAGTTAACGCGGCTCTCAGGTTGGCTCGCACTGCGCGAACGGGGTCTTACTCCCTGGCTCCAATGCTTAACTGCGCTGGAGCCAGGGAGTAAGACAGTATGTCAGACTACAATAACTAGTATCCTTAAAACCCAGCCGGGTACGCCGCGCCCGCCGCGCTGCCCGCCGGCATGATGGCGTCGAGCTCGGCCAGCTCGGCCGGAGTGAGCACGAGGCTGGCAGCATCCACGTTGGCTTCCAGATACTTGCGGCGCTTGGTGCCCGGAATGACTACGACATCCTGAGCCAGCACCCAGGCCAGGGCCAGCTGGGCGGGCGTCACGCCCTTGGCGGCAGCCTGGGCCTTGAGCTTATCCACCAGGTCCAGGTTTTTGTAGAAATTCTCCCCTTGGTAGCGGGGGAAGAAGCGGCGTGAGTCGTTGGCCTCGAAGTCGTCGGGCGTGCGAATATCGCCCGACAAGAAGCCCCGGCCCAGCGGCGAATACGCCACGAAGCCAATACCCAGCTCGCGGGCCGCCCGGATAATGCCCTCATCTTCCACCCGGCGGTCGAAGAGCGAATACTCGCTTTCGAGGGCCGAGATGGGGTGCACGGCGTGGGCCCGGCGCAGAACGTCGGCAGGCACTTCGCTCAGGCCCAGGTAGCGCACCTTGCCTTCTTCCACGAGGCGGCTCATGGCACCCACGGTTTCCTCAATGGGGGTGGCGGGGTCTACCCGGTGCAGGTAGTAGAGGTCCACGTAGTCGGTGCCCAGGTTGCGGAGCGAGCGCTCGATGGCCTTGCGCACGTAGGCCGGCCGGCCGTTGTAGCCGCCGGTCCACTGCCCATCGTCATCAACCTCGAAGCCGAACTTAGTGGCGACGGTGAACTTATCGCGCTGGCCGGCCAGCACTTTAGCCACCAGCCGCTCGTTTTTCAGCGGGCCGTAGAGGTCGGCCGTGTCGAGCATGTCTACGCCCAGTTCCAGGGCGCGGTGCAGGGTAGCGAGGCTCTCAGCTTCGTCGGCCTCGCCATACACGCTCATGCCGTTTATGCCGCCGGTCATGCCCATGCAGCCCAGCCCTTCTACCGCTACGTGCAGGCCCTGGGTGCCCAGGGCCACTTTCTTGATAGTGCTCATCGTGTGTTGCTTATGCAGGTAGTAGACCCGCGTTATTGACCTGACAAAGGTCCAGCCGCTTACCTCGGCCGGGCTTACACAAACCCGCGCTTCTGCTACACAAAACGGGGCTACTGCCAGCCCTGCACCTCGGCCCCGCCAAACACGGCGCGCTTTATCACAAGCCACATGCGGTCAGCCACCGGGTCGACGATGCTGGCGTCGTCAAGCGTGCGCAGGTGCGCGGGGCTCAGACGCACTTCCAGCGCGGCCAGATTGTCGGCCAACTGCTCGGGCCGGCTGGCTCCTATAATGGGCGCTGTAATGCCCGGCTGCGCTGCCGCCCAGGCCAGCGCCACCTGCGCCAGCGGGCGCTCCAGCTCGGCCGCTACCGGGCGCAAAGCTTCTAGTACGCGCCAGTTGTGGTCGCTGAACTTGCTATTGCCAAACGGATTAGGGCCCGTGAGGCGGCCCTCGCCGCTGGCCGCTCCGGTGCCTTCGCGCTGATACTTGCCGGCCAGGAAGCCCGCCGCCAGCGGGCTCCACGGCGTGATGCCCAGGCCCAGGTGCAGGGCGGCCGGCACATGCTCGGCCTCGCTGCGGCGGGCCACCAGCGAGTATTCCAGCTGCAAGGCGATGGGGCCCGGCACACCGTGCACGGCGGCCAGGGTGGCGGCCTGAGTGGTGTACCAGGCAGGCACGTTGGAAAAGCCAAAATAGCGGATTTTGCCGGCCCGCACTAGGTCGCCGAGCGTTTGTAGCACCTCGGCGGCAGGCGTCACCGTGTCCCAGGCGTGCAGCCAGTAGAGGTCCACGTAGTCGGTTTGGAGGCGGCGCAACGAGCCTTCGAGGGCCCGGTAGATGTTTTTGCGACCGTTGCCGCCAGTGTTGGGGTTGCCGGGCTGGGGGTTGAAGGCGAATTTGGTGGCCAGCACCAGCTTATCGCGCAGGCTGCGCTCGGCCACGTAGCGGCCCACCAACTCCTCGCTCCGCCCGCCGGCATACACGTCGGCGGTATCGATAAAATTGCCACCGGCCGCCACGTAATCATTAAAAATGGCCTGCGATACGTCATCGGCCGAGCCCCAGCGGGCAGTGCCAAACGTCATGGTGCCCAGCGCCAGCGGGCTCACTGCCAGGCCCGAGCGGCCGAGCGTGCGAAAAGAAGTAAGTGACATAAAACAGCTTGAGGAAGTGATGGTTGACCGGTGTACTTACGCAACAACGGACTGCCCCAAAGGTCTGCCTCACGACCGCGTACCAACCTACACAAACCCCCGCATCTGCTACACAAAACGCCGCCCGGCCGCTACCGGGTCAGCGCCTGCAAGGCCGGGCCGATGTGCTGCACCAAGTCGCCAGCTACCAGGCCAGCTTCGCCGGTGGCGCGGGCGGCCAGGTCGCCGGCCAGGCCGTGGGCCAGCACGGCGAGGCGGGCGGCCGGCAGCACATCGAGGCGCTGGTCGGCGCGCAGGGCCAGCACGAGGCCGGTGAGCACGTCGCCGCTGCCGCCGGTACCCATGCCAGGGTTGCCGGTGGTGTTGAAATACACCTGGCCATCGGGCGCAGCCACGGCGGTGTAGGCGCCTTTCAGCACCACCACGCACCGGTGCTTTTGGGCAAATTCGCGGAGCAAATCGAGGCGGTGGTAGTCGTCGCGGGCCTTCTCGGTGAGGCGCGTAAACTCGCCGATGTGGGGCGTGAGCACCGTGTTTTCGGGCAGTAGGCCGAGCATCTCGCGGTGCTCACCTAGCATGTTGAGCGCGTCGGCGTCGATGACGAGCGGCACCCGCGCCTCGCGCAGCAGCCGTTCGAGCACGGCGCGACTGGCCTCCTCCTGGCCCAGGCCAGGGCCGATGCCGATGGCCTGGTAGGGCTTCAGTTCGGGCAATTCACTGATGAAGTCGGCCTCGGGGTCGGGCAGGCACATGGCTTCGGGCCGGGTAGTTTGGATGATGTCGTAGCCACAGCCGGGCACCGCCACCGTGAGTAGGCCCACGCCACCGTGCAGGCAGGCGCCGCCGGCCAGCACAGCCGCACCCACCTTGCCCCGGCTGCCAGCCAGCAGCAGCGCATGGCCGAAGGTGTTTTTGTAGGCAAACTTGCCGCGCTTGGGCAGCGTCACATCGGCCACCGGCGCGGCCAGCACGGCATCAAAACCGGGCGCGCCGGGCAGCCGCGTGAGGTGCCAGGGCGTGGCAGCCTGCGCGATAAAATCAGGGCTCAGGCCAATATCCACAACGTGCCATTCCCCCACGTAGTCAGCATTTTGCGGCAGCAGAAAAGCCAGCTTGGCCAGCCCAAAGCTCACGGTGTGCTGCGCCTGCACTACGGGCGCGGCCGGGTCAGGCTGCGGGGCATCGGCCAGCAGGCCGCTGGGCAGGTCGATGGCTATCACGCGGGCCTGGCTGGCATTCAGGTGCTGCACCACGGCGGCGGCCACCCCATCGAGCGGGCGGCTGAGGCCGGTGCCGAAGAGCGCATCGACCACCAGCGTACCAGGCTGAATTTCGGGCAGGCTGTCGGCGCTTAGCTCTTGAATGGCAATGACTTTGGGCAGCACGTGGTGGTTGTACTCGTAGTCGTCGGAGTACTTGGCGGCGGGCAGCAGGCCCAGCCGCACGGCGTAGCCGGCCAGGTACAGCAGGCGGGCTAGAGCCAGGCCGTCGCCGCCGTTGTTGCCGGGGCCACACAGCAGCAGGATTTCCCCCGCCTCGGCTGGCGTGTAGTGCTGGTAGAGCCAGCCAGCCAGCGCAATGGCCGCCCGCTCCATGAGGGCCGTGGACGTAGTGCGCTGCTCGCGGATGGTGGCGCGGTCAAGCTCGCGGATTTGGGCGGCGGAGAGAAGTTTCATAGCGGGGATTTTACGCGGGAAGCGGCCCACAGGCTACTTTCGGCCATGCAAAGAACCACCCGCTTTTTTATTGTGCCCGGCCTGGGTAGCTCGGGGCCCGAGCACTGGCAAACCTATTTCGAACGCCAAAACCCTGATTTTACGCGCATTCAGCAGCGCGATTGGGACTCACCCGACCGCACCGAGTGGGTCGAAACCCTAGAGCAGGCCCTAGCCGGCGAAGACCTTAGTCAAGTGGTGCTCATTGCGCACAGCCTAGGCTGCGTAACGGTGGCGCACTGGGCTGCTGCCTATAGCCATCGCATAAAAGGCGCGCTGCTGGTGGCCCCCAGCGATGTAGAGACTTCGCACTATGCGGCCTTTCCCACCACTGGCTTTGGGCCGATGCCTATGCAGCGGCTGCCTTTCCCGAGTAAAGTAGTGACAAGCACTACCGACCAATGGGTGACCCTAGCCCGCGCTCAGCAGTTTGCCGAGGCCTGGGGCAGCGAGTTGGTAGTGATTGGCGACGCCGGCCACATCAACACCGCCAGCGGCCACGGCGACTGGCCCGCCGGGCTGGCGCTGCTGCAAGAGTGGGCCTAGCCGAGCAATTGAACCCTGCGCCCCGGCAAACGTTTTACTAGTACCAAACCTCAGCCATAGCTTTTATGCAAACCTGGAACGATGTTATCCGCCTGGCCAACCACGGCGCCCCTACCCCACCGCGCCGCGTGGAGAAAACTGCTGCCGAGTGGAAAGCCCAGCTCACCGCCGAGCAGTACCACGTAACCCGTGAGCACGGCACCGAGCGTGCCTTCACCGGTGAGTATTGCGAGGCCCACGAGGCTGGCCTCTACGCCTGCGTGTGCTGCGGCACCCCACTCTACGACTCGCGCACCAAATTTGAGAGTGGCACTGGCTGGCCCAGCTTCACGCAGCCCGTGGATGAGGCGGCCATTCGCTACAAGAAAGACACCAGCTACGGCATGACCCGCGTAGAAGTGCTCTGCAACGTGTGCGATGCTCACCAAGGCCACGTTTTCCCCGACGGCCCGCCGCCCAGCGGCCTGCGCCTGTGCATCAACTCGGCCAGCATCAAGCTGGTGACGACCAAGGAGCCAGCGGCCCAATAAGGCGTTAGCGCACAGTACAAAGAACGTCGTGCGGAGTGAGCCGAAGCGCCTCTATCGCGCCGTTGGATTAGTCATCCGGCAGCACGATAGAAAGGCTTTGGCTCGCTCCGCACGACGTTCTTTTTTATCTTTCGCTTTATTCTCTTTCCCTGCATTTTACCCACCCCACCATGTCGTTGCTTTTCACTGATTTCGCTTCCTGGCAGGCGCACTGCGCCGCCACCGGCGAGCCCCTTTACCAGCCGGTGCTGGCCTACGAGATTGAGCAGAAGGGCGCGACCGAAGAAGCCATCTGGCCCACCTTGCAACGGGCTTATGATGTGATGCGCGACGCCGTGCACGAGGGCCAGACCGGCAACATGACCTCGCGCTCGGGCATGATAAACAACGGCGCCAAGAAGATTGCTGCCTCGCCCGTCACGGTGCTTTCACCTGAATTCAAAGAACTCATAATAAGCGCCTTGGGGGCCAAGGAAGTAAACTCGTGCATGGGCCGCGTGGTGGCCGCGCCCACGGCCGGGGCGTCGGGCATCTTGCCGGGCGTGCTCACAACCATCCAGCGCATTCACAAGCTGAGCGACCGCAAGATTTTGGAGGGGCTGCTGGTGGCGGCGGGCGTGGCGCTCATCATTGAGCAAAACGCCTCGCTGGCTGGCGCCGTGGGCGGCTGCCAGGCCGAAACCGGCTCGGCGGCGGCCATGGGCGCGGGCGCCATCGTGTATTGCCTGGGCGGCTCGGTGGAGGAGACATTTGCGGCCGTAGCCATCACCATTCAGTGCATGCTGGGGCTGGTGTGCGACCCCGTGGCGGGCCTCGTGGAGGTGCCGTGCGTGGTGCGCAATGCCTCGGCGGCGGCTATCGCGTTTTCGTCGGCCCAAATTGCCATTGCGGGCGTCGACCCGGTTATCCCGGTTGACCAGTGCGTAGCGGCCCTCGGCGAAGTAGGCCAGAGCATGGAAACCCGCTACAAGGAAACTGCCCTCGGCGGGCTAGCTAACACCCGGCGTGGCCGGGAAATCGAGAAGATGGTGCTGGTGCAAGACGTTAATATTCTGCCCGATGAGTAGGCCAATTAGTTGTCAGGCAGCATACTATCTCCCTTATTCCAGCGTGGGCGGCGTCATTAGTAGCTCGCCCAAAAATTTCAAGGCTGGCTCGTAGCGCATCCGGCGCTCTTTGTAATGCTGCCAGGCTTCTTCCTGGGCGCGCAGGGGCAGCTCGGCTTCGCGTAGTATCTGCCAGGCTTCGGCAAATTCCTGACGGCCCGGAATGGAAGCAGCCAGCTCTTCCTCGGTACGCAGCTCGGTGGGCTTGGTAGCCGTCTTTAAATCAAAAAAGCGCTGTATCCGATTGAGAGCCAGCACGCCCGCCGTGAAAGTCAGCTCGACTTGGCGCGAGCGCGGCACATCGAGCGCCGAGAAAAGCAGGTTGGCCGCGTCGAGTATCAGTCCCGCCGTGAGCACCCACGAGCGCCCACCCTGCGGCGAGCGAAAGAAAGCGAGCACGGGCAGCGAGGTATGGCTTTCGTCAATCTCAATCAGCCACTTCTCCCATTCCAGCCAGTGGTCATCGTCGTCGAGAAAATTTTTGTCGTGCCCTAACCAACGCAGCAGCCCGGCCGCCGAGGCAGGCACACCGGCGCGCAACTCTACTTGCGCTACCACAATTTCGCGCCGCGAAAATGCCTGGTAAATGGTGGGCAAATACGAGATGAGCAGCGTGAGCAGCAATAGCCCAATTGTAGCCTCCGAGTAGCTGAACACGTTGAGCACCAGCCCTTGCACCGGCGTGGTGCCCAGTGTGAGCAATGAGCTGCCACTTAGCTCGTAGCTTTTGGTTACATTCTCTACACCCAGCGCCCAATAGATGGCCGTGAAGCCGGCGCCCACCATCGCCAGCCACCCTATCGGCAGCGCTACCAGCCCCACGGGCGCGTAGTGCGCCAGGATGCGGTCGCGGTGGGCAAAGGTGCTGGCCCGCCGGGCCGCAAAGTTGAAGAGCGCCCGCACGCCCGCAAACACGAAGGCATTGAGCCGCACCGACTCGTTGCGCGGGAGCACAAACGAGCGAATGGCCGCCGATACAGTCGTGATAACCAGCCCGCCGCCGGCTAGCCCCACCAGCAGGTGAATACCAAAGGTTAATGCAGATGACATGCGGCCGTGTACGAACCTCGGCCGCAAACCGCCATTAGTGGCTAGCCTGCCACAACTCCCGAAACGACTTGTCGGCCACCTTCAAGCTCTCGCGGCGCTTGCGCCAGCCGGCCTGGTTGAGCAGGTAGCCGAGGCTGAAATCTTTGAGGCGGCCGGGCAGCACGTCGAGCGCCCAGCGGTGTCGCATGCTCCAGCGCCAGAGGCCGATAGCCAGCTTCTCGACGCCGGCGTTGTGGCCCTCGGCTACGCTCTGCTGCCGATTGAGCAGCAAGAGGTTATGCAGATTGATGCGCACCGGGCACACGCTGGTGCAGGCCCCGCACAGGCTGCTGGCAAAGCTCAGGTGCTGGTGCTCTTTGAGCCCGCTCAGGTGCGGGCTGATGACCGAGCCGATGGGGCCCGAATAGGTGGTTTCGTAGGTGTGGCCGCCGATGTTTTTGTACACCGGGCACACGTTGAGGCAAGCGCCGCAGCGGATGCAGCGCAGCGCCTCGCGGCGGTCGGGCGTGGCGAGCAGGTTGGTGCGGCCATTGTCGAGCAGGATGACGACCATCTCCTCCGGCCCGTCGGGCTCGCCGGGCTGGCGCGGGCCAAAGTACACCGTGTTGTACACCGTCACCTGCTGGCCGGTGCCGCTGGTGCTGAGCAGCGGCCAAAACAGGTCGAGGTCGGTGAGTTGCGGGATAATTTTTTCAATGCCCACCACCGCAATGTGCAGCCCGGGGAAGGTAGCCGAAAGGCGGGCATTGCCCTCGTTCTCGGTCACGGCCACGCCGCCTTCCTTGGCAATCAAGAAGTTGCCGCCCGTAATGCCCACCTCGGCCGAAGTGTACTTGTCGCGCAGCAGGTGGCGCGCCGTGAGCACGAGCTGCTGAGCATCGTCGGTGTGCGCTATGCCGAGGTGCTTGACGAAAATATTGGCGATGTCGGCCTTGCTCAGGTGCATGGCGGGCGTCACGATGTGGTAGGGCCGCTCGCCGTTGAGCTGCACGATGTACTCGCCCAGGTCAGTTTCGACCGACTCCACGCCGCGGCCTTTGAGGTACTTATTGACGTGGATTTCCTCGGTGGTCATGCTCTTAGCCTTCACCACGGTGCGCGCGCCCCGCGCCTCGGTGAGCCGCCCTATTTCGGCTAGGGCCTCCTGGGCGTCGTTGGCCCACACCACGCGGCCACCCCGGGCGGTGAAGTTCTTTTCAAACTCCAGTAGGTACTCGTCCAGCTTTTCGAGCACCTGCGCCTTGAGGTAGGCGGCGCGGGCGCGGGCCAACTCGTGGTTCTGGTAGTGCTGCATACCGGTGCTCACGGCCGCGTCGTACTTGCCGATGTTGAAGCGGATTTTGCGGCGGTGTTCGAGGTCGAAAGCTTTCGTTTCGGCGTCGGTCTGGAAGGCGGTGGCTTTCGTGAGCATGGTAGGCAGCAGGAAAAATAGAGGCGCCGGAAGCAACAAGGCGCGCGGGCCCTGCTGCTTCCGGCGCCCCGGCTACGTTAAAGTTACGGCTTGTTGGAGTCTACCACCGGCCGCGCGTCTCGGTTGGCGAGGTCCCAGGCCAGGAAGAATACCAGCCGGGCCCGCGCCTCCATCTTGCCAAACTCAATCTTGGAAATCTCGTCGCTCGCCTCGTGGTAGTCGGCGTGCACGCCGTTGAAGAAAAACGCCACCGGAATGCCCTTCTTGGCGAAGTTATAATGGTCGGAGCGGTAGTAAAACCGGTTGGGGTCGGCGGGGTCGTTGAAGCGGAAGTCGAGGTCGATGTTGCCGTGCTGGCGGTTGGCGGTCTGGAGCGCCTCGTGCAGCTGCGACGACAATTTGTCGGAGCCGATGACGTAGATGTAGTTCGGCTTGCCCTCGTGGCCCACGTCGGTGCGGCCAATCATGTCGATGTTGAGGTCCGTGACGGTGTTAGCCAGCGGAAAAACCGGGTGGTCGGTGTAGTACTCCGAGCCCAGCAACCCCTTCTCTTCGCCCGTATTGGCCAAAAATAAGATGCTGCGGCGCGGCCCGTGCCCGGCGTGCGCCGCCTTGGCAAACGCCTGCGCGATGCTGAGCATACCTACCGTGCCCGAGCCATCGTCGTCGGCCCCGTTGTACACCTCCCCGCCAATGATACCCAGGTGGTCGTAGTGCGCCGACACCACCAAAATCTCCTCCTTCAGGTCGGTGCCCGGCAAGAAGCCCAGCACGTTCTCCGTCGTCACGGCCGAGCGCTGCTGCGGCGCGCTGATGCTGAACTTGATAGGCTTGAACTTGCTAGCTACCGGCTGCTTGGCGGTGGCCGTAGCGGTGGCGTACTGCTGCAAGGTGGCCGCGTTGGTGCCCAGCACTTTCAAACCCAGCGCGGGCGAGAGGAAAAACGCCGGTGCCCGCCCACCCGCTTGGTCGGCAAAGGCAATAATGGGCTGCATCACGCGCGGGGCCAGCCGGGCGGTCATTTTCTCAAACTTATCGGTTGGCTCCTGGCTCACGAAGAAGATGCTGCGCGCGCCCTTGGCGGCGGCCAGTGCCGCCTTGGCCCGGAAATCGACCGCCCACTTGGTGGCGCTGCCGTCGGGGCTGAGCACCGACTTGCCATCGGCGGTGCGCGGCTCGCCCAGCAGCACAAGCACGTCCTGGCCCTTCACGTCGCGGCCTTTATAGTCAGAATAATCGCCCTGCTCGATGCCGTAGCCTAGGAAAACGGGCTGCACCGCCGTGGCCTGGTCGAAAGGCGAGCGGCCGAAGGCGTAAAAATCTTTCAGCCACTCGTAGGCTTTGCCGCCCACCGTGAGCGTGCCGCCCGGCTGCCAGGCGCTACGCTCCATGCCGAAGGTTTGCAGGTAGGGGTTGGCTGCGTTGGCCACCACGGGCGCTTGCAGGCTGTCGTCCTTAAACTGCTGGCTGATGTAGGCGGCGGCCATTTTCTGGCCCTTGGTGCCGGTTTCGCGGCCTTCGTACTCATCCGAGGCCAGCACCGAGAGGTCGCGGCGCAGGTGCTCCTGAGTTACGTAGCGGTCGGCGTACTGGGTGGCGTAGTCGGCGGGCGGCGCGGGTGGGGAGGTAACCGGCGGCGTATTCTTTTTGGCGGCCGGGGCGGGCTTGAATTTGGTTTTAACCTTGGTATTCTGGGCGAGCAGTGGCGCGGGCAGGGCCAGCGCGACAGCCAGCAGGGCGGTATATTTCATAAGGTGCGGCAATCGTTAGCTTGCCGTGAGTAGCGAATCAAAAAGTTAAAACGGTAGGCTAGCGTTTACTTCACACTGTGAATGAGCACGGTAGCGTAGGCAGCTACGCCCTCCTGCCGGCCCACGAAGCCCAGCTTTTCGGTAGTAGTCGCCTTAATGGAAATATCGTCTTCGGGCACGCCCATGACCTGGGCCAGGGCGGCGCGCATGGCCGGAATAAAGGGGTTCACCTTGGGCTTTTCGAGGCAGATGGTGGAGTCGATGTTGCTGATTTCGTAGCCCTTGGCCCGCAAGATGACCATGACCTCGGCCAGCAGCTTCTTGCTGTCGATGCCTTTGTACTGCGGGTCGGTGTCGGGGAAGTGGAAGCCGATGTCGCGCAGGTTGGCCGCGCCCAGTAGCGCATCGCAAATGACGTGGATAAGCACGTCGGCGTCGGAGTGGCCGAGCGCGCCGTGGGTGTGCGGCACCGCGATGCCCCCCAGCCAGAAGGGCAGGCCGGGCTGCAATTGGTGAACGTCGTAGCCGAAGCCAACGCGGATTTTCATGGGAGCCAGAATAAGCAGGATGGACTGCAAAGGTATTTACCCCAGCGCGGGGCTG
>Ga0160427_10001752_pt1 | contig 13231 bp, 13 predicted proteins | sample SolpanmetagenomL_FD_108194 | JGI IMG/M metagenome (GOLD analysis project Ga0160427, IMG submission 108194) | Solar panel surface microbial communities from Lawrence Berkeley National Laboratory, California, USA - L | ecosystem: Engineered > Built environment > Solar panel > Unclassified ...
CAATGATATCAGCTGTAAAGTAGAAGCGCAAAGGTTAAAATGGTAAATCGAAAGGACGTTCGAAGTCTCACATATATATGGTGGCCGACATGAAAATCAGTGACCTTGATTGTATTTGCCCAATTTTCCTCCCTTTCTTTTCTTCTCCTTTTTCTCTACCGCCTTTCCTCGTTGAGTTTCTATTGACACATCACACTGCCATAATCGACAGGTCTTGATCATGACGAGAACACGGCTACTACAACTCCAGCGTCAAACCTTTCCTCACAAGACATCCGGGCGACCGCACAACCTTCCCTACCACCTTCCCTATCAAACCCAGAAATGATGAATGACAGAAGCGAGGCAAGAATGAAGGAAATCCGCAAAGTAGAGACGAGTGGAGTATATCGAGGAGCCAAACATCTTCGCCTGTTTGTTTGTTTGTTGCTTGCTTGTTTTGACTGAGCCGCACGCGGTACTTGTGTAGAGAGAAGGAGCACTTAGTAATTGTCTGCAGTAGAATGGTTAGGAAGAGAAGAGATGGTTGGTTTTGTTGCATCGAGCTCCCCTCTCGCAGCTAGTACAAAAACTGTTTCGATAGAGGACATGGTTGTAATATCAACACTTTTAGCTTCGCCCTGGCAAAACGCCTTTGACAGATTATGGTAGAGAGTTTTGAACTCAAGTCCATAGCATGTTCTCTTAAGAATCTTTTCTTCTTCTTCCACAAAATACATGCGTGCGTCCAATGATGGTCATATGGACACAAGACACATGTCTTAGACTTACTTGGATTCAATCGAATCACTCAACAAGTTCATTCTTGGCGTTTCATCGACACGTGCACTGTGATATTGAATCTCCTCTGTGTGGTATCACGATCAAATTGTCACCGCAGATTGCATTAACATCAAGAGAAACAAACAATTTATCCATTACATGAACACGAAAAGGTGAATCTAATTTTACATATCCGACAGATCAACGGAATCTGATAAGTGAGAATGTGCTTGTTCTTGATTACACGAACATTTTAAGGGGAATTTAATCATACATTTCCGGCAATATTCAAAACTCTTCGCTCATCAGCGACAACAGTCTCATCGAAAATTTCCATTATCTCTTGGTCTAGTATCCCAGATTCCCGAGAGCTTCCTTCAATTTTTTATTCTCATGTTCGAGCCTATCATTCTCGAGCAGCTGTAGTCTGTGTTTCTCCTTTAACTCGTTAAATGATCGTTCGAGCTCTTCATACGCTTGAAGACAGTCTTCCTCATAGGTATCAATCACCACCTGACCCCTATCCAATCTACTTCGCTTCTGACCTCTGCTCTCACCGCTAACACGATCATCGTGGTCCCTCTCCTTACGTTTTGGCACGTGTTGAGGATGTAGGGATGAATCCTGGGGAATCCGGCCATAGTCTTCATGCTTGTGAAAAGAATTATGATCAGCGAATGATTTGTCGATATTATCAAGTCTTTCTGCTCGTTTGGGACCTCTGAAAGTACTGAGTAGCTCAAGCTTGGATGTCCACAATTCGCTGTGCATTGCGAAAGCCTCACACATCTCCCTATGTATGTCAAACATTTCGATAAATTGATTGTTTGTGAACATTAGCATCTTCACCTTGTTCATTTCCTCACAAACCTTTTGTAATGGTACAAGTTGTTGATAAACGAATTGTGGCTTGTTCACAAATACTAGGCGTGCAGGGTTTTGGGGATTGGAGTATTTATCGGCATATTTGTCCAAGGCAAAATCGACTGGAAAATAAGGTCCATAATCGTTGTACTGTGCTGAAATCCGCTTTGACGCGGTAAACATATGCCTGAATACATTTGGTAAATCCTCAAATTTACATTGTGTATACAAGAATTTTTTTTCCTTAGTGTAGAGGGCTCTCCACCATTGGAGGTTACTCTCATGAAACTCAAAGAGCAGATTTCCATTATGTGGTGCAAACATAATTCTTCCTTGGCTATTCTTGTGTATACCCAGTTGCCATTTCACATTTGTGTCAGTCTGAAATTTGATGTTTAACACTGGTCCATTACGTGGGTTGGCCTCGTTAGCATTATCCCAGACATATTCTAGCTTACACCCGATTGCTCGAAACTTTGAGACTTGCATACACCACGCATGCGATGTTGAATGCGTTCGGTTTCTTCGGAATATAGCCTGATGTGGAACTTGAGGTTCTAGATGCATGTGTTAGTGTTTGATCACAAAGGAAGATTGTATGAACATACCTTCTGCATTTACTGGTTCTTCGATCTTCGTGTCCGTCTTCGTTTTCCAGACGTTTTTCTGCCTACGAACCTGCACTAAACCATGCGCATCTCCAGCAATCACTTCTTTGATCCTCTCTTCTTCATCGTCCTTGTCAATCTCCATTTTTTCATGGGACGACGACGACGACGATGAAGAAGGAGAAGGAGAAGGAGAAGGAGGTAAAGGCAGCTCTTCTGTTGAAGTGTTAGTCGTGGCTTGAATTGTGAGAGAAAAAAAGATTGCGAAATTTACCTGGTTTCTTGGCCTTCTTTACTTTGTGCTGCTTCACCACCATGGGTTTCTCTCCCTTTCTCCTCTTCTCTACGCGTCGCTTCCCTCCAATCCACTCAGCTGCACGATGTTTAACCATTTTTACGATTTGTCTTGTGTTTGAGTGTGTTGAGATAATCTTGTGGTGGAAATGTGTTGAAAGTGAGGATGGATGAGAAGAAGATCAAGAAGAGGCAGAGATGTGGGTGTTGTTCTCATATAGGCATTTTGTCAACGTGGACGCGTTGAGCTGTGCACTACGTGCTTGTGTTTGTTGACACGCTTTTGTTGATATCGGGCGTCATCTGTTTTGGAGAGCAAACATCCCTGGGTGACAAATGTGTCACGGTGGCAGAGGGAGAAAAACAAACCATTTAGTGATGACATCGTAAGAAAGCAAACAAAAACAGAATTTTATTGTCGTGTAGAGTCTTTGTTCTCCAGCTTTTACAGAACACCGCTATTGAAGTCTATGAAGCATGTCTTCTTTAAGTCTAGAACGATGGTCATGGACAATCATCACTGTCTACATGCAAACACCTCATATAGGTGCTGAGTCATAAGCACGTGACGATCAAGGTCTAGGGTCACCCACACCACACCATCCCGATCCTTGTATTATAATACATACAGATGAATATTTTGAATTAGGCTATCAAGGGTCTTACGAAATAAAGTTTCTTCGTTTCAATAGAAAAAATTATTTGCGCACTCCTATTTTATTCCATTTTATAGATAGACTCGAGGGGAAATAACACTCTCCTCTCCATTAAAAATTAGTGTTTTCTTATATAAACTCATTCATATGTTCAGTTTGAAATTTCTGCAGGCGTAAAATATCCCAAGATTTCTGAAGCCGGACTTGAGTGGTATAGTATCCGTCTCACAAGAAGTCGTCTTTTAGTATGTTACGTGGGTGACAAGCATAGTGACTCACCCACACTAGTCTCCTCGGGCTATGATATCAAAGATTGATCTTATTGTTTGATGTGTTTCTCAATAGAGCAAATTTTAGTGGTAAACACAGTGAGAAAAAATAATTCCAGTGAGTGAGTGAATTGAGTTTATTATCAAATAAACTACCTAGTATTATAGAACACTAAACGTCCCAATACATAATGAGCAAGTTAAAGAGCAAAAGAGCAAAAACAGTATGTTTGTCAGGCGAAGAAATTAGCGGGGTGAGTCACTTTGTTTGTCACCCACGTACAATGGGAAGACCAGCAATTGCAAAAGTGACATCAGTGGCCCCACTATTTTCTGTGTGTTTTCCCAGAAATGTGAAACTTGCATATCTTCTACCAAAATGTAGCGGAGCCACCAATGTCGCTTTTTCAACTGCTATGTCTTCCCACGCAACTCGAGTAAGTTGGAATAGAACCACAACAAAGCATTTAACTCCGCCAAATTCGATATTGCCGAATCTATTGAATTTAGATCGTGTTACCACAGATAGTGCTCAAGAATAATAGTTGTGTTTAGTTTGGGTGGAGCTATATGCTTGTTGTGGTTCTATTTCAACTCACCCAAGTTGCCACTGTATATGTGAAGTACAATCAGACGGTGACATAATTGTTCGCCCACCAAAAAAGGCGGCTTACTTGAGCAATTGATGAGTGTAGGCAAAAATTGGTCTCTTGTGAAAAGTGAACGCAGACAGTAAGCACTTAGGTAGCCACCACATTGTATCAAGCAATAATAAAATGAAAATCCAGTCGGCTTCTGGCTCAATTTGTCTAGAATATATGCAGATGATCTCAAGAAGAAGAACTAAAAAAAATATGTTCAACTGGTTGAATTGATTATCTAACCAATGAACAAGCAAAACACCATTTCCCATGAATGAAGATAACATTCTTAGTGCCTAGCTTTCTAAGATATGATCTTCGATCATAAATGAGATGATGGAAAGGATATCCTGCAAAAAAAGAAGCCTTTTAAGGCAAGTGAGCTCTCTGGCGGGGAATCGAACTGATTTGGAGGTTAGCCAGAGTCTTAATTAGAAGATGAATATTTGAACATACCCCCGGTCTCCTGCGTATTGGTCAAGATGGCTCCTGAACTGACAAGCAGAAATGATGACCACTACACTACCAAAGATGGATGGTTGTTGTGGGGTTACAAAATTTTAGCATTATGAAGGAATACTCAATGTCTCAATTTGCTCGAGTTTTGATCAGCAAAAAAGTGGCATCTAATGATATGAAGCATCGCCCGAAATGGCCATGCCCTACCTCGATTCAAGTCAATGACTGTAGTCTAGATCTCAGTCTCAGCGTTTTTTTAAGTACACAGAGTCCACTCACAAAATGTCATTCAAGATTGAGCGTATTTCAATGTCGGCAGTGTGATTACTAAATCTGACACCTTTGATTTCCGCTAGGCAAAGGACTTTTTTCTGCTCAGCGGAAATCACAGGTGTCAGATTTAGTAATCACACTGCCGACATTGAAATACGCTCAGAGAAAGTCCATGATTAAGTACCTAGGTATATCTTCACACAGATCAACCGACCAGTCAGGCAATAGTTCCGAAAAAAGAATTCCTTTCGGATAGTAGTGCTTAGTAATCACTTGGAAAGTTAAGTAACCTTGAAGGGAGTGGGCGGTCGGAGTCGGAGGAGTTGGTTGGACCCCCCTTCTTGTCCTTTTGGGTGATCTTCTGATTATCGATCTAGATAAGAGTTTTTTTGGTCACAACCACAAGCCAGTGCCCGGTTCCTGGAGTCTTTCGCCGACTCTTGAAGAAATCGACCAAGCTTATTTTAGCTAGTAATCTACCATGTGTAAGTTGACTAAGATTTATTTCATTTTCATTTAGGCACTTGAACTAAACGGAAATCCTATGTGTGGCACTTGGTTGAACAAATTCAAGTCTGGTTCGAAGTGTCTGAAGTCTGAAATGTCTTCGATGATTGTATAGGCGTAATTTACAAAGAACTTATTCCTCTCCGTAGATGGGTAGTGCTTCAGTACTTCAGCGATGTAGACTACACGCCCATGTTTTTGCTTTGGCCTGTCAAGCACTTCATAAAAGCTTAAAATCCACGGCGGCACAACCAATTCCTGAATTGCATTCGATTCAATCTTAAATAATCAAAAATATATCAATTTGACCATCGTTGAAGCAGAAATATTTCATCACATCTATACGTGGCAAAGATGATAAAGTGTTTTGGAGTAGTATAGCATTTCTGTTTCTGTACGCTTTGCTCATTTCATTGAGAACTTGCCTAAGCGACAAGACGTGAGTGACCAAAAAACCGACACAAGCCTGCTGCGGGGGTGACAAAAAAAGTGAATCAGAGATCTCTTACGAAAATACAAAGAAAGGGCAACCACAGCAAATTTACTAATTAGTATTGAATTCATTAGTAAATTTGCTGTGGTTGGCCTTTCTTTGTATCTTGTATGGGATGGTGCTAAGCAGGCTTGATTCACTTATTTTGTCACCCCCGCAGCAGGCTTAACAAATAGGTGCCAGTTTGGGGGACTTTTTGTGAGTCTGATGGTAAATTCAATAGCAAATCTACTAAGTAGCCGGCTCGTGTTAGAAGTTAGAAATTTTGTCACCCACGTGATGCAGTCAAACATTTGTTTGCTATTGCTTGCGGTTACAAATCGAGCGATTACCATAGCTCTGACAACTAAGCACAACGGTCAACAAGGCTGGCTAAGTACTTACTTACCTATCTTCTAGCATTTACATAGTAATTAATAGTATGTGACAAGTGGATGGTAGAGAAAGGGCACTGGGCATAATTCGAATCTTGAATCATTGAATTGAGCTAGCTTACTGATGGGCGAAGAAGAAATAAAACCCCATCATTACCATGAGGCAATGACCCGAATCATGAAGCGAAAGCATGATAGCAGGTCATGTGTTTGTGTCACCTTCTTACTTGCATTGTTTGTCAGTTGACCAGACACCTGAAGCCCTCATAAGGCAGGAATGCAGCACCCATATCATTTACGCAGAACTTTTTTCATATAGGAAACTCAAGCACAAGTATTGTGATGATCAATTGGCACCATTGGATCAAGCTTCATCAAAAACTCCCGACTCTTGTTTCGAGCTGTCGATTTGTGTGCACCTCGACGGCACTTAGAAGAAGCAACGTCACAGATAAGAATAAGCCGTAAAACCATCAATGCTCACCAATGCAACGATTGCTTCAAGGACTGAACAGATTCAACGGACATGTGCATTCAAGGTACTCAGAAACACGACATTTTTAACATAGGGTCAGAACAACAAGTTCACCCATGCAACCTGTGGCGAGTCTTCTGATTCCAAGATCATTCACACAAGACTTGAGCAGAGCATGAAACATCCGAACCTAGAGCGCCGTCGTATGCTAAGTCAATTCTTGCAAATCAGACAAAATACTAATCTGAAAGCACTTACTTACCCACCTCATATAGGGTTCAATGTGGTTTCAGAAGAGAAACGGAATTTCTGAAGTTGAGAGATCATTACTGCTGGTTCAACAAAGGCGTCCGTCACAGATCAACGGGGACAATGGAAAAGTCCCAATCAATATCATATATCAGTTTTCTGTTTGGCACTCATACACCGCCATTTGCGACACAGCGACCCACCCATCTCGCGACAAAGTGGGAAGAGATATCCAAGACAATACATGCTTCAAACGTCTTGAGATGTCTGGATAGAGGGGCGGTCATGACAACCTGCAAATATTGGATGTATTTATTCCCCGTGCGTTCGTTGACCATGCACCATGTTCTCGTTCCAAACCTTTACAAACCCGTGGTCAGATAGAAGAGGTGCGTCCTTGTGTGTGGATAGTTGCCAGGGGTAGATTTATCGAATACGAATGAATGTATCGATCGCTATTTCTGGCGGCACATTCTTGATCTTCCAATTCCTACAAAGTCTACCTTCTACTATCTCTTCTACGTACAAATATGTCCTTTACTTTGTTATAGATCATAATTGGCACAACCATAGGTAAAACAAGGACAAACGGATTTGGACAAGATTTTGTCACAACCGAGAAAACATAAATTGCAAATAGTGAGGTTGCTTGACAGTTGTTTCAAAGATGTAAAAGTAAAAGATTGACCATCAGTCGTCAGACAAAATTGTAATTTTTCCATCACAAAGTTTCTCCAGCAGATTATGATTCGCACCAGTGGGCTAGCCCAAACCCTACGATTATCTACAACATACCAATGCTTACAAACGACGATTGCGAAAAAGGTGATAGTGTATTTGGAAACTCAACAGACGAAACCCAAACTGGAATGACTGATCGTTGTCGAGACTTATACACTGTACACCGATGCAAACTTTCAGCCTTTGAACCTTATGCGACGATTCCATTCCCTTTCCGAGGCAAATTGATAGGCGAAAACCACGACTCTATGTTCAATGCAGGTAGGGCTTAAACTATCGTCAATAGAATGCTTGCCAACGACGACAAACATGCGGGGCATTCAACAAGCAACGATTCGAAGAGAAGGGCAACGAGGATCATGTTTCCTGTCCTGGTGTCCGCGTTACGGCACGGAAAAGAGAGATCGTATCTCATGAAGAGTGACGAGATCTTGTTGAACCAGTTCCGCTGCCAATATTAGGACTTTTGGAATCTCTCCAAGAGCCTCAAGAAGAGTTTGGATACATGAAATATAATTGGATTTTTTTCAATAAAACACATATTTCACTATAGGAATGGAACTCTGAAGATAATATTAAATTTTAACTACGAGCATCAGTGTTTTTCTCCAGTTTCCCAATTTTCAGCTTGCTATCGCTCCAGTCCTTGAACCATTGTGTATACATGTAGATGCGATTAATATTCTTGGGTCTACCGTCTCTCTAAACGAGCCAATCATCATGTATAGAACATTTATTTTGGCATTCTCTCTCTCTCAAATCAATTTTGTGATATCATCCCACTTGAGTATATTTTTTGGTCACAAACCAAGACAAAACACTAAAAATACTACACATTGCGGAGGGACTAATTCGCTTCTTAAGTAAACGGTACCTCTTGTGCTGTTTGCTAACCGGGGAGCGTTAGCGTGCAGCACACAAGTATTGCAGACAAATCCCCATGAGCTCAACAGGCATGAGGCGCATGCGCACATCATTTCTATCCATCTTCTCTTTGTGATAGGTTTACTGAGAGGTCTCCTTCAATTAAATCGTCCATCATGTATAATTCCTATAAGTGAAACATTGCTCATACAAAGAGACCGGGTCTCGAAATTGTTCAAACAATTATCATCATACGATTTCATAAGATAGCTGCACAGTAGTAAACTTATTTTTCACCCTCCAGAATGATATTCAAATTATTACAAGATATGAAGATATATATCAATGTCTACCTTGGCTATGTACATATAATCAAGTGATAATGTCAAATAGAACTAGCAGCATGCGGTTGAAACGAGAGCGTGTTAGAAAGTCTCTATTGTACTATTTGATTATTGTCTATAAGAAAAGGTATCAAACCCTATCGATATACAAGAAAGGCGCACACTTCTGATACTCCTTGGATGGAGGTTGTGGAGTGTACATTACATACTATATATGAGTAACTTGTTTATGAGCGTCCGATTCGCGAACAAGAGTTGTACTCAAAACAAGCTTCTCATCAGACTTTCTATACCCTTGTCGGAATGTGTAAACTAGATCATCAGGAACAGTCTTTCAATACCTCATCACTTCGCAATCGGACTGACTCTAACAGCACATTCCAAATCCTGTATTACTCGGATCAATTTGGACTAGAAAATTATCACAATCGTCCACAGGGACCAGGTGTTAAGAATATTTCGGTCTGTTGAATCGAGAAATCAATTAGGACAAAGGGAAGATATAAGATCATTATTGAATCAAATTTTACTTATATATAGGTAGATGTTAATAAATTGACTAACAAAATTATTTCATACATGTGCATATATGTATGTCTACCTAGGTTTATACTTAACTTATCCATATAGGTGTACTATCAAGACTATGTATAAGCATATCGACAAGACGGTTTAAGAATGTCACTTAAAAGCGATGTTCATGAAGAAGCGTCAAATGTTCTTCGCCAAGAAAATCATCTTCAAGATACCATATATGCATAGGAAACTGCTGTACACGATTGTCAAACCTTATCAAACACCTTTTGGTAATAATCTAGTGTTTCCTTACCCTTATCATCTGTATTTACAATGACTCTACTACCAAGTATGGAATCCTTCTTCGACGGGCTCAGCGTTGGAGAGTATTTCACTTAATCTCTTTTTGGACCTGTGCTGTGGAAAGAGAGGGGTAGTGAATATTTCTTCTGGTTATATGGGTAACCATACCTGTTGCTGGCATGCGCATCTTTAAGTATTTAGTACTTGACTATCGAAAATGTTGATGGAGCTATGCAGATACTAGGTAGGTGAGTACCTATCAGATCATCATTTGCTATAACATCCAAATCCACTGCATTGAAACATTGCGCTTCGCTTTAAGAGATGTACTACTGACTATACCCGGCAACCGGCCGTTCTAATTTTACACGAATAAGCCGTGCCCGATAGATAGCACTATTCAATACTTCTCCTCACCAAGCCTAGTCATAGTCTAGTGCATTTAACGGTTATTGTCTGTATTCGTTTGCTTTCGACTTCTGCCGCCTTATGCGCATGTCTATAGTCCTCTTTGTCGACTATGAAGTACAAGCTTGGATGTTATAGTGGCACGATATTTGAAAAGTCAATTATGAGGTCAGTTTGTATACCTCCCCTGAATAGGTAGGTAACCATATTCACAACACACTGTACATTTCATCAAATCAAAAGGACGATCTTACTTGTGTTACAATCTCTAGACGTGGGATCACATCCAACTTCCAAGATTCGTGTAAGCTGAGTCTTTTTGAAGTTTTGAAGAACAAGAAAGAATGTATTGAGTGGAGATACAAATTCAAAGAAAAAAAACCACAAAGTATAAAACAGTTACTGGAGACGGTTTAGGTTGAACGAGAAAGATGGTGTTGTATACTTGGATCACGATCATGATCATACAAGCTAAATGATATGGCGACACGTCAGAACACGCTGATTCGCAGGCGTCATCTTGGTTTCTAACAAATAAGGAAAAAAGGACGATTTGTCCTGCATAGTTTGAGCCTATGGATAATCAGTAGAATGTATGATTCTGAGATTATTTCATTGCGGATAATCCTCCTCATCTAGTTTTTCCCCATTCCACATAAACACGTATGGATACTCGAGACGGGGCATAGTCATGTTGTCAGACTGATCAAATTCAACCCTCCCTCCTCCATCGCACGTTTTGTACCCAAGATTAACACAAGTGAATCGGCGTAGTTCACCATAATGAGCATAGTCTACTAGCTGTTCAATCAGTTAGCAGGTATCTAGGTATCACATTTAGATATAATAGAAGATATCTACCCTTCTGCAGATCGTGGTATGGAGCTCAAGATTTTTAAGAGTATTCGCATGCAAACGCAGTTCGTCACACAAGTGCCATTTATCAGAGCGAAGTAGAAGGGCTGTATCTAGACATTCTTTGAAGGTCACTTGTTCAATCTTTTTGTGATTTTCGAACTTTATCGCTTGCGCATACCCTAAAGCATTATTAGCACTATTCATATACCTAGGTATCTAAGTTACAAGGTAATCTTTACCAATTGATGAAATACCTCGACACAAGCTAATGTCAATCTGCTGAAGATTTGTTTGTGATTGGCAGAATGGAACGAGCCTATCACTGTCTAGGTTCAGTTGGTTTAAAGTCAAATGGGTCAACAGTGTCACTTGTGTCGGAAATTTGAAATTTTCAACTTCAGATCTTAAAAATTTAGTTAGCATCAATAGACGGCTATGCGATATGGGAACTCTTACATGCCATCTTTGGCACGATGACCCAACTTAATCACAAATTCTTTTAGTCTTGGCGCTTGTAACACAGAGCTTGTCAACTGCAAATTTCTGTAACCGATGTCTTGATTGATGTGTATTTTTTCAATTTGTCTTGGTAACATTGCGAGATCTTCAAGTCCAAGAGCAAACTTGCCCACAATGACAATCTTCGCCAAAGATTGTGCTTGAGGATTAGACAAATCGAAAAGCAAACGGTTGAACACATTCTCTTGTCGTGTCTCGAATTCGTCCTGCAGAATCCAGACTTCATTGATAGCACCGAGTGCTCTAGGGGTCCGTTGAATCACTCGTCTCATGGTTTTCATATCCTTCAACGTAGTCAGAACCGGTCTATATCAGATTATGTTAGGGCCAATCATAAGTATTTATTGATCACTTGGGTGGTTATTGACCGTTGATAGATTTGGTCAATGAATAACTCATTCCAGATGCGTCCTATGGAGCGATACTACTCAAGCGTGTCAGACATGCTACTAGATACTATGAAAGAGAAGAGAAGACCTACCCCAGACACATCATGCAGAAGAGCTTTCCATACTACAGATCTTTGTAAGATGGCTGATCTTTCATCATGTGGAGTAAAAAGATCGTATACTGCCTCTTGACGTTGTTTAGTTGAATCGGCTAGATCTTCAATAACAAGTTCTATGATCATGATCAGAATTTCTCTGGGGACACGCTGAATCACACACGCCATGTTGGTTCCAGATAGAGGGAACAAAGGACGTAGTCTGTCTTGCACAGTCAAAAGAGAAAAGGTAAAGTGGAAGTAGATCAGGTCAAAGTTGGGTTGTTGAGTGTGAATGAAAGAAGAAGCGGTGAAAGAATTTGTGTCTGAATACTTAGCTATTCGAAAAGATGAGAGCGTGACCGTGCGAGCTCTCGGTTTTGTGATTGTCTTTTAATTCGCAGCTCTTTCTGATACCGATCATAAAATGCTTACATTTCTTGGTGTTTGCTATTTCTCTGCACGGAAGCATGTGGAATATTCCACCACACTACTATTATGTCATTTGCGCAATAGGGACCCATCTGATGTCTTATGTGAAAGCACGACACGGGCACAATAGAAGGATCTAGCATTATTCTCAAAGCCGAGCAAAAAAAGCTTCACACACTCAAGACAACGACCCGATTATGGTAATAGAGAAATAGCGCCTACAATACTAAATCCTGTGGACAGATAGGCATCCTGAGATTTGCAGATCGTCTATAAAAGATCAGACATCAGACATCATTATACGATTGGAAATCCTGTTTACTTCACGTTCAAGTTATGTATACTTCCACATCTCATAGCGAATTTGTGGTTTACACATGCCATTGCTGTATTCACCAGCACCACAACAAAAAACAACAATGAAACAAAGATTGCCGCGATCTTCATCCTTCACTCAACCTTTGTCATTGTTCCTGGAGCATGGGTGGTCGGTGTATTTTGCTCACCAAAAAAGTGTTTGTTTGCTTGCTAAAAAATGTTTGCGTTCCAAAATAGGAAGTGCTTAGTGTCGAAACAAAAGATGGAATGAAGTATGCCAGCAAACACACAGCCAACTTCAACCCGTTCAAGCTTACAGAAACAACCACCCACACGGCTCGCCAACGCAGTGCACTTCGACTTGGTCAAGTTTTGGATTGTACTAATGAATAAGACGATGTAGACAATAGAGTGAATCAGACAAGGCAGCACAAGATAAGATGCTGAGCATCAATCACCCTTTGTCTGATGTCATGTTTGCTACCTATTTACTTACTTGGCTTACAGTGTGAGGGAAATG
>Ga0160427_10001753_pt1 | contig 13229 bp, 10 predicted proteins | sample SolpanmetagenomL_FD_108194 | JGI IMG/M metagenome (GOLD analysis project Ga0160427, IMG submission 108194) | Solar panel surface microbial communities from Lawrence Berkeley National Laboratory, California, USA - L | ecosystem: Engineered > Built environment > Solar panel > Unclassified ...
AGCGGCGAGTTCATCGGCACCATGCTGCAGAACGGCACCGTGGAGCTGTCCGCCGGCCTCGCGGTCGCGGCCGCGCTGGCCAAGAAGGAGGACGTGAACACCAAGCCCGTCTACAACATGCCGATGATCACGCAGGCCAACGTCGACGTCGCCATGGAGCACGTCGTCACCAAGCGCAGCGACTTCCTCGCCCAGCTGCCCGACCTGACCGCGAAGAACCTCAAGTCCGGCGACATCGCCGACGAGGGCATCCCCGCCGCGTCCTGACCCGTCCGCGACACCGACCACGAAGGAGCTCGTCATGAGCAGCACCGCACCCACCGACGAGGACGTCGACCTCAGCTTCCGGCTCGACGGTCGCACGGCCCTCATCACCGGGGGCGCCTCGGGGATCGGCAGCGCCATGGCCGGTGTCTTCGCGTCCGTGGGCGCCCGCCTCGTCGTCGTCGACCTCGACGGCGGGGCGGCCGCACGCCGCGCGGCGGAACTGCCGGGGGACGCGGTCGGCCTCCAGGGCGACGTCTCCGACCCCGCGTCCGTCGAGGCCTTCACGGCCGCGGCGATCGCGGCGACCGGTGGCATCGACGTCCTCGTCACGTGCGCGGGGATCGCCGACCTCGCGCCGGCCGAGGAGCTGAGCGTCGCGTCGTTCACCCGCACGATCGCCATCAACCTCACGGGCACGTTCCTCACGGCGCAGGCCGTCGGGCGGAACATGCTCGAGCGGGGTCACGGCAAGATCATCACCATGGCGTCGCAGGCGGCCTCGGTGGCCCTGGACGGCCACGCGGCCTACTGCGCCTCGAAGGCCGGCGTCGTCGGCCTGACTCGCGTGCTGGCGTCGGAGTGGGCGGGGCGCGGGGTGACCGCGAACTCCATCTCGCCGACCGTCGTCCTCACCGACCTGGGCCGCAAGGCGTGGGCCGGGCCGAAGGGCGACGAGGCGATGGCGGCCATCCCGACGGGCCGCTTCGCGCTGCCGCGCGAGGTCGCCGGGGCCGCGCTGTTCCTGGCCTCCGGCGCCGCGGACATGGTCAACGGCACCGACCTCGTCGTCGACGGGGGCTACACGATCCGCTGACCTCCCTCCGTGATCATGCAGGTAGCACCTGCAAGATCACGGAGGGTCTGCGGTGCGGTGCGAGGCGGTCCTCGCGCGGGTCAGGTCCAGTAGAGGTAGCGGGCCTGTGGCAGTTCCCGCGCGAGGGCCGCCTCGAACCACGTCCGGAGGTCCTTCATCGTGTCCTTGTCGTAGACGTACTTCACCGCCCCGAACTTGCCGTGCTTGCGGGAGCGGGCGTCCTCGTCGAGGTCGAGCTTGGTGCCCGGGTACCAGCCGAGCTGGACGTCCTTGCTCTTGGGCGTGAAGCGGTGGGTGATGCACTCGACGGTGAGGTCGAGGCCCTCGACGTCGCCGAGCTCCGCCCCGGCGGCGGCGAGCAGCTCGCCGTACTGCTCCCGCCAGTCCTCGACCGGCATGATCGGGGCGATGGTCAGGCCCACGGGGTAGCCGGCGCGGGCCAGCTTCCCGAGCGCACCCAGGCGGGCCGCGACGCGCGCTGTGCCGCCCTCGAAGCGCTCGACGCCGCGGACGTTGACGGAGGCGCGGATGCGGGTGCGGCCGTGGTGCGGCAGGTCGAGCAGACCCTCGACGTCGTCGTACTTGGTGGTCAGCCGCAGCTGCACGGGCCCGGCCCAGTCGTGGGTGCCGAAGTGCGTGATCGTCGCGGCGAGCGACCCGGTGACGTGCTCGATGGCCAGCGGGTCGGTGTAGCAGGACGCCTCGAACGTCGTCCCCTCGTGCCCGCGCGCCTCGGTGCCCGACGTCACCGAGCCGGCGCCCACCACGTCGTCGAGCCCCGCGAGGATGCGGGGGAGGTCGGCGTAGACGCGGGTGATCGGCGGGCCGGACAGCGAGCCCGCGAGGTAGCAGTACTGGCAGTGCCCGGGGCAGCCCTCGGCGAGCGGGAACGACCAGTCCGCGCTCGGCGGGATGGGCGTGGGCTTGCGCTTGCTGGCGGCGCTCGTCACGACGGCCAGGGTGCGCTTGGCCCGGGCGTAGGTGGCGCGCTCGTCGGCCTGCCGCAGGCTCGGGAGGCGGTCGCCGGCCAGGAGCGTCACGTCCTCGACCCCCGCCGCCGTGAGCCGCTCGACGATGCTGCGGCCGTGCGGTTCGGCGTAGGCGGCGGCGGTCACCAGCACGTGCGTCGGGGTCCAGAGGACGGGGCGAGCGGCGGTGGTCGGCACGTTCGGTACAACACCGCTCACCGCGGGACCCATCCGGCGCCGGGGGTGGCGCGGACCACACGGTCCTGCTGGGGCGAGCGACCGCGGAGCTCAGCAGGCCTCGATCCTCCAGGCGGCGCAGGCGCTGGAGCCCGGCGGGACCACGAGGAGGTCGCGGCCCGAGCGCAGGGCGTCGGGCGGGCAGGTCATCGGCTCGACGGCCACGCTCGCGCGCAAGCGGTCGCCCTCGCCCAGGTCCGAGGAGTAGACGTGCACCCACGGGCACCGCTCGTCCCAGCTGACGGCCGCCCCGTCCCCCCGGCCGTCGAGGACCCGCACCGTCGCCCGGCCGTCGCCGTCGCGCCGCAGCGCCGTGAAGGAGCGGTCCAGGACCACGTCCCCCACGACGCGCGGGCGGCGGAAGTCGCACCGGCCGCTGGCGACCTCGTCCACGGCGGCCTCGCGGACGGGGAGGCGCCGGGCGTCGGTGACCAGGAGCCGCTCCGCCGGGACCTCCAGCGTCCAGTCGTCCACCGCGCCGCGGTGCGCCGGTCCAGCCAGCAGGTACGGGTGAGCCCCGAGGCCCAGGGGAGCCGGGGTCGTGCTCTGGTTGGTCGCCACCACCTCCTGCGTCAGGCCGTCACCGCGGAGGTGGAACGACACGTCCAGGCGCAGCCGCCAGGGGTAGCCGGGTCGCGGCGGCAGCGTCGCGGCCAGCGCCACGCGGTCGGGGCCGGCGCTCACCAGCCCGAAGTCGAGCCACGCGACCAGACCGTGGGTGGCGTGCCGCAGCTCCACGTCGTCGAGCGGGAGCTGGTGGGACGCGCCGTCGAAGGTGTACCGGCCGTCGCCGGTCCGCCCGGGCCAGGGGGCCAGCAGCGCGCCGTGCATGGCCGGACGCAGCTCGTCCTCGTCGAAGGAGGCGACCAGGTCCCGGTCGCGGAAGCGCAGGCGGCGCACCGTCGCCCCCACACCCGTGACCACGGCCTCGTACCCCGCCGCCCGCAGCCGGTGCTGGTCGCCCGACGGCGCTCTCACCCGCGGTCCCCCTCGCCCCGAGGGCCCGCGCCGCCGCCGTCCGGGGTGGGTTCCGGCTCGTCGTGCTCCCGGACGAAGAGCAGCAGCGCGGGCAGGCTGGTGGCGAAGTAGTCGGTCTCGCCGTCCTGCCGCACCGGCGCAGGGGCCGGGTGCAGCGGTCGTGCCTCACCGAGGTGGGGCGGTGGCGGGGCACCGGGCAGCCCCAGCGCCTCCAGGACGGCGTCCCACGCGGCGAGCACCCGGCCCTCCCCGCCCTCCCACGGGTGGAAGGAGCGGGCGAGCAGGAGGGCGTGCGCCTGCTCGGCGAAGCCCTCGTCCACCAGGAGGCCGACGTAGACGACGCTGAGGTCGTCGCGGGTGAGGACGAGGTCCTCGACGGCGCGCAGGCGCTCCAGGCGGGTGGCGCTGTCGTGACCCAGCAGCCCGGCCAGCTGGTCCTGCTCGTAGCGCAGGCGCGCGTCGCCGGGAGCCGCCGCGACGGCCTGCTCGTAGCGCTGCCACGCCAGGTCGTCGTCGTGGGAGACGTTGTAGGCCGCGAGGCCCGCGTTGCGCAGCAGCACGGGGTGGCGCAGGCCCAGTGCGACGCAGCGCTCCCACCGCTGCGCCGCCTCCCGGCGGCGTCCGTGGCCGTACAGCAGCGTCCCCAGCAGGAACTGCGCGACCGCGTCGTCGGGATCGACCGCGACTGCGGCGGCCAGCGCGTCGTGCGCCGCGAGGCCGTGCGGGAACGCCCGGGTCAGGTCCTCGGCCCGCGCCTGCCGGCGCAGGGCCGCCGCCTCCGCGGTCCGCCCCTGCTCCGCCCGCAGCGCGGCGGCGGTGTAGCGGGCCAGCGGGCGGACGTTCCCGGCCGGGCCGACGGGCTCGGCGCACGCCGCGTCCAGGACGTCGAGGGCCCCCTCCACCTCCCCGGCGGCGGCGAGGTCGGCGGCGACGTCCACGAGCCGGCCGGCGTCCGCGGCCCCGCCGGAGGTCCCGGCCAGGTGCTGCAGCGTGGCGTCCAGCGGATCCGCGGCCAGGCCCGCGCGCAGGAGCTCCCCGGCCTCCGCGTCCCGACCGGAGCGCCGCAGCAGCACCACCCGCAGGGCGGTGCGCCGGGCGTCGTGGCCCACGAAGCCGTCCAGGGTGTCCAGCACCCTCGACGCGGCGCGGTCGCGGCCCCGGCGGGCGAGGGAGCGTGCGAGTTCCAGCCCGGCGGCCGCGGACCACGTCCCGTCCCAGCCCGCCTTGCCGAAGGCCCGTTCCGCCTCCTCGACGCGACCCAGGCGGCCGAGGACGAGGCCCAGCAGGTAGAACGCCTCGGCGTCGACGGGGTTCGCGTTGCGCCGGGTCAGGCGGGCCAGCGCCGCCTGGACGTGCGCGAGGGCGCTCTCGTAGCGCCCGCAGCGGTGGTGGTGGTCCGCGACGGCGAGGTGGGTGCGGACGTCGCCGGGGTCCTGGCGCAGGGCCTGGACCCAGTAGGGCATCGGGGACCGGGTGGGGTGGCGGTACTGGGCGAGGTGGACGCCGGTGAGGTACAGCTCCTCCACGGAGGACGCCTCGTCCGGGGGCGGCGGTTCCTGGGCCACCTCCGGCTCGGTGCCGCCGGGTCCCACCGGGTTCCACCGCACCAGGACCCGACCCGCGCCGTCCCGCAGCTCCACGGTGGTGGCGGCGCTCGCGGGCCCCGGCGCGGACAGCGAGACGGGAACCCCGGGAACCATGTCCGCGGTGCGGGTGGCGACGACCTCCTCCCCCTCCCGGATGCGCAGCACCGCACCCGGCTGGGGCGAGGTGACGGCGACGCGCGCGACGACTCCTGCCGAGCGGTCGACGTGGACGGCGGCGTCCGGGGTGGCCTGGTGCACCACCCCGATCGCCGGCACGGGGAACCAGCACTGCGAGAACCCCTTCGTCTCCCCGGGCAGCAGCCAGCTGAAGTCGGGCTGGTTGTCCGTGAAGACGCCGGCCATGAGCTCGACGTAGGGGCCGTCCGCGTCGGTCAGCTGGGCGTCCCAGGCGTGCCCGAAGGGGGCGTCGCCCCACGTCCACTGCTTCTTGCCCGGCGACAGCCGCCGCTCGGCCCAGTGGACGAACCCCGCGCCCGCGGCGTGGTCGTACCCGCCGAAGAAGTCGCCCTCGGAGTCGACGACCATGTACGAGGTCGGGACGGGGATGTTGCGGTAGAAGTCGAGGCGGTCCGCCCCGGGCCGTTCGCGGGCGAGCGCGGGGTAGTCGACGCCGTAGTACTCCCGGTCCGCGCGGGGGAAGGCGGTGACGGCGCGGCGGGCGTGGTCGGCGACGTAGCGGACGTCCTCGGGGAAGAAGGACTGGTAGTCCTCGTGCACGCGGGCGGCGACGTTGGCCCACCACAGGAACGACTGCCGCTCGCTGGTGCGGTTGTGCAGGCGCACGACGAGTTCCACCACCGAACTGCGCGGGCGCAGGCGGATCCCGTGCTGCGCGGACATGCGGGTGAACGGGTCGTGGTCCCCGCACCAGACGGTGACCGCACCGTCCTCGCCGTGCTCGATGCTCGTCTGGACGGGCAGCCAGGTCCCGGGGCGGTGGTGCTGCGGCCAGTTGAACTCCACCCCGCCGCTGATCCACGGCCCTCCGAGACCGACCAGCGCCGGCTTGATGACGTTGTTGCGGTAGAAGAAGTCGTAGCCGGTGACCTTGTCCCAACCGACGTGGATGCGCCCGCCCAGCTCGGGCAGGACGACCAGGCGCACGTACTCGTTCTCCAGGTGCACCGCCCGCCACGGCCGGTCCACGGCCACGTCGGCGACGTGCTCGACGAAGGGCAGGGGGTAGACCTTCCCGCTGGAGCCCTGGTAGACGCGGTGGTCGAGGTACATCGGGAACGGGCTCGGCTCACCCGCCTCGTAGGTGCGGATCGTCAGCGGCTCCTCCCACGCCACCGCCTCCCCGGCGGCCAGCGCGGCGGCGAGCTCGCCCGGCGGCGGGGGCAGGGTGATCGACGGGGCCGTCGGAGGCTGCCGGCTCTCGCGGGCGCGGCCGTCGGGCGCGGGCGTCGTCTGCTCGTCGGTGGGCATGGTCGGCCTCTCTCGCTGCGTCGTCGCGGTGCGCGCCTGCGCGTCCCGGGCGGGACGGCGCGGGTCCTGCCCGCACGGTAGGGGCGTCGCGAGGTGGGGACCATGGCTCGATCGACGGTGGACATGGACGTTGCGACGCTCGCGGGGGACTTGACCGCTCGCTCGGGAATGCGTTGCATGACGGGGATGGACGATCAGGTGGCCGCTGCGGGACCGTCGGTGCGCGACGGGTTCGCGGGGCAGCGGATGCTCGTCCTGGCCGGCCCCGTCGTCGCGGCCGCCCAGGCGCGGCCGGTCACCCGGCGGTTGCTGGTGACCGACGCCGGGTTCTTCCCCCGCGCCGCCCACCACGGCCGGTCGCGGCCGCACGGGGCGGGGCAGGCCGTCCTGCTCGTCTGCACCGGTGGCTCGGGGTGGTGCCGCACGGCGGCCGGCACCGCCACGGTCCGGCGCGGCGACGCGGTGGTGCTTCCCGCCGCCGAGGCGCATGAGTACGCCGCGTCGCAGGAGGACCCGTGGACCGTGTGGTGGCTGCACTGCACGGGCTCCGACGTCGAGGAGCTGGTCCGGACGGCGCTCGCGGCGGCCGGCGGACCCGTCGTGCACCTGCGCTCGCCCGCCGCCGTGGCGGCTTCCGTCGCCGAGGTCGTCGACGCGCTGGACACCGGCACCGCCGGCGGACTGGTGCAGGCCTCGGGCGCGGCCTGGCACGCCCTCACCCAGGTGATCGCGACCGGGCGCCGCAGCCGGGGTCCGCGCCCGGGCCCCGTGGAACGGGCGGTGGAGCACCTGCGGGCGACCGCTCCCCGGCGTACGTCGGTGCCGGAGCTGGCGTCGATGGTGGGGCTGCGGCCCTCGCAGCTGGGCGCCCTCTTCCGCCGGCAGGTCGGCACCAGCCCCCTGCGGTACCAGAGCGACCTGCGGATGGCCCGGGCCCGGGAGCTGCTCGACACCACCGACCTGCCGGTGGTGGAGGTCGCGCGCGCGTGCGGCTACGAGGACCCCCTGTACTTCTCCCGGCAGTTCAGCGGCACCCACGGCCAGTCGCCGACCGCCTTCCGCGTCCGTCCCCAGTAGGCGCGGTCGCCCCGTCGGATCGTCCATGCCTCGTGCGGTTCGCCCATGGCCCCACGGCGGGGCGGGCCCTACGGTCGCCCTCAGCCCGCCCGTGCCGCACGACGGCCGCTCGACCCCCGGAGGAACCGTGCCCGACGACGACGTCCCCGGCACGGAGCTTCCCCCGGCCCGGACCCTGACGGTCACGGCACCACCCCCGGTCCTGCGGGGCCACCTGCCCCTGGGGGAGGGGGAGGGGCGCGACCCCGTCACTGTGACCAGCCGCTGGATCGAGCGCGCCGGCGTCCCCTGGTTCCCCGTCACGGGGGAGGTCCACTACTCCCGCACCCCCCGGGCGCGCTGGTCGGAGGTGCTGGGCCACGCCCGGGCCGGTGGGCTGACCACGGTGGCCACCTACGTCTTCTGGCAGGCCCACGAGCCGGTGCCGGGGGAGTTCCGCTGGGACGACGACCTCGACCTGCGCGCGTTCGTCCAGCTCGCCGCCGCCCACGGCCTGGAGGTCGTGGTGCGGCTGGGGCCCTGGGTGCACGGGGAGGCGCGCCACGGCGGTTTTCCGGACTGGCTGGTGCGGCGCAGCGCCGAGGAGGGTTTCGCCACCCGCACCGACGACCCCGTCTACCTGGACCTGGTGACGTCCCTCTACGGGCAGGTCGCCGCTCAGCTGCGCGGCCTCACCCACGCCGAGGGGGGTCCGGTCGTCGGCGCGCAGGTGGAGAACGAGCTCTACGACCAGCCCCGGCACCTGGCCGCGCTGCGCGAGACCGCCGAGGCGCTGGGCCTGCGCGTGCCCCTGTGGACGGCGACGGGGTGGGGCGGGGCGCAGCTGCCCCCCACGCTCCTGCCGGTCTACAGCGCCTACGCCGACGGCTTCTGGGAGGACAGCGCGACGGGGTGGCCGGCGTTCGCCGCCGCGCACTTCCGCTACAGCACCGTGCGCGACGACCTGGGGGTCGGCGCCGACCTGCGCGAGGCGCTCGACGGCGTCGTCGTGGACCCCGCCGCGGCGGCGCCCGCGGAGGACGAGACCCGGCCCTTCGCCACGTGCGAGCTCGGCGGGGGCATGCACGTCGCGTACCACCGTCGACCCCTGGTCACGCCCGACGACGTCGCCGCCCTGGCGCTGGCGAAGATCGGCAGCGGCTCCGTCTGGCAGGGCTACTACCTGTACGCGGGGGGCACCCAGCGGGTCGGTCCGCACGGCAGCGAGCAGGAGTCGCACGCCACCGGCTACCCCAACGACGTCCCGACCCGCAGCTACGACTTCCACGCCCCCGTCGGCGAGCACGGGCAGGTCCGCCGCCACCACCACCTGCTGCGGCTGCAGCACCTCTGGCTGCAGGAGGAGGGGCCCGCCCTCGCCCGGGCGACCACCACGGTCGGCGGCGGTGGCGACGACCCCGCCGAGCTGCGCTGGGCCGTGCGCTCGGACGGCACCCGCGGCCACCTCTTCGCCACGACCTACCAGCCGGCGGCACACGCGCTCCCCGCCCAGCACGGGGTCCAGCTCAGCGTGCGCTTGGACGACGGCCGGGGCGGGGTCGAGGAGGTCACCGTTCCCCACGGCGGGCCGATCACCCTGCCCGCCGGGGTCAGCGTCGTCTGGCCGCTGCGTCACCGGCTGGCCGGCGGCATCGTCCTGCGCAGCGCCACCGCCCGCCTGGTCACCCGCGTCAGCCACGCGGGGACGGACACGGTGGTCCTGGTCGCCACGCCGGGCGTGGCGGTGGAGCTGGTGCTCGAGGGCCACGTGAGCGTCGCGGGGCCGGCTCGCGGTCACCACCGCGACGGCCTCACCGTGGTGCAGCTGACCCGGCCGCCGGGGCCGACGACCGTGGTGGAGGTGCAGCCGGGGGTCCGGCTCCTGGTGCTCGACGAGGACACGGCGCTGCGGCTGTACCGGCTCCCGGTGGCGGGGCGCGAGCGCCTGGTCCTGAGCGACGTCCCGCTCTACGCCGCCGACGGCGGTCTGGTCCTGCACACCGAGGACGGCCGCGCGGAGCTCGCGCTCCTGCCCGGGGTCGCCGCGCTGAGCTCGCCGGACGCCGAAGTGGCGCCCGCCCGGGGTGCGTCCCCGTGGCAGACGTGGACGGTCCGCACCGACGGGCCCGGCGCACGCTCGCTGCTCGCGGACGTCACCCCCGCCACCGGTGAGGTCCCCGCCGCCCGGCGGGGTGGGCCCCTGAACCGGCTCAGCGCGCCGACCGACTTCTCCGGTGCGGCACGCCTGCACGTCGAGGTTCCCGACGACGCCTTCGCGGGGGCCGACCGCGTGCTGCTCCGCATCGACTGGACCGGCGACGTGGGGCGGGCGGTCGTGGACGGCGAGGTCGTGAGCGACCACTTCTGGCACGGGCGGGTGTGGGACGTCGACCTCACCCCGTTCCGCGACGCCGTCACCTCCCGCGGGCTCGACCTGCAGCTGCTGCCGTGGCGCGGCGCGGACGGCGTCTGGGTCGACCCGAGCGTGCGCGGGGTCGCCGACGGGGTGCACGTCCGCTCGGTGGAGCTCCGCCCGACCTACCGCGTCGTCGTCGCCGCCGACGGCTGAACCCGGGGCTCCCGGAGAGCTCCGGTTCCGCGCGGGTCAGGAGGTGAGGACCGTGCTGCCGGCGAGGGCCGTGACGGGGTTGCCGGGGGAGGCGATACCCACGGTGCCCGCGATCGGCTGGAAGGCGAGGCCGGCGACTGCGTACTCGGCGGTGTAGGTCGTCGTCAGGGTGATCGCGTAGTCGCCGGGCTGGGTGTAGGTGTGCGTCACGGTGAGCGCCGGCCACGGTGCGCCGGGGTCCGCCGTCGGCCCGACGACCGCCCCGTCTCCGGTGTCCCAGCGGTAGGACACGGGCGTCGCGCGGATCGTCACCGGGAACCCGAGGATGTCGACCGTCCGCGTGACCTGCGCTGCCGTCGCGACGAGGTTCACGGGCAGGTTGATCGCCACCCGCCCCGAGTCGGGCTGCAGCGCCACGACCCCCGGCGGCAACCCGATGCGCCGCACGTCCTCGATCGTCACGGTCGGCAGCACGACGGCGGCCGCGGCTCCCGCCTCGGCCAACGAGGTGCACCGGGACGCACCGCGAGCCCACTGGTTCGCCCCCGCCGGGCTCGTCCACGTCGTCAGCATTACCTGGCCCGCCGGACACGTCGCCGCTGCGCCGCAGGAGTTGTCGTTAGCGACGACGGTCAGGCGAGGGTCGTTCTGCGAGCAGGCGGGTGTGCGGCGGATGTCTACTGGCGTAACCGTGGTATCCGAGACCCGCTGTATCCCCGACGGTAGGCGCGGTCGATATCCAGATGGGCTCTTGGCTCTCGTGGCACCAACGTCAATCGAGGCCTTGCCCGCGTCGGCGCGAACATGCCCGTCGTCGGCCCGCGCTGGTGGCGTGTGCGACAACAGGACTGCGGTGAGCACTGCAGTGAACAGTCGATGGGCGCTCACGGCAATTGCTGGATGTACCACTGACCATCTCGCAGATGTATCTGTACCGGTAGTGGCGATCGTTCCGCGGCCGGGCTGTTACCGAGGACCGTGCCGCTTGCATCGACGATCTGGCCCGCGTCCGTGTCGACGAGGAGATCGATGTCGGCTTCCTTTGTGCGGGTCTCGAAGTAGGGAATCGTGGCTTCATCAAAGCGAAGGTCGGGGTTCACCCAGCGGTACCCGCGGACGCGATACTCATCGATGGTGTCCGCCATCGACTGGCACGTGACGCAGTCAGCCTCACTAATGCTCCGTAATAACGACGGGTCCCCCGTGGCTCGGGCATGATTGAGCACTTGCAGGTAGTACGCCGCAAAGCCGATGGCGTCGTCCTCGTTGAACGTCCCCTCCGGGCGGAACGTCGGGGCGGGGAGCGAGACGGTGGCGACGGACGTGGGGGTGGTCGGCGACGGGGTCACCGGCGCACTGGTGGTCGCGGTCGGTGCCGCCACCGGAGCGCGTGACGCGACGGCCGGCACCGGCTCGTCCGCGCTGCAGCCGGCCAGCGGCAGCAGCACAGCGAGGCCCGCGAGGGGCGCCAGGTGTCGTCGGAGCACCCTCGGCACGGTAGGGGACCGGCGACCGCCCCCGCTGGCGTCGTCCACAGCCTCCCTCGCGGTGATCATGCATGGTGCACCGTGCAAGATCACCGAGGGAGAGGGGTCAGGCGGCGACGTCCACGACGCCGAGGCGGCGCGAGCTCGTGAGCCGCCCCGTGGCGGGGCCGACGTAGGTGCCGGCGGTCGGGGCCACGTCGGTGTAGTCGCGGCCCGTCGCGACCGTCACGTACTTCCGCCCGGCCCGGCGGCCGTTGCACGGGTCGAAGGGGACGGCGACAGCGACGCCGTCCGCGGCCACGAAGACCTCGACCCACGCGTGGGTGCCGCCCTGGCCGAGCAGGTGCCCGGAGACGTAGCGCGCGGGGACGCCGAGCTCGTGGCAGAGCGCCAGCATGATGTGGGCGTAGTCCTGGCAGACGCCACGGCCACCGTCGAGCGCCTGCGCCGCGGTGGTGCGGGTGCCGGTCGGGCCGTACTCGTACGTCATCACCCCGTGGACGGCGGCGCAGACCCGCTCCGCGGTGTCGACGGAGGTCTCCCGCGGGCGGCGCAGGTCGGCGGCCCAACCGCGCAACCGGTCGTCGGGCGCGGTGAGCCGGGTGGGCACGCGCCAGCGGGGGTCGTGCAGGGCGCTGGCCGGCAGGACCGGCAGGGCGTCGCCGTCGCGCTCCAGCACCGCGGCCAGGCGGAACTCGATGTGGTCCTCGACGCGCGCCGCGAGCACCTCGACGAGGTGGTTGCCGACCGAGTTCAAGCGCTCGCGGGGCCGGGCCCGCGAGCCCTCCACGTCCAGTGCGTAGTGGCGGCGGTGCACGTCGCCGTGGCGCGGGGGCGGCACGACGACGAGCCGCTGGCGCACTGCGGCCACGGGGAGGTCGTAGTCGTAGCGGAACGTCTGCTCGAGCCGGTAGGTGATGCGCTCGGCGCCGTCGAGGTCGAGCGCCTTGTGGTCCAGCAGGGGAGCGGACAGCGCGTCGTCGAGGATCACTCGACCTCCTCCGCGTGGACGACCATGGACTCCAGCAAGGGTCCCCCGAAGGTGGTCAACATCGCGACATCGGACGCGTCGCGTCCCCGGCCGATGAGGACGCGGCCCTTGCGGGGCGTGTTGTTGCGCGGGTCGAAGGTCCACCAGCGGTCACCCAGCCACACCTCCATCCACGCGGAGAAGTCCGGGACGATGGCCGTGCCCTCGATGTCCATCTCCGGCAGGTACCCGAAGACGTAGCGCGCGGGGATGCTCAGGGCGCGGCAGAACGTGATGGCCAGGTGGGTGAAGTCGCGGCAGACGCCGTAGCCGGACGCGTACACGTCGGCTGCCGTCGAGGAGGCCGTGCTGCTGCCGTACTGGAACGTCAGGTGCCGGTGCACGTGGTCGCAGATGGCCTGCACGCGCGAGTAGCCCTTGGGCAGCTGCGAGAAGCGGGTCCACGCCTCGTCGCCCAGCAGGTCGGGCACGACGTAGCGGCTGGGCAGCGTGTAGAGCAGGACGTCGTCGGGCAGGTCGATCGGGGCGACCTCGGGGGCGGTGACGTCGACGTCCTCGGTGGCGTCGGGAACCTCGGCGATGGCGTCGTAGCGGAAGGTGGAGCGGCCCGCCGGGATGATGAGGCGCAGGCACTCGTTGCCGTAGAGGTCGGTGTAGGTGCGCCCGTCCTGGGCCGGCTCGATCGACCAGCGCTCGTCGGTGAGGCGGACGTCGCCCTGCTCGCGCAGCGGCATGACCTGCACGACCGACGGCGTGTCGACGGCGGCCTCGTGCACGAACTCGCACCCCACGTGTACCCGCCGCACCGTCATCCGTGAGCTCCTCGG
>Ga0160427_10001754_pt1 | contig 13228 bp, 13 predicted proteins | sample SolpanmetagenomL_FD_108194 | JGI IMG/M metagenome (GOLD analysis project Ga0160427, IMG submission 108194) | Solar panel surface microbial communities from Lawrence Berkeley National Laboratory, California, USA - L | ecosystem: Engineered > Built environment > Solar panel > Unclassified ...
CACAAAGGCACCTTTCACTTTTTCCTGGGCTTCGAGGCGCACGAGGTCGATACGGGTATCGAGGTAGCCGGTCAGGTTGCTGATGAGGCTGTCATTGCGCGGCGTTTTGTCGTCGGTCAGGGTGGCCATGTGGGCGGAATTGTTTAGCGGTAAAATGCGGTTAATAAGCTGAGCCGGCCGCAACAGCTTGGCGGGCTAGGGCGTTCTTTACGCAAAACTTGGGGCCAGGGCTACCTTTTGGGCCGGGCTTTGTTTAAATTTTCGGGACGTGAGTCAGAATCATTACCAGGTGCTGGGGGTGCCCCCTTCGGCCCCCGCCGCCGACATCAAGCGGGCCTACCGCCGCCTGGCCACCGAGCTACACCCCGATAAGCACGGCGGCGACGCCGCTTACGAAGAGCGCTTTAAGGCCGTAGCCGTGGCCTATGGTGTGCTCGGCGACCCCGACCGCCGGGCGCAGTACGATTTCAAGCTGTTGCAGGCCACCCGCCAGGCCGAACAAATACAGCGCGCCCAGGCCGAAGCCGCCGGTGGCCCTTCGGTGTACAAAACGCCCGGCACGCCCACCACCGCGCCGCCGCTGCGCACCCGCCCGCCCGCTGGCGCTCGCGAGCGCCACTATCAGCAGCGGGTGCCGCGCCAGCGGGTGCGCTTCAACAAGCAGGATTTCTGGCTGGTGGCGGGGCTCACGTTCTTGATTTTCCTGTTTGGCGTCTCGGCTAAAATCGTGATGGACCGCGTGCAAGCCAACCTGTACTACGAGGATGGCCGGGCGGCCTTTGCCCAGGGCCAGTGGGCGGAGGCAATGCGCCAGCTCGACCAAGCGCTGGCCCTGCGCGACGACCACCCGGCCGCCCTGCGCCTGCGCGGCCAGCTGCACCAAGACATTGACCACGACCTGCCCGCCGCCCGCGCCGACTACGAAGCCGCCCTGCTGGCCGATGCCAGCCCGCCCCTGCCCACCCCCGAAACTGCCCGCCTGCTCTACCGCCTGGGCCGCTGCCAGGCAGGCCTGCGCCAGCCCACCCAGGCCGAGCTAAGCTACTGCCGCGCCCTGGCCCTCGATACTACCCTGGCCGAAGCCTACCTGGCCCGGGGCGAAAACCGCCTGCTCGACCTGCGCCAGACCCGCCCCGCCCTCGCCGACCTGCGCCGGGGCCACGCCCAGTTGGCGCGCGCCGGCCGCCCCGTGCCCCTACCCTATCTGCAAGCCGAGGGCGCCGCCCTCGCCCGCTTGGCGCGCTACGCCGAAGCCCGCGCCGTGTACCGCGAGGCGTTAGAAGTGCAGCCTGAAGATGGCCGCACGCTGTTTTTGCTGGGCCGGCTAGCCCAGCAAGCCGGCGATGCAGCCAGCGGCTGCGAGTTCTTTCGGCGCGGCGCGGCGGCGGGCTACTCCTATGCGGTGCGGGCCGCCGAGGGCTGCCAGTGAGCCAAAGACAGAATTAGTTTTTTTCTTCAATAAATACTTTAGGAAACGTGATGGACAAGGCTATAGCTTTGTCTTCTACATGTTTTCTTCATCTATTTTATGAAAAAGCTTTCCTTTCTCCTCCTAGCCGCTGCTGCCTTTGGGGGCTGCAAAAAAGACGATGCTACGACTACACCCACCCCGGTAGTCACAAAAACTGATTTGCTAACGGCCAAAAGCTGGAAAATCACGGCGCAGACTCTTACTATCACGACCAATGGCACTACGATTAGCGATAACACACTTGATGCCTGCGATAAGGATGACGCCTATAAGTTTAACACCGACAAAAGCCTGGTGGTAGATGCTGGTACCAACAAGTGCCTTACTTCCGACCCGCAAAAGGAAACCGGCACCTGGGCCTTCCCTAGCAGTGACGAGACGAAGCTGCGCATCACCTTGCCCAATGAGGCCATCAACGGCGACTTGACCATCAAGGAGCTGACGGCCACTACGCTGCACCTGTATGGCACGCAGACCACTAATAATGTTACCTATACGGTAGATGCTACTTACGCTCCTTACTAAGCTCTAGCTGCCCCAACTGGAAAGCCCAGCCTATGCCTACAACGGGCAGGCTGGGCTTTTCTAGTTTAGGCGGCGGCTAATGCGCTTGTCAGCGCCGTGGCAATGAGTTGCGCGTGGTGGCGTCCATTCTCGATAAACCAGCGGCTGGTGGCCAGCCCGCCGCACACCGTGCCGGCCACGTACACGCCGGGGCGGGCCGTTTCATGGGTGGTTACATCGAAAATGGGCGGGCGGGCGTCGTCGCCTTCATCCAGCGGCAGGGCCAGCATATCGACCAGCAGCGTGTAGTCGGGGCGGTAGCCGGTGAGGGCGTACACGTAGTCGGCTTTGATGGTCAGCGGGCCGTCGGGCGTGGCTACTTCCACCGTAGTGGGCGTAATGGCGGTGATGGTGGTGTTGAAATACGCCGTAATACGGCCCTCCTTAATGCGGTTGAGCAGGTCGGGGCGAATCCAATATTTTACGGTTTCGGCCACCTCGGGGCCGCGCACCACGAGCGTAACGCGGGCACCGGCGCGGGTAAGCGAGAGCGCCGCCTTAGCCGATGAGTTTTTGGCGCCAATCACCACTACATCCTGGCCGGCGTGGGCGTAGGGCTCCTTAAAATAATGGTTGACGTGCGGCAGGTCTTCGCCGGGAATACTCATGCGGTTGGGCACGTCGAAAAAGCCAGTGGCTACCACTACGGTGCGGGCCGCGATTTCGCCCTTATTGGTTTCGACCATAAAGTCACCGGTCTGGCCGCGCAAGCCCGTCACGCGCTCATAGAGGCGCAGGTCAAGGCGCTCGGTGGTGGCCACGCGCTGGTAGTAGTCGAGGGCATCCTCGCGGTGGGGCTTGTAGCTGGCCATCGGGAAAGGGTGGCCGCCGATTTCGAGCAGTTCGGGCGTGGAGAAAAACTCCATTTGGGTGGGGTAGCCCACGATGGAGTTTACCAGCGCACCCTTGTCTACTACGGCCACGGTGAGGCCCTGGCGCTGAATTTCGAGGGCGCAGGCCAGGCCTACGGGGCCAGCCCCAATCACAACGGCATCTAACATTTCAGTTATCGAATGAGCAATGAGCAGTTATCAATTCTCTTGGTTAACCAACGGGCCACCGCCAAGTTGGGTTCTGGTGCTGAACTTTACGGGTACAATCAGCCGCCTTTATTACTTGGCTCCCCAATTGATAACTGCTCATTGCTCATTGATAACTGACAAGATGCGCCACTGCGACCTGTGCGGAGCTACCAGCTTCGAGCCCCTGCCCTTCTACTATCTCTTTGACGGCCAGCGCCTGCAAGGCACCCGCTGCCTAAGCTGCGACCTGGCCTTTCTGGACCCGCAACCCACGCCCGCGCAGCTCGAAAAGCTCTACGGCAAGGAGTACTTCACGGACCGCCCCAACTACGACCGCACCGAGAAGGACAAGGCATTTATCGAAGAAGGTAAAAGCCTGGATTTGAGCAAGGTGAAGGAAGACAAGTTCACTACCTACATGCAGCGGCACTACCCCGGCCGCCGTTTCCGCTACCTGGAGGTGGGCTGCGGCCCCGGCTACACGCTCAAAAGCCTGCAAAGCCTGGGCTGGGAAACCCACGGCCTCGAAATAAGTGCCCACGCCGCCGACTATGCCCGCCGCGAGCTGCACCTGCCCGTGGTAACCGGCAACATCGAAACCACCGAGGACTTTCAAGAAAGCCAGTTCGACCTCGCTTACCTGGGTGATGTGCTGGAGCACCTGCTGTCGCCGGCGGCGGCCATCCGCAAGTTTGGCCGCATCTTGGAGCCCGGCGGGCTGCTGGTGCTGGCTTTGCCCAGCGTGACCAACCTGCCCAGTATGCGCCTGGGCTTCGCGGCCTACAAGGCCCTGGGCCGCCAGCGCCGCATGGATATTCCGCCCTACCACCTCTACGAGTTTACGCCGAATACCATCCGCAGGATGCTGGCTCAGAATGGCTTTTCAGTAGTCGATTTGCTAAATCCGGTGAAGGCGCCGGCTAATATTCGCCTGGGCGGCAACGTGGTGGAGCAGGCCACCAAACTGGGCACACAGTACCCCACGTACTGGCTCAACAAGCTAACGGGCCAGTTTGGCGACCGCATGTTCGTAGTAGCGAAAAACGAGAAGGCGCAGTAGCGCGAAGCTTTCGTTTCGTGCGCGAGCGTAGCGAGCATGGTCGTTAGAGGTTGTCCGGCCCCGCCCGCTCGCTGCGCTCGCGCTCAAAGCTGCGTGCTACTTCTTGCGTAGCGCCTTCAGCGCGCCAGTACTCCACAGCGCTATGCCCATGAGTACGGGCTGACCGAATAGCCGCGCCAGCCGCTTGCCATCGGTATCGAGGTTGAAGGCCGAAATGTGGTGCGTATACTGGTGGATGTTGCCCGGAAAAATAGCCGCATAGAACGCCGCTAGCCCCAAGCCCATGCGCACGCGGTTTTTGCCTTTTAGGAAAATCAGGGCCAGCCCCAGGCCGATTTCGACCACGCCCGAGAGCAGCACCACGGTGTCCTTGTCCAGCGGCACAAAGTCGGGCACCTGCGCCTGAAAATCCTGGCGCACAAAGGTGAGGTGGCCCGTACCGGCCGTGACCATGAAGCTACCGAGCAGGCAGCGGGCCACGTCTTGCAGCGGAGTAGTTTTGGGGGCGGGCAGATTAGCGAGTTGGCGAAGAGTAGTTTCCATGCCGGTGCATACGGCTAGGTGGCGGTCAGGGTGCCGCTTGGGCCGTTAGCTCACGGCTATTATCCGCACCGGCTTGCCGTTGAACACTACCTCTTCGCCCGCCCGGCGGCCGTGCAGCGCCACGGCCAGCGGCGCCGCCGACGACACGGCCATAAACTCCTGCCCCTCGGCCGTAGCCAGCCGCGCCGCGCTGATACTCACGTAGAACAGCCCCAGACTAGTGCTGGCTAGTGCACCCGTACGCACGGTATCGCTGGCCAGTTCGGGGTTGATTTTTTGCAGCGCCCCTAGCAGCAGCTGCGCCTCGTGGAGTTGGGCGGCGTGGCGGTCGCGCTCTTGCTGGGCCATGGCGCGGCCGGTTTCGTACTTGTCGCCGGCGCTACTCTTGGTTTCGGAGTTACTAGATTCCTGGGCGGCGGCCATGCCGGCGCGGGCTGCGTCGAGGCGGGTTTGCACATAGGCGAGGCAAGCAGCGTGGAGGGCGGGCTTAGGGGGCAGTTGTGGTGTAGGCATTAGTTTTCTGGCTCAAATAATACCTGCTGGCCCGAGTATTCTTCGCTTAGTTCGGGGTCAATGGGTGCGGTAGCGGTGCCAGCGTTGAGGGCAGCCTCTTGCTCCTCACTCAGTCTATCTAACCATTCCCCTTCATAATCAATGAATTCTGATTGGTAGTGCAACACTGTTTTATCATTTTTCAACACGATGCGACCGCCGCCCCGCAACTCAAAAGCTCCGACTCCAGGCAGCTCCAGCAAATCCAGCACGTAGTTGCTCAAGTTTACGGCCAAGTCGCTGGGGGCGGTATAATCGAAGGCTAGTTCGGCACCATCAAGGTCGATGAAGAGGATGCTCTCGTCGTTGCCACAATCCCAGCGCACGGATAAGGCATGCCCAGCTTGCAGCAGTGACAACACACGGGTATATAACTCGTTAGAAAACGCAGCCATAAGGTTAAGGCAAAGTAAACAGGACTTCACGGCCAGAGTAGTTGGCACTCATCCGAGTGTCGGGGTGGTCGGCGGGCTGCCGAGCTAGCCCACCCCAGGCCGCCATTTCAACCAGCCGCTCCGGAAATAGCTCAGCCAGTTCGCTGGCACTTAGGTAGTATTCGGGCAGTTGGTCATCCGGCGCCCAGCCGTCATCCCAACTGGTAGCGTCCGACTGAAATTCGAGCACGATGGCCCGGCCTTCTAAGAAGAATTGCCCGCCACCCTGCATATGAAAGTCTCCTACCGACGGCAGGCCCCATTGCTCGGCCGAAAAGCACATAAACATAAGGAGCAGTGGCAGATTGGTAATGCGTGACAGGTAGTGCTCGTACTCGTCTTGCGCAGCGAAATGCCAGCGGTAATTGTCCTCGCCTAAATCAATGTTCTGCTCTACGCCATCTAGTTGCATAGTTACCAGATGGTCATCGCTGCCGCAGTCCCAGCGCACCGTGACAGTATGGCCCGCTTGCAGCAGCGCCAGTAGCTGCGCCGGCAGGCTATCGTAGTTGAGTGGCATGCTAGGTGAGGGCAAATAGCACGCGCCGACCAGAGTAGGTGGGGTCAGGCTGGGGCTCGGCCGGGGCGTCATCTGCAGCGGGTGCCTTTGCCTCGCTACGCCACTCGTCCGGGTCGAGGCCCATTTCGCGCCACTCTTCATCGCTCAGCAGGCCGGCACCATCGTCGGTGAATACTGACTCATACTCCATAACTATGTCCGCTTCCTCGCGAAAAATGCGGCCAGTACCCTCCATGGAAAAATCACCAGCATCGGGTAGGGCCAGCAGTTCAGTTAAGTAGGAGTCAAGCAGCACGACAAAATCAGCGTCCTTATCGTAATCTGCTCGAACTTCCGCCCCATCTAGCTCAGCGGTTACGAAGCTCTCGTCGCCGCCACAATTCCAGCGTACCGTGAGCACATGGCCAGCTTGCAGGAGGTCGGCCATCTGTTGTTGCACGGGTAGTAAGTCAGCCATTGAGTAGCGGTTCGGAAGGTAGGGCACCCGCTCGTTCCTGCTGTTGCAGCCAAGCTAAGGCTCTGGGGTCGGGGCGGTATTGCCAAGGGTGGCGCAAGGTAATATGCGCGAGTAGCTGGGCCACCTGCACTGGTGCTGGCTGCCAGCGCAGCAGCTCTTCGGCAGCGGCAAGCCCCAACAGTTGTTCAGCCAGAAACACGCCAAACGTGCTGCACGTGAGCAGCAGAGCAGCCGGCTGGCCAGTGCGCAGGTAAGGCCGCAGCAGCAGCTGCCGTAGCGAAGGCGACAGGGTAGCGGGCACCTCATCGGGGCTAGCCACGGGCAGGGCCGCCAGCAAGTCGGGGCTAGGGTCTTGTAGCCACTCAGCTAGCGTAGGCACGCGCGCAGAAAGGTCTTCCTGGCAGTGGGCTGCCGCCACATCGCGCACCAGTACCTGGCGGTTGTTGGTGGTAGTCAGTATATCGCCAAGCAGCTCGGTAGCCCATTCAATGCCTACTGTATGATGCAGCAATAGTCGATGCCGAGGATGGTAGCAAAAGAGCTTGCTACTATCCAAGAACTTGTGCACCGGCAGGTAGTCGAGTGGCTTCCCGCCAAACTTGTGCTGCGAAAGCAGACAATGTTTCCAAATATTCATGCAGCAATTGACCAGCAGTTGAGCAAGCCTAGTGCGCCTTCAGCCAGTTGTCGCCAGTGCCCACTTCTACTTCCAGCGGCACGCCGCGGGGCAGCAGCAGGGCGGTGGTCATCAACTCGCGGATTTTGGGCGTAATGTAGTCCACTTCCTCGCGCACGGCATCGAACACGAGTTCGTCGTGCACTTGCAGTATCATCTTGGTGCCCAGCTTTTCGCGTTCCAGCCAATCGTGGATATTTATCATGGCCAGCTTGATGATGTCGGCGGCCGTGCCCTGGATGGGGGCGTTGATGGCGTTGCGCTCGGTGTAGCCGCGTAGCGTGGCGTTGCGCGAGTTAATATCGCGCAGGTAGCGGCGGCGCTTGAGCAGCGTTTCGGCGTATTCCAGTTCGCGGGCGCGGTTGATGCTGTCGTCCATGAATTGCTTCACTGACGGAAACTCCTGGAAATAGGTGTCGATAATATCCGTGGCCTCCTTGCGGCTGATGCCGATGCGCTGGGCCAGCCCGAAGGCCGAGATGCCGTAGATGATACCGAAGTTCACGGTCTTGGCCTTGCGGCGCATCTCACCATCTACCTCATTTAGTGGCACTCTGAATACCTTGCTGGCCGTGCTGGCGTGCACGTCCTGCCCCAGGCGGAAGGCTTCAATCATGGTGGCATCGCCCGAGAAGTCGGCCATGATGCGCAGCTCTACCTGCGAGTAGTCGGCAGCCAGCAGCACATGGTCGGCATCGCGCGGCACGAAGGCCTTGCGGATTTCGCGGCCTTTCTCGGTGCGAATGGGGATGTTTTGCAGGTTGGGGTTGGTGCTGCTAAGGCGACCGGTGGCCGTCACGGCCTGGTTGAAGCTGGTGTGCACGCGGCCATCAACCGGGCTCACGAGCTGGGGCAGCGCCTCCACGTAAGTACTACGCAGCTTGCTGAGCTGGCGATATTCCAGGATGAGGCCGGCAATGGGATTATCGGCGGCCAGCTGGCTCAAAATTTCCTCGCCGGTGGCGTACTGGCCGGTCTTGGTTTTTTTGATTTTGCCTTTCCCGATATCCATTTTATCAAACAGCACCTCGCCCAGCTGCTTAGGCGAGCCGATGTTGAATTCCTGGCCGGCTTCGGTAAAAATCTGCGTTTCCAGCTCCTGCACGTAGCCTTGCAGTTCGGCTGAATATTCGCCCATCGCCACGGAGTCGATGCGCACGCCCGCAAACTCCACGTCGGCCAGCACGGGCACCAGCGGGTTTTCCACGTCGTTGAGCAAGCCTAGCAGGCCTAGCTCTTTGAGCATGGGCTCGAATACGTGGCGCAGTTGCAAGGTCACGTCGGCATCTTCGCAGGCATAGTCGCTCACGGCGGCCGGCGCGAGGTCGGCCATCGTTTTCTGGTTCTTGCCCTTGGGCCCGATGAGGTCGGTGATGGGCACCGGCGTGTAGTGCAGGTAGGTTTCGGCCAGCACGTCCATGTTGTGGCGCATGTCGGGCTCAATGAGGTAGTGCGCCAGCATGGTATCGAAGAACGGCCCTGCGATGTGCACCTGGTAGTTCTTGAGAATCAGCAAGTCGTACTTGATATTTTGGCCGATTTTCAGAATATCGCTCTCGAAAAACGGCCGAAACTCGTCTACCACGGCCTGCGCCGCGGCGGTGTCCTCCACCGGCACGGGCACATAATAGGCCTCGCCGGCCAGCCAGCTGAAACTCAGGCCAACCAGGCGCGCCGTCATGGTGTTGAGTCCGGTGGTTTCGGTGTCGAAACTTACCTCGCCCTGCTGCAACAAGAAGTCCAGCAGCGACTTGCGCAGCGCGGGCGTGTCTACCAAGTGGTAGTGGTGGGGCACGTCGGCCAGCGTTTTGCGCGGCCCGTCGTAGTAAGCACCGTGGGCGGCGCCTTCCTCCAGCTCGCCATTTTCGGCGGCGTTGATAACCGCTCCGCTGCCTTCGCCAAACAGCGAGCCCTGTGCGCTCGGCGCGGCCACCTTGGGCCGGCGGGCACCGCGGCCCACCGGGCCGGCCGGCCGCTCGCTAGCGGTGGTGGCAGCCGTGCCGCCGCCCAGCACCCGCGCCGCCAGCTGCCGAAACTCCAACTCGTCAAACAGCTGACGCAGCTGCGCTTCGTCGGGCGCGTCCAGCGTGAGGCTTTCGGGCTCGAAGTCTATGGGCACGTTGACGTGAATCGTGGCCAGCTCCTTGCTCAGCAGGCCTTGCTCGGCAAAGGTGCGCACGTTTTCCTGCTGCTTGCCCTTGAGCTGGTCCACGTTGGCAATCAGGTTCTCCACCGAGCCGTACTTCTGAATCAGGGTTTTGGCCGTCTTCTCCCCAATGCCGGGGATACCGGGGATATTGTCGCTCGCATCGCCCTGAAGCCCCAGAATGTCAATCACTTGCTCCACCCGCTCAATCTCGAAGCGCTCGAGCACATGGGCCACGTCGAGCACCTCGGCCGCGTTGCCCATAAAAGCGGGCCGGTAAATTTTGATGCGCTCGGTTACCAGCTGGCAGTAGTCCTTGTCGGGCGTCATCATAAACACCTCGAAGCCGTGCGACTCAGCCCGCTGCGCAATGGTGCCAATGACATCGTCGGCCTCGTAGCCCGCCATCATCAGAATGGGGATATGAAAGGCCTTGATAATCTGCTTTATATACGGAATGGCGGTGCCAATATCCTCGGGCATGGCCTGGCGCTGCGCCTTATAGGCCGGAAACTGCTCGTGCCGAAACGTCTTGCCCGCATCGAAGCACACGCCGATGTGGGTGGGCTTTTCCTTGAGCAGCACCTCCACCAGCGTGTTGGTAAAGCCCAGAATTGCCCCCGTGTTCAGCCCCTTGGAGTTGACGCGCGGGTTTTTGGAAAACGCGAAGTGCGAGCGGTAGATGAGGGCAAACGCGTCGAGCAGGAACAGCTTGGGGGCGGGGGCAGGGGCAGTTTCGGACATAGAGAACAAAGTACGTAATGTGCCCAACAACCGCCAACTCTATTCCGGGCACTAGCTGCTATGGACCTAGCCAACTAACTAGGTATGTTTGTGAGCTTCATTCACTTTTGCCTATTGCCTCACGTTTATGCTTCGCAATAATCAGGACCGGGCGCGCCGGGCCCGGCTCGTCTTTCTGCTGCTCACACTGCTGGCCGGTGGGCTCGTCGTGCTCAGCCTGGTAGCGCAGCACCTGCCCGACTGGGAAACCGATGCCGACCACATGTCCGCTACCACAGCCATCATTTCCTTTCTGTACGGGCTCACGCTCATCGGCTACTTTGCCTGTATAGTGGCTAGCTACGTTGTGCTCATCATGTGGCTACGGCGGGCTTATTACAACCTGCATCAACTCCCCGGCATTCGGCCCGAGTTTTCGGAAGGCTGGGCGGCCGGCGCCTGGTTTGTGCCTTTCCTGAACTTTGTGCGGCCCTACACCATCATGCGTGAGGTATGGCAAGACACACAGCGCGCCGCCTGGGGGCGCCTTGTGGTGCCGGCCACTGTGCTGGGATGGTGGTGGGCGGCCTTCCTGCTCAAGATGATAATCAGTCGCGTTACCACCAAGATGGGCAGTTCGGGCAGCGGTATCACGCAAGCCGATTTGTTGGCTTTTATGATTGACGCAGGGGCACAGCTCATTACGGCTGGCCTCACCTGGTACATCATCGGCCGGGTGGCCACCTTCGAGGAGGAGCTGGCCGGGCGCGAGCAGGTAGCTCAGCTAGGCCAACCTATTGTGCTCCCGGTTTCGCATCCTACCGACCAGTCAGCTTATCAGTTGGAAGAAGGCTACTAAGCCCAGCTTACCCAAGCCTAATACTCAAAACGGCCGGCCTAGTGCGAAAAGCACCGGACCGGCCGCTTGCGTGCCAACCAATTGTCTGCCTCTTAGAAGTTGGGCGACAGCGAGTACTTGTGGTAAAAGTCGTCGATGATTTTGACGGCCTCGCTGGCATCGTCCACAATGTGCACGAGGTCCATGTCTTCGGCCGAGATGTTGTGCTCCTCGCCCAGCATCACTTCCTCAATCCACTTAAACAGGCCGCCCCAGTAGGCCGAGCCCACCAGCACGATGGGGAAGCGCCCGATTTTCTTGGTCTGGATGAGCGTGAGTGCCTCAAACAGCTCGTCGATGGTGCCAAAGCCGCCGGGCATGCCCACGAAAGCCTGCGCGTACTTCACAAACATCACCTTGCGCACGAAAAAGTAATCGAAATCGATGCACTTGTCTTGGTCGATGTAGATGTTGTGGGTTTGCTCGAAGGGCAGTTCAATGTTGAGGCCCACCGACTTGCCGCCCTCGGCGCGGGCGCCCTTGTTGCCAGCTTCCATAATGCCGGGGCCGCCGCCCGTAATCACGCCGTAGCCGTGGCGCACGAGCTTGGAGGCGATTTCCTCGGCTAGCTGGTAGTACGGGTTTTCGGGCTTGGTGCGGGCCGAGCCGAAGATGCTCACGCAGGGGCCGATTTTGGACATCTTCTCGAAGCCCTCCACAAACTCGGCCATTACTTTGAAAATCTGCCAGCTATCGGCGATTTTAATCTCGTTCCAGTCCTTGTCTACGAAGGCTTTGCGAATGCGCTGCTCGTCGGGGTCGTGGCCGGTTTTGGCCAGGCCACCGGTTTGCTGGCGCAGTTCGGTGATGCTGGTCAGCTTGTTGTCGTTGACGTTGGGCTGCACGATAGTCTTGCCGGAGCCCGCGTTCAGGGCTTCGTTGGAAGACTTGGTCTTGCTGGTTTTTTTGAGTTTTGACATGAGTGCCAGGGTGGGGAAAAACGAAACCGCCCCGGCTCAAAAAGCGGGGCGGCCAAAAGTAAGGGGGCGAAGATAAGCGCGTAGCGCAAAGCCAGGGCGGGGCGCTACTTGGCCCGGATGGCGATTACCGGGTCGAGGTTGGCCGCCATCACGGCCGGGATGATGCCGGCCAGGATGCCGATGCCCACCGACACGAGCAGGCCCAGCGAAATATTGCCGGCGCTCAGAAACAGCGCCAGGCTGTCCTGCGGCACGAGGGTGATGAGCCAGACTAAGAAGATGCCCGCCAGCCCGCCCAGCAGGCACAAGAATACGGCCTCGAACAGAAATTGGAACAGGATGAAGTAGTTTTTGGCTCCCAAAGATTTTTGAATACCAATGATGTTGGTGCGCTCGCGCACCGACACAAACATGATGTTGGCAATGCCGAAGCCGCCCACCACCATCGCAAACGAGCCGATGATGGCACCCGCTATTCCAATGATATTGAAGAGCTTGCCGATGGTATCGGCAATCATTTCGGGGCGGTTGAGGGCAAAGTTATCTTCCTCGCGGGGCTTGAGGCCCCGAATAATGCGCATGTCGCCCTGCATCTCGGCTTCGAGGTTGAGCAGGCCGGGGTCGTCGTCGCGGCCCTTCACGCCGAGCTGCGGGGAGGGGCCGCTCATGCCAGTGCTGCTCAGGGCAAAGATGCTGGCAAACATGCCGTACGGAATCAGGCAGTTGGTGTCGTTGCTGGGGGCACCGAGCAGGTTTTTGCCCTCCTTTTTCATCACGCCAATCACGGTAAAGTAGCGGCCCTGCGTCTTAAACTGTCGGCCCACCGGCTCGCCCTGCGGATAAAGGTTTTCGGCGATGGTGGCACCCAGGATGGCCACTGGCCGGCCGCCATCCATTTCCTGCTGCGTGAAGTAGCGCCCCTGCTCGATGGGCACGCTCGACACGTTGCGGTAGTCGTAGCTCACGCCCTGCAAGGCGCAGTCGCTCACCGAGTTGATTTCGCTTTTTAGCGTATTGCCGCCCTTAGCCACGAAGATGGCCACGCCATTCTGGCTGCCGGCGGGCAGCATGCGTTGGAGCTGCCGAAACTCGCGCGCCGTGGGCACCGGGCGGTTGAAATACTTCCACCAGGGGCGGTTGGGGTCGAAGGTCCAGGGCCACTTGCCCACGTAGATAACCTTGTCGCCCAAGAAGTTCATGCTGCTGCGCACGTTGGCTTCGAGCGAATCGACGACCATAAAC
>Ga0160427_10001755_pt1 | contig 13220 bp, 13 predicted proteins | sample SolpanmetagenomL_FD_108194 | JGI IMG/M metagenome (GOLD analysis project Ga0160427, IMG submission 108194) | Solar panel surface microbial communities from Lawrence Berkeley National Laboratory, California, USA - L | ecosystem: Engineered > Built environment > Solar panel > Unclassified ...
CATGTTTGAACTACATTTGAAGTGTGACCCAATTGTGCTTAAAAAACATTCAGTTACTGGCACTACCCCTGCACTATAGTACTATCATTGTCGTATACCACAATTGCTTGGTATCGTTATCAGTACGTTAGGGGCAGATTACGTTAGTGCTATGATATAGATATACCTAAAGGACAGTTTAAAATCCACTATAAACATACTCTGATTAAGCGGTAGGCGTAGTTCAAGCACAGTTTAGACGCCTGATGAAAGATTTAAGCAATCATCAAATACTGCAAAATCCTATAATCTCTGTGAAGAGATTAGGGTTTTGATGCTTATTTATGTCTGATCCGATATGTCTAAAACAACTGACATATTTTTATAGAGGCAGACCTCAGTGGACGTTTGTCGCATGAGGTCCTCCTCCAAAAACTTGCTTTTTTTTTCCCCTCACATTTCCTTCGTACGAGAAACATAACCTTGTCATTGATCTCAGAAGCTTTTGCATAGATTCTTCTCTTTTGGCTCACCTCCTAACAGATGTCTTGATAAGGTAATTGGTGCGCGTGATGGTGCATAAATCGGATCGATCTGAGGGTTTTAAGCATGTGTGAATTTAGGTATTTAGGCTCCCTCCGAGTTTGGAGGTTAGGCTTCTTCCCCACATTATGACATCAATACAAGCAAGGGTCCTTTTGGCACTGCCACTAAAGCGTCTAAAAGCAAGGGTAGCGATAAAGAGAGAAATGATACTGTTTAGGCTCAACACGCTCGAAACTTTTACAAGCTCGACGGATGTTAGAGGATTGTATTGTGCATATTTCAAGCTTCAATCATGATCAGCCCGCGTTTCTCAATTATTGAAAGTATGGGCTTTTGACTTCAATCCCTGTCCTTGGTTAATCGATTCTGCTCAACCCCCCAACCCTTTTCCTTCCTTTCACCTCTTCTCCCGGCCAAAAAAAAGGAAGAAAAGAGAAAGTAAGAAACCAAACGTCAAAAAATCAAGAAGGATCTGTTTCTCGTGACTCTGATGATATTCTTCCGTCAATTGCAGGAAGAAACAAAAACCTAGGCCTACCAAATTCAAAAGGCAGTTACTTATTACCACGAGATATGATACTTAGGCGGAGTCAATCGACCAAAGACGCAAGGAAACAAAAGTGCAATATGGGTATATAATTGACGCCATCTTCGTATGGAACCTGTCAGTTCGTTATCAAACCTTATCTCTCATCCATTGTTTGTTTCCTCAATAGAAATTAATTTTATCGAATTTCGTTATCCATATTTCCAGTTGATAAGAGATGATTTCGAGCACTTTAATAGCCGCTCTTGCTTCAACTCTACTTGTCGGTCGCATACAAGCACTTGTAGTTATAATTCCACTTCTCGAGACGAATACCACCAATTCAGCCCTTAAATACCCACCACCAGCAGGAGATCCAGGATCCCTACCAGGAGCCGATTACCTTGAGCGATTCGGAGTGCGTGCATGGTTTGGAAATCCAGCACAAGAAATCTATTTGAAGCCATCGCTTCTGTCCAATGATACAATCGTGCGCAGCCCGAATGCTTGTATTCTACGTAAAATCGGACCCTCAGTACTTGATTCTTATTCCACCTGTGAGACTCGGACTCAAGGATTATTTGCAGTAAACGAAAGCACTACTGTATCCGTAGGATCAAACATTACAGTCATCAATCCCATAACACCTCCAAATTGGCCAGCTGAGCAATATGTATGGAACGATACATGGGCAGAGGGCATACTTGTAACCGATGAGGTCCACTTCTTCAATGCCTCGTCAGGCGCTACTCAATCCCAATTCCCATTTATCGTGGACCAAAAGCATTTTTCTTTTGCCACTTTACGATCCATTTTAGGACTTGGCAAAACATCTTCTCTCCTCCAAGCAACCCAAAACTCCAAGTTTAGCTATACAGGTCGTGGTCAAGGCAAAACGCCCAATCCAAACTATAGCCTTACACTAGGCGATGGCTTAGTTAAGAACAAGGTTGGCGCCAATTTTACATCCAAGATACTTCCCAACGACAACAAACCATTTAGAGTCACAGTTACCAACATGACTATTGGCAATACGGTTCTCCAACTCTCCCAAAATTTTACATACGCAGTCGACTTTTCCTCATCCACCATATCCTTGTTACCGCCATCCATATACTACGCTATCGGCAATGCTTCGAATCAGACCATTGTTGAGCCTCCAAGCAATAACTACCCACATGGACTACTAGCAAACAACATGACCGCCGTCCCTGAGGACATCAAAGACCAATGGAACTTGACCATCACACTTGACAACGGGTACAAATTTGATGTCCTTCAATCCTCAATCTTTGCAAACGCACGAAATCAAAATGGCTCATTTTATGACACTCAAGCCTTGTTCTCTCAATCTGAGAGTAGCGATACCGAGAATGCCTATATACTTGGTGGTGATTTTTGGCTTGGGTCGTACTTTGAAGTTGATTATGATAAGATGGAGTGGATGGTAGCTCAAGCGGCTGATCCAGAGTTTCCGCTAAAGTATGGTGATAAGAAGAGCAGTGCTATGTCTATGAAGCAGAATTGGAGAGTTTGTGTTGTGAGTGCGTTTATGGCTGTTGTTGTCTTGATGGCTGTTTAAAGCGTTGTGAAATCCACTTTGTATTTAGGCATTTGTAGTAGCAACTGAAACCAAGAGGTAGAATGGGAAGGTTCAAGCCAGCTTGTATCAATTCTGTGGAAGAATCTTTGAAGTTATTTATGAGTCTGATCAGGAGGTAGTCACAGTCTTTATTGAGATTTCTATATCAAATGTACGGTGTTGATTTTTGTAACAAACATTTATTAAGTCTGTGGAATATTTAGTTTTATGCATAATTTATACGCATGATATATTGAGTATATACCGAAAACAAAGAGACTAAGCTTTTTAGCGAGTCTATGTTTACATATATGCTAGAGTACCGATAGAACTCGCGACTAGCGCTATAGCCCGCACGTTTATGAGTACAAATAACATCCATATTTCGAACAAACTGTCTCCATCAGTGGATCTTTATATTTAAATCCTTCTAGGATATCGACCATGACATAACAGCCAATTTATGTTTTTGACGCCTCTCTTTATACAACACAACTCCTTATTGAGAATAAGGCTTTTCACAACCTTTCATGCATTATGTCATTACAAAACCAGCCTAAACTTTGACATATCTTTGGAACGAAGATTTGAGAATTGAGTCAAGTTCATATGCATGATGATTGTAGCTGCGCTTAGCATAACTGCTGAGATATTGAGTGCGTGCAACTTAGTCCTTGAGGATCAATCGGCTACCATGATTGTCATTGTTCTCTCTTACATGTAGAGTGATGAATGATAGTAGATTATTGTACCATCCATATCTTTTAATTTATCAAACATTTGTCTGTGAATCAAGAATCAATTCTGAAATAGTGTTCTAGGTACTAGTGCTGATGGATACCTAGGTAATCATGAGAAACTGTCCATGTTTCTATCATTGTCGGGTAAAAACATAAGGTTGATTCAAACAATGTGTATACTAGATTGATTTGATCTATGCAATGTTCTCTTTTCATTGTCCTTATCGTTATTGTCATTGCCAACACAACTAAAAATGTAGTAATGATCCTGCACTCTCTAATTTTGACTATTCCACCAAGCCTTCATGATCACGATCATGACCAGCCTCAAGCTCAACAGGTCTCACCTGTTCCGCCATTTCTGCCACTGGAGGTTGAGCATTAAGTTCTGCCGCAAATCGATTGTTGACATAACAACCAGAGCCATACAATTCTTTATGCTCCACGTCGTTTCCACTAAGCTCAGCTGCTGGCATCATCTCAGGGTGTATTGTTTTCCTACTACCACGCCCTCGTCGCCGCCATAGAGCCAAGATAAGAATGACCATCAGGAAAACCGCACACGCTGCACTACCGCCAACTATAGCACCAATATGATTGGCTCGTAGCTTCACGGGAGTGTTGTCAGGTGGTGTAGAGTTTGTTTGTTTACATAGTATGGTACCACCAATATTAATATGATTATCAAAACTTTCATTGTGAGACATGGTAAACTTGTTGTTTTGGTGGTCATATTTGGCTTGTTGCACGTAATCACATAGTGTACCGGATCCTTCATAGTGGAAGTCATGTGAGACGAACCAAGTCTTGTTATCTGGTAAACCTAGTGCCCTGAAAGACCACAACATGTTACTGTAAGTATATGAACAATCGAGGAATGAAACGTAAAGGAGGAAAGAAGAAAAGAGGGGGAATTTGTCAAGGTACGTACGCTGATAAATCGAAGTTGCCGTTGCCGGATACATTCAAATACCTTATGATACCACTAAGTGGCGCATCAGTAACAGGAACTTGGTTGTGTGAGTTTATGCTACATACCCAACATGATTGCCAAAATTAAAAGTGGTCAAGCCAGTATTGTTGACGATTGTCAAGTTGTTGCCATCGAAAAAATCTCCAGCATTTGGGCCAAAAGTGTAAGCCTCAAAGGTTGATGTACCATTACGAGTGATGTTATTTTGGTAAGCTAAAGGAAGCTGAACATTTTCCAATACACTGTTTCCCGAAAGCAAAAGATTTGGTACTTGCAAGTACGGGAAGTTTATGGATTTGAGAATGGGGTTATCTGTGACTTCGAGATTGGCCATCTCGGGAACATCTCCATCTACTTCTGTTCCGTATACGAGTGACTCGAAATGTTCAATATATGTGTTTGATAGATAAATACCACAATCAATATATGGATCAATTTCATCATAATAAAAACTAGTGAGGATCGCAAGACGGGTCAAAGAAAGAATGCCTTTGATTGACTTGAATTTTATAGCTTGAGCACGGTCAGAGATAAAGATTACAGGATCTGGTGCGTCTACAAAGGTTAGCCCTGCAGCTGGCAATTGTACGGCTGTGCCAGATGACTTTGTTGTTATGAATGTAAATTCCCCCAGTGGATTGCTATATTGCAATGGACTAGCATCTAATAATGACAATCCAGTGTTGTTAATGAAAACTGAGTCGCACATAATGGATCCTTGAAAAATTTTGTTCAAGTAGATTGCGTTTCTCCAGTCGATAGTTGTTATTGCACCTATGTTAGGCATGTCTATAAAGTTGATAATTGAGTCGAGAATGATGAAGCTTTTAGTAATTACCTCTAAAGAGGTAAAATCAATTGAATATGCAGATGCACTGGGTAAAAGCGTTGGATCCGAAATTTGTAAGTTTCCACCGAGTGACGCAAAGCCTGTGGGTATCGTTAGAGCATCGGAAGCAGCTGTTGGCGTGAAATTGATGTGTATATCCCCAATGAAAGCTGTGCATCCCTTGATCAGATCCAGGTCATATTGATCTTTTATTGTTAAGGTCGACAGGACACATGTTGGAGCAGCGATGATGACCGTTGTTTTGTACGACTCTATTACAGCCGTTATAGTCACAGACAATGAGAAACCGGTGTTGGTTCCAATTAGTGGCATTGGCATCCGCGGAATTATGGAATATGAAATCTCTGGTAGGCCTGGGTCTGACGTTTGCGCTGCCCTAGTTGTCCTACTCGTAGTACTTGCGCAGTCTACAAATTGTGGTGATGCTGAAATAAAGAGAATAATAAACTGTAAAGTGCAGATATATATGTTTGAGTGAAACATACTTTGGGAAATCATATTAAGTGATATTCCTTAAGCCTGACAGTGCAGTGAGAACGGACGTGCTTCAGTGCTTGGTCTCAATATTGAAGCCATTGCGTAAAAGTGGGCGAGAGACAGCTATTAGTAGCAGGAGTGTCTGCGTCTAAGAGGAAAAAAGAGGATATAAAACACCCAAGGAGATGGATACTGCATTCGCACTAATTCGAAGGCCTGGTAATTACTCGGTCAAAGGGGCTTAAACGCTTGCTCCGCCTTGTTGGCTGTTCATCATGAGCAGCCTCTCGAAAACTATCATGCAATCAGTACCTACATCATTTATGCACAACACAGCAGCAGCAGCAGCAGCAGCAGCAGCAGCAGCAGCAGCAAAAAAGTCTAGGAACTCTCTTCTTGATCATGTGGAGTACCTGCTCGAACTGTATGAATGACTATCAGTATGTATTTATATCTTGGTTTGAGCCCAATCATGTAGCTATTGACCAAGACCAGCGAGTGGCTTAAGCGCCGCCTTCCAAAAGAAAGAGAACAACTCATATTCTCTCATGCATGTTGATACTTGCTACTAGCTAGTATTTATATGCGCATATGCGTCTCCAGCTAAGAAGGGTAGAATTTTCACAAGATTACAGAGGTCTACTTGAATGCAAGTTGATGGGCCCAGCTCGTTGCTTACTGCCACGCAATAATTTGTACACAATATTTGAGGCACGAGCCATCTCAGCCTAGAAAGCTTAAACTTTGCTTGGTCTGTTGACGATGCGTGATAAAAATTTGAAAAGAAGGGCTGCAAGATAAGCGAGTGCTCTGTATCCATGCATTGACCAGCTAGATTAAATAAAATTCCAGAGTTCAAAACTCTACCAATAACGTGTGATCTGTACAATTCCCGTGCATAAGCTGATGAGCTATTGGTAAGTGATAAGTAAGTAAGTACTCGTTGTACCGATCACTGTGAACAGAATTTTTGCTTCATTAACATATCTTAATACAAGGCTAAAATTCACTCATCAACCATCTTAGTATCTGTTCGATCGGGCTCCAAGGCGCAATGTCATAAGTGACCAAGTACGAGTAGTCAAAAATGAAATGTAAAAGACTAGGAAGCAGCCGTATATGTAATTTCTAGTACAAGCTTCTTCTACAATTGTTTTTTTTTGATCTTACCCCACCTTTTCCACCATGACCCTCTCATGCATCCATCCCATGTAGATCTTGGACCCTTTGAGTTTGCCCAAGTTGCGTTCAGTTGGCTCCTTGATTGATTGATTGATTGATTGATTGATTGATTGATTCCCTCGCTCGCTCTGCTTCCGACCAGTCGACCATGTCATTCATTCACTGACGCCAAGTACTTAGCTAGCTGCTCAATTGCTAAACTATTCCATCTCATCCTCTCTGCTACATCACTCGTTCATTCATTCATTCATCCATTCATCCATCCATCCATTCACCGGACTCACTACAGGTGTTCATCTTCAAGAACAAGTCGGCAATCATCAAACGCAGCAGTAGCCATGGGTGGTGAAACTGGTACCTCTCGTTCAGGCTCGGCCTATCCAAAGATGGTCTCAGGACCTAAAGGACAACAAATCCATGCAATCTACCTCGACCGTTTGAGACAGTTTACTTCTGGCGGACAATACAGAGAACACAATCTAGTTTCGTATGTTTGTTTTTGGCCTAATTTCAAGCCAGTCAATTCACCCATTTATCGATCAACCGATCCTTCAATCTCAATGTGATAAGAGGCTAATCATGATTCTCAATTCAGTATGTACGACATTGACCGAGAGTCAGGATCGGATTATGTGCAGCTAGAAGTATACTCCGTCCCCAATTTTGAACGTCCTTCATTCAACGAGGCAACCAAACAGACCTTTGTCCACACTTCCAAAGGTCAATCATTCGGTCCTTCCTGGTCTACACATTGGTTCCGGGTGACAGTCACCATACCAGACCGTTTCAAGGACGCCGAGCAGATTGACTTCCATTGGGATGCTGACTGTGAAGGACTGGTATGGACAGAGAGTGGTGTGCCTCTTCAAGGCTTGACTGGTGGTGGGGAGAGAGTTTCCTGGATCTTGTCAAAAGATTGGAAAGACGGCAAGAAACACCTCTTTTACATTGAATTGGCTGCCAATGGAATGTTTGGTGTTCCAACAGGAGGAGACACGATTCAACCACCAGATCCAAACCGATATTTCAATCTACATGAGGCAGACATTGTCGTGCCAAATTTGGAGGCGAAAGCTTTGTATTACGACTTTTGGATGATTGGAGATGCTGCTCGAGAATTTCCAGGAGAGTCCTGGGAGAGTCACGAAGCGCTGCAAGTAGCAACAGCCATTATCGACGCATTTGAAGTCGGAAATCAAGACTCTGTACTCGAGGGCCGGAAGATTGCACAGAAATACTTAGGCAAGAAGACTAGCTCAACAGATGTTTACAAGTCGGATGAGAAACCTATAGTCTTTGCGACAGGACATTGCCATATTGATACATGTTGGTTGTGGCCATGGGCTGAGACGAAGCGAAAGGTTGCAAGATCTTGGGCTTCGCAAGTTGCGCTCATGGAGAGATATCCGGAACATAGGTTCTCGTGCTCGCAAGCACAGCAATACAAATGGCTCAAACAGTATTATCCAGCTTTATATGACAAGGTGAAGGAGAAAGTTAAGAGTGGTCAATTTCAACCTGTCGGCGGTTCTTGGGTTGAGCACGATACCAACATGCCTTCAGGAGAGTCATTAATCAGACAGTTCTTGTACGGCCAACGTTTCTTCGAAAGTCATTTCGGATCTCGATGTGAGACATTCTGGTTGCCAGATACCTTTGGTTATAGTCCACAGATTCCACAGATCTGCCGACTCTCAGGCATGAGCAGGTTTTTGACACAGAAACTTTCTTGGAACAATATTAACAAATTCCCTCATACCACTTTCAATTGGGTGGCTCTTGATGGTTCACAAGTCATCTGCCATATGCCTCCTAGTGAAACTTACACCGCAGATGCCCATTTTGGAGATGTTAGGAGAAGTGTTACACAACACAAGTCACTAGACCAAGACAAGACATCCTTGCTAGTGTTTGGCAAGGGAGACGGCGGTGGAGGTCCAACAGAAGAAATGCTGGAGAAGCTCAGAAGATTACGGGGCATGAGTGATACAATTGGCCTGTTGCCACGAGTACACATGGGCGAGTCTGTAGATGACTTTTTCAATCGTATCGAGAAAAAAGTTGCCGATGGCACAGATTTGGTGACATGGTACGGTGAATTGTATTTTGAACTTCACAGAGGAACATACACGACACAAGCCGAGACAAAACGCCATGTTCGAAAGGGTGAATTCTTGCTGCATGATCTCGAATATCTAGCCACATACGCCAGTCTAGAGAACAAAGATTACAAATATCCAAAGAAGGGAATTGATGATCTTTGGGAAGGCATGTTGTTGTGCCAATTCCATGATTGTCTTCCTGGATCCTCCATCGAAATGGTCTACGACGATGCTGGAAAGCTCTTTACAGAGTTTTTCAAAACTGGTGCTTCGCTCATAAAAGAGGCTCTAAAAGCTTTGAAGATCAAGGATGAGCCTGAAAAGGGTGATGTTGTTGTGCCAATCAGTACTTTCGGGTGGAAGAGAAATGGTACACTTGAAATTGATACGGCGGAACAGAAGGGTCAAAAGACGGTACAGTTCCAGACCACTGGGTTTGGCGCTGGTACTACAGGCGATGTCCAATCAAGATCAGTCCATGTAGAAGAGACAAAGAAGGGCGAGTTTATTATGGAGAACGGAAACTTGAAGATGACCGTAGTTGGTGGACACATTACAAGTTTGATTGAGCTAGAAACTGGCCGAGAGGTCATTCCTGAAGGCAAGAAGGGTCATCAATATGTCATCTTTGACGATAAGTATGGCCCCAATATATCGGGGAAATCTCGTCTTTAGTACTCTACGCTGACTCAATTAGACCTTTGTACTGGCAAGCTTGGGATGTGAGTACATAGTATCTCTTCCCTTCAGATCGAAGACTAATAGAGTACAGGTTGAAGTTTTTCATCTTGAGAGCAGGAAGGAACTGCCAGAGGGCAAGGTCACAATATTGGACAATGGGCCACATAAAGCTAGCCTTTTAGTTGAAACCCAAATCAGCAAGAAGAGTTGGATCAAGACGACAATCTCTATGAATGCAGCTGTTGAAGGCAGTTTGAGCATGGTCACCTTTGACTGCGACCTGGAATGGAGAGAAGACATGAAGTTTTTGAAAGTAGAATTTCCAGTCGATGTATTGAATACCGAGGTACGTTCATTACTTAATATTCGTCTTCTTTCTGTAAACTGACAGGTTGTTTCCAGGCTTCATACGATACACAGTAAGCAGAAAGGTTTCCCATCGCAAGACTTAGTGGAACTAATCACATTAGATTCGGTATTGTTCGCCGACCAACACACTACAACACAAGGTATACATAACCCTTAGAAGGCCATACGAACAATTGCTAATTATGAATTCAAAGTTGGGATATGGCCAAATTCGAAGTATGCTGTCATAAATGGGCAGATTTGTCTGAAAGCAGCTTTGGTGTTACCATTCTCAATGACTGCAAATACGGATTTGCGACCGCTGGCAATGTGATGAGGCTTAGTTTGATGCGTGCGCCCAAGGCTCCGGATGCGCATGCTGACATGGGTATATTATCCTCCCTATCTCTCCATACTACTGTGATACTTTCTATATAAGAAGATAATACACTATAGAAGGAAGAATTGTACTAAATTAGAGATTGATCACCAGGTCGTCATCAATTCCGATACGCTATCCTACCTCACAAGGGCCCTATCAATGAAGCTGTAATTCAAGAAGGATATAATTTCAATAACCCAATGATGGTCAAGTATGCTTCATCGAAAGATGATTCAACGATCAGAAATAGTCTAAGATCTATTTGGTTGGAGGGAGGTACTGGTGTGGTGTTGGATACCATCAAGTATGTCAAGATAATCCGTTTCACTAAGCCTCTTTTTTTCCTTTCCCTTAACTATGGTTTCATTCGAAATGGAATTCGTATACTTTTGTGTGAAAGAGAGTTGGTGACTGACGCATATTATATGAAATCAACAGGCGAGGAGAGGATGATGAAGATATCGTCAGAGAAGGGTTTACTAAACGTAAGGGGCGATCCGTGATTCTAAGAATCTTTGACGGATTAGGCGGAAAGAACAACGTGACGATCAAAAGGTTTGTCTCCTTCCTCATGGCTAAACTTTTCTTTTTCTCCCTCCTTTTGCTAACAAAATATCGAAACAGCAAACTGCCCGTCGCCAAGATTTACAAAACGAACGCACTGGAAGACGATTTGGAATCAGTCATGTTTAAGAAAGACGGGGAGGGAGGTGAAATTGCAGCCACTGTCTCGCTCAGAGCATTTGAGGTCGCGACGTTTAGATTGCAGCTGGAGTAGATGGAGTGTATATGAGAAGAGGTGCGTGCAGGTGGGAAAGAATGTAGATTGGTTTTTAAATACCGAATTGTGGCAATGGTCATTATGATTATATAAAAAGCATATGAAAATTGTGTAATATTCTCTTTCCAACTCTGATTCTTCAAAATGTTGACGTGCGAGTACCTCGTCGCCATAGAATTTAAGCAATATTACTACCTACAATGATATGTTTCTATTGATTCATCATTATAACTGGCAAGTAGCAGTAATATAGACTGGACATAAGATTACCTATAACTTGTCCTTGTGCTTTAATGAAGAGATATACCTCATGCCAAAAGTCAATTCAGCCTGACTGTATGATGATAAGGAAAGTAATATGCGATCAATCTTGAGACACTCGAAGCTGAATAGATTTTCACAACTGAACCATATAATACAGTCCATTGATCGTCAAGATGGTTGATTTTTCTCACAAATGGCGGTGGTAGAACTGGACTGAACTGAATAAGCTTTTTTAAATACTCATTTTTCTTCTAATTTTATCTGAATCTATTCCTTATCTCAAGACATGAGTTTTTGTATCGTTTGATGACAAGTTGTACTGTACAACCAAAATAACATTTGAGATTTTGGTCAAACATCAATTATAAATACAGATGGCAATAAGAATACCAATATTACATACCATTACAAGACGTAGGACACCGCTACTCGCCTTTTCCAGATATAAAACCCACATCATACTTCCTGCTCTTCCGCCTCCTTTCCTTCTTCCCCCTCCATGTCGTCTTCCTGTCGTCTACCCTGCTTCCCTTTCTCCTCCGACTTATTCCGATTGCCGTCTTCATTCTCGTCATTATCCTCACCCTCCTCTTCCTCTTCTTCCTGCAGTTCATCATCATCCCATCCATCGCCTCCGTGATAAGCCCTATCCAGCCTCTTCATGATATCTACTCCCGGCAATAGAATACTTCTATCCAGCGCCATCGGTAAACTTCGATGTCGTCCTCTAATCATGACAACAACAAGAACAAGTTTGCTCGCTTTATGCCAGACACCGGAAAAGGAATAATCTTGGTTAGGTACGCCGATGCTGAGGCCGACAGAACCATAAGCGGAGACGACTTCGAAGATGACGGCAAAGAGGGAAAAATCTGTGTTGCCGCCATAAATAGGGCCGCGCTCGAAGATGGTGATGAGAAACGTGGCGAAGACGAGGAACCAAATGTCGTGAGCGAGTTGTTGTTTGATGTGTTCCTGTGAAGGAATTAGTCATACATACATACATATTCTATACACGCATAGATATACAGATAAAGAGTAAATGAGATATCGAAGGAAGAGTAGGACAATCCATTTAAGACGCGTAGAGAGCGAATCATTAAATAAGTACAAAGATGAACAAGTTGGTTTGATGCACTTTGAAAATAGAAGATGATGATAGAAACAGGTTAAGAAGAACAAGGAGGATCATAAACATACACTAAGATAAAATTTGCCATGGTCTGTGCCTTTATCTTTAAAACAACTTGGATCCATGCCCAATGCACGTTCTTCATAGATGTTGGAATGTCGAATTGCGACGATAGTCGGAAAGTTTGAGCCTATCAATCGTCCATGTTTCGATTGGCTTTCTTTTAGTAAAACACTCGTATTATGACGTTTCTAATCACCACAGATAGGACAGGAACAAATACAGTTATATACGGGAGGTCGAAAATCATACCATACATATAGAACAAAATGAAGATCAGCATGGCCGGAGCCAGTATCGACATACTGACAATATAGAATCCGCAGGCTTCTGAGGCAATGGCTTGAAACAAGCCAGCTAGTGTGCGGGTGCTATCTGGAATTGATTCTATCCCGGGTAGTTCGAGCTAAAACAAATTTCGTTCCCTCGTGTTAATCAACGAATCCTCTTTTTTTCAATTTGCGGTAGAACCTTAGTGGGTAGGGGATATCAAGAAAATTTACTAACATTCAAGACCTCAAACAAGACCCAAAAGCCACCGATCAGAATAGAATGAGCAACGAGACAGTACCTATTCGTCAAACTAGGAAACAGGTAAATGAAAACTCTGTCCGA
>Ga0160427_10001756_pt1 | contig 13220 bp, 14 predicted proteins | sample SolpanmetagenomL_FD_108194 | JGI IMG/M metagenome (GOLD analysis project Ga0160427, IMG submission 108194) | Solar panel surface microbial communities from Lawrence Berkeley National Laboratory, California, USA - L | ecosystem: Engineered > Built environment > Solar panel > Unclassified ...
CTCGTTCTCGTGCCGGACGACGAGCTGCCCGTCGGAGGTGGAGACCAGGTCGGGCTCGATGACGTCGGCGCCCTGCCGGGCGGCGAGGTCGTAGGAGGCGAGGGTGTGCTCGGGGCGGTAGGCCGAGGCGCCCCGGTGGCCGACGACGGCGGGTTCGTCGGAGCGGCTCGCCGTCGCGGGACCGACGGGCAGGAGGACGGCGGCGGTGACGCCGACGGCGAGGGTGGCGCGGAGGCGACGGTGCCGGCGGGGGCTCTGGGGTTGGCTCACGCGCGGCAGTGAACTCCCTGCGTCCGCTGTGCGCGACCTGAGGACGGTGAACTCCCGGTGGCCGTCGGGCGCCCTACTTCAGCAGGCGCGACAGCCGGCGGTCGGCCAGCGTCTTGCCCCCCGTCTGGCAGGTGGGGCAGTACTGCATCGACCGGTCGGCGAAGGAGACCTCGCGCACGGTGTCCCCGCACACGGGGCAGGGCAGACCCGTGCGCCCGTGCACGCGCATGCCCGCGCGCTTGGCGTCCTTGAGCTCGCTCGCGGGCTTCCCGCCGGCCGCGGCGATGGCCTCGTGCAGCACCGACTGCAGCGCGTCGTAGAGGGTCTCGACGTCGGCGTCGGACAGCTTCCCCGCGGCCGCGTACGGCGAGAGCTTCGCGGCGTGCAGGACCTCGTCGGAGTAGGCGTTGCCGACGCCCGCCAGCACCGACTGCTCGCGCAGCAGCCCCTTGAGCTGCTGGCGCGAACCCGCGAGCAGCTTCGCGAACGCCGGCAGGTCGAAGTCGGCGGCGAGGGGGTCCGGGCCGAGCGAGGCGATCCCCGGCACCTGCAGGGGGTCGCGCACGAGGTGGACGGCCAGGCGCTTCTGCGTCCCCGCCTCGGTGAGGTCGAAGCCCGGCGGCCGGTCCTCGGCCTCGTCGCCCTCGGGCGCCAGCCGCACCCGCAGCGCCACGGGGTTCTTCCCGCCGGGCCGCAGCGGCGCCTTCGGCAGCGCCTCGGAGAACCGCAGCCACCCTGCGCGGGACAGGTGCACGACCAGGTGCAGGCCGTCGACGTCGACGTCGATCCACTTCCCGTGCCGGGTCACCCCGGTGACCATCAGACCCGACAGCGCCGTCGGCGGCGGGTCGAAGGTCTTCAGGACGTTGATCGCCGCGACCTCGACGCTGGAGATGACGCGGTCCACCAGCCGCCCGCGCAGGAACGACGCGAGCGCCTCGACCTCGGGGAGTTCCGGCACCGCTCCAGTGTGGGGCAGAGTCGTCTCGTGCGTCCCCTCCTGGCGGTCTACCGGTCCGCGATCGTGCTCGTCGTCCTGGCCGGGGTGCTGTGGGCGCCCGACGCCCGCTTCCACGAGGTGCAGCTGGGGTTCGCCGGGATCGGGACCAAGCTCGTCTACTTCACCATCCAGAGCAACCTGCTGCTGGCGGCGATGGAGGCGGCCTCGGTCGTCGCGGCGCTGCGGCACCGGCCCCAGCCCTCGGGCTGGGTGGTCGGCGGGGCGACGTTCTTCGTCACCATCACCTTCGCGATCTACAACACGGTCCTCGCGCCCGGCGGCGGCGACGGCGCGGTCCTGCTGTTCTCGGGGCGCCCGAGCTCGGACCTGCTGCACGTCGTGGCGCCGGTCCTGGCGGTCGTGGACTGGGTCGCGTTCCGCCGGCACCCGGGCGTGCGGGCCCGGTGGAGCCTGCTGTGGCTGGTCTACCCCGTCGCCTACCTGGTCTTCGTCCTCGTGCGCGGGGCCCTGTCGGACGCCGCCCCGCACTACCCGTACCCCTTCGTCGACGTCGACGCGATCGGCTACGCCGGGGTCGCCCGGTCCTTCGCCGTGCTGACCCCGCTGTTCGCGGTGCTGGCCCTGGCCTTCGCGGGCGTCGACCACCTCCTCGGACGGACGCGGGCGTCGGCGGCGCCGGAGGTGGAGGCGGCGGACGACACCACCCGTGCGCTACCGGAATGACGGGTGTGCGGACAAGGGACGCGGCGGATGATTGACTGTGTGTCACGCCGTGATGACTCGGCTCGCACGGCTCGCACCCGGCGCGTGGGTTCGCCTCGCGCCCCGACGCACCCGGAGGTGGAGGGCCCTTTGTTCCGCGTGGTCCTCCCTCCCACCCCGAAGTCGGTCGGCGTCGCCCGCTGGCTCATCGGTGAGTGGTGCGCGCCCTGGGTCCGGGCCGACGAGGTCGAGGACGACACGGTCGAGTCGGTGCTGCTGCTCGCCAGCGAGGTCATCACCAACGCCGTCGTGCACGGCGCCGGCATGGTGCACGTGAGCCTGGACCGGCCCGGCGCAGCGGTGCTGCGCATCGAGGTCGCCGACGACGGGGGCGGGATGCCCCTCATCGGCGCGCAGCGCGACGACGCCGAGAGCGGCCGCGGCATGGCGATGGTGGAGCTGCTGTCCAGCCGCTGGGGCACCGACCTCGCGGTGGGCCCGCTGGGCAAGATGGTCTGGTTCGAGGTCTCGATCGCCTGAGGGCCGCGCGGCTCAGGCCGCGACGGCGTCGCGCCCCGCGGCCCGGGCCACGAGGGCCTGCACCGTGGAGACGACCGCGAGGACGAGCAGCGGGACCGTCCAGGAGCCGGTGGCCGCGTGCAGCGCGCCGATGGCGACGGGCCCCACCGCGGCGAGCAGGTAGCCCACGGACTGCGCCATCCCCGACAGGGCGGCGGCCGAGGCGGCGTCGGCGGCGCGCGCCGAGATGGTCGACAGCGCCAGCACGACGGTCGCGCCCCCGCCCAGCCCCAGGACGACGCTGGCGAGCCCCGCCTGGCCGGGCGCCAGCAGCAGGACGAGGAACCCGAGCGCCGTGACGAGCGAGGAGACGACCGACGCCCGCCTGCTGCGCGTCGCCGTCCCCGCGGCGAGCGGGACGGCCAGGCTCGCCAGGACGCCCGCGCCCTGCACGAGGGAGAGGTGCCAACCGGCGGCCGCGGCGCCCAGGCCCGCGCGGTCGCGCAGCACCGTCGGCAGCCACGCGACGAGGACGTAGAACGTCACCGACTGGCAGCCCATGAAGAGGGTGACCGACCAGGCCAGCGGCGAGCGCCACGGCGCCCGGGCGTGCGCGCCCGCGGCGACGACGGGTTCGGCGCGCCGCAGCTGCGCCGTCCACACCGCGGCGGCCAGCACCGCGGGGGCGCCCCAGACCGCGAGCGCCGTGCGCCAGCCGCCCGGCAGGCTCTGCGAGAGCGGGACCACGACGCCCGCGGCGACGCTGCCCACCAGGCCCATGACGACGACGTAGCCGCTGGTCAGCACGGCGACCCGGGAGGGGAACTCGCGGCGCAGCAGGGCCGGCAGCAGGACGTTGACGACGGCGATGGCGACGCCGAGCACGGCAGTGCCCGCGAACAGCGGGGCGACGCCGGGGACCGAGCGCAGCCCCGCCCCGGCGACGAGGAGCAGCAGCGCGGCGAACAGGGTGCGGCGCAGGCCGAGCCGCCCGGCCAGGCGGGGCACGACCCCGGAGGCCGCGGCGAAGGCCAGCAGCGGCAGGGCCGTCAGCAGCCCCGCGGCCGTGGAGCCGAGGCGCTCGTCGGCGGAGATGGTCGGCAGCACGGAGCCGACGCCCGTGATGGGCGCCCGCATGACGCAGGCGACGAGGACGATGCCGGCCAGGAGGAGGCCGGTGGTGCGGCGGGTACTCACGGGGTCAGGGACGGCGGGACTCGCGGCGCAGGTACACCAGGCCGAGGACGGGCAGGACGAGGGGCACGTAGCCGTAGCCGCTGCCGAACCCGGACCAGACCGTGGAGTCGGGGAACGCCTGCCGGTCGGCGAGGCTGAGCACGCCGACGACGAGGACGCCGACGAGCTCGACGCTGCAGGCGACCCAGGCGACGCGGCGCCAGCGCGGCCCGCTGCGTCCGAGCCCGAGGGTGGCCAGCACGTACACGAGGCCGGAGAACGCGGACAGCAGGTAGGCCAGCGGGGCCGCGTCGAAGTCGGTGGCGATCTGCACGCCGGCGCGCGAGACGGCGGCCACGGCGAAGACGGCGTAGAGGGCGACGAGGACGCGCCCCAGGCCCGTCGTGCGGCGCGCGGGGCGGCCGGTCGCGCTCACGCGGTCACCTGGAACAGCAGGTACATCCGGTACACCACGACGACGACCGCGAAGCAGCCCACCGCGAGCACCAGGGTGCTGGGCCGCGAGCGGTCGGCCAGCGTCCACAGCGTGGCGGCGGGCAGCAGGAACGGGGACACGACCACGTAGGCGATGGCCGTCGCGAGCTCCGCGGGACGGGGCCCGGAGGTGAGCTGGACGACGGCGGAGACGACCAGGACGAGCAGCACGAGCTCCACGGCGGCCAGGCCCGCGAGGTGCGGGCGCCCGACCCGGCGGTCCAGGGCGGCGGTGACCACGGCCCACACGGTCATCGCGAGCGCCAGGGCGCACACGACGGCGACGAGGGTCCCTGACACGAGGGTCAACTCTACGGGCGCCGCTCAGGGGGTGGCCGCGAGGTCCGTGCAGGGGCGCAGGGCCTCCTTCGCGGCCACGGCGGTGGCCGCCGCGTCGCCCGCGAGCGGCACGGGCAGGCCCGAGCGGATCTGCGCGGGCCGCCACTGCGCCGCGCTCACCCCGCCCCGGCCGGGCAGGGTCAGGTGCAGGACCCCGCTCTGCGTGGTGACGCCGGAACCCCGGGCGTAGAAGACGAAGTTGCCGAGGCCGTAGTCGACGAAGGCCCGGCGCCCGCCCGCCGCGAGCCAGCCGTCGCCGAGCTGGCGGTGGGCGTGCGAGCCGACGACGGCGTCGGCGCCCGCCGCGACGAGGGCGCTCGCGAGGTCCTGCTGCGCGGGCAGCGGGCACTCGGCGAGCTCCTTGCCCCAGTGCAGCAGGACGACGACGGAGTCGGCGCGGCCCCGCGCCGCCTTCACGGCCGCGACCAGGCGCGCGCGGCCGGCGGCGTCGCGCACCGCGGCCATCCCCGGCTGGTCGTCGGTGGCCGTCCAGGCCGTCGCCAGCGACGTGTCGAGCACCTGCGTCGCGTCGAGCACCGCGAGCCGGTGCCCCCGCACGGTCGTGGTCCAGGGGCGGAAGGCGGCGGCCGCGTCCTCGCCGATCCCGATGAGCGGGAGCCCCTGCGCCTTCCCGGCGGCCAGCGTGTCCGCCAGCCCGGCGCGCCCGTAGTCCAGGCCGTGGTTGTTCGCGACGCCGGCGACGTCGACGCCGGCCGCCTTCAGCGCGGTGAGCCCGCGCGCCGGGGCGCGGAACGTGTACTGCTTGCCGGCCGCGGTGCCCCGGTCGGTGATGGCCGTCTCGAGGTTCACGACGGTGACGTCCGCGTCCCCGAGGACCCCCTTCACGGCGTCGAGACCGCCCGGCTCCAGGGCGGCCGCGCTGGTGCCGGCGAAGTGCACGTCGCCCGCCACGTTCAGCGTGATGTCCGGCGGCGGGGGGGCCGCGGGCTCCGGTGAGGAGCAGGCCCCGGCGAGCAGGACCAGCGAGAGCGCCCCGGCGGTCTGCAGGGCACGCGGGCGGGAGCGGTGACGCACGGGACGACCTGTCTTCCGGTGGTGGTGCGGCCACTGTGCACCCGGGCGCCGTTGCTACGTTCACGACGTGCCGGAGCTGCCCGAGGTCGAGTCCGCCCGTCAGGTCATCGAGCGCGCCGGTCTGGGGCGCACGATCGCCGACGTGGACGACACCGACACCTACGAGTGCCGTCCGCACGCCCCGGGGGACCTGAAGGCGGCGCTCGTGGGGCGCCGCCTCACCGCCGCGCACCGGCGCGGCAAGACGATGTGGTGCGACACCTCCGACGACGGCCCGGCCCTGGGGATCCACCTCGGCATGAGCGGGCGCATCGTCGTCAGCCCCCCGGCCGGTGGCGCGGCGGACGACGTGGAGGTCGGCGGCGACTACGGCGGGGACCGCAGCGACGGCTCGTGGGCCCCGTGGAACGACCGCGTCGTGAGCCGCAACCCCGTGAAGCCCGAGTGGTACCGGTTCACGCTGACCTACGCCGACGGCGGGCAGCTGCGCCTGTTCGACAAGCGGCGCCTGGGCCGGGTGCGGCTGGACCCCGACGTCGACGCGCTGGGCCCCGACGCCGAGCACATCGGGCGCGAGGAGTTCCGCGAGCGCATCGGGCGGGGCAGCGCGCCGCTGAAGGCGCGGCTGCTGGACCAGTCGGCCATCGCCGGCATCGGCAACCTCCTCGCCGACGAGGTGCTGTGGCGCGCCCGCCTGAGCCCCCGCCACCCGTCCGGGGAGCTGACGCAGGAGGAGCTGGACGAGCTGCGCCGGGAGCTGCGCGCGGCGATCCGGCACGCCGTCCGCCACGGCGGCGTCCACACGGGTGAGGTCATCGCCCACCGCCACTCCGGGGGGCACTGCCCGCGCTGCGGCGCGGAGATGGTCCACGCGACGGTCGGCGGCCGGACCACCTGGTGGTGCGGGGCCGAGCAGGCCTGAGCCCGCGTCAGGCCCCGCGCGGCCGGCGAGGTGCGCCTGCAGGACGTCGCGCACGGTCGTCCCGGCGTGGGGGCCGCAGCGGTCGTCGTCGACGTGGCGCCGCTGCGCCCGACCTCTGGACGTGCTCGCGGAGCACTGCACTCCCGGCCACGCCGGCAGCGTCTCGTCGGGGTTCCTCGACCGGGCGCGGCCGACCTCGCTCATCCCCGACGGGGTTCCCGCGGTCCCCGCCCACCGCGGCCGGCACGGGCTGCCGCTCGCGCCGTGATGGCGGCGATGACGTCGCTCTTGGCGTCGGAGTAGGCGTCCATGGTGTCCCAGCGCCGGGTGAGCAGGTCCCGCTTCACGTCCTCGTACAGGGCCCGGTCGGCGGCGTCGCGGCGCAGGTGGTCCCGCAGGAGGAGGTAGGCGTCCACCGCGGGGTCGCCGCGGCCGTAGACGTGGACGTGGGCGTCGCGGGCCGGCGTGCGCACGAGACGGTGCGCGGGTTCGCGGACCCGCAGCACGTACCCCGCGGCCAGCAGCGCGTCGAGGTAGTCCTCCTCGGCCGTGACGTCGGGGACCGCGACGACCACGTCCACGACGGGTTTCGCGGCCAGGCCCGGCACGGACGTCGACCCGATGTGCTCGACCTGCACGTCGAGGCCCGCGAGCGCGGCGAGGATCCGGCGCCGGTGCTCGCGGTAGTCCTGCGCCCACCGCTCGTCGTGGTCCCGCAGCGAGAGGGTGAACGGTTCCCGGCCGCCGACGACCTCGACCGTCGTCACGTCCGGGCGGCGCGGACCCCCGTCGGGCGTCACCGCCGCCGCTCCGTCGCGGCGGGGTGGGCGGCGGTGGTGAGCGGCATGTCGACCCGTTCCGGGGAGGACGTCGTCCGCGCGGCGGCGTCGGCGTCTGCTGCCACCACCTCGGGCGAGGTGGCAGCCCGCCAGGATAGGCGGAGACCCTCCGCGAGGCGATCGCCGGATGCGCGGCCACCCCACCGCCGGGCACCCCGGGCGCTGACGGGGGAAACCCGTGGTCTGCGGCGCGGGGTGCGCCTAGCCTCACCGGGTGATCGTCCGACGCGAGACCGCCGCCGACGTCGCAGCGGTCCACGCGCTCACCGCCGACGCCTTCCGCGGGGTGCCGCACAGCGCACCACCCGTCGAACCCGGCGGCGACCCGGGCGAGGCGACGCTGCTGACGTGGCTGCGGGCCGACGCCGGCTGGATCCCGCGGCTCTCGCTCGTCGTGGAGGAGGACGGGGCGGTGGTCGGGCACGTGGTCGGCACGCGAGCGCACGTCGACGACGCCCCGGTGCTTGCCGTGGGGCCGGTCAGCGTCCTCCCCCGCCGGCAGGGCGCCGGGGTGGGCAGCGCTCTGCTGCACGCCGTCGTCGCCGCCGCCGACGCCCTCGACGAGCCGCTCATCGGCCTCCTGGGACACCCCGGGTACTACGGCCGGTTCGGCTTCGTCCCCGCGGCGCCCCTCGGCGTCCTCGCGCCCACGCCGGCGTGGGGCGACCTCTTCCAGGTGCGGCTGCTGAGCGCGTACGACGGTCACCGCGGGCGGTTCCGCTACGCCGAACCGTTCGACCGGTGCTGAAGCGGTCCCCCGGAGGTCGCGGTCGGGCGACACTCGGCCCGTGCGAGGTCCGCACCACGACCGGGAGGCCGCGTTGACCAGCTCCACCCCCGCGAACCCGCGGCGCCGCCGCACGAGAGGCCTGGCCGTGCTCGGCGTCGTCGTCGCCGGCGTCGTCGTGGCGGGCGCGGTCGTGGCCTCCCCGCTGCGGGGCCTGCTGCGCGCCGCCGTGACGGCGGGCGAGACCCCCGTCCCCGTGGCGGGACCACCGTCGGCGCGCCCGGGTGGCGATCCGCGCGCCTGCGGCGCCCCCGCGGGTGACCTGCGCTTCGACACCGCCTTCACGGGCGCCGACGGCCGGTCCGTCCCGTACAGCGTCAGCCTGCCCGTGGACTACCACACCGCGTGCCGGGAGTACCCCGTGCTGTTCGCGCTGCACGGGCGGAACCAGAGCAACGCGACGTTCCTGCCCGAGGCCGAGCTGCTGCGCGGCGCCGTGGAGGCGGGGGCCCTGGAGGACGTCGTCGTCGTCACGCCGGACAGCGACCGCGACGGGCGCTGGGAGGGCCGCTACGACACGGCCTTCGTCGACGAGCTCCTCCCGCACGTGGAGCGCACCTACCGCGTGCAGCCCGGCGCGGAGCACCGCCTGCTCGTCGGCTGGTCGATGGGTGGCCACGGCGCGTTCCGGTTCGCCCTCGAGCACCCCGACGCGTTCGCCGCCGTGTGGTCGGTGGACGGGGCCATGAGCCGCGAACCTCGCCAGTACCTGGAGTTCCTCGACCGCGTGCGCGCGCAGCAACCGCCGGTCCGCGCCGTCGGCGGCGACCTCAACGGCGACCGCGTCGAGCAGGTCGTCGACCTCTTCGCCGCGCGGGGCGTCGCGTTCCCCTACCAGCGCCTGCCCCTCGAGCACGAGTTCGCGCTGTTCGTCGACGCCGAACGCCGGGCCGGCTGGCCGACCCTGCGGTGGATGGACGCCCAGCTCGGCCGCACCCCCTGAGCAACCGGGGCGGGAGTCGTCAACGGGCCCCGCGGAAGCTGCGGCGCGACGCCTCGATGTGGCGCTGCATGGCCGTGCGCGCCCGGTCCTCGTCGCCCGCGGCGATGGCCGCGACGATGCGGCGGTGCTCGGTCCAGGCCCGCCGGCCCTGCTGCGGGACGGTCGTGGCGTAGGCCCACTGGATCTGCTCGCCGACGCGGCGCAGCAGGACCGCCATGCTGCGCGCCTGCGACAGCCGGGCGATGCTCGCGTGGAACTCGGTGTTCAGCGCCGCCCCCTGCGCCGGGGAGTCCGCCGCCAGCGCGGCGAAGCCCGCGTCCACGATGCGCGTGAGGTCCGCGACGAGGTCCTCCCCCCGACCCGCCGCGACCCGGCTCGCGCAGCGGGCCGCGGTGATGCCCTCCGCGACGCTGCGCACCGCGTAGAGGTCCGCGAGGTCGTCGACGGGGACCTGCGCGACGCTCGCCCCCGCGTGGGGGCGCAGGTCGAGGAAACCCTCGGCCGCGAGGGCGCGCACCGCCTCGCGCACCGGGACCCGAGAGGTCCCGTACCGCTGCGCGAGGACGGCCTCCGGGAGCCGCGACCCCGGCGGCAGGACGCCGTCGAGGACGTCCTGGCGCAGGGCCGCGGTGACCCGGTCGGCCGCGGAGACCATGTCAGGCGGCCGCCCGTCCGGGGATGGCCGAGAGCAGGTCGACGGTGTACTCGTGCTGCGGCCGCTCGAACACGTCCTCGACGGAACCCTGCTCGACGACCTGCCCGCGCCGCATGACGAGGACGTCGTGCGCGAGGTGCCGCACGACGGCGAGGTCGTGGGTGATGAACAGGTACGTCAGCCCCAGGTCGTCCTGCAGGCGCTCCAGCAGCTGCAGCACCTGCTGCTGCACGAGGACGTCGAGCGCCGAGACGGCCTCGTCGCAGACCACGAGCTTCGGGTCCAGCGCCAGCGCGCGGGCGATCGCGACACGTTGGCGCTGCCCGCCCGAGAGCTCCGCGGGGCGGCGCTGCGCCAGGGTGCGCGACAGCGCCACGTGGTCGAGGAGCTCGGCGACGCGGGCGCGGCGGCTGCGCGGGTCCCCCACCGCGAAGATCCGCAGGGGTTCGTCGACGAGCTTCTCCACCGTCATGGTCGGGTCGAGGGAGCCGTACGGGTCCTGGAACACCGGCTGCATGTCGCGGCGCACGGCCCGCCGGCGGGCGCGCCCGGAGCTGCGCAGGCTCTCCCCGCGCACGAGGACGTCACCCGAGGTGGGTTCTTCCAGGCCCAGGACGAGGCGGGCCGTGGTCGTCTTGCCCGACCCCGACTCCCCGACGACGGCCGTGGTGGTCCCCGCCGCGACGGTGAAGGAGACGCCGTCGACGGCCTTGAGGGGTTCGCGCTGCCCGCGGACGCGGAACTCCTTGGCGAGGTCGCGGACCTCCAGGACGGGCGGTTCCCCGCGGTGCCCGGCCGCGACCGCCACCACCGCGGGGGGCGTCCGCGGGTTCGTGCGCGCGGCCACGGAGGGAGCCGCGGCCACGAGCGCCTGCGTGTAGGTGTGCTCGGGCGTGGCGAGGATCCGCCGCGCCGGCCCGCGCTCGACGACGCGGCCCTCCGACATGACGACCACGTCGTCGCAGCGGTCGCTCGCCAGCCCGAGGTCGTGGGTGATGAGCAGCAGCGACGTGCCGCGGGCCCGGGTGAGGCGCTGCAGGTGGTCGAGGATCTGCCGCTGCACCGTGACGTCGAGGGCCGAGGTCGGCTCGTCGGCGATGAGCAGCTCGGGTTCCGCCGCCAGCGCCATCGCGATGAGGACGCGCTGGCGCATGCCGCCGGAGAACTCGTGCGGGTACTGCTTCGCGCGGCGCCCCGCGTCGGGGATGCCCGCCTCCTCCAGCAGCTCCACGGCCCGCTCCCGCGCCGCCGCGCCCCTCGCCAGCCCGTGGAAGACCAGGGTCTCGGCGACCTGCCGGCCGACGCGCGACGACGGGTTGAGGTTCGACATCGGGTCCTGCGGGACGAGGCCGATCTGGCGGCCCCGCAACCGCCGCAGCCGGCGCTCGTCGCCGCCGCGCAGCGCATGCGTGACGTCCTCGCCGTCCACGGAGATCCGGCCCGCGGTGATGCGGCCGTTGCCCGCGAGCAGCCCGATCGCGGCCGCGGCCGTCGTCGACTTCCCCGAGCCCGACGCGCCCACGACGGCGACGGTGCGGCCGCGCTCGACGGTGAGGTCCACCCCGTGCAGGACCTGCTGCGGCCCGGCCGACGTCGTGTAGCCGACGTCGAGGCCCTCGATGCGCAGCAGCTCCGCCCCGCCGGGCCCGCGCACGCCGTCCTCCTCGCTCACGCCGCTCACCGCCCCGCCGCGTAGCCCTGGTTGCCGCGCGGGTTCGCCGCCGCGGTCACGACACCCGTCGCCGGGTCGCGCCCCACGGAGCTGAGCCGCCCGAGCATCCAGTCCCCGGCGCGGGTCACGACGTGCCCGCGCGCCTGGAGCTCCGCGATGACGTCCTCGCCCAGGCGGTCCTCCACCACGGCCCCGCCGGGCGTCCACGTGCGCGGCCAGAAGGAGCCCGGCAGGGAGGTCGTGTGCAGGCTCGGGGCGTCGATGGCCTGCTGCGGCTCGTACCCGCCGACGAGGGTGCGCAGCAGGTACACCAGCTGCCACTGGTCCTGCTGGTCGCCGCCGGGGGTGCCCAGCGCCGCGACGGGTTCGCCGTCGCGCAGGAGCAGGGTCGGCGTGAGGGTCGTGCGCGGTCGCCGGCCCGGGGTGAGCGCCGACGGCGACGCCTCGTCGAGCCACGTCATCTGCAACCTGGAGCCGAGGCAGAACCCGAGCTCCGGGATCGTCGGCGACGACTGCAGCCACCCGCCGGACGGGGTGGCGCTGACCATGTTGCCGAACCGGTCGACGACGTCGACGTGGCACGTGTCGCCGCGCGTCTCCCCCGTGGAGGCGACGGCCGGCTCGCCGGGAACGGGTTCCGGCTCGTCGCCCAGCGAGGGGTCGGGCGCGGACCCGGGCTCGGCCATGGTGGGTTCCCCGGCCCCGGCCCCCGTGCCGCCGTCGGTGCGCAGCGGCGGGACGAACGGCGTCGCGCCGTCCACGGTGCCCGGGCGGAACTCGTGCGAGGCGCGGTCGGTGATGAGCGCGCGGCGCCCGGCCGCGTACTCCGGCGACAGCAGCGTCGCGATCACGGCCGGGTCGGCCCCGGAGCCGTAGTAGGCGTCGCGGTCGGCCATCGCGAGCTTGAGCGCCTCCAGCACCCGGTGGGCGCCGTCCGCCGTCGACGGGTCGAGCTCGTCGTCGGCGAACCCCTCGAGGATCGCCAGCGCCTGCAGCAGCACCGGGCCCTGGCCCCAGGGACCGGTCTTGGCGACGGTGGTGCCGCGGAACGTGCCCGTGGTGGCGGGTTCGGTCGTCGCGGAGAACGCCGCGAAGTCGGAGACCTCGATGACGGCGGCGTGGTCGGTGCCCGAGGAGTGCCGGTGCGGGGTGCGCAGGAACTCGACGGCCTCGCGGGCCACGAACCCCTCGCGCCACTCCCGCCGGAAGGCCTCGATGCGCTCCTCGCGGCTGCCCGCGTCCTCCCCGGCCGCCACCAGGCGCTCCAGCGTGCGCGCCCAGGCGGGGTTGGTGATGACGTCGCCGTCGGCGGGGACGCGCCCGTCCGGCATCCACAGCGCCGCCGAGGTCGGCCAGTGCTGCTCGAAGAGGGTGGCGACCGCGGCGATCGTGCGGCCGACCCGGCCGACGACGGGGTGCCCGTCTCGCGCGTAGCCGATCGCGGGGGCCACGACGTCCGCGACCTCCCACGTGCCGTGCTCGAGCAGCAGGAGCAGCCAGGCGTCCACGGACCCCGGCACCGCGGCGGCCAGGCCGCCTGCGCCGGGCACGAGGTCGAGGCCCTCCGCGCGGTAGTGCGCGACGCTCGCGCCGGCCGGGGCGGGGCCCTGACCCACGAGGACCGTGGGCTCCTTCTCCGCCGCCGTCGCGAACACGGCAGTCATGTCGCCGCCCGGGCCGTTCAGGTGGGGTTCGACGACGTGCAGCACGAAGCCGGCGGCGACGGCCGCGTCGAAGGCGTTGCCGCCGCGCTCCAGCACCGACTGACCGGTGGCGGTGGCGAGCCAGTGGGTGGACGCGGTCATCCCGAAGGTGCCGCGCAGCGTCGGGCGGGTGGTGTGGGCGGGCGGGGCCGTGAAGCTCACCGGGATCCTCCGGGGTCGATGGCGTCGCGCAGGGCGTCGC
>Ga0160427_10001757_pt1 | contig 13220 bp, 6 predicted proteins | sample SolpanmetagenomL_FD_108194 | JGI IMG/M metagenome (GOLD analysis project Ga0160427, IMG submission 108194) | Solar panel surface microbial communities from Lawrence Berkeley National Laboratory, California, USA - L | ecosystem: Engineered > Built environment > Solar panel > Unclassified ...
ACCCAGTCATCAATCAAATGTTCTGACGGTCGAGCTTCAGTTATGTGTATAAGGAACACGGTGCATGTCAAAAGATCCACAACGACAGTCCAGGTTGTGACTAGAAGCGGCCGCCATTGTAGACATAATGATCTAATCATGGCCTTTTTTACACGGTTGGATACTCGTGTCGTTCTGTTGAATGCAAGTCTAGAGGGTGAAGACCAGTTCTCAGTCACAACATGGACTGTCGATTCACTAGTCCAAGTCGCTAGCTCTTCTTTCCGACCTGCTCGTAGAATAATCTTCATCACAAAAAGTCAGAACCAAATGTTGCATCTTTGCTCTTTTAAACGATTAAACTCACCACTGTCGCATAAACAAATGTTGAAATCTGCAGTAGAAAGCCTATTGAAGACATTGGGACGAGTGGAATATGCAAAGCATATGAACCTGTACTCCTTCTTGCTGTACAAGTCACACCATCCTGATAGCTCATTCCTACAACACCGTTTATGCAAACAATCGTTATAGACACCACTAGTACTCATTAGAAATGCTTTTATATGTGCAAGGAGCAAATTTAGTACCTGAATTAAAGATGAAACAAAAGTACACTTCGTATCTCCTTCGTTGAAATCCCCAGACGACACTCAGGTGCATCAGCAGAGCGACTTCTAGGCCTGATTCAGAGAACAAATTGTCAGCACAACCAACCAAGTGACATGGCTTGTATAAAGAACTTATAGATGACGGGAATATACATACTCAACATCACGGTCCAATACAAAGCAAATACTAGGAGTAAACCACCAACGGCACAACTTGAACTGTTCAGTTGGTTTGCACTCGTGATTTCATCGTAGCATATATCTTCTGGATAATTGGCAACAGAGACACTGTATCCTATGCAGAGGAAAGCTGCGGCAAAGGCGTATGCCACAATGAAAATGTTGTAGCGTGTCATGTGCCGTGGTAAGACAAGTACTGTCAATATTAAAAGGAACACAGCAACCAACGACACTATAGACAATCCAACTAAGACATGATGAGCTTTAGTATGAGTCTCCTGCAATACTTAGGATTGACTAGTGTTACTTATAGCTTCCTGCTATCAATCTTTTGGTCTCGTCCCAGTGACTTAGACTTAAACTTGAATAACTCGCCAAAAAGTCTATATATCCATGGATTAATTTTCAATATAAGACGACTATGTATTTCTTTCCATTGAGGATTGACCAACCTTGTGAAGGACAAGGCATACAACAGCCTTCGTAACAGAACCGGAAAAATAGTACAGAATCTGGCATGTCCGGAGGCCACATGCCCACTTCCTGGGCGGCGATTAATGGATAAGGACATATGCTCTTACTGGCCTGCAGTAGCCCAGTATAATTCCCACCCATGTCGAACAGAAGAAATAAACCTTGGAGTAAACGATTTTAATGCTTAGAGACGATTTAGTGATGCAGAAATGGTTGGGTGTTATTGCATGCTAGAGACGCGAATTATTTCTTAAGATGTAGCTCAAGAAAAGGAATTTCTTATAAGGACAGACTTTATATGATAGAGGATTGTTGCATCTGTCAGTGAGTTGTTGCCTTTTTTTGTGCGCAAGAAATATATCTTTATGTTTGTGTGTAATAGTTCTGCACGACTTTAAATTTCGTAAATTGTTGATGATCGAGACTTTGACGCACCGTTTCCTCGAAAAACTAAAAACCGTTCAACCTTAAAGTTACACGGATGTTCTACATATATATATAACAAATGTGAAAGGAGGGGGGAAGTGGAGAAGGTCTCAACCTGAGGGCCGCATATACTTCGAGTACATGGGCATCAAACTCGTTAAAATGTGATTGATCTTCGAGTATTGTTTGTGCGATACCCGCCAATACCGTCAAAAAAACGCGGGATGTACAATTTGCTCATATATGAATAGGCAAACGTGAATAAACTGGTACCAAGCATAAAATTGCTTTTAAAAGCCAAAACCTTGCACGATTCCGTAAATAATAACGGAAACTATTGCGATCAGACTACGAGAGAGGCATCGAGTTTTTCTCATCGATATTAATTAATATCCATTGTATTGGGAATTTATCTAAAGAAAAATGCATGCTTGCAATTCAGGGGGGTTTAGTGAACACACCTACATAGCTCTTCGCGAATCGAGCCCTTTTGATGGATAGATCTTGTGCGTTTCTCCCATTGATAATTTTCTGCAACCTTTCTTCTTTGAGAATGGGTAGACTGTTCCATAAATTTTTCTGCAAGATGTTTATAATTCCTCAATAGGTAGAAACACAAAATCGTGATTCGGAATTACGGGAGTGTTGGTGCAAGGGATGTAGTTCCATAAATTCGCTAGTGCAGCTATTGCATAAACGCACATGTCAGTCGAACACTGTACTGCGCAAGTCTCCCTGAATCAGGTACTTACTTAAGTACTTATCATGGGTATGTTTGATTGAAGGAAGATCACTGAATGTTCCTTGAACAGAAGTATCTTCACAACATTGCAACAGTAGCGACGGAGGGATGAACCATATTGATGGAATGTTTCTCTTAGCATCTTGGGCCGCTCGGTACCAATTTATTTGTTGATTCATTACGGTTCAAGTTGTTGAGAATTGCAATTGGATCTGGAAATGTTTGTCTGATGGACAAAATTATCCATGCTAGTGAGATGTGAAGTTTTGGTTGTCTTCATTTCCTTCCCGCCAACAGAGTCAATTCATCAAGCACAAATGTGACAGAGAGCTACTTAAATATGACATCTTCTCTCTCTCTCTCTCTCTCTCTCACTCAGTATCGCTAGCTATTCTCGTTATTATATTGTACGATCCAAAATTCTAGCAAACCCTTTTTATGGAAATCGCCATCATTCGATTCACGGCAAGTGTATCAGAACTTGAAGCCATAACCACTACGACCTTTGTTTCAAATGCATAGCTTATCATACCATACTATCCGGGTCCACAGGACCATGAACCCAGTTGCAGAGCAACACTTAATACTGTGTAGGTAAGTAAGTACTTGGATCAATAGCTTGAATATTTCATCCTGTAATGTATGGTGCCTATTTGTTTGCCGGGTCAGGGTTTATCGGGGCAGCATCAGCTTGATTGTTGATGATATTCGCGTCTCTCAAGGGTGCATCTGCACCAAACACGATATAAGCTTAATCACCCTATATGTGCATTTAGCTTGACAACTATATGTATGGGTACCAAGTAATTATTAAATAGGTATCAGTTTATACGCTTCGAGAGTTCATATGAAGCAGTACTGTTCTGATTTTATAGTTACTCAGTACACGATGGTGACAATGTGACAGGTTGTACGGAAAGATGTCATCCCATCTATGCATGTCTGCCAATGATAAATAAATCCTTGGCACCATCAAAGGAACGAAGCAGAGAGAAAGAGAAAGAGAAGGAGAAGGAGAAGAGCGCCACAGTCCCCTCGCTTGGCTTGGATCAAAATAAGAGGCCGTTAGCTCTACCGGCCGTGCAAGGTCGTACCAATTTGTATGCGAGATCCTAACTAGATTTGTGACAGCGTGACGAGACCATGCAAAAAGTGCTGGGATGCACATCTTCACAGCTTTCGGCCCGGTGATCCAATACAACCCCTTGATTTCATACCGTACTCGAGTAATATGTTCTTGCCATAATATTATAATGAGACGCCTGTGTATTTTGCATTAACATGTCATAATCATCCCATTTTTGTAATGGTCTAGAACAAATCATGCGTCTTTTTAAAAGAACCCCATTCGACTATTAATATGCTTATGTTATGCACCGTACTCAAGGCTACCAGTATAGAAAGAAGGAAATAGCGAGGAAAGAAAAAAAAGGTATGGACATCTTGCCGTAAATCCAGAAAGTCGTAGATTGAGCAAGTCGTATCGACAAAGAAGAAAACGTTGTTGAACTCTTTCTCGCCTATTAATTGGCTTGACCGTTCATCCGTTCCTCCCGCTGTCATTATGCATCATTATACCTCATGTCATCTGCGAGCGTTGTATTCTAGGCAGATTCAATAATACATCAGGTTGTAAAATACATGATTATACATACTCTATTAGTACTTGACATGGAACAACATTGTGAAAAGCAAAGCCAGTAAAAGAGGACCCATCACAGAGGCGGAGAACATTTGATAACACCCAACAGGAAATCTAAAGCTCTACGAGTATTAAAAAAAACAAAGAAAGAAAAATATGTATAGAACTCTCGCACAAAAAGCCCTGTCTACCCCTATCTCTTTCCAAGCAAGCAAGCAAGCAAGCAAGCAAGCAAGCAAGAATCATGATACGATACCATGCATCTTGTAGACATGATCTGTATCACCAAACAACGTACTTCAAATTCCAGCCACCCATGCAGCCAATGAACAGTAGGAATGGGCCGTTTATTTCCAATCATCATCCCATGTATCTTCATTACCCCATTCATCAATTTTGGGCTTGTTCGCCACACCCTTTGTCAATGGTTTTGTTTTTGATGCAGAAACCGTTGTAGTGGGCCCAGATGTCTTCTTCGTAGCCGTAGCCGCAATCGGTTTCTTAGCAGAGACAATCACATTTGTTTTACCAATTGTGCTTGCTGCGGGCTTGCTTACTGAGGTTGTAGCTGATTTAATGGTACTACTATTGGTGAGAGGTGTCTTTCTGGCCAGACCTTTCGGCAGGGAGGGTTTTGGTTTCTCTGAGAAGCTGGCAATAATTTCGTCCTCCGTACTCATCCTGTCTAATACCGGTCTGTTATTATTTGTAAGAGAATTCAAAGCTTTAGATCCTGATGCTCGTCCAAACGATAATTTTGGAGCTGGTGTGTCATCCATATCACCCCATGGGTCGGCATCCTCGTTCTCGTCCTCATCTGGTATTCCTGCTGACGGAGCAAAAGAATTACTTTCTTCGTAAGACTCATTATGTCTATTATCTTGATATGAAGTAGTTGGGGCCGATGTCGCTGTCGTCGAGTCAGGTACAACTTCTGAAGATGGTGTACCTGGTACTGAAGTCTTGGGTGTCGTCAGACTCTCGATCTGACCACTCACATTCAACTTCTTTGTGAACGAGCTGATAGCCCAGCCTGCCCATGACTCATCTTGCTGTGTTGTTCCCATACGCGGTATATTGGTGTTTCCCTGTTCTGTTGGAGGTGGTAGGATGCTATCCGGCATGCTTGACGTAAGACTTTTGACACGCTGCAGGAAAACCTCTAGCGTTTTTGAAGCTTGTACACGTATGATCTTCTCCTTGTCTATTAATGAGACACATATTGCTGGTAAGCATCTGGCAGCGCAATCGTTCTCGTCAAATACGTCCGCAGTAGCTGCCAGTGCGAGCAGTGCTGCATTTCTGGCATGTACAAAAGGATCCCTCAGAGATCTTGTGAAGGCAGCGACCAGGACTTTGGATCTTGTGTGTTGACCTAGGTTCCTAGCAATCTTGCCTAAACATATTGTAGTATTTGTACGTATTCCTGGCTGGTCATCGTTTTGAGTCTTAGCAAGATACTTGAGGAGGTCACCATTAATCTGTCGGTCGGAAAGTTTCCCTATGATAACTAGAATAGCTTTGACAGTCTGCTCACGTATGATTGGAGCGGCATCCGAGAATCCAGATACAAGCTGTGGGAATATGCTGTTACTGACAATGTTTTGCGGTAGATGATCAACCATCTTTGGAAGATTCTCCAGAAGGAAAATCCGTATTGCCCTATCAGGGCTATTAAATAGTCTCACAATCCAAGGTGTGATATTATTCTCCCATTCCTCGTCCGTCAACTTTTCAGCAATCATGAGAACGACCGCAAAGACTTTTGGTCCTCCTCCACCAAATTCAACTGATTTGATCAACTCAGGCAAGATTTTCATCTTGAAAAATTCCTCCGGAAACTCGTCTTTTGTGTCCTCGAGATTCTTGAGAAACTCTTCTCTCTCGCGATCATTCTTGACTCCCATATTCTCAACAAATTCTGAACATCGTATCAGTGGTGTATCCAAGACACCTTTCGACCGTCGAGCTTGTTCCAAAAAGTGTGCAATTGAAACTCGCATCTTGGGGTTTGGATTGACAAGACGTTTGTATAAATGTACCATGTTAGGAGGGATCGCCTTAGGCTGTGATAATTGCTCTCCGTTCGTAAAAGAACCATTAAAGATTTCATATATCAAAGTTCCAAAGTTCCAAGAATCAGTGACATATATAGATTGATTTCGAAGGACTTCCCATCCTCCCTTGACCACCTCTGGGGCTGCATATCTGCTGGAATCTATAACTAGCCCTCCATATGTGTATATCACAGGATCCTCTTCCTTAACGGAGCTCAATACATCAAACCCAGCCAACTTCCATTCTCCACTTTCAATTGTGAAGACGGAGGACACTCTGATATTTCCATGTATAGATGTGGCCTCGTCGTTAATAAACTTCAACGTAGAAGCTACGCTGTAAAGACCCCATTTTATCGTCTCTGTATTTAATGCTTGCCGTTTCACGTGCCACGATAATGGAACTATCCGCTCAGTTGCAATATATATATATGTATCTGTTTCTACAGTGTCAAATACCTTGACAACACCAGGGTGTCGTAGTGTTCTCAACTTTCGCAGAGCGTTTTTCGCAAGCGGTAATCTCGATTTGTTCGCTGTGACATCGAAGGCAAAAATACTACATTTTGAGCCATCTTCCTAAATCAATTTCCATTAGTCTATGTGAATTTCTGTAGATCTTCTCCTCTCTCTTCTTGTTGAAGTCAAGGTGTGAGGGATGAGAAGAGAGATAGCTTGCCCTCTTTGTTCCGTTATGCAAAGCCCAGATGGAATCATCTATATCTACTCTGTCGCCGAAAGTGTAGGGGAACGGTGGCCCTCTGGAGACAGCTGAAGCTACGGCAGATTTGAGGAATTCCATCGAAAGATTGACTTGAGCTTCAGAAGCTTATTTGAAAGGATGAGTCGTGTGCGACAAAGATGAGGAAATAATAATCATATGTATTAGAATAGGACCTGTCAAGAGCTAAGAATAATGACAAGTCTCATGCAGGAATTCGAGCTATAGCCACCTTTACGCGAGAGCTAAAGACTGGTACGTCGAGTCTGTGTATGTTCCCGAGCTATTTCGGCGCATCTGGAAGACACTCCTCATTGAGCCAAATTTTTTTTATGCTTATCAGGATTTGAAACAAGTTTTATACTGTAGCTCCAGACAGATCCCATGCCATATGAAGGAGTACGAAGAGAAAACAACAAAAAATCTGGAAATGATTCCATCATAGATATCTGAATCCGAAAACTCGGATAAAGTAAAAAGAAGATAAAAGTACAATTACTTCAAATATGTAGGTAAAAAAAAAAAAAGGTTAATACATGAACGCCATGCTTATGTGCTAGACGCGATTTAGACTTAGATCAGATAAAACTCCACGCGGATATATGTTATATTTTCAAGTCAACGCAGGTTGGTTAGGGGAGTCATTCATGATTGGATCTGCTACATCACCCTTATCATGTAACGTCTGTCCATTCGGGGCTGCATCTAGACCAGGAGAATGTATTGCCTGCAAGATACTATCCTCACTAGCAACACTTGAGTTATCTCCAGAGGTTTTGAACAATCCCTTTCTCAATTCCTCATCCTTCGCCTTCCTCTGACGCTCTGCTTCCATGACTCCTCCCGACTTTTTCAGTTTGTTCTCCTCTACGAATGAGCCCAACTCTTTCTTGAAAGGACTAGTTCGTCCCTCGAGATCTTTCTTTCTCATACGTTCAGCTCGCTCAATAGCTTCCAGCCGGTTTTCATGATTAGGTTGTAGAGCCCGAACTTCGGAGAGGACACTATCCTTGGCACGAGACGGATCAAGGGGTGCATTAGAATTTGGAACAAAACCGATAGATGCCGACCTAACCGCACCAGGCGCTACTTTAAGTTGTTGTTCAGTACATTGTTCGACCAAAGCAAAGGTTTGCGCGGCTTTGTCAAGGTCATCTTTTAAATCTGCAACGAGTTCTTCTTGCAGATTAAAGAATTGCTGGTCTTCGCAAACAATCTCAAGTTCACGCTCCCAAACCTTCTTCCATGCCGGTTTTTCCTTCTTAATGTAGTTGGACATCTTCTTGAGCTCTGATTGAGCTTTGACCAATTCCTTCGTAACACTATCGATTTGTCGAGGATGTGGGCGAACACCACGGGAAACGACATCTTTACGGAGATCTTCGACAGTATCTTGTAGATCGTCAACTCGTGTGACGAGAGAATCTGCATCAGCTCCAAGCAATTTCTTTCCGGCCTCAAGCGATGCTCGACCTTCAGACATACCACCACCAGACTGGCCAATAGCTATATTGCGCACCGAGGCAGCTTTAACCTTGATGTTAGTCATGTTTGCCGTCACATCCGTCACAAACGCATTATATGTCTGTCTCAAGACAGCGAAATCCTTCTTGATTGCCTTAACATCGGACACTTGTACCAAACGATCGGATCTTGTGATCGAGCTGACACTTTGTAATCTTTTCTCCCTAAATATTTGGTTGGACGGTGTCTTGGAGAATGTTTGAGCTACGGGAGAACGAGTTGCAAGGTCGGTGACAAGTCTAGATGTTTCATTCTGCTTGTCTGCGACTTGTTGAATTGCCTTAGCCTGAGTCTGTATGGTCTGGTTTACACCTTCTACCACTTGTCGAAGGCTAGCCATCCCATCATCAATATGTCTTTTCACTTCATCTAAAATCTCGACGTTCAAACAAATTATCGAACTGTCTTTGAGGTCGTGAATATCCTCCAATTCGTAACGCACTCCTGACGATGGGTCTTGGATATAAATTTCTGGAAAGTCTTCACCTGATGGAGGATTATAGCTGAACTTAGCAATGAAAAGTAGTCGCAAGGTGTTCAAGGAAAGATCCTCAAGCTCATCAGTCAAGGTCACCTTCTTCATTGACCTTCCCAATTGGATAAAGATGGTGAGGCCTTTAGGAGATTGAGGCGGAGGTGAGATACTGATGCGATCATGAATAGTACTACTTGCTTCGACCGATGCAGGCTTTTCTGCCTCAACCTCTAATGTAGGTTGTTGAACAACATCATCGCGCTGTACCAGATGAACTGGCGGCTCAGGCGGAGGAGTTTCCAGTGGTGTGCCTGTATCGATATAGAAAGACGGTGGTTCTGAGATGGTTGCCGAGACTGCTGGTGTCAGAGAGGGGAGAGGCAATTCTTGGCCAAGTTTGTCAGCTGGTGTTTGTAGCAGCGGCGTACCAGGACTGATCTTTTCTGAACTTTCGTCAAGTCTAATTTCTGGTGCCTGCTGCTCTTGTGTTCGTGTATTGACTGACAATGTGCGTTTGAGGGAGGTTGCAGCTGTTGGTGCAACAGGACTTTCATTTCGTATCGAGTGAAAGCTACCGCGATTTCTACTTGAGTCGGTAGACTCTCGAGCTTGAAATGGAACTCGAGGAGTGGGTGTGGCAGAACCAAATACTTGTGCCCCATTTGGTGATGAGCCTGTAAGCTTTTGTATCTGGAATTGTGAATATCTTTGTGATGCCCGCCTCTTGAATTGCGGTTGCTGGGCAAGAGCTTCTAACGCATCAGGTTTTGGAGAGGAAGGTGGTTGCTCGTACAGATGTGTATTTTGATACGGTTCGTCGGGTGGGCGTACAGCACTATGTTGTTGAGATACGTCATAATTTTCGAAAGATGTTGTTGAAAAACTAGGCTGAGATGAGGCTACAGTACTGAGGCTACCTCTTACACTATCTGCAATTGATGATACTGATTGGCCGGGGGTACTGATTTGAGGAATATTTTGTGCATTGTTTTGATGAGCATCCGGCGGAAGTGACGATGTGCGAGGAGGGCGGGAATCATTCGGAAACTCGTCTGGCCTTGGTCGACGCATAGATTCTTGTCTTTGTTCCATAGACTTTTCTGGACCGCCTGCCTTAGATCCATTAGCATCTCCCTTTGTGCGGGGCCCTAATTTCTTCTGCTTCTTTTTCAAGCCTTGAAGTAGATTGATGATAATTTCACGAATTTTTGGTAGATAGACCTCAAGGCTAGCAGGACTAGCCTCTTGACTCAAAGTGTTTTCCAGAACACTTCTTAGAATGTCAGGCACATTTCCCAAGTCTGCAGTCTCAACTCCGATAGCAGTGAAAGCTCGGCATGCTATGTTGAAATGTGAACCCAATTTAACATAAACATCGGAGACTTCTTTATCTGATGCAGCCAGCCGGGACCATTTGGTGAGGGTTTCGAGAAGCTCTTTTGTAGCTCGTAAAAGGTTCGTAACACTTTCCTCGATTTTACTCAACTATGATACCCAAAACTTTTTTAGTCTCACAATTCTTGATGTGACGGTATTGCGACTTGAACATACATTGGTCTCCATTCTTATAGTAGGGCTCCTCGATCCACTAAAAGAACCCCGAGGTGCATGACTCTGCACTGAGCCTGATGTGTTGATGTTGATACCATTATTCGGAGCAGGATTCGGTCGTCTTTGAATTGACCTTTGTGGTTGCGGTGTCTGCATGGGTCTTCTCAGTCCGAATGAACGGTAGGACAAAATAAAAGGAAATGTCGTTCGTTTTCAACTTATATTGGTCGAAAGGATGAGTTGCCGTAAAAGCGTTTTTTGAGACGTAGTAGGAATTCCAGATGGGCGATTTTGACGCTGAGGACGGTGCGAAAGTGCTTCTCCGTTCTGATTTGTGCTTTTCCAATGAATTTCAGCTTGGTCGTTTGTGTACAGATCAGATTATTGTATATTCACAAGATTCCATAGCCCGAATTATGACGTATATTGGATAGTTGTGCAACTTGCTGACAAGAGACAGTATGTGTATTCTGATGCTTAAGAGCTTTGGTATGTAGTAGTGCTTATTGAGGAAAAGTGTCCAAAGTAGAGAGTGTTGAAGTTCTAAGTTTAAAGTTCTCAGCTCTTGAGACAAGGATGCATGATCGTCGAATGGTGGAGAGCTTCTTCGACTGATTGTTCTCGTCTGTCTAACTCGTTTGGATGAGGCAAGATTACCGCTTCCTCTCTCAATGATGATAACAATAATATGATGGTCATTTGGTTTAAAACAACACACTTGTCTTGTCTTTAAGTACTTAGTACTTACCCATTCATATAAACTGCTTGATGAGCATTTAGCGAGCATCTTGTCTGCAGCTTAAGGACTTCATTTATTTTACTTTAATTTGCATATATTATCATAATATGATTCTTGGAAACCTGCCGGACCTGTACAGCTGTCAGGCGGCTCATTATCTTTCATGTCGAAATTCATGTATATTTATCCTAACTTTATGTATGAAAGACGGATCCATGGAAGGAGACTCAAGCTCATACTTGGTATGATTTATGTACCTTCAACTACATCAACCGTTAGCAGCAGAGCCATCTTATAATCCAGCGACAAATGTCGAGCATGGCAAACAGCGGAACACGAACGGGAGCGATGCGGGTTTAAGATACTCATATAAGTACTTAAGTAGCTTATCACTAATCAAACATCGATCACTAAGCTACCCAACAGGCTATTACTAAGTAGACACTCATACGACATGTACTATAGCACTAGAAAGTGTACAACAATTGTACAGGATTTGTTGGCTTTAAGAGAGAACACTTAAGACTGGCCTCGCCTAGAATTAGTGGGATCGATTTGTTACAATCTGCGCAGATTTTGTCGGGATATATACGAAAAAAAGTTGGTAGCATAAACTCGAAGTTTGACTATATGCAAAGAGAACTCAGCGGTATCTACCCGCGTCGTACTTGTAAAGTCCATAGGCCAAGTTCGTGATCAAGCTTCATGCGATTAATATTGCAATATTATCCGATATTTGATTCACTGACTTACTAAGTCGTGTCAATATGCTTGTAGACTAAGTATCAAGTTAGTACACTTTAGGGCTTTAAGCATGTATTCATTTGTCTATGTTTTAGTTTGATCGATAATTCAACCAAATTCTCATATATTCCTACTAATTAGCTAAGTACGAAACACTTACTAGGTAGGTACTTGGTAGCTAAGTAATTAATACTTTTGACAAAAAATAATTCTTTACAACACCTGAAGAAATGTTACATTTGTACAGGCTACGTTGCTAAAATAGAATAGAATAAAGTGAAGTATTGTTAAATAAATAGCACTTGCGTGATATGATTGTCACTTTGTTACCTACTACTTAAAGTACATATACACATACATATTCGAATTATACTTGATTAGCTGATATCTGGTGCTATAAATTGAGCTATACTTATGTCACTCAACTTTTAACGTCCTCCGACAAGACTTGGCATGTAGCAGTCAAATCAGCCGCGAAACAGGATGATGATAATGACGATGGTGCTGTAGTTATTTCATGTTTGGGTTTTATATAATGAACAAGCGCTTGTCATTGGCATTGTTATTCACTATGTACCTAGAGGTACAATGCTAGGCTCTTCCTGTGGATGTCTTATGCATCATATACTCTCAAGTCAAGTTGGTGATGTAGATGTTCTTGTTCTTCAAGAATACATGTCATGGTACCATGCAGTGAATATGAACAAAGAGAATGAATAAGAACAACTTGGACGCAACAAAAAATGTGTTTCTAAACAAATAAGTTCTTTGTCCTTACTTTGAGTAAACTCTCTGTCGCATCTGAGCATTTGGAATTTAGCAAGCAGCACAGATTGCCCTTCCTTAATTAATTACTTAAGTAATTAATCAATCAATCAAAGAGATTAGCAGCAGCACGTCTCTCCCCTGCTCTAGCACATTGTTGTTGTTATATTCATCATTATTATTGACTTGAACACCAAGAAAAGTATCATCGGCTCGTTCACATCACGATTTACTACACCGCACATCCTTGGAGCCTAAGAATAAGCATCCGACTGAGGACCTTTGGACCTTTTCCAGTGCTCTGGAGGTTTTCTGCATTAAACTTCCAGGTCCTTGAAATATATTGTTATTATCATCCATATACATATCGCTCGTTGACTGCAAAGTAAGTTGGTCAAGTCACGTAGCCCTGTTTTAAAGTCGAGCATACAGAATTACATACTTATTAAAAAGGCTCCTACATAAGCACCCACACATCTCCACATTCCTCTCTCCCTTCGCCTAAATCCACCTAGACCATACATCCTTGAAGTACACCTACACCACCAGACCTCTACTGCTTTCTCACAGACAGACAGCTAAAGACAGAC
>Ga0160427_10001758_pt1 | contig 13217 bp, 11 predicted proteins | sample SolpanmetagenomL_FD_108194 | JGI IMG/M metagenome (GOLD analysis project Ga0160427, IMG submission 108194) | Solar panel surface microbial communities from Lawrence Berkeley National Laboratory, California, USA - L | ecosystem: Engineered > Built environment > Solar panel > Unclassified ...
AGCGGCGTCCTGCCGAACCACCTCGACCCGGCTGAGGAAGAACGACGAGGCGGAAGCCAGGCCGTCGCTGCGGCGGTAGGCCGTCGTGCCCGCGACCGGGAAGGTGGGCGCACCCGAATGGTCGCCGGGTTCCGACACGTAGTTCACCTGCCAGGAGGCGTAATGCATGCTGACGGGCGACTTCCAGGCGGACAGGTCGTCCGGCAAATAGAGGTCCACCGCCAGGTCGCCGCCATCGGGCACGGTGAGATCGACGGGATCGCTGACCAGCAGGGCGCCGGGGGGAATGGTTGGGCCGGGAAGGCCGCCGAAGGTGAGCACATGGTCGGTGGCCGGGACGATCGAAACCCCTGTGCCGCGCAACGCCACATGTGCGGCGCCGACCCGCAGCGGCAGCGTGCCGAGGCTGTTGGACAGCACCACGCGGACGCGCGGGCCGCCGAGCGAGACATGGGCGATCTGCCGGAGCGTCTGGTTCCGGATCTGCAGCGGCGACATGCCGCCCACCGGCAGCTCCTGGCCCGGTGCCACATCCTTCACCGCCTGCGGCACGTCGCGCACCCAGGGAAAGGCCTGAGCCGACGCAGGCAGGGATTGTGGCGGCTGGTCCACTCGCGCGGCCTGCGGGGCAGCCCAGGTTGCGATCCATCGTTCGGTCCCGCCTCGCGGGTCAGCCGTCTGCGCAATGGCGGGCACGCTGGCCAGCAGCCCGGCCGCCAGCAGCAATACTGGCCGAAGTCCTTCCAAGCGCTGTTGCTTGCGGCCCGTTTGGCGGGTGGTCGCACCATCGGGCCAGGTGGTCCTGCTGGGATAGGGCAAATCGTCCTCCGGTGTTCTTGGTTCTTTGTTGAGCACAACGATAGAAGCACGCGTCCCGGAGTGACAATGGCCGAGGTCGCACCGCGTCGTGCCGAGCCGCCCTTCCCCGGAGCGGACGGTCTGCTATCGGCCAGTGAGGCCGGAGCTACTTCTGCACGGGGTGGGAGGCGGTCATAGCTCTGCAGGAGACGAGGCCGTGCCCAGGTCTGAATTTTTCCCGTTTTTCCGCCTCGCTCGGACCGTTCGGGAAAGCTGATTTGGGAACAGATTTTGAGAAAGCGGCACTGCTAACTCTGTCGTACTCTGCGATGAGGGCCATTCTTCCTGCTGAATGTTCCTTTGCGGGAAGGTGACATGTTACGATCCACGGCGGACATCGGGCTGTTCCCGAGGCATGCTAAGAGATTGGGACGCAAACTGGAGACATATTCCACGCCGAACCCTGCAACTCGTCAGCAACTCTTCTCGACGTCAATTTGCGAATCTGCTGCGATAGTGGCGGCAGCCCGTAGACGGTCGACCTCACTTGCGCTCAGAGGTATCTTCACGGGAGCCTGAAATTAGAAGGTAGCAACGAACCGTCCATTGGATAATACTTCGTAAGCAGAATTTTTCTCCTTGGCCGGTTGCTAAGCCGCTTAATATCTTCGAGCGACAGTGGCCGAGGAATCGCGGGCACCTCTTTCAACAGCCCCACCTATTTGCCGACACCTCATCTATCACGTTGAAAACCCCTTCAACCATCGAAACGCCTGTCCAACTGGGTTCGGCATCAGCCCGTTCCAGCTTTGTCCGCTTGTGCTTACCAGAAGGCCGTTTCGTTAGTTCTGGCCCAACAACCTGTGATGTCGCACTCGATCTTGAGACGTGGCGATCTGTTGAACCGCCTGGGTCGCAAGCGGGTCTGTGCCGGTCACACCCAGGTCGTAGAACCGGCGGCGCACATGCGCAGCATCTGGACACATTAGACATCAACGCTGAATATGAATTTGATGGGCCGACAGAGTTCGTTCGACAAGAAACAAGGGAGCAGGTGATGGCTGCGGCGGACGACGTAACAGCCTTGTATTTGTCCATTCTCAAGCGCCAGCCAGACAGCACCGGGCTGGCGGGATTTGTAGCCGCCGTGAACGCCGGGATATCACTAGCAGCGGTGCAGGCGGCAATCCAATCGAGCCCAGAAGGACAGATTGTGGCCATCTACCAGCGCGAGCTTGGGCGTGTTCCGGAGGCCGCAGCCGTGCAAGCCAACACCAAGTTCCTGGCGCAAACCGGAACCGTGGAAGGCCTCTCGAGGATTGTAGCCTTAAGCGACGAAGCGCAACGCAACATCAACAGCATCTACAACCAACTCTTAGACCGAAATGTCGATGCCATCGGCCTCGAAGCGTACAAGACTGCGCTGGCCAACGGGGCGAGCCTGACTGACGTACGAATGGCCGTGGCGTTCAGCCAGGAAGCGCAAAATGACCTCGCCGCCATTTTTCAGAATGAGCTCGGCAGACCAGCCCCCCTGACGCCGACGGCGCCATTTACGCAGACGCTCATTGCTGGAAGCACGCTCGCTGACGTGCGTGAAATTATTGCGAACAGCCCAGAGGCGATCGCCGACGTTTCGCGGGCTTTCCAAGCCGCGTCCGGCGTTGCCCCCAATAATGTGGCGCAGGCCGCAGCAGCATCTGAGCTACAATCCGGAATATCGATCAACGCCTTGTATGCAGAGATCGCAGCGCTTCCTGCCGGAATGCCAGCAACTCCCGCTCCGATACCATCCATCGCGATCACTCCCACCCTCGTAGGAATTGGCGGGAGCCAGCTAGCCTTCATCTCCAGCCTCGGTAACAATGACGCGTATGTATCTCTAGCAACTTATTTCCCGACCGGCACTAGTAATCTGCCATCTCGCACTTCGTTTGTCAGGTTTATTAATGACGGCACGAGCTTTAGCGCGGTAATACAAGGCTTCGACACCCGAGCCGATTATATTCAAATACCATCCTCTCAAGCATCAAACTTCTCATCACTTAAAATCACCGACTTTGCACCGACCATTTTTGATGGTGTCAAATATGTCGGCGGAACAGAAATTTCGATAGGATCGAGCAACTCAATTAAAATCCTAGCTCCGACGCATGTTTTCTTGCAGGAATCTAACTTTCGTTTTGTTTGAACTTGGCGAGCGGCTACGCGTAACATCGGCCTTGGCGCGGCCGCCCAGCGGCAGGGTCCGGACGAGTTCGTGTCCAGTCTGATGAACCGCTTGCGTTCATTCGGTGTGGCCGCAAGTGCTAAGTGTTTACCTCAAAGGTGCTCTGAGAATGGGAAGCCGGCGTGGTGGCTGATGTCGTCCTCTACCCAATTCGTCACGCCGACGGGAGAAGGCGGTCTCAGGTTTGGCGATCCGCCTCCATCCATGCGCGCCTTTGCCGAGATAACGATTACGTTGCCATCTAACTCACGCGTAAACGCCAAATTCCCAAAACACCATCCTCGTGAGAACGTCTTGGGCTTCTTGATCGCTGTTCTTTTGTGAGAAAGGCGAACCGGCTGTTGCCGATACAGAACGGGCTTGCCCGTCATGTTCGTTCAGCTTCAGGGAGATGGCGTTCATTCGGTAGGCGGCCACTTGGGCGATCGGAGCCTCGCCTTGAAGCAGGGTGCAAGCGCGGTCGATACGCCGACGCAGGATCCAGTCCTGAGGCGAGACACCATGGCTGGCACGGAAGGCTCGCTGGAAGTGAAAGGTGCTCATACCCGCCAAGGTCGCCAAATCCTTCAGCCGCAAAGTTTGGTCCATACCCGCCTCGATGTACTCCGCCATCCGGCGACCAAGGTGTGGTGCCAGTCCACCCTTGATCGGTCGCGGCCGCGTCGTACCATCCAGCATCAGGGCCGCGACGACCGCGTCAGACAGCGCCGCCTCTGCGCCCAGCAGGTCGGCAGCACCCAACGCCGTGGCCAGTCCACTCAGCGCGGTTGCCACAGAGGGTGCATCACCGAAGGTAAGCTCCGGCAGCACCATCAACCGTGCATCGCGATCGAAGCTCTCTGTGAACAGCCGGCGCAGCTCCGTAGCGGGAAGATACAGGTGCACGAAGGCAAAATCGCAGGTGATCTCCCATTCGGACGAATGTCCCTGCGGCATCAGGCAGACGGCGCCGGGATGACCGCGTCCACCCTGGCGCCGCACCCGCCGGGTGCCCTCGCCGCCGTGCAGATAGAGGCTGAGCGTGTGCCCCTCCGGCTGGCGGTAGGCCACACGGTCCTGGCGATTGCTCCAGACAGTGCTGGCGCAGCCGAAGCCCAGGTCCATGCCATGCAGCACGCGGGCGCTGGGCGATGCGCACAGGGCGCCGAAGACGGTGGAAGAACGCGTCGGCATATGCATCCTCGGGTGGCACAGCTCAGTCCTACGGCTCTGCAAGGCCGGCAAGGACGATCCGTAGCAAGATTGTGAAAGCCGGCATTCACTGACGTCGCCAGGAATGGCGTCCATGCAGAACACCCTCCTCTTCGTCTCCAACGTGCTCATCTGGGGCAGCACCTGGATCGCCATCGCCTGGCAGGTGGGACCGGTGCCGGTGCTGGTTTCGGTGTTCTATCGTTTCGGCAGCGCTGGGCTGATCCTGTTGCTCGTGCTCGCTGCGCTGCGTCGACTACCGGTGCCGGATTGGCGGGACCAGCCCTTCATCCTGGCACAGGCGCTATGCCTGTACTGCTGCAACTTCCTTTGCTTCTACAGCGCGGCCGCTTACCTGCCCTCCGGCCTGATCTCGGTCATTTTCTCCCTGGCGACGCTCTGCAACGTGGTCAATGCCCGCTTGTTCTTCGGCGACCGCATTTCCGGCCGTACGCTGCTGGCGGCGGCGGTAGGCATGTCCGGCCTGCTGCTACTGTTCGGCCATCAGGTGCTGGGGCGCTTCAACACGGGCACGTTGAAGGGCGTCGGGCTTGCGGCGCTCGGCACGCTGTTCTTCTCCCTGGGCAACATGGCCTCCCGTCGCAACAGCGCCGCCGGGATCGCGCCGCTGACAGCCAATGCCTGGGGCATGGTCTATGGTACCGCAGTCCTGCTGGCACTGCCAGGGCTCACTGCCACCCCCGTGATCCTGCCACCGGACGGCCGCTATCTTGCGGCGCTGTCGTATCTCTCGCTCGTCGGTTCGGTGGTCGGCTTCACCACCTACCTGATGCTGGTCTCCCGCATCGGCTCCTCGCGTGCGGCCTACACGACCGTGCTCTTCCCCATCGTGGCGCTGACTCTGTCGACGGTGTTCGAAGGTTATCGCTGGAATGCCGTGTCGCTGGCTGGGCTGGCGTTGACGCTCTCAGGCAACCTCGTGATCTTCTGGCGCCGCTCGGACAACTGACGCCGCACTTGATACCTTACAGAGTTTCCCCACACCAATAATGAGCTTCCCTCGTTCCCGAAGCACCATCGAGGCGGACCGTCTGCAATCGGCCAATGCGGGACAGTGTGGCGCTGGTCACTCCAGCCACTGCCATGCAACCTGACGGCACCAAGCAGGATCCGCATCGTCCGACACCATCCTGGCAGCACTGGGGCCGGTGCCTTCATGCCGCAATCGGCCTAGCGCGTCACCCGTGCTGGCATCATCGCGAGTGAATCGCAGGCCTAATCGAGGTCTTTGCAGCAGGCTTTACTGGGCCGTGCGCCAGATGCCTTCTGATGCGCGCAGGCGATAGAGTCGTCGATGCAGGAGAAGGCCGGTTGCTGCTCTCCTTGGGGCGACCAAATGCGCCATAATCTCGACTCAGACACCCCGCTCCCCCCAGCGGCGAAACCGCAGGTAGGCGTAATGCCAGCCGCCCAACTCGCTTGCGATCGAGGTCACTTCGCACCGTTGTCGAGCCGCCAGGTGACGGCTTCGATCGTACGGCGCTTCTTGGTCCGCGGCCGCGCGCCCTCTGATCCCGGCCGCCGCAACGGCCGGTTTGAACTTCACCCAATGAGCCTCTGTCAGGGCGTGCATCATCTCTCCGGACCGGTGACCAAGCCAGTAAGATGCCGCGTGACCGCTTCACGAAATGGAAACAGAGCCTGAGTTCGGCCGAACTGGGCAGGCGGTCATCCCAGGAACTGCTTCAGAGCCGTGTTGAAAGCGTCAGGGCGCTCGTAGCCAGGGATGTGACCGGCATCGGCTATTTCCACAAACCGAGATCCTGGAATCACATCCGCCAAGGCACGCATGGTCTTCGGCATGGCGCCGTCCTCCGCCCCCGCAATCAGTAGCGTGGGCTGCTTGATGGATGCCAGCGTCGGGCGGAAATCGTAGTCCTGCAAAGCGCGGGCGCAAGCGATGAAGCCATCGATCTTGGTTCCGGCGACCATGGCGCGGACTTTGGCGATTGCCGGGTTGGCTTCGGCCTTGGATGCCGCAGAAAACCAGCGTGCGACCGTTGCATCGGCCAACCCGTCTGGTCCGCTAAGCAGGGCAGCGTCAATGCGATCCTGCCAGCCTTTGGCTCCGCCTGGGGCGGTCGCTGCTTGACCGTCGGAGGCAACAAGTCGCGTGATGCGATCGGGTAGACGGGGTGCCAGGCAGAAGCCGGTTGCCGCTCCCATCGACACACCGGCGAACACCGCACCGGTTACCTCGAAATGAGCCATTAAAGCCTCTGCGTCATCGGCCAACTGGGTGATCGTGGCCGGTTCAGACGGGATCTCCGTATGACCATGACCGCGCTGGTCGTAGCGCAGGATACGGTAATGACCGCCAAACGCTTCGACCTGAGGATCCCATATCGTCAGGTCGGTGACGAGCGAATTGCTGAACACCATCCAAGGCGCACCCTCGGGACCCTCGATACGACAACGAAAGCGGACCCCATCATGCTGGACAAAATGGTCTGTCACGTTGAACCACCCTTACATTGGGCACGCCGGACCGCCGCGGGTGATCCACGGTCCGAGCGCGCCCGGCACGCTTCCCGAACTCTGAACTTCCGTCAAGGCGGCCGACCCTCGGTAGGGTGTCGCATTGGCAGGGCCGGGACGCTGTCCTGGGATCCACACGGCCGCGGAACTGCTGCAAGATCATCGTATAGGCCCACCCGGGCAAGTTACGCGGCCGCTTCCGCAGAGCTTTTCCTCGAATAAAGAAGAAGACAGTGCATGCAATACGACCCACGAACTGAACTGCATGGTTTGCCGCACTCGCCGGTCACGTCCCTGGTCGTGCCTCGACCGATCGGGTGGATTTCGACGATCGGCGCCGAGGGACAGGTCAACCTGGCCCCGTATAGCTTCTTCAACCTCATATCCAGCCATCCGCCCTTCGTCATGTTCTCGTCTGCGCCACGCAAAGACTCACAGACGAATGCGGAGCGCACGGGCGAGTTCGTCGCCAGCATTGCCACGGAAGCGCTGCAGGACGTCATGAACGCGTCCTCCGCCGATTACGGTGCCGGCGTCAGCGAACCGGAGGTGCTCGGGCTGGAGATGGCGCCGTCCCGCTCGGTCATGCCACCGCGGGTCGCACGCTCACCCATCGCATTGGAGTGCAAGCTTGCCAACGTCGTGTCACTGGTGGGCTCAGACGGGAGGCTGAACCGCTCTACCGTGGTGATCGGCGAGGTGGTGGGGATTTACATCGACGACGACGTGCTGGTCGACGGGTTGATCGACATCAGCCGCGTCCGCCCGCTGGCCCGGCTGGGCTACCTGGACTATTGCGTGGTGGACAGCGTGTTCCCGATCAAGCGCCCGAGGAAGCCCGCCACGCCATTGAACCGCGATTGAGACGGAAGGTCCATGTCTCGGTCGTGACACCTACGTCGGCCTCTCTCCCGCAGGGAGGGCCGAGAGGCGCCCGCCGCGGACGGGTGCAGCGTTATGTCCGGCGGCCGCTGCTACAGGTAGTCGTCCAGTGCGGCAAACCGCCTGCGGTGCGCCAGGGCAGAACCAAACTCGTTGGCGACAGCCATCGCCTTGCGGGTGAACAGGCCGATGTCGTGTTCGTCGGCATAGCCGATGGCCCCGTGCATCTGCACCGCCTCCCGTCCCACCAGCAACGCGGTGTCGGCGGTCCGGGCCTTGGCGCGCGACACCACCGCGGCGCGGCGCCTTGGTTCAGCGCCCCTGTCCAGCTCGATCGCGGCGCCTTCCACGCTCGCCCTGGCCAGGGTGAGCTGGATCTTGATGTCAGCCGCACGGTGCTGCAGCGCCTGGAAGGCGGCGAGTGGCTGGCCGAATTGCTTGCGCTGCTTCAGATAGTCGAGCGTGATCTCGAAGGCGTGCTCGGCCAGGCCCAGCAGGTAAGCCGCGGTTCCCAGCGCCGCCTCGTCCACGGCGCGGTCGATGGCGTCGCCCATATCGGTCGCGATCACTCGTCCGGCCCCGTCCGGGATACGCAGGGTGGCGACCATGCTGCCGTCCTGCCTGGAGACGGGCGTAGTCTCGGCCTCCTGCGGCTCCAGCAACAGCAGCAGGGTGCGCCCGCCTTGCCGCACCGGAACCAGCAGGTGGCCGTCCGCCCCCACCATGGGCACGTGCACCCGCTGATGCATTGGGCCGCCCACGAAGCCATCCACCGGGCCACCCACGAGGCCGTCCATGAAGCCGGTGGCGTCCGTGGCCGACTGCCAGGCGAGGGCGGCCAGGGTGTCCCCGGCCAGCAAACCAGGCAGCAACGCGGTGTCGGAGGCATCCGCCAGCACCGAAGCAGCCAAGCTGCCGGCGATCAGCGGCTCCGGCACCAGGCCGCGACCCAGCTCCTCGTACAGCGCCACGCTTTCCGACATGCCCATGGCGGCCCCGCCGGCCTCCTCTGGCAGGCGCAGGCCGATCCAGCCGAGGTCGGCCATCTGCCGCCACACGGCGCGGTCGAAGCCCGGGCTGGTGTAGCGCAGCGCGCGCACCCGGCCCAAGCCGCCATCGCGGGGCGCGATCGCCCCGGCGCTGTCCCGCGTCATGCGGATGAAGTCGTTACGGTCCTCGTCGAGCATGCTCAGCCCCCGGTTTCGGTCGCCAGGACAGCGAGGCCGGCATCGTCCATCGCCAGCCATTCCCGCAGCACTTCGGTGTTGTGCTCGCCGAGGGCCGGCGGCGGGCGGACGTATTCCGGCGGGGTTTCCGACAGCCGAACGGGATTGGCGACGAACTTCAACGTGCCGCAGGCGGGGTCCGGCATCTCGCGGAACATTCTGCGATGCACCACCTGGGGATCGGCGGCGACGGCTGCGAAGTCGTTCAGCGGGCCGCAGGCGATGCCGGCGGCGTTCAGCAGGTCCGTCCACTCCCGTGCGCCGCGCCGGGCCAGGGCGGCCTCAAGGATGGACACCAGGGCCGGCTTGTTGGCGAAGCGGCGACGGTTGTCCACAAAGCGAGGGTCGGCCGCCGTGTCCGGGATGCCGAGTGCGGTGCAGAGGGTGGCGAACTGCCGGTCGTTGCCCACCGCCAGCATCAGCGGCACGTCCGCGGTCGGGAAAGACTGCCAGGGCGTGTTGATCTGCGACGCCGTGCCCGCCCGGACCGGCACCTGGCCGGACACCAGGTAGTTCATGGCGATATGAGAGTGCGCGGCCAACTGGGTGTCCAGCAGGGCGATGTCGATGTGCTGGCCACGTCCGGTGATCGCATCTCGCGCCCGCAGCGCCGTCAGGATGGCGATGGTGGCGTAGAACCCGGCGTTGATGTCCGAGACGCTGTACCCGACGATGGCCGGCCCCGCGCCTGGCGCCTCCTCCGGCTGCCCGGTCACGCTCATCAGGCCGCTCACCGCCTGGAAGATCGGGTCATATCCGGGCAGCGCCGCATTGGGTCCGTCCTGGCCGTAGCCGGTGATGGAGCAATAGACCAGGCGCGGATTGCCGGCGGAAAGCGCGGCGTAGTCCAGACCGTACTTGCGCAGCCCGCCCGTCTTGAAGTTCTCGACCAGCACGTCCGCCTGGGCCGCCATCGCCTGCAGCGCCGCGCGACCGGCCGGCTTGGCCATGTCGAGCGCCACGGAACGCTTGTTCCGGTTCATCGCCAGGAAGGACGACGTCTGCCCGGTTTCGCTGCCGTCGGCGCGCTTCTGGTGCATGCCCATGCGACGCACGTCGTCACCGCCGACGGGATGCTCGACCTTCACCACGTCGGCCCCGAAATCCGCAAGCATCTGCGTGGCCCAGGGGCCGGCGAAGACACGGGTCAGGTCCAGCACCTTGATGCCCGACAGCGCCATCATCGGGCCGGCATCCCCAGCTCGGCGCGGGCGATGACGTTGCGCAGGATCTCCGATGAGCCGCCGAATATTGTGCCAGAGCGGGCCAGGAGGAACTGCCCGGATGGGTGCAGTCCGCAATCCGGCATGGCGTGCAGCAGGCCGGCTTCGCCTCCCGCGATCGACAGCATTGTCTCGGTGATGCGCTGGAACAGTTCGGTCTGCACGATCTTCATGACGGAGATCTCCGCATTGGGCATCTCGCCCCGTTTCACCGCCGCCACCACACGCTCGTACAGCGCTTTCAGGTCCGCCAGGTCCAGGCGATGGCGGCGGTAGGCCGCGACGAACTCCGGCTCCTCCGACATGCCGAGATGGTCAGCTAGCTGCTTGAGGCGGCTCAAGCCGCTGGATGAGAGCTTCGGACTGCCGATGGCGATGCGCTCGAAGCCCAGCAATGCCTTGGCATAGGTCCAGCCGTGATCGACCTCGCCGACGACACGATCCTTCGGCACCCGGACATTCTCGAAGAACATCTCCGCGAACTCGTCGCCCAGGTCGAGATTGCGGATGCCGCGCACGGTCAGGCCCGGGCTGTCCGTGGGCACCAACAGGAACGAGATGCCCTCCTGCTTCTTGCCGGTCTTGCTGGTGCGGGCCAGCACGAACACCCAGTTTGCGTCGGTGCCCAGGGTGATCCAGGTCTTCTGGCCGTTGAGCACCCAGTGGTCGCCGCGGTCCTCGGCATCCAGCCGCAACGACGCGAGATCGGATCCGGCATCGGGCTCGGAGTAGGCCTGCGCCCAGACATGCTCGCCGGACAGGATGCGGGGCAGGAAGAACGCCTGCTGCTCCGGGCTACCGTGCTTGATCAGCAACGGCCCCAGCATGATGAGGCCCTGATCATTCACCCGGCCGGCGCCGAAGCGTTCCAACTCCTCGATCATGATGAGCTGCCGCGCGCCGGGCAGGCCCATGCCGCCGTGCTGGCGGGGCCAGCCGGGCGCCAGCCAGCCCTGCGCAGACAGGCGAAGGTACCACGCCCGGTTCTCCCGCCAGAACAGCCGGCGAGAGGGGTGGCGGACCATGTCGGTGGGATAGTTCGCCTCGATCCAGTTGCGGACCTCGGTACGGAACGCCCCGTCGTCCAGCTTGTCCAAACGGTCGAGTTGCTCAGTGTCCGCGGCCATCCTCACCGCCCCCTGAACACCGGCTTGCGCTTCTCGCGGAAGGCCGCCAGGGCCTCCTGGGTGTCCTGCGTCTCCGCGAGCGCCGCGGTCTGGCTCTGTTCGTAGCGGTAGCCGTCGCGCAGCGGCATCTCTTCCGTGAGGCCGAAGGACCGCTTGGCCGCGACCACCGCCAGCGGCACCTTCTCGGCGATGGTGCGGGCAATGCCGGTCGCCTCCTCAAGCAGCTGCGCGCGGGGCACGCAGGCGGAGGCAACGTTCATGCGGTAGAGTTCGGGACCGGTGATGCGCCGGGCGGTGTAGACCATCAGCCGGGCGTCGGAGGGGCTGAACGAGCGCAGCACATGCCGCACGCCGCCGGCCAGGCCGTAATCCACCTCGGTCATCGACATGAAGGCTTCCTCCGCGACGACCAGGATGTCGCACAGCAGCGCCAACACACAGCCGGCGCCGATGGCAGCGCCGCCCACCGCCGCGATCACGGGCTTCGGGCACTCGATCACGCAGTCGAAGGCGGCACGAACCAGGCGGTTGTGCCGGGCGTAGCCACCAGGCTCCGCCAGGATGCCGGGACGTTCCGACAGGTCGGCGCCGGCGGAGAACGCCCGTCCCTCGGCCGCCAGCACGATGACGCGCACCTCGGTTTCCGCACCGAGAACGTCGAAGATGCGGATGCACTCTTCGCGGAACCGGCGGTCCTGGGCGTTCACCGGCGGCGCGGTGATCGTCACGGTGGCCACGTGCTCCGCGCACTCGACGCGGAACCGTTGCAGGTCGTCCAGCCCGTTCATGCCAGCTGCGTCCCTTCGGGGTGGGGTTGCCTCTGTGGATCGGCGCCGAGCAGGAGGCCGGGCGCCAGTTCGACTAGGCCGGGCACCGGCGGCAGGCCGGTGGCACCTTCCGGCAGCGGCAGGAGATGCGCGTTCAGTGTCATCGACACCATCGTGTAGTAGCCAATCACCGCCGTCAGCTCGACCACGCCCCGCGTACCCCAGCGGTCCTTCACTGCGGCATGTACAGCGTCCGGCACCTGGCCGGTATGCTGCAGCAGGCGGGCGAACTCGTAGACCTCGAGATCCACGGTGTCAGTGAAGCGGGGCGACTGCAGGGCGCCGATAGCGTCCACGGCCGCCTGTGGCACGCCGGCGGCGACACAGGCGCGGGCATGCACCCACCACTCCACCTGGCTGGTCCAACGCCGGCCGGTGACGACGATCGCAAGCTCGTTCAGCCGCTTCGGCAGGCAGGTGCGGAAGCGCAGAAACTCGCCGAACTGCGACCACAGCGTCGCGAGTTCCGGACTATGGATCGCGGCGCGGAGCGGGCCGATCATCTCCCCGCGCGGGCCGGCGACCACCGCGTCATACAGTTTGCGCTGATCCGGGGTCATCTCTCCGGCGGCCAGAAGCGGGATGCGCGCGGCTTTGCTCACGTTGAACCTCCCTGAGAAAGGCCCAGCTCTCGCAGCACTTCCTCGGTATGCTGGCCGAGCAGCGGCGGCGCGCGATCGAACCGCAGCGGCGCGTCCTGGTAGCGGATGGGGCTCACGACCTGTGGCACCGTGCCGCTCAGCGGGTGCGGCAGGTGCTGCAGCATGCCGCGGTGCTGTAGCTGGGGCTCCCTAAAAACCTGATCGATGGTGTTGATCGGCGCTGCAGGCACCCCGGCGGCATCCAACGCATCCACGATGGCCTCGCGCGTCCATGTCGAGAAGGCCTCGATCAACAAGGACGTCAGTGCGGCGCTGTTGCCGACGCGGGCGGAGTTCACGCTGAAACGCTCATCCGTTGCCCAGCCTGACTGGCCCAGCACCTGACACAGCTTGGCGAATTGTCCGTCATTGCCGACCGCAAGCACGAAGTGCCCGTCGGCGCAGGCGAACACGTCCTGCGGCTGGATGTTGGGATGCTGATTGCCGCCTCGCCCGGGGATGCGCCCGGACACCAGGTGGTTCATCGCCTGGTTGGCGAGGAAGCTGGCCGCGACGTCCAGCATGGCGAGGTCGATCGTCTCCCCCGCACCGGTTTCCGCCCGCCGGGTCAGC
>Ga0160427_10001759_pt1 | contig 13211 bp, 9 predicted proteins | sample SolpanmetagenomL_FD_108194 | JGI IMG/M metagenome (GOLD analysis project Ga0160427, IMG submission 108194) | Solar panel surface microbial communities from Lawrence Berkeley National Laboratory, California, USA - L | ecosystem: Engineered > Built environment > Solar panel > Unclassified ...
AGGAGTATCAATACAGATATTCTTATAGGCGTTATGAGCAGAATCGTCAAACTTCGCGCGAATCTGCACAAAGAGGATCAATCGATCAAACCTCTGAAGCTTATTATCATGTCAGCGACTTTACGCGTTTCAGATTTTACAGAGAATACACGATTGTTCCCAATACCGCCACCTATCTTGCAAGCCGAAGCTCGTCAATTCAAAGTCACAAACCGATTCTCGTTGCGGACAAGGCATGATTATGTGGAAGAAGCATACAAGAAAATATGTCGCATCCATAAAAGATTGCCTCAGGGAGGGATTCTTGTTTTCCTCACTGGTCAAGTTGAAATTAACACATTAAGCAAAAGATTACGTCAAACTTTTTCTAAGAAGGCAAACAGGAAGAATGATCCTGAGGTCGAGGAGGCATCAGTGCAGATTTTGTCAAAAGATGCGATTGTCGAATCTGAAGATGTAGAGTTGAGTTTGCGTGATGATATTGAAATCCATGAGGACGTAGAGGATGAAGACGAAGAACAGGAAGAGGACATGGGTGAGGAGGAGGCTGACGAAGATACTACGGATGAACTTGTGATCTTGCCGTTGTATTCGCTCTTACCAACCAAGGAACAGATGAAGGTCTTTGAACCACTAAAACCCAACCAGCGCTTATGTGTTCTCGCTACCAATGTGGCAGAGACCAGTCTTACTATTCCTGGCATAAAATATGTCGTAGATACAGGCCGCGTGAAAGAGAGAACATACGACAAGACTACTGGTGTTCAAAGTTTTGATGTGCGGTGGGTTAGCAAAGCTAGTGCGTCACAACGCTCTGGTCGAGCTGGTCGAACAGGACCCGGTCAATGTTATCGATTGTATTCATCAGCGGTCTTTGAACGAGACTTTGATGAGTATGTTGAATCCGAAATTTTGCGAATGCCGATTGAGGGTGTGGTTCTACAAATGAAGACCATGAACATACATACTATTGTGAACTTCCCATTTCCTACACCTCCTGATCGAGAAGGACTCCACAAAGCTGAAAAGGTAAGTTAAATGACATCTTCCCTGCATTGCTTGATAATAACGTTATAGTTACTTGGATACCTCGGAGCCCTAGATGATGAGGGTAAACTGACGGAAGCTGGTAAAAATATGAACATTTTCCCTCTTTCACCTAGATTCTCAAAGACCCTGATCATAGGACAACAGTTTGAGTGTTTGCCTTATGTCATTGCATTAGTATCTGCACTCTCTGTAGGAGAGCTTTTCATACCGGAACATCAGTTAGGTTTTGATGTCGAGGATGACGATGAGGACGTAGATGTTACGTTGGATAATCAACAGAAGATGGCAGAAGAAGTTCGATCGAGGAGGAGAAAAGCGTACAATGAAGCACAACGAGGGTTTGCGATGCTTGACATTACTAGTGATGTCCTAAAACTGCTTACAGCCGTCTGCGCATTTGAACATGAAACCAACCAGGGCCTTTTCTGCGAAACAAAGTTTGTGCGGTACAAGGGCATGCAAGAAACACGAAAGATGCGACAACAATTGACCAACATTGTTCGCGCAAACTTTCCCGACACAATTGGTTCGTTCGAATCAAAACTTGCACCACCAAGCCATATTCAGATCCGCGCACTCAAACAAATCATCGCCACGGGCTTTATTGATCAAGTCGCCATCCGTGGTGACCTACTTCCAAATTCTGAGATTAAGAAAAATTACCGCAAAATGGCCGACGTTCCATACTTTACACTTCTCCCAAGCTCATCCCCACCTGTTGATAACAGTAACGATCTAAATAACATTCTCGCTTCTGCTGTATATATCCATCCATCCTCCGTTCTCGCCAACATTCATCAAAACAGAAAAGATTTTCCTGAATACATTGTCTACAGTGAACTACAGCGCTCATCTGGCGAAAGTGGCCGCATACGAATGAAGCCCTTATCAACATTGACGGGACAGCAATTGTCAAATTTGGCGAAGGGCTCGCCACTACTGACATATTCCAAGCCACTTCACCACCCAGCGCCTTTAACGACGGCGGAATCAGGTGGTGGAACGAGGAGAGAATGTTGGGTTGTCCCAAGATTTGGCGCGGCGATGGGAAAGAGCGAGATGGGGTGGACATTACCGCCGAGAAAAGTTGTCCAGACAAAGGCTGCAGGCAGTACAAAGTGGCACACTGATTGGTGAATGATGTTATGCCATATTTTCCCCTGCTCTTGGAATCTCTCATTAAACATCAAGTCCAAAATGGCGATTGTGTAAGTGTGCACATATGTTGCGTTTTAGTCATTGCTTCCTATCTATTTGGATAATTCTTTACAATTAAATTGTCGAGTGTTAAACAATATTCGAATTAACACGCTGGATGTCCCTTGATTATTGTTATTATCATCAGGTATCATCACCAACACAAGAAAGTTCTTCAGCACACATACCATAGTTGCTTTAAAGCGGGTTGTAGAAGGGATTTGCATAGTCTAATTATCTAATGTATACAACAGTTCAAAGTGAATTACAAGTAACGAATTCGTGTACTTATGGAAGCTGGTATTTTATTAAACTGTTGAATCTATACGTAACCCATGAGTCCTTAAACGGGCATCCTCGAGATTGAATGATTCTTGACCAAGTATGCATATATATGCCTGGAAAAGACATGTGTACATAGAGATTTTGTACAAAATTAATTTACTTGCGTAGAGCTAAAAAGCCATCATCTCCTTAGAATAGCCCAAAGAAAATAAAAGATTTTGATTATATACTTGACTTGAAACCGAGCAGAAAGGGGATTATTTGCATACTGAAAGACGGCAAACAGAAGATTGAAAACACAAAAAGAAAGAAAGACGAAAGGCCAAATAACACCATTGGAGAAAGAAGAATAAAAACGTGCAGGCGAAAGATACAAAAAATGGATGTGGTTTACTAATCATCCTTGCAAACACCATTGAGAAATGTGGGCACCGTAGCCGCGATTATTAGGATGAAGGAAGGAAGAAGTACATACTCGTTGGCCCGAAAATCCTCTATGCTGTCTCAAATCCATAACTTTTGTCTTCCTTCCCAGCCTTTTGTTCTGAAGTTCAGGCGATAGGAGAAGAAGAATAAGTTATGTCATGGAGAGCCGATGCTTGAGATATTATTGAATAATGTACTGAAGACAACAAACAAACCCAGAATTTGACCCTCATTATGTGTCGCAATAATTACACATTCTTCCTTCTTCTTATAATGTTTGTTTCATTATCTTCTATTCAGTCTTCCAGCACCAGCACTAACGGCCTGCTGCACTATAGCTTCAGCCGCCTGTTTCGCTGCCAACCTCTCCTTCTGCTGCGATCTTTGTCTCAAAAAGTTGCCAGCATCTGGCCTCATTCTCAATATCCTCAAGATGACATCATCATTCGGTTCAGCTTGGGCTTCCTTCCTCTTCTCTTCTTTTGCCTTCTTCATGGTTCCCAAATTTCTGTTCATCATGACGGATTTTGATCTTTTAGCTAGTGAGACACCAACCATCATGGCTCCGCCAGTACCTGGAGCACCGAGATTGACGGGTTTTGCAGAGTTCATCATCTTTTGGTTGTTGATTGACGCCATTCTCTCTGACTCTCTTACAAGATCTTCGGTAGTTTGCATGTAGAAGAAGCTCATGCTCTGTAAATCGTAGTACTTTGGTGACCGTAGAATATCTGTAGCTACACCAGTCGGCTCTCCATCTTCATCTGGCGCAGAGAAAAAATTGAAAAGCAACTTGAAAATGATTATTAGCCCCCAATATGTAATCATACAACAGACATATTTATTCACCTTGAGCCATTTAAACACGACGTCTAATTCTAGTTGACTTAAAGGCTTCTGGTTTGAAGGTTTATCTGACAAGGGCGGAACCATCAACGATTCTAAAGTGACCAGAACTTCCTTCCATAGCTTTGTCATGACGTTGATTAAAGCATCTCTTGTCAGTGTCCTCTCAAGAATCTCGAAATTGTCGTTGAAATAATTGAACAATGGATCCAGAGCAACCTCGATATCATGATCTGTTGTAGATGGTGTTGCCATTATCGACTGTGGCCTTGCTCCAAAACCTGTGCGACTGAAGTAATTTGACACTGATGCTATTGTCAAACCTTTGGAGAGAAGAGACTTCAAAGCTGAACGTGAAAGACAGTGTTGTATATACGCGGAGCACTTGAAAGATCAGTATTCAAAAAAACTAGAATCAAACACATGTATAGTTTAATACCTTGTCCGTAATCTGACGTGCCATGTCTCTTTCTGTTCGAATTAATGTTCGGAACGTCCTGCCAAAATAGAATTGAATATCATCACGTTCACCCTCCATACTAACTTTGAGCAAGAGCCGTCCTTGTGTGTCGAGATCTAGCCAAAACTCCTACAATGGTATTATTAACATTGATTTCAAGATCCCAACATGGAAGGAGACACTACTACTGACTCTTGGTTGATAATCGCCAAAGAATGAAGGATCAAGCTTGATCGATTGACGACCAACATAATCATGCGAACCGACCGTATCATAATCCCAAATTGTTGCCGTCAGCAGTACTGGCCCTTGAGTTGTGATTTCTACAGTCTCATCAAATCTGGGATTCAAGGTTGAGTAGATAACTCTAGTCTTTGCTAATCTCTTGTGATACTCGTCGCCTAAAACGACATACGGGTCACTTAGACCGTTGACATCGCAAGCTTTCAAGTCTTCGCCCTCTACAATCTTAATTGTGAATACGTAGTTGTTTACTTGCCGTCTTTGTGAATAGTAATCAGTGTTTTGTGCTATAACCTCAGCACATTTGTCGGCATCAATCATCTTCTCTACTAGATCCAGCTGCTGAATGGCCCATTCTATATCATTGAATTTGACACAAGTCTACAATCTGGTTAGTTTAAGGTCTTTGACACTGTAAAGAGTGAATTTGATTTACCTCAGGCATGAAGTTGAAGGGTTCTATCTTTTCTTTGGTATTAAAAAACGACAAAAGCTTCTCTTTCTGTGTTTTATTGAGCTCCGCCTCCTGTTCAGGAGACAGTCGGTCCATCTCTTTCGTGAACAAGCTCTCGAGAATCTCACAGTATCGTGTCAAACCATTGCCTATCGACTTTGACAATGCTGTAAAGAACTTTGCTTCTTGTACTGGATTTCCCCAATGTAGATTTTGTAAAGTCTTGATAGATTGTGTGAAAGAATGGAAGATATCCTCCACCGAGGTCGAATGTCGCTGATCATGTGTTGGCTCAGAGTGACCATCGCCGCGTACTTGAAACTTATCTGCTCTGATTGCGTTGTCAACCCATCCAAGGACTTTTGCATCTGTAATGGCCAGCCATTTCTCAACATATCCTAAGACCATATCCTCTACACTAAATGGAAACGGCTTTCTACTCCCTTTCTTAGTCAAGGTCCATGTATATTTATGCAAGGAAATAATATCATACTTTACAAATACCTGATCGTAAACATCTCGTACTTCAACAAGCTTTGCATACATATCAAATGCACCCTGGAGATCGAGGTCTTCACCCTTATCTTTGGCAACTTGATAGATTCCCTTGAGCAAGTTTTCGACGTCTTCTGCAAATGCCGGAAACATAATTTCAATCGTTATGAAAGTCACATTGATCTTGCTGTAATGTAATAATTAGCGCGAGAATATACTGAGTGTCACAAATTGGCATACCCTAGGATTGGTTCTGCATATCGCTTGGCTATTCTTTGCGAAAGACCTAGCAACCTCTTCCCAAGGTCGACGATGTGATACATATCCCATTCTTCTCTGTTTTCTGGTATGTCTTGTGTCAAACCAGCGTATGTATCACCAGCCTTGTCTATAACCTCACTCTTGAGATTTGCAACAAATTCGTCTATCGGGGGCGGTGAAAACAGCGGATCGGATTTCAGATGTGTATCAAGCACATACACCAGTGGTAGTATTTGTGGAGGTCTAGGCTCATAGCACTGAAGGACGGTTTGATGGATTTCCCGGAGAATACCATCGTAAATACCAGAGAGAGTCTTTCTATGTAATGCTTGATCCATTATCGTCCAGTCTGCCCATGGTATTATTACCTCCTCTTTGAAGTATTCAAAAACAGCATCTAGTGCATCAAGATCTATTTGCTGTTCCAAGTAGCTCTCACGTATAACGTCTAGAAACAGGCTTGCTCTAGAATACGAGGGCAGTCGCCATCGCATACTACATTCTTCGATCAATATGCTAGTATCTTTTGGATAGAGTGGCATGGTGACATATCCATTGACGTCTGGCTCTGCTGGCGGTTCACCACTTTGTAAGGCTGCATATAAACTGAATTTTAACAGTACCTTGAAGTACTCGCGAGGATCTGATGGAATAAATGTGTATGGTCCCTCGAGGTCTCCGGTTTGTGACCCATTAGCGCTTTGTACGTCAATACCAGAATCGTGCCCTGAGAACTCTGAGCTTGGTGTTCCTGGTGCTAGATATGACTGCCTAGAGCTTGTTGTAGCGAGTGAAGGATTGTTCGTCACCATTTGCTGTATCAGTATTGCAATAGCCTTACTCTCCTCACTCTTCCAAATGTCATATCCAGCATCTGTATCAAAATGGTCTGCTTTCAAGGTATAGTTGTTCATTAGATTTAAACTCTCGTTATAAAACTTCAAATCCTTTATCGCGGCATCCTCTGTCCAAACGGGTCGGTATCGATTGATGTCGTTTTGAACCTGCGTTGGAGCTACCTGAAATATCTTGCTCACAGTTTGAGCAAGGGGCATTTCGTTTATACTATATGACAAAGGAGCCTCCTCGGTGATTTGCTGTTGCGCCGTTGTCGCATTTTCTGCCAAATTCTGGTCGTGCGCAAGGAGCTTCGACTCTAGCGTGCTCAACTTGGCCACCAATTCACCACTACTTGATGACCATTGGTCCTTCAAGCACATCAAGATCAAGCGAACAAACATGGCAACATGCCGGTCTACTAAAAGACCAACATTTTCCGATGATACTCCAGTAAGAGTGCCTGCATTCATCGCAGTGTTCAGTTCTCGCGTTGAATGACCTACAAAGATCAAAATAAGATCTTCTGCCCGTCGACTCTTTACCATACTAGCTCTCCATTTTGGTTCCATAAGTTTGTTGAGGAATACAGCAAAAGTTCGCTTTATGTTTGGATCCTTGTATTCCCTTGCCTGTTCCCTCCCAGTGACCACACCCTCCAATCGTCTTTGCAGTACGGGAAGGAACTCATCCTTCGGTAGCTTGGCCGATTTACTAGTTCTTGTAGACGATGTCAAATCTCTTGTAAATTCCTGTAAGATCTCACCAGCTGAACTGGAGTAACTTCTTTTTGGAGGTAGTGGAGCTGCTACTGTAATTCGTTTTCGCGGCTGCTGTAGATAATTGAGGTAAGCTATTCGGAGCGCATAGTTGTACACCTCGTCTTTGGTTGGAACGCGACGTTGTCGATTAGGGCCAGATAGCGATGATACCGACGAGCCTTGCTGTCGCCGTGATATGTGCGAATGTTGAGACATGGTTGCAGGAGCACTGATATAGAGCTGTGAGCTGAGACCACAGCTAAAGCCGTTGTGAACGGTGGATGACCAAGCTGCTGTTATGTCTCACTATCTAGGGACATTCACAAATGACGTCGTGTACAACTAGTCGTTTCGAATATGATGTGTGGGGCAGTTTGTAAGGACTGAAGCTCGAAATAGTTCGTAATCAGTCGATCAACTGATGATAATGATAGCGATGACACCGAGTTGTTAATAGTTGTAGGCTTGGTCGAGAGCTGAGCAAGGGGAGTGAGAATATGCTGCGTACCGATGATGTGAGAGGGTCAGCCAGATTCAGATGATGATGATGATGGGACTAGGGATGCTAACAGCTGCTGTGTCTGTTCAGGTAGGTACTTAGATAAGTTCATGCAAAGCTCGACGAAAGCCAAATACAACATTAACAACAACATAAACATAAACAATGATAGAGCATGATATCCTGATAATTTCCTAGCACTTGAGAATCGATTCAGCTCGCTCAGCCACTTTAGCAGTGAAAGGATTCAGTCATTCATTGTTTATTTATCTACTTGCTCATTCCTGTTTCTGCTTGTTGTAGACATTCTAGCACGTATGTATGCCTGCATATGGATAAGCAATCTGAAAGGGAAAGAAAGCTAAGCAGGTCGCAGTCTCATTAATTGATTTGTTTAGTAAGTTCATTTAATAACCACCCATCTACTTAAGTAGCCATCACTTCATTCTTAGGGACGGGGGGGGACGACTGTCATGGATCGACAAAGCTAAGCTCTATTTAACCTACTTATGCACATATATACAGTGCTAGGAGGGGGATGCTATGTTCTCTGCTTAGCAATAAATGGGGCTGAAAAGTTTCAAAAGATGGAATTGACTGTTTTCATCAAAAGACTCAATGAGATTCCCATTTGTCAAAAGTTTGATTTGCCTATGGGCACACGAGTCTGTTTTGATGCATTCAACTCATATAAATTCACACTTTTTTTTTGCTTCATTGCTTTCATTAGTATCATATGACCATGTGAATATCTTCACATCAGCAGAAACTTAGAGTCATTTTATCGGCGGTAGGTAAAAGATTTCGAAAATCATTATTGAAAAAAAGTTGAAATCTCATCTGTTATGACAAAAACAACCTGCTGTGTATTTGCTTAGACAAGGCAAAAAATAACTTGTACTTGAGACCTTTTAGAGTAATATTCCAAGTTGTATGTATACTAATGATACTAATATGACTGATTCTCGCATTACGAAATATGAAAGAAATATTTATAAAGAGAAACTTGCAGTTAGGGAAACATATGTAAGTACGAACTATATGAGGGGAGAGAGAGAGAGAGATGAACGATGTTCATATTTTTTTTGGTTTCTCTCCTTCTAGATTCTGCGTAATTAGTAAGAAGAAGAAACAAGCACATTATTGAAGATGATAGCTAAGTTGAGGGGAAAATCCAAAAAAAAACCACAAAAACAAGGGAGTCATAAACACATACACATACACATACATGCACACGTATACAATACACACACGCACAAATATATCAAGAAACAAATTTGAAAACAACATACAAATTCTTGCAAGAAAAAACCAATTGAAATATTCAATAAGGGATTGAAAATCATGGACAAGAAGAGACAAGAAGAAACGAGGAAAATGTATAAGAGAGGGAGAATTCATAAGAAAAGGATAAAGACAATTAGGGCATGTAATAGTAGTAGTAGAGAGAGATGAAGTGGGAGAAAAAAGGGAGAGAGGTTTTTAAAAAAAGGGAGAATGAAGTAAAGAGTCGACTCCGACAGAACGCCTAAAGAAATTTAATGAGATTTAGCTTCATTACGAAGAAGGACGAAAGACAAGAAGAAAAAGAGAGCAGGAATGTAGAGAGAGAAAAAAAAATAAGAGGTACTCGAATACACAAAGACCATGACCACACAATTTTCTTTTGCTATTTGAACATGAACGCAAGCCAAATCACAAAATATAGAAGCAAAATATAAAACCCTCTTAAGTGAGAGGAAGAAATTTCTGAAGGAAGATAGTTAAGCCGAAATCATAAAGAGAGGAAGTACAACGCGCATGACTGCTTTAGAAGAAGTTATCAAATCAAGGGACGCCTATCAAGACTGCTGAACACGGTCCAGTTTCTTAGTTTGGTTCCTTCTTTTTGACCCTTTTTCTGCACTCGTTCTGTGAATCACTTTTCTAACCTTGCTATCACGCATCGCCACCAGCCTCCACGCCTTCTGTTGTCAAGAACATGTTAGGGTCAAAATTTAGAGGACCCGCTGCACCATTATCATCAGTGTTGAGGAATGAATCGAAATCAAATATCGTATCAGTATTGTCTAGGTCTCCAAAGGAGAATCCTTCGCCTTCAATGGACGCGAAACTGACTAGATCATTTGATGGAGGCATAGGGGCCGGAGCTGCTGCGGGAGCTGCTTCAGGAGTAGGTTGTCGCACAGGAGCATTAGGATTGGCGTTAGCGTTACCAGGGAAATTGGGTTGTGCTTTGCCAGCGGCATTAGGAGTAAAGGAGTTTGGATGAACAGGAGTAGTCGGTGTAAGTGGTTCCGAAGGAGTGGCGGCACCAGAGGCTGCAGCTGCGGCAGCGCCTTTCTTGTTCGGTCGCTGTGGCACGCATTAGTACTTGAACAGACCACGAAAGGAGGAATGTGGGGACTATACACTTACGCTACCCTTACGTGGCTCTTTAGGCTCCTTCTTTCCTCCTCTTGGATTTGCTTTAGTTTGCGTTGGAGTAGGTGGTTGCGCATTTCCAACTTGTGGAGAGGACGGTTGTGTACGACCATTAGCGACTGGGGGTGCTTGCGGAGGTGGCATAGGATTTGCACCGTTGGGTCTGCCGTTAGGGCCAGTGGGAGGTTGACCTGGAGCATTTGCTGGAGGTTGACCTGCAGGTTGGCCCTGCTGCTGTTGAACTTGCTGTTGTTGGGCTTGTTGCTGCTGCTGTTGCTGTGCGGCCGCTTGCTGCAGAGCAGCCATCTGCTGTTGAGCCTGCTGAGCAGCTGATGGTTGACCTTGTACACCATGTGGTTGTTGTTGCCACATGTTAGGCTGGCCTCGTTCGGCTTGTGCCATGGCGGCTTGTTGTTGTCGCATTGCTGGGTTCATGATCTGTTCTGCCATATGTGGACCTAGTTGTGCAGCAAATGCGGGGTGCGAGCTAGGTGGTCGCATATTGTTTGCAGCTCCGTTGGGCATGTTGATTTGATTACCCATCATGTTCATGTTAGTCATTGGATCGTAGAACATTTGTGGATCTGGTGGTGCTTGTCCGTTAAAGGTCATGGAGGCTGCAGGTGATCCACGGCTTATACCATCGGGTAATGGTGAACCTGGGCCAGGTTGTGTGCCCATTTTTGGTGTGCCTCGTTTCATGTCGGGAGTCGGCTGAGGAGAGGGGGCTGCTCGATTGCCCGATGGCGACATGCCTTGAAATCCTACAGACCCGTCTGGGCGAGGAGCTTCAGGTCCCCGAAGTTGGATAGAATCTTGCTCCGCCCGCGCCATCATCAGCCGCTTTTTATTCTGCTGTTCAAGCAGCATCAACTGCAGCTGGTAATCTTGAAGAGCGTGATTACCTCCATTAGCGCTCACACCCCGACTTAGGGGAGCTCCACCACCTCCTCCATTATAAAAATCCATACCTGGTCCTCCATCAGCCGAAGTTTGGTGCATCATAGGCGTACCGTGTGGCGCAGAGACGAGCTGACCGTTAGGCATTCCCGGTTTGGGTATGCCTTGTTGTAAAGCGTTTCGTTGGTGGTGTACGAGGTTAGCTGTATAAGCCTGAATCGACTTTTGCTGCACTTGGGGATTTGATGTTTGGAACTGCATGAACTGTTGTTGGCTTAAGGAATTGGGATTTATACCATGAGACAACAACATTTGTGATGCTTGTGCTCCTGCAGGCGTCGTCTGCATACTTGGTTGACCACGTCCAGCACCTGGTTGAAATTCACCCTCGACTCTAGGGCGTTTGGACGGAGATGGCGCTGCTTGACCTCCTGGTGCAGGAGATTGAGGTCTTGCCATTCCATTCATGTCTCCCTCCACGGACTGGTCGCGCTGCATCTGTTGTTGCATCATTTGCTGTTGTTTGTTCATCTGTGCAATCTGCTGTTGGGTTCTATATCGAAAAAAGTAAGCTCAACCTTCACGTGCCTTTAAGGATGTTCTCATTCACTTACGCGTTTGGAGGAAAAGGTTTTCTATTTTGATTCGTCATTGTGTTTACCATAGCCTGTCGCACGAGATTTGATGGGCCTTTAGAATCAGCACCCATCATTGGCCCTCCGTCAGCTCCCATTATAGTGCCGTTAGGCATGCGGATCATTTGGTTTGGATAACCTTGGTTCATCATTCCCTGTGGATTGGCAGCGAGCAAAGCCTGCTGTTGAGGGTTCAAAGCACCCATTTGTGGATTCATGCCACTAAGTTGTATCATTCTTTGTTGATGTTCTTGTCGTTGTCGTTGTGCAGCCTATTAAGCATGATTAGGTGAAGTTACAAGCAAGTAATTGAAGAGGTTAGGAACAAAGTGTCACATACTTGTGTAGAATTGATGTAGGCATTAGCTGCATGACTAGCATTTTTTTGTGAACGAGCACCAAATATGTCCCAGAAGAGTGACCACCAGTCATAGAGAAAAGACCCGTGAGGACAATCGGTCGGCACTTTGGCTAACGGAAGATCATCTCCTCTTCTATTGACACCTTCGATGTCTTCCTTCCGATCTGTATCCATCGAGTCGTCTAGTCCATGACTTGGATTTCCATCTGGATCGTGTTTTTGTCGAGGTGAGCCTCGTCGGCTGTTTGGAATCGTTATGATGTCTGCAGTCTCTTCTTGCAACATGGCTCTTGCCACATCGAACATATCATTCTTGATGAAGTAGTCATAGATGTATGTGTTAAGTAATTGCTTTTCATCTTTTGGTTTTTGTACAGCTCCCCCATTTGCGGCATTCTGCGGATTGCCAGGCGCGCTAGGTCCCGCAGAGCCCACGCCGTTGGCGATGACACCCATTCCCAGATTGTTCATCTGGTTCATCTGATTCATTTGATTCATCCCAGTTGTTCCTGGTCCAGTATCCGACTATCGCACAAGATCTGGCAAATAATTCAAAAGATGAAAGGTATCGTGGATTCGAATAGATTGATGCCGGTCGTGAAAACTCAAGCCAGACCAAGAAGAATGTCTTGATCTGCTAAGGAGGGCGGTATTTTTATTCCTGACGATAGCAAGGATGTAAATCTGGGTTCGTACGGGGTCAAGAAAATGGCGGTACGCGACAAGCAGAGAGGAGGAGAGATGGATGTAAGTTGTAAAGCGAGAGTAAGCACGCTGTTTGATGAGAATGTTAGATAAGGGAGTTAGTTGCTTGATGAAAAGAGGTGCATAGATTATTTAGTGTGGCGGAATGTGAATTTCCAAAACGGGCGTTGGTTGGTGGATGGGTGAGTGAATGAGTGAGTGAGTGAGTGGATCTGATGGGGGAAAGAGCCGAGAAAAGGAACACGTCAAGACGGGGCCTGGGTGCAAAGATGCGCGATAGAGGCGAGTCAACGACAAGAGAGGACCGCTAGTCTCGTGAATGATCGCAAAAGACGACAGTATTCACAGAGGTGTAGGAGGATAGATGGTTTC
>Ga0160427_10001760_pt1 | contig 13210 bp, 12 predicted proteins | sample SolpanmetagenomL_FD_108194 | JGI IMG/M metagenome (GOLD analysis project Ga0160427, IMG submission 108194) | Solar panel surface microbial communities from Lawrence Berkeley National Laboratory, California, USA - L | ecosystem: Engineered > Built environment > Solar panel > Unclassified ...
TAGAACCAGAGCCTGCCGGGGCCGCGCTTCTGGATCGGGTCGGCGATCGCCGCCGAGATCGCGCCGTGGCTGAGCTGCACCGGGACGATCCAGCGATGGGCCTGCGCGCCTCCGGTCATGTCCGGCCCCCGAGGTCGGGGTTCGGGGCGTGCAGGTCGGCGAGGAAGGTGGTGCGCGGCCGCGTGTTCAGTTCCTCCATCAGCGCGTAGTGCCGGGGGTCCCGGCGCAGGGCCAGGATCGGGTCGCCCGACTTCGCGAGGTCGCCGAAGGTGATCGCCCTGGTCGGGCAGGCGGACTGGCAGGCGGTGACGACCGGATCCATGGGCCGCCCGTCGCGCTCGGAGGCTTGGCGCTCGTTGGCGATCCGCTGGATGCAGTAGGTGCACTTCTCCATCACGCCGCGGGCCCGGACCGTGACGTTCGGGTTGTGCTGCGCCTTGATGCTCTCGGCGCCCATGGTGGCGTAAGGCTGCCCGTCGGCATAGCCGAAGAAGTTGAAGCGCCGAACCTTGTAGGGGCAGTTCGCCTCGCAGAAGCGCGTCCCGACACAGCGATTGTAGACTTGGAGGTTCAGCCCCTCGCCGTCATGGACCGAGGCCGCCACCGGGCAGACCGGTTCGCAGGGCGCGTGCTCGCAATGCATGCACGGCACCGGCTGGAAGCCCGCCCGCACCGCGTCGGGCGTGCCGGAATCGTAGAGGTCGACCCGCAGCCAGTGCATCATCCGGCCCCGGGCGATCTCCTCCGGCCCGACGACCGGCACGTTGTTCTCGGACTGGCAGGCGACGACGCAGGCGTTGCAGCCGATGCAGGCGTGCGTGTCGATCACCATGGCCCAGGCATGGCCGTCGGCGTCGCCCCTCCAGGGGTCCAGCAGGCTCGGCTGGCCGGCGCCGCTGCCTTTGGGCGCTGCCTGGGCAAGATCAACCAAGGCGATCTGCCGGAAGAGCTTCCTCGTCTCGCCCTCGATCTGCGTGTAGGTCTGGGTGCGCAGCACGTTGCCCCGCCGATCGGTCTTCGCGAGGTTCACGCCGGACAGCAGCCGCGGGGCCGCCGTGGTGGCGAGGCTGTAGCCGTCCGCACCGACGCCGTTGCCGATAGCCCCGGCCCGGGGGCGGCCGTAGCCGAGGGTCAGGGCGCCGGCCCCTTCGGCGACGCCGGATTCCACCGCCACCAGCACCTCGACCTGCCGCCCTCCCAGCCCGAGCGTGACGACGTCGCCGGCCTTGAGCCCGCGGCGCGCTGCCTCGCCCTCAGACAGCGCCAGGGCGTTGCCCCAGACCTGCTTGGAGACCGGCTTCGGGCATTCCTGCAGCCACGCATTGTTGGCGTAGCGGCCGTCGTACAGGCAGGGATCGGCGCGCAGCTCGATCGCGAAGCCGGCATTCGGGGACGCCGGCAGGGATGGCAGCCGCGCTGCGCCGGGCTCGACCGGCGCAGCGGCGCTGTCTGGGATCACCCCATCGTGGAGCGCCCGGCGCCACCAGCCCTCGAAATTGCCGCCGCCCTGATCGTGCCACGTCGCCCGGACGATGTCGTAGCCGGCCGTGGCAGGCTCGCCGGCCAGCAAGGACAGGATCTCGTGGGCCGAGCGGCCGCCGTAGAGGGGCCGGACCAGGGGCTGAACGAGGCTCGCGGTGCCGTCCAGCGCGCGCAGGTCCGACCAGCTCTCGAGCGCGTGGGCCAGCGGCAGGTGCCAGTGCGTGGCGCCCGCGGTCTCGTCGCCGTGCAGCCCGGCATGGAGCGAGAAGCCGGCTCGGCCGATCTTCTCCGCGAAGGCGAGGTCGGCGGGCGCCGTATGAGCCGGGTTGCAATCGAGGATCGCCAGGCAGGAGACCGCCCCCGCGTCGAGATCCGCCGCCAGGGTGGCGAGATCGGCGGGCGCACGGTCGCCGGCGACGTCGAGCGGGACGGTGTAGGTGATCGGCGCCTTGAGCCGCCCGTTGATCCAGTGCCCGAGGGCGTGCAGTTCCGGGGGCAGGGCATCGCCGACGAGGACCAGGGCGCGGCCCTCGGCTCCGCGCAGATCCGACGCCGCGGCCGCGGCGAACCGGGCCGCCTCCGGAGGCAAGTCGGGGGCGGGGAGGGCGGCGCCCAGATGGTTGGCCAGGGCGGCCAGGAGGGCGCCCGCGTGGTGGGGGTGAAGGGCATAGCGGGCGTCGGCCTTGATGCCGGTCTGGGTCAGCGCGGTCTCGGCGACGTAGATCCGGCCGAACCGCGCCGAGTCGCGGCGGCGGTCCATGAGGGCACGGCTGAACCGGATCTGGTCCGGGCTTGGCCCGAGGGGATCGGCGCCGATGCAGAGAATCGTCTCGGCCCGACCGGGATCCGGCAGCGCCCGCAGGGGACGGCCGAAGGCGAGCTCCGCGCCGCGCAACGCGGCGGCGTCGTTCAGAGGCTCGTGGACGTGCCAGACCGCCTCCGGCATCGCCTGCAGTAGAGACGCGATCTGGTGCAGGAGCGTCGGCGACGTGACGTGCCCGGTGAGCAGGCGGAAGCCCTCGCCCTTGGCCCGGCGCGCCTGCGCCAGGGGGACGGCCAGGGCCCGCCCGACCATGTCCCAGGAGGCGATGCCGTTCACCCGCTCGGTCACGGTGCGCGAGCGGTCCGGATCGTAGAGGTCGAGGATCGCTGCCTCGGCGAAGACGTCGGTGGCGCCCCGGCTGCCCGGGTGCAGCGGGTTGCCCTCGATCTTGATCGGCCGCCCGTCCACCGCGATGGCGTGGACGCCCCGCGCCCAGCCGCCGAGCGACAGGGCAGTGGCGTAGCGTACCGGCACACCGGGCAGGAGACGCTCCGGCGCGACCACGTAGGGCACGAGTTCTTCCGAGGGCTTCGAACAGGCGCCGAGGCCGAGAGCGATGCCCGCGGAGAGCAGGCCCAGGGCCTCGCGGCGGGAGGGGACGCTCAGCGGTGGCATATGGAGCACTCGCTGAGCCGCTCGGGGCTCTTGATGTGATAGGCCTTCACCAGCTGCGCGCCGGCCGCCCTCTGGTCCGGCGGGGGCGTCCAGTCCATGTCGAACACCGCCTCGCGGGGGCGAAGGTTCGGAGCCGGGTCGCGGTGGCAGTCGAGGCACCAGCCCATGGTGAGCGGGGCGACCTGCCGGATCAGCTTCATGGTCTGCACTTCGCCGTGGCAGGTGGTGCAGCCGACGCCCTTGGCCACGTGAACGGAGTGGTTGAAGTAGACGTAGTGGGGCAGGGTATGGACCTTGCGCCACAGGAGCGGACGTCCCTCGGCGAGGCTGGTCCGCACCGGCGCCAGCATCGGCGCGTTGGTCCAGATCTGCGAGTGGCAGCTCATGCAGGTCTCGGTGGGCGGGATCCCCGGGAAAGCGGCCTTCTCCACCGACGTGTGGCAGTAGCGGCAATCGATCCCGAGGCCCCCAACATGGTGCTCGTGGCTGAACGGGACCGGCTGCTCGCGGGTCACGTCCTGCTGGGTGGCGTAGGGCGACCGCCAGAACGCGTAGGCGAGGCCCATGGACAGGACCGGGACCACCGCCACCGCGGCGAGGACGACCCGCACGACCGTGTCGGCACCCGGACGGAAGATCTGCACCATTCCGGGCGTCCACCTCCCCGCGGCGTCGAACCGTCAGGAGCGTCGGGCGACCCTTCGTGCCGCGGCTCCGCGTTGACGGATAGCCGCTGTCCCCGGATCGATCGCCAATCTATGTTGGCGCGCCCGGCGCGTAGCGCTGGACCATGGCGGTGCAGAACTCCGCGAACTCGGCGCGGACCAGCGGCGCGCTGGTGTGATGGGGCGAGATGCCCCGGTGCTCGGGCGTGAAGCAGAAGGTGACGGTGACGTCGAACTCGTCCAGCGCGGCCATCTGACGGTCGAACCAGTCGAGGGCGCCGGGGCGAAAGCTGTCGGCCCAGGACAGGCCGGTGCGCAGGTGACGGACACCGAGCCGCCGCATCCACGCCACGGCCTCGTCGAGCCGGTGATCCTCGAAGTGGAACCACTGGCACAGGCCGATCTCGGGGGTGTGGCGGGCGAAGCTCTCGAGGGCGATCTTCGGGGTGCCGTCCTGGCGCAGCAGGCCCATGTGGAAGTGCCGGTAGTAGGAGGAGCCCTCGGCCTCCTTGTGGCGGGTGGTGGCCTCCCATTCCCGCGGCAGGTCGTAGAGGCTGTACCAGTGGATCCTGGGGGCCCGGCCGGAGAGCAGCTCCAGGGTCCGGCGCAGGCCCCAATCCTGAACCTCCTCGGCGCCGAAGGTCGAGACGCCGACCTCCGAGACCCAGACCGGAAGGGTCGTGACCGCGCGGATCTCGTCGACCTTGGCTGGCCAGTCGTGGATCGACCACAGGTTCCAGTCCAGGGGGAAGCCGTGAACCGCCACGGCGTCGACGGCGTCGAGGACGCCGCGCTCTTCCATGTTGCGGATGAAGAGGGGATCGATCGGCGAGATGCCGCCGAGCACGCGGGTCAGGGCCGGGTTCGCCGCCCGGATCGCGTGGCCCGCCTCCTTGACCATCTCGGCGAAGAGCAACCAGTCGGGGTCGATCTCCGGGTCCCAGTGCGACTTGTTGTTGGGCTCGTTCCAGAGCATCACCGAGTCGATCATCGCGCCTACCTGCGTCCTTGAGTATCCGCCCGCGCCGGATATTCGGCCCCCAATCCGTAGGGGACCGGCGCGGCGCGACAGATGTAGACTTCAGCCTCGGGCTGGCCCGCGATGGAGAAGCCGCTCGCCCGCAGCATCGCCTCGATGCCGGCGCGGTTGGGGATCCACCAGTTGGTCCAGTCATGCGCGTAGGCGCGTTCGACGAAGTGCATCCGCGGGTATCCGGGCCGCTCGAACTGGTCCATGTCCCAGAAGTCGTAATCCTCCGCTACCGGCTCGACGGCGCGGCTGCCGCGCAGCATCGACTGGAACACCATGAGGTCGCCGGCCACATGCTCCCGGATCAGGTCGAGGGCGAGCAGCGGGTGGCGCAGGTGGTAGAGCACCCCCATGAACAGCACGACGTCAAACCGCTCGCCCAGGGTGCCGACGTCGTAGACCGAGAGGTTACGGAACTCGATGTCGTAGCCGAGATGGGCCGCGGCGAAGCGGGCCTGGGCGAGGTATCGCTCGTCCGAGTCGACGCCCAGCACGCGCGCCGCGCCGCGCTGCTTCATCGTGATGGCATAGAAGCCGCCGTTGCAGCCGATGTCGAGGACGCTCTTGCCGGTGAGGTCGGCGGGGATCGCGTGGGCGAAGCGACGCCACTTCACCCCCGGGTAATCGCCGAGGAAATGGTCCGGGGCGGTCCAGACCCCGTCGCCGAGGTCGATGTTGTGAAACCAGGGGCCGAGGGCGTCGGCCCGCCGGCGCAGGTCGGAGGCCGTCATGGTGCGGTCCGTTCGTTGAGGGAGACCACCCGTCCGCCACCGGGCCAGAGGGCGAGTTCGCTGCAGGAGGCCGGATCGACGACGATCCGGTCGTAGGCGTCGAGGCCGAGGCCGAGGACCTTGAGGAGGGCCGCCCGGATCACGTCGGCGTGGCTCACCAGGATGACCGGCGCGCCGTCCTCCGTGAAGCGATCGAGGACCCGGCCGATGCGGGCCTGCGCCTCCGCCATGCCCTCGCCGCCCGGCGGGCGGGCAGTGGCACGCTCGGTGTTCCAGATGGCCCAGAGGGGATCGGCCGCCAGCGCCTCGAAGGTGCGGCCCGTCCAGTCGCCGAACGCGACCTCGTCGAGGTCCGGCTCGGTCGTGGCGGTGAGGCCGAGGGCGGCGGCGATCGGGGCCGCGGTTTCCACCGTGCGCTCCCGGGGGCTCGTCAGCAGCGTGCCGGCGCCCGTCCCGGCAAGACGGCGCGCGACGGCCCGTGCCTCGGCGCGGCCGAACTCGCCGAGGGAGACGCCGCGCATGCGACCGCACAGGATCCGGCCAAGCCGGTCATGGCTGCCGTGGCGGACGAGGAAGACCCGCCTCATGCGAGGCTCGGGCGGGCTGGAGGCCGCGCGCGGATCCCCGCGCCCCGCCTGGGCGGAGCGGGCATCACGCGCCCCTGTCGGGGCCGGCCGAGAAGCGGCGGCCAGGGGAGCGGGGGCGGCACCGGGCGGTTTCCCGGCGGCATCGCCCTCTCACCGTCGCTCCGGCCGCGCCTGCGCGTCCCGCAGGCGTGACGGGGTGCCTGCGGGCGACTCCCCACGCGCCGGGAGGTGGGGGCTCGGCCCCAACCATCCGCACGCGCGATCACGCCCCTTCGCCCGCCGCGAAGCGCAGGGTCCGCTCCCGCGCCTCCGTGTCGGTGAACTGCCGGGGCGGGGACTTCATGAAGTAGCTCGACGGGCCTTCAAGGGCGCCGCCGAGGCCCCGGTCGAGCGCGAGGCGGGCGCAGCGCACCGCGTCGATGACGATCCCGGCGGAGTTCGGCGAGTCCCAGACCTCGAGCTTCAATTCGATGTTGAGCGGCACGCCGCCGAAGGCGGTCCCCTCCAATCGGATATGGGCCCATTTCCGGTCGGTCAGCTACGGCACGTGGTCGCTCGGGCCGACATGGACGTCGGCCGGCGCCAGCGCTACGTCGAGCTGGCTCGTCACGGCCCGGGTCTTCGAGAGTTTCTTGGACTCGAGCCGCTCCCGTTCGAGCATGTTGAGGAAGTCGGCATTGCCGCCGAAATTGAGCTGGTAGGTCCGGTCCAGCCGGACCCCGCGCTCGCGCATCAGGTTTGCCAACACCCTGTGCACGATGGTGGCGCCGACTTGGCTCTTGATGTCGTCGCCGACGATCGGCAGCCCCCGGGCGGCGAAGCGCTCCGCCCATTCGGGATTCGACGCGATGAAGACCGGGATGCAGTTCACGAAGGCGCAGCCGGCCTGCAGCGCGCATTCGGCGTAGAACTCTGTGGAAGCCTGTGAACCCACCGGCAGGTAGGAGACCAGCACCTGCGTGCCGGTGCGGGTGAGTTCCGCCACCACGTCGGCCTCGGGCTCAGACGATTCCGCGATCACGCCCTTCAGGTAGTGGCCGATCCCGTCGAGGGTCGGGCCGCGCCGGACGGTGACGCCGGTCGGCGGCACCGCGGCGAAGACCTGCGTGTTGTTGGGTTCGGCCAGGATCGCCTCGGCGAGGTCGCGCCCGACCTTTGCGGCGCTCACGTCGAAGGCCGCGACCACCGCGATGTCGCGCACCCGGTAGCCGCCGAGATCCGGCGACATCAGGCCCGGCACGGACTCGCCGGAAGCCGCGTCGCGGTAATGGTGCAGCCCCTGCACGAAGGACGAGGCGCAGTTGCCGATCCCGACGAGGCCGACGCGGATGGGGGAGACGGCCATCAGCGCCTCGACCGCTGGGGGGATAGGTCAGCCGGCGACAACGGCGCGCTCCTCGATCGCCGCGCGCAACGGGCGCGGGGCGATCTCGCGAGAGAACCACGCGATCGTCGCCTCCAGCCCCTCTTCCAGCGGCACCTTGGGCGACCAGCCGAGCAGGGTCTCGGCGCGCGTGATGTCGGGGCGGCGGCGCTGAGGATCGTCCACGGGCAGCGGCCGGCGGACGATCCGGGACGGGGTCTCGGTCATCCGCACGACGAGGTCGACCAGTTCGCCCACCGTCATCTCGCGGGGGTTGCCGAGGTTGACCGGCCCTTCGAGGGGCGTCTCGACCCGCATCAGCCGGAGCAGGCCGTCCACGAGGTCGCTGGCGTAGCAGAAGGAGCGGGTCTGCTCGCCGTTGCCGTAGATGGTGATGTCGTCGCCCGAGAGCGCCTGGCAGATCACGTTCGAGACGACCCGGCCGTCATCGGCGCGCATCCGCGGCCCGTAGGTGTTGAAGATCCGGGCCACCCGGATGTCGAGGCCGTGCTGGCGCTCGAAGTCGAAGGTCAGGGTCTCGGCGGAGCGCTTGCCCTCGTCGTAGCAGGCCCGCGGCCCCGTGGGGTTCACGTTGCCCCAGTAGGATTCCTGCTGCGGATGCCGCTCGGGATCGCCGTAGACCTCGCTGGTGGAGGCCTGGAGGAAGCGCGCCCCACAGGCCCGGGCGAGTTCCAGCAGCCGGCCGGTGCCCAGCACGCTGGTCATCATCGTGTGGATCGGATCGGCCTGGTAGTGCGGCGGCGAGGCCGCGCAGGCGAGGTTGAACACTTGGTCCACGCGCGGCAGCGGCGGCAGCGGCTCGGTCACGTCCGCCTCGACGAAGTCGAAGCGCGGCTCCTTCGCCAGATGCGCGAGGTTCGCCGGCCGGCCGGTCAGCAGGCTGTCGACGCAGGTGACGCGCGCACCGTCGGCGATGAGCGCGTCGATCAGATGCGAGCCGATGAAGCCGGCACCGCCGGCAACGAGGACTCGGATACCACTCCTGGTTCCCACCAACATTCTCCCGAGTGCCTAGTGACCGGTAAGCGCGAGATCGGAGGCACGCACGTCGTCACGCGCCGCGCGTAGGGCATGCTCAAGTTCGGCGGCGCGGGCGGCGGCGGTGTGCCGGGCGAGGATTGCCGCGCGGGACGCCGCGCCGAGGCGCCGCCGCTCCGCTTCGGAGCGAACGCGCAGGATGGCGAGGACGTCGTCCGGGCCGTCGGGCAGGAGTATCTCGCGCTCCGGTACGAGCAACGTGTCGAGCCCGTCCCAGCGGTCGGAGATCACCGGCGTCCCGCAAGCGCCCGCCTCGAACAGGCGCACGCTCGGGCTCCAGCCGGCCCGGATCATGTCGGCGCGGGTCACGTTCAGGGTGTAGCGGCTCGCCGTGTAGAAATCCGGATGCCGGTCCGGCGGCAGGTGCTCGATCCGCTCGACGTTGGCGGGCCAGTCGATGGCGGCCGGATATTGCGGGCCGGCGACCGCGAAGCGCAGGTCCGGCGCGCGCCGCGCTGGCTCGATCAGCAGGCGCTCCAGCGTGGGCTGACGGTCCGGAGAGTAAGTTCCGAGATAGCCGAGGTCGTAGCGCGCCGGGCGGTCGAGGGGCGGATAGGCGTCCGGATCGACCGAGCAGTAGAGGGCGCGGGCCGCGGGAGACCCGTAGGCCTGCTCCAGGCGCCGCAGGGTCGGGCCGCCCGTGAAAGACAGGTAGAGGTCGTAATTGCGAATCTGCTCGGCCGCGAGGTAGGCGCAGGTGCCGGCCTCCAGGGCCGCCAGGGTCACCGGCGTGTCGATGTCGTAGAAGGCGCGCGCGCCACGCGCCCAGTCGAGCACGCGCGCGCCGGCCGCGATCCCCTCGGGCACGTAAGAGCCGACGATCACGGCATCCGCCGCGGCGATGGCGGCGCGGTGCTTCGCGAGCCCGTCGAGGTCGGCGTAGAAGGCGAGCTCGCAGAAGCCCGGATCGGGCAAGTCGCGGTGGGCGGCGTACCAGGGCACGTCGCGTTCCAGGAACAGCACGGCGTGGCCGCGGGCCGCGAAGGCCTTGAGGAGCGCGCGGTAGGTGGTGGCGTGGCCGTTCCCCCAGGAGGAGGACAGGCTCAGGCCCAGGACGACGAGGCGCATCGGGGCCGCGCTCACGCGACACTCCGCCGGACCGCGCCGGCTTCCGCCTTGCGGGCCGCCTCGGCCCGCAGGATCGCGTCGACCTCGACCGCCCGCCTCGCGTAGGTATGCTCGGCCACGATGCGGCGGCGGGCGGCCTCGCCGATGGCGCGGGCGCGCTCCGGGGTCAGGGCGGCGACATGGTCGGCGACATCCCGCCCGTCCCGCGCGACCAGCACCTCGGTACCCGCGTCGAGGAACAGGCCGAGGCCCTCCCACGCGTCGGTGATCAGGCAGGCGCCGGCACCCGCCGCCTCGAACACGCGGGTGGCGGGGGAGAAGCCCACCGCCGCCATGCTGTCGCGGGCGATGTTCAGGACCGCCAGGGGCGTCGTGTTGAAGGCGTTGTGCTCGCGCGTGTAGACGTGGCCGAGATGCCGGACGTTCAGCGGTAGGCCGCGGCTCTCCCAGCCGTTGCCGCCGATCAGGAAGGCCCGTTCCGGCAGCCGGGCCGCCGCCGCGAGGAAGAACTTCTCCACCCGCGCCTCGCGGTCCGGCAGGCGGTTGCCCAGGAAGGCGAGGTCGGCCGCGAAGCGCGGCTCCGGCGGCACCGGGAAATGGGTTTCCGGATCGAGGGCGTTGTAGATCGGGATGCAGGCGCGGGCGCCGAAGCCCCCGTAGGCCGAGACCACCGGCGGGCCGCCCCCGTAGGTCAGCACGAGGTCGAGGTCGGGGAGGGCGCGGCGGAGCGCGTGGTCGGGGCTGGCACGCATCTCGGCGAGAGTGGCCGGGGCGTCCACGTCCCAGAAGATCCGTACCGCCCCGGGGCGGGACGCGGCGATCACGCCGTGGAGCAATTCGTCGTCGAACACGCCGACGCCGCTCGCCTTGATTACCACGTCGGCCTCGGCGGCCTCCGCGATGACCGCGCGGGCGGCTTCGATGGTCGCCGGGTAGACCTTCACGGCTGCGTAGGGCGGCGCCTCGATGTCCCGGTGCTGCTGCCGGTCGAAGGCGTCCGGCTCGTAGAAGATGATGGTGTGGCCGTGCCGCGCCAGGGCGGCGAGCATGCCCCGGTAGTAGGTTGCGGCGCCGTTCCAGTAGGACGACAGCAGGGAGGAGCCGTAGAAGGCGATTCTCACGCGGTGGCCTCCAGGGTGGCGGGCGCCCGCAGGCTCTCGGCGATGGCGAGCAGTTCCTCGGCCCGGTGCGCGCAGGTGTGGCGCGACCGGATGGTGGCGAGCCCGGATTCCGCGAGCGCGGCCCGCAGGCCGGCATCGGAGCGGAGGGCGCGCAGGTGGCGCTCCATCTCGGCGCCGGTGCGGGCCACGAGGTAGTCCCGGCCTGGGCGGAACAGCCCTTCCGCGTCGTCCCAGGGGGCGCAGACCAGGGGGATGCCGCATGCCAGGGCCTCGAACACCCGGATCGTAGGGATGCCCGGCAGGCGCTCGACGTAGAAGCGCCTCGGCACGTGGACCGTGGCGATGTGGCGGGCGAACAGGCCGGGCGCGGCGGCGTTCGCCGCCCAGCCGTGATAGCGGACGCCGTAGCGCCGCAGGGTCGCGAGTGCCGCCTCGGGGTAGCGCACGCCGTAGACGTCGAGGGGCAGGCCGGCCTGTTCGGCGGGGCGGAACAGGTAGGTTTCCAGCTCGGCGCTGCGCTCCCCGTCGCCCCAATTGCCGATCCAGATCAGGCCCGAGCGAGGGCCTTCCGGACTGCCGGAACCGGAGGCGACCGGTTCCCTTCTCCCGGCGTGCGTGGGTTGGTTTGAGGGGTCAAATCCGTCCGTCGAGGGTGCGCCGCCGCCCTGCCGCAGATCGGAGGTCGGTGCGGAAACCCCTTCTCCCTCACCCGATCCGTCTCCCGCATGGGGGAGGGGACCCGCGCCGGATCCGAAGACGTCGCGACCCGCCCGCTCTTCGGCCGTGGGATGGAACAGCCGGGTGTCGGCGGCCTCGTGCCAGACGAAGACGTGGCGTCCCCAGCCCTGCGCCCGGTAGACGGCCGCGAGAGTCTCGCCGAAGGCCAGGACGCCGTCGTAGCCGGAGAGATCGAAGCGCGCCATCTCCTCGGGGGCGCTCACCGCCCTGTGGTGCGTGTCATGGAACAGGAGCGTGTAGCGCGCTCCGCAGCGCCGCGCGGCGCCCAGGGCCGCCACCAGGGCCGGGTCACTCCACTCGTGGACGAGGACGAGGTCGCTCCCGGCCACGCGCTCGACAACGTCCTCGACGGCGGCATAGCGCTCCGAGGCGAGGTCCGGATACGCGGCACGGTAGGCGGCGAGGCCGGCCTCGCCGTGGTCGCGCAGGAGATTCTCGAGGCTCCAGGCGCCCTCCGGCTCGTAAGCGGCGACGGCGTGTCCGCGCGCCATCAGCGCCCGCAGGACGCCGCGCAGGAAATGCGCGTTGCCGTGGTTCCAGCACGAGGCCAGGGAATGGGTGAAGTAAGCGATCCTCATGCGGCGGCTCCACCGAGCCGCGCGGGTGTGCCGGCGAGGAGGCCGCGCAGGATGCCGAGCACCCCATCGATCATCGGCTCGACGCCGTAGCGGGCGGCGCGGGCAGCCGCGGCCGCGCTGGCGGCGGCGCGCCGTTCGGCATCGTCGAGGAGGCCCTGCACGGAGGTGGCCGCGGCGGCCGCGTCGTCCGGCTGCACGAAGGCGGCGGCGCCGTCCCACAATTCCCGGAAGCTCGGGATATCGGAGAGCACCAGCGCGCAGCCGGCCGTAGCCGCCTCCAGCACGGCGAGGCCGAAGGGCTCGTAGCGGGCGAGCGAGACGAAGACCGGCCGAGCGGCGAGTTCCGCGGCAATGCCGGCGTCGTCGAGCCGCCCGAGGAGATGCAGGTGGCGCGTCCCGACCTGCGCGCCGTTCGGCCCCTCCACGGAGCCGGCCGCGCGCAGCGGCGCGGACAGGCGGGCGGCAAGGCCGTCGAGGGCGGCGGCGTTCTTGGCCCGATCCCAGAGCCGGCCGGCCGTGAAGGCGTGGCGCGCGAGGGCCCGGGGAGCCGAGCCGCTCGGGGTGCGCCCGTTGCGGACCACCCGGGGCGGCCGCGCGAGTCCGCAGACCCGGGCGGTGGCCAGAGCGTGGGCCCGCGTGGGGGCGAGGAGGGCATCCGCGGTGCGGCAGCCCCGCACCGTGAGGTCGTGGCGCCAAGCGAGGTCGGGGGGCAGCGGCCCGGTCTCGACGGCCTCCCACCACGTCGCCACGCAGGAATGGCACACGGCGGCGACCGGCATGGGATAATCCGCCAGCGCCAGGGCGGGGCTGTGCAGGTGGACGCAATCGGCTTCGAGGCTTCGGGCAAGCTCCGCGAACGCCCGCGCGGCATCCAGCACGATGTCGGACGTCTCGGCGGTCCAGTCGAGGGGCAGGCCGGTGGCGAGGATGCGCGCGCCGGTGGCATCTTCGGCCGCCGCGATCCGCGCGTCGGAGGGCGCGGGTCCCAGGACCGCCACGGTCACCGGCAGGCCCCGCCGCACGAGGCCGGCCGCGAGGTCGAGGCTGTACTGCCATACCCCGCCCACCGCGTCCGCGCTCATCAGGACGTGCGGCGCCGAGTTCCGGGACGGGTTCAGCGGCACCCGCATGCGGCCTCCAGCTCGGGCAGCGGCAGGGGACGCTCGTCCTGGATCTCGCTGAACTGCGTGAACTGGCCGAGATAGTGGGCATGCGCCCGCTCCCAGGCCCGGTCGTCGGGCTCACCCCAGAGACGCCGGTAATCGGGGGAACTCGGATAGGGATAGAGCGGCACGGGGTCGTTCGCCCAGACGCCCTGGCCCCGCAGGCGGTCGCGCCACGCGGCGACGA
>Ga0160427_10001761_pt1 | contig 13206 bp, 12 predicted proteins | sample SolpanmetagenomL_FD_108194 | JGI IMG/M metagenome (GOLD analysis project Ga0160427, IMG submission 108194) | Solar panel surface microbial communities from Lawrence Berkeley National Laboratory, California, USA - L | ecosystem: Engineered > Built environment > Solar panel > Unclassified ...
GGCCGGTGCGCCCGCTGCGGTGCTGCATCACCTCGGCGTCGTGCGGAAGGTCGGCGTGGATCACGAGGCTCAGGGACGGCAGGTCGATGCCGCGGGCGGCCACGTCGGTGGCGACGCAGACCCTGGCGCGGCCGTCGCGCAGGGCCTGGAGCGCGGCATTGCGGTCGCCCTGACCGAGTTCGCCCGACAGCGCGACCACGGAGAAGCCCCGCTCGGTCAGGCTCGCCTGGAGATGGCGGACGGCGTTGCGGGTGTTGCAGAAGACCATGGCGGTCTTGGCATCCGCCTCGCGCAGCAGGTTGAGCACCACGTGCTCGGTCTCCCGCGGCATGATCCGCACCGCCCGGTAGGCGATGTCGGCGTGCCCCCGAGTCTCACCCTTGATGGCGAGGCGGAGGGCACCGTGCTGATACCGTTCGGCCAGCGCCTCGATGCCCTTCGGCAGCGTGGCGGAGAACAGGTAGGTCGCCCGCTCCGGGGGCGTGGCCGAGAGGATGAACTCGATATCCTCGCGGAAGCCGAGATCGAGCATCTCGTCGGCCTCGTCGAGGACAACCGCCCGCAGCGCCGTCGGGTCGAGGTTGCGGCGCTCGAGGTGGTCGCGCAAGCGACCGGGCGTTCCCACGACGATGTGGGTGCCCTCGGCCAGCATCCGGCTCTCCCGCCGTGGATCCATGCCGCCGACGCAGGCCGCGACGCGGCCGCCGGCGGCGCCGTAGAGCCAGGACAGCTCGCGCTGGACCTGGAGCGCGAGTTCCCGCGTCGGGGCGATCACCAGGGCGAGCGGGGCGGCCGGCGGCGCCAGCATCTCCGCCTCGCCGATCAGGATGCTCGCCATGGCGAGACCGTACGCGACGGTCTTGCCGGAGCCGGTCTGAGCGGAGACGAGAAGGTCGCGGGAGCCGGCCGCCTCGAGCACCGCGGCCTGAACCGGGGTGGGGTCCGCGTAACCGCGGTCGGCTAGAGCCCGCGCGAGGGGGGCGGGCAGGGTCGGGAAAGGCAAGTTCTGAGGACTCTCAACAGCCGCGCCGCGCCCGGCAGCGCGCCATCGCGCGGCGGGGGAATCAGACGCCGGACTTTATTCGGGTGTCGTAAGGGTAACGCGTTGCGAGCCGGCTGACCACTCCCGCCGCAGCATGGGGCGGTTGCACCCGCTCGATCCACAGTGTGGGGACCCCGTCGTCGACGGATTCGCGGTCGTATGACGGGCTGTAGACCCGACTGATCATGGCAGTGCACTGAAGGCGGCCCGAGCCAGCGCGCCCGCGTGAGCGGGGTGCAGCCGGAATGCTTCCCTGTGCGCGCAGGGACAGGGGAGCCGACTCCGTCGCGGCGGCCTGCTAAGGCACGGTCCAGGATCGCCCCTTCCCGGCCGCGCCGCGACCCAACTGGAGTACAGCCTCGTCATGATCGCAGCCCTTCGGGTGGGGACAGCCTGGGCGACGGTCCTCGCCTTCGCGTGGTTCGGCAAGGCGTGGCTCGGCGACCTGTCGCAGCCACTCTTTGCCGGCGTCCTGTTCGCAGGGCTGCTCGCCGTCATCGTCTGGGCGGCTTTCGGCGTGGTGCACGAAGCGGAGGAGTTGGCGCACCTTCTCGGCGAGCCGTTGGGCACCCTCGTGCTGACGCTCTCCATCGTCATCATCGAGGTGGCGCTGATCTCCGCCGTGATGCTCTCGGCCAAGGACGCGCCCACGCTGGGACGCGACACGATGTTCGCGGTCCTGATGATCGTGCTGAACGGCGTGGTGGGTCTCGGCCTCCTCGTCGGCGGCCTGCGCCACCACCAGCAGCGCTACAACCTCCAGGGGGCCTCGGCCTTCCTCTCGGTGATCATCCCGCTGACCACCATCGCGCTGATCATCCCGAACTTCACCAGTTCCACGAGCGACGGCACGCTGACGACGGTCCAGGCGGTGACGTTCTCGGTGTTCACGCTCGCCCTCTACGGCGCGTTCCTGCTGATCCAAACGGGCCGTCACAGCGAGTTCTTCCTCGACGCCGAAGCCCGGGAGACGTCCGAACCCGAGAGCGCCTCCGGAGCGGTGTCGCGCGGCAGCGTCGCCAAACATGTTGGCTTGCTGCTCGCCAACGTCCTGCCGATCGTCATCCTGGCCAAGAGCCTCGCGGTGATCCTCGATCACGGGATCGCGGCCCTGGGTGCCCCGTCGGCGCTGGGCGGCGTCCTGATCGCCGCCATCGTGTTCACCCCCGAGGGCATCTCGGCGCTCAAGGCGGTGGCCCGCAACGAGCTTCAGCGGGCGATCAACCTGTGCCTCGGCGCGGCGACCTCGACGGTCGGTCTCACCGTGCCGGCGATCCTGGCCATCGGCCTGCTCACCGGTCAGACGGTGGTGCTGGGGCTGAAACCGACCGAGATGACGCTGCTCGCCGTGACACTCATCCTCAGCGCCCAGACCTTCTCGGGCACGCGCACCACGGTCCTGGAGGGCGCGGTGCACCTCGTGCTGTTCTTCGTCTACCTTGTCCTGATCTTCAGCCCCTGACGGGAGGGTCGTCGGACGGCTTCGGCTGCCGCGGCCCGGCCCATCGCCGCACGGTCGGGACCCGACCCCGGCATTCAGGCGCCGAAGCGCTCGGTGCGGATCAAGCCGGGCGCGACACCGGCCGCCATGATCAGGTCGGACGCCGCGGCGACGAACCGGTTCGAGCCGCAGAGAAACACCTTCCCGGGTGCGCCGATCCGGGTCAGGGCGCCGGCGACGAGGGCGGCGTCGATCCGCTTGCCGCCGGGCTCGCGCGTCGCCGCCAGATGCAGGGAGACCTGGGGATCGGTCGCGGCGAGCTGCTCCAGTTCGGCGAGCGCGATCATCTCCGCGTGGGTCCGGGCCGAGTAGATCAGGGCCGCCGGGATCGCCCGCCAGTGCTGCGCCCGGCGGCGGAGCATCGCCAGCAGCGGCACCACGCCGGACCCGCCGCCCCCCAGGAGCAGCGGCCCGCCATCGGGTCCATCCCAGGAGAACGAGCCGCCGATCGGACCTCGCATCTCGACCCGGTCGCCCACCTCCGCGCATTGCGAGAACCAGCCGGAGACCTCGCCGTCCGGCAGAGCCTCGATCATCAGCTCGAAGGTGCCGCTGCCGTCCTGCGCCGAGGCGATCGAGTAGCTGCGCTGGGCCTGATAGCCGTCCTCGGCGGTGAGGCGGACATCGACGTGCTGACCGGCGCGATAGGTCTGCGCGAGGGCGCAGCGCAGCCGAACGCTCTTCACGTGGGGGGTGACGGGCGCGATCGCGGTGATCTCGGCCTGGTGCCAGCGAAAGACGATGGGCTCAATCACCGATGTAGCGCTGCTCACGCCAGGGATCCCCGTACATGTGGTAGCCGCGCAGCTCCCAGAAGCCGGCGGTGTCGGTCTGGGTGAAGCGCAGGCCCTTCAGCCATTTGGCACTCTTCCAGAAGTAGAGATGCGGTACGAACAGCCGCGCCGGTCCGCCGTGATCCGGATGGATCGGCTCCCCGGCGTAGCGGGTCGCCACCAAAGCACGCCCGCCGACGAGGTCGGCCACCGGCACGTTGGTGGTATAGTCGTCGTAGGATTCCGCCAGAAGGAAGCCGGTCGGCGCGGCGATGCCGGCATCCGCCAGCAGGTCGTCGAAGCTGACGCCCTCCCACGTCGTGTCGAACTTCGACCACTTGGTGACGCAGTGGATGTCCCCATGCCACGTCGTGCGCGGCAGCGCCTCGAACTCGTCCCAGCTCCATGCCTTGATCGGCCGGGATCCCTCGCGGATCGTGAACCGCCACGTGGCGCGATCAACGATCGGGTTCGGTCCGATCTGCAGGATCGGGAAGTCGTCCGTGAGATACTGGCCGGGCGGAAGGCGCGCGCCCGTCTCGGAGGGCTGCCTGCGCCCGACGAAGCCACGTGTCACCATGCCGGTCTCCGATCACCGCTGCCGGATCGGTTTGGTGCGGCGGAACACCCCACGTCAAGCCGGTATGTGCGGCCGAACAAACGCCCCAAAGCTCAGGCGTGCTAGCAGCAGGTGCCGATGATCGGCACGAATCGCCTGCTTTCAGGGGGATGTCATGAAGTACCTTCTCGCGACGAGCCTTGTCGTCGGGAGCCTCGCCACTCTCGCGCCGGCCGCCCAGGCCCGCGACGGGATCGGTGCCGGCGGCGCGGCTGCCCTCGGCGTGCTCGGCGGCCTAGCCGTCGGCGGTGCCATCGCGTCGGCCAACAACGGCTACTACCCGGGTCGCCCGGTCTACCGTGCCCCGCCGCCCGTCTACGTGGAAGAAGATTACGGCCCGGTCTGCCACTTCGAGCGCCGCCGGACCGTCGACGCCTACGGCGACGTCTACGTCCGCCGCGTCCGCGTCTGCGAGTAGGCGGCCTCCGGGGTGGCCTCGGCGGCGCGTGCCGGCTTCAGGCGCTCGGCGCAGGCGATCCCGCAGAGTACCAGGGTCAGGGCGGCGGCTTCCGTCGTTCCGAACGGCTCGCCGACCAGCAGGACGGCGAGGAACGCGCCGAAGATCGGGACGAGGTTGACGAACAGCCCGGCCCGGTTCGGGCCGATCAGCTCGACGCCGCGCATGAAGAAGAGCTGCGCCAGCAGCGACGGCCCGAGGCCGACGAACGCCACCATGAGCCAGCCTTCCCGGTTCGGCCAGACGGCGTGCCCCGTCGCCCATTCGACCGCCAGCGGCGGCAGCGACGTCACGAGGGCGGCGAGCGCCATGGCGGCGAAGAAAGCCAGCGCCGGCACCTTCGGCCGCGTCGGCAGGAAGATCGTGTAGCCGGCGTAGAGCAGGCACGCGCCGAAGACGAGGACGTCCCCCCGGTTGAAGGCGAGGTTGGCGAGGACCGACCAGTCGCCGTGCGTGGCGGCCAAGCCCGCGCCGATCAGCGTCAGCCCGACACCCAACATCTGCCCGGCCGTGACCGGAACCCGGTACGCCAGCCGATTCAGGACGATCACCAGGACCGGGATCGCGCCCTGGAACAGAGCCAGATTGATCGCGCCGGTATGAACGCCGGCCGCGTAGAACAGGCAGTTGAAGCCCGTGTAGCCCAGCCCGCCCATCAGCAGGATGCGCAGCCAGTACGGGCGCAGCTGCGGCCACGCGGCCGCGAGCCGGCGCGCGGCGAAGGGCATGAGCACTGCGCAGGCGAAAGCCCAGCGCAGCGTCGTGATCACCTGAGGGGAGACGTGGCCCGGCGCCCAGCGACTGGTGACCGCATTGCCGGCCCAGAGGAGCGCCGTGACGGTGAGCAGCAGATAGGCGGACGTGGCCGAAGAAGCCCGGAACGCGGGCTTCGATCTCAACGGCGTCGGAACTGGCCGCCGCGCACGGGAGGACGCGGACCGGAGGAACGCTCGTCCTTGTGGCGGAACACGAGGCGTCCCTTCTCCAGGTCGTAGGGCGACATCTCGACCGTCACCCGGTCGCCCGCGAGCGTCTTGATGCGGTTCTTCTTCATCTTGCCAGCCGTGTAGGCCACGATCTCGTGGCCCTGGTCGAGCTGCACGCGGTAGCGCGCATCCGGCAGGATCTCGATCACGAGACCGTCGAACTGCATCAATTCTTCTTTCGCCATGCACCTTCTCCAGTCGGACCGTCCGGCAGCAGGCGTTCCGGCAATGCGTGTTCGGCTGTCATCGAGCTCGGGAAACGCCGCAGGGCGCGGATCCGATCCGACGGATCGCCCGCGCCAGCTCAGCAGCACCGCACGCATGTAGTCGCCGCGGGAACCGGCGGCAAGTCACGGCGGCGACAGCCTTTCCGTCATCGACATGAATCGACGCGATTCATGGGGCGGCAACCTCGTTGCCGGCGTAGTCGAGGCGCCCGTCCGGGCTTCGTCGCCAGATCCTCAGGACGATCGGGCTGCCGGTCCGGTCGCCACGCGCATCGAACCCTACGGGACCGAGAAGCGTGCGCATCGGCCCGGCCCGCAGGGCGTCGGCCACCGAGTGGCCATCGGCGATCCGTCCGGTCTTCGGGTCGGCGGCACGGGCCCGCTCGACGGCCTCGGCCAGGATCTGCACCGCCGCGTAGGCGCCGGAGGCCACGCTGTCCGCCTCGGAACTCCTTGCCGACGACCGGACACCGCGGACCTCCGGCAGGCGCGGTGGATCCGGCGACAGGGTCATCACGGTCCCCTCTCCCAGGGCGCCGGCCGCGGTGGCGAAGCCGGGATCGAGGATGCCATCGCTCGCCACCAGCGTCGCGGCGAGGCCGGCATCCCGCATCGCGTGGAGCAGGATCGCGGCTTCCGGGGCGAGGCCGCCGAAATACACCGCGTCGATCCGCGCCGCCTTCAACCGGGCGACGAGCTCGGACAGGTCGCGCGTGCCGCGGGCAAACCCGTCGAACAGCACCTCGGGCGTGCCGGCCTCCTTCAGCCGGGCTGCCACCGCCTCGGCGAGGCCGCGACCGAAGGTCGAGCGATCGTTCAGGATGCCGATCCGGCGACCGGCGAACGCCCGTGCCAGGTAGGCTCCGGCCGCCTGACCCTGCTGCGCGTCGCTCGGGCTCAATCGAAACAGGTTCCAGAGGCCCCTGCCGGTGAGCGGCGCATAGGTTGCGGCGGATGTCACCGACACGGTGCCGGCATCCTCGTAAACGGGTGCGGCAGAGGCGACCGCGCCGGATTCGAACGGCCCGACCACGAGGCGCACGCCGTCGGCGGCGAACTTCCTGGCCACCGCCACGGCCTGCCGGCCCTCGCCCGCATCGTCGGCCGGGACGAGCACCCAGCGCGGGCGGCCCCCGGCGGCCCGATTGAGATCGATCACCGCCTGCTCGGCGCCCTGCCGAAGCCCCTGCCCGAAGGCCGCGTCCGGCCCGGTCAACGGCGCGGACAGACCGATCCGCACCGGCGCCTGTGCGCTGGCCGGGGCGACGGCGAGAAGGCCCGCGACGATCAGGGTGAGGCGACGGATCATGGCGACATTCTAGGGCCTGGAGCGCGCGTTTCGGAAGGGCCGCGGCGGTGGTGAAACCGGATCGTTGAGCGGATCGGGATGCTGATGCGCGCGGCGGCGCTGGCAAGCGGGCGCGATGTGCGAAATAAGGGCGCTGGCTCGGCTTGTCGCCGGGCGTGCCGGGGCGCCAGCGCGCGTCGCCGACGAAGACCCTCTGGGACGATTGACGATCATGACCTCGCTGTTCGCCGGCATCCAGGACGCGCCGCTCGATCCGATCATGCGCCTGTTCGAGGCCTTCAACGCCGATCCGAGCCCGAAGAAGCTCAACCTCGTGGTCGGCGTCTATACGGATGCGGACGGCAAGGTGCCGCGCCTGCGCGCCGTGCAGACGGCGGAGAAGCGCTGGATCGAGAAGGGTCTGCCGAAGACCTACCGGCCGATCGAGGGCACCAAGCCGTTCCGGGACGCGGTCCAGGCGCTGCTGTTCGGCGCCGGCGCCCCCATTCTGTCGCAGAACCGCACGGCGACGCTCCAGAGCATCGGCGGCACAGGCGCCCTGAAGACCGGCGCGGACATCCTCGCCAAGCTCTACCCGGACGCCACGGTGGCGGTGAGCAACCCGAGCTGGGAGAACCACAAGGCCCTGTTTACCCAGGCCGGCTTCACCGTGGTGGACTATCCCTACTTCTCGGCCGAGACCGGGGGCGCCGACTACCCGGCCATGAAGGCTTACCTTCGGGATCTTCCCAAGGGCTCGATCGTCGTGCTGCACGCCTGCTGCCACAACCCGACCGGCGCCGATCTCACCATCGACGAGTGGCGCGACCTCGTCCCCCTGATGGCGGAGCGCGGCCTCGTGCCGTTCCTCGACATCGCCTACCAGGGCTTCGGCAACGGTCTCGACGCCGATGCCGAGCCTGTGCGCCTGTTCGCCGAGTCGGGTCAGGAATTCCTGGTGGCGTCCTCCTTCTCCAAGTCGTTCTCGCTCTACGGCGAGCGCGTCGGCGCCCTGACCATCGTGGCCGAGAATCCGAGCGCGCGGGCGAAGGTCGAGGCGTTCGCCAAGCGCCTCGTCCGGGCGAGCTACTCCAACCCGCACACGCACGGGGCGGCCATCGTCGAGATCGTTCTCACCGATCCGGAGCTGCGCGCCGACTGGGAGCGGGAGCTCGCCGAGATGCGCGACCGGATCCGCGCCATGCGCGAGCGCATGGCCGACAGCCTGCAGCAGCGCCACCCCGAGCGCGGCTTCGACGCCATCAAGGTTCAGAAGGGCATGTTCTCCTACACCGGTCTGAGCCCGGCCGAGGCCACCCGCCTTCGTGAGGAGCACGAGGTCTATGCGCTGGAGACCGGCCGGATCTGCGTGGCGGCGGTCAACTCTCACAACATCGATCACGTCATCGACGCGATCGACGCCGTGGTGAAGGGCTGAACCGATGGCGGCCCTCAAGCGCGTTTGCCGGTTCAACGTGTGGATCAATCCGATCTTCGACGAGCGATTGAGGGCCGAATCCGACATCGACCTGCAGGTGGGTGACCTGCGGGGGCCCGAGAGCGCCCTCCAGGCGCTGCTCGAGCAAGCTCACGTTTTCCACGTCTCCCCGGCACGGGACGAGCTGCCGCGCCGGTGGCACGTGACGGACGATCTGCTCTCCTCCTGCCCGAATCTGCTCGCTGTCTCGTCGGGCGGTGCGGGCTTCGACACGGTGGACGCCGCCGCCTGCACGCGCGCCGGCGTCGCGGTGGTCAATCAGGTGGGCGGCAACGCCCGCTCGGTGGCGGAGCTGGCGATCGGCCTCATGCTCGCCGTCTCGCGCAAGATCTGCGTCTCGGATCGCCTGCTCCGAACGGCGCGGGGTTTCTCGCGGGAATCGCTGATGGGTCACGAGATCGGCGGCTTGACCCTGGGACTGGTCGGGATCGGGCATACCGGTCGCGAAGTGGCCAAGCTCGCCCGCGGCTTCGACATGCGGGTCCTGGCCTACGATCCTCTGCTGACGTCGGACGAGATCAGGGCGCGCGGCGCGGAGCCGGTGGATCGGGCGCGGCTGCTAGCCGAATCCGACATCGTCTCCCTGCACTGCCCCCTCGACGTCACCACCCGCGGCAGCTTCGACGCGCAGGCCTTCGCGGCGATGAAGCCGGGTGCGCTCTTCGTGACGACCGCCCGGGGCGGCGTGCACGACGAGGCCGCGCTCGCCGCGGCGCTGACATCCGGGCACTTGGCCGGTGCGGGCCTCGACGTCTGGGCGCCGGAGCCGCCGCCCCTCGACTCGGCGCTGCTCAAGCTCGACACCGTTGTGGCGACCTATCACACCGCAGGAGTCACCCACGAGGCGCGCCGCAACGTGGCGGCTTGGGGGGCCGAGCAGGTCATCGGCATCCTCAAGGGCGAGCGGCCGCCGCGCCTCGTCAATCCGGAGGTCTGGCCGGCAGTGTTGGAACGCCGGGCGCGGCTGCTGGGCTGAGCGGCCCGCGGCGGTATCGCCGAGCTTGGCAGCCCTCTAGGGTTCACAGCGATCGCTCATGGCGAGGTACCGCGCGGTAGTCCCGCAGGACATCTCCAGCCGGCCACGCGATCCCCGGCGGCCTTCACCGCGCTCCGATGCCTCCGAAGGCCACCGGGGATCAGGTGTCCCGGTCCCCTGGCAGCCCCGCTAGGTCGCCGATCGCATCCAGCCGAGCCCCGCGTCGGTCCCGGATTCGGGATGATACTCGCACCCGACGAGGCCGTGGTAGCCGACCTCCTCCAAAGCCTCGAAGATCGGATCGAACGCGATCGTCCCGGTACCGGGCTCGTGCCGGCCCGGATCGTCGGCGATCTGGACGTGAGCGATGAGCGGCGCGTGCGCCCGGATCAGCGCGGCCGGGTCGTGACCCAGGCAGACGCAGTGATAGGCGTCGAACAGGAGCTTGACGTTATCGCGGCCGATGGCCTCGATCGCCTGCACCGCGACCAGCGGATCGTCGATGACGTAGTCGGCGATCGAACCCGGCCCGATCGGCTCCACGATCACCGTCATGCCGCGTGCCTTGGCGGCGTCGGCCGCGAAGGCAAGGTTGTCGAGGTAGGTATCCCAGAGGCGTGACTGCTCGACGCCGGCCGGCCGCACCCCGGCCATCGGATGAACCATGCGGCAGCCGAGCCGGGCGACGTAATCGAGCGTCGGCTCGATGGTCGAGCGGTAGTACTCTATCTTGTCGGGTAGTGCGGCGAAGCCCTTCTCGCCCTTGGCGGCGTCACCGGCCGGGAAACCCGTCTGGACCAGCGGCACGCCCGCCCGTTCGAGCCACCCCGCCACCTCCGGCGCCGGCGTCGCGAACAGGTTCGGATGTTCGACCGCCCTGAAGCCGGCGCGCGCGGCGGCCGCGAAACGCTCGGCGAGCGGCAGCTCCGTGAAGAGGAAGCCGCAATGGCCGCTCAGGCGGTTCTTGAAGGCACCGAGCTTCATGGTTCAGGCGCTCCTGCCGGTTTCGATCATCGCGCGCATCCGGTCCACGGCCGCGTGCGGCGCCGTGAGCACGGGGATCGACACGGCCTTCCGAACCGCTTCGGCCGCCCGCGACGTGGAGAAATGCGCCAGCATGATCGCGTCGCACTCGGCCAGTTCCGGCGCCCGCTCGGCGATCAGTCGATTGTGGGTCTCGGCGTCACCGGCGCGCAGGCGCGTCATGGCTTCGTCGACCAGGATCGTCCGCAGGGTCGCCGGGCGGCCGGACTGACCCACGAACTCCTCGAACTCGTCGGTCATGGTATCGATCGATGGCCCGAAGGTCGCCAACATGCCGATGCGTTCGCCCTGGGCGATGGCCGCGCGAAACATCGCCTCGTTGGGCTTCAGCACCGGCACAGGCACGTCCTCGATCAACCGGTCGATGGCCGGTCCGAAGGCCGAGCAGGTGATCAGGATGCCGTCGGCGCCCATGTCGTGGCCGTAGCGACCGAAGCGCACGAAGCGCTCGATCATGCCCTCGGAGATCTCGCCGGGCTCCCGCGCGCGATCGAGGGACAGGCCGTCGTCGAGGAGATTGACGATTTCCGCTTCAGGCCAGCGCTCGGAAAAAGCGGTCTGGATCGGCGCCATGGCGACCGGCGTCGCGTGCAGGAGGACGATGCGGGGGGCCATGCTGCGTCTCGGGTTCGGTACGCCGGCCGCGAACCCGCGCCGACGATCAACTTGTAAGCGATTTCAAAACGGGAGCAAGATAGCGCCGGCTGTGGCCTGCGCCTAGCGCGGCGGCGCGGTGCTGGCGCGGAGGATCAGCTCGGCGTCGATCTCGGTCAGGCGCACCACCGGCTTGCCCTGGATCCGGGCGATCAGGTGGTCGCCCGCCGCGTGCCCGATCTCGGCGGAGTGGATGCGGATCGTCGTCAGCGGCGGATCGAGGAAGGGCGCGAAATCGGAATCGTTGTGGCCGACCACCGAGAGATCGCCCGGTATAGCGAGCCCGCGGGCCCGGGCCTCGATCATGGCGCCGAAGGCGATCTGGTCGGTGCCGCAGATGATCGCGGTCGGCGGCGGACCGCCGGCCAGCATCTGGCGGAAGCCGTCGCGGCCGCCGCCGATGCCGTACGAGATCTCGATATCGTGCTCGGGGGCGAGCGACAGGCCGCGGGCCGCGAGCGCCTGGGCGATGCCGATCACCCGGGCGCCGCCGCGATCGTTGTCCTTCCTCAGGCCGGAGATCACGCCGATCCGGCGATGTCCCAGGTCCATCAGGTAGTTGGCCGCCCGGGCCGCCGACGCGGCGTTGTCGAACCCCACGCAGGGGCGCTGCTGCGACAGGCTGAAGGTCTGCACCATCGGAATGCCGGTGCTGGCGATCCGGGCGTGGAGGTCCGGATGGTGGATGTCGCCGACCAGCATCAGCCCGTCGACGCCGCGCTCCAGCAGGAAGGTCGCCTCCCGAAGTTCGTCCTCCAGGTCGTACCCGGCATTGGCCGCCACCAGGGTGTAGCCCGCCTGGCGCAGCCGCTCCTGGAAGCTCGAGAGAACGCGGACGAAAGCCTCGTTCTCGATATTTGGCACGACGGCGCCGACCGCCATGAACCGGCGCGTCGAGAGGGCCCGGGCAGCCCCGTTGGCGACGAAACCGAGATCCTGGGCAGCGCGCATCACGGCTTCGCGCTTGTCGGCCCGGACGCCGGCGGACCCGTTGAGCACCCGGGAGACCGTCGCGGTCGAGACACCAGCCCGTCGGGCGACATCCCGCGCGACGGGACCGCGCGACGGCGGCTCGAGGATCATGCCCGGCAGGTCCAGCACTGAAATCGGTTCTCCCCCTTGGGCGGCCTCGATGCCCATGCGCGCCGCAACCAGCGAACTGGATCGGCAGTATATTGACACCGCACCACCCCGCTGGCTATCTGAAAGCGCTTTCAAAAAACGCCGTCCGACGGGACGCTTCCGTTCCGGACGGCCATCAGGGAGACGCGGATGGCGATGCTCGACCGGCCGGCTTCCGGCGCGGGAGCGCCGGAGCGCGACTCGCCGACGGTGGGCGGGGCCGACGCGAGTGCGGCCGGCATCGCCGCCCCGCAGGCGATCGTCACAAGTTTGAAGCGCAGCGACGCGGTCACCCCTTACCGGTTCCGCGACCTGCTGGCGCTGGACGATTTCGAGCGGCACGCCCGGCGGCTGCTGCCGCCGATGATCTTCCAGTACGTCTCCGGCGGGGTCGAGACCGGTTCGGCCCTGGCGCAGAGCCGCGGCGCCTACGCCGACTACGCCCTCGTGCCGCGGCTGATGCGGGACACGTCGGCGCGGGACACCGCCACGACGCTGTTCGGCCAGACTTACGCGGCCCCCTTCGGGATCGGGCCGCTCGGCGGGGCCGCCTTCATCGCCTATCGGGGCGACCTCGTGCTGGCCGAGGCGGCGCGGCGGATGAGCCTGCCGATGTGCCTGAGCGCCTCCTCGCTGATCAAGCTGGAGGATGTGCACGCCCAGAATCCGCAGGCCTGGTTCCAGGGCTACCTGCCGGGCGATCAGAATCGCATCGACCACCTCCTCGACCGAGTCGAGGCCGCCGGCTACCGGACCTTCGTGGTGACCGCCGACACCCCCACGCTGGGCAACCGGGAGCACAACACCCGCAGCGGCTTCTCCATGCCGATCAAGGTGACGCCGAAGGTGGCGTGGCAGAGCGCGACGCACCCGCGCTGGCTACTGGGCACCGTCGCCCGCACGTTCCTTAAGCACGGGGCGCCGCACTTCGAGAACACCGAGGCCGAGCGCGGTCCCCCGATGATGTCGCAGGGCGCGGTGCGCAACACCATCGCCCGCGATCAGCTCTCGTGGAAGAA
>Ga0160427_10001762_pt1 | contig 13200 bp, 13 predicted proteins | sample SolpanmetagenomL_FD_108194 | JGI IMG/M metagenome (GOLD analysis project Ga0160427, IMG submission 108194) | Solar panel surface microbial communities from Lawrence Berkeley National Laboratory, California, USA - L | ecosystem: Engineered > Built environment > Solar panel > Unclassified ...
ACATCAATGATTGGCTCAAATCCCCATTCTTTAAAAACATTAAAATATTCATGACGGATGACTTCATGATCAATGGATAACAACTTTTTCTTAACCTCATCATGCCACAGGGCCTTTGTTTCGGGTGTTGATTTTGGATATTGCTCACTTAGGGTGTTCCAAACTTGCCGGCTTAGGGGCAGGGCATGTTGAAGAGCTGTTTTAAACTTTTCTGGCCCATGCTGATTCAAAAATTGATCTGGATCTAATTTATCGGGTAAGGTTAAAAATTGTAAGCTACAACCCGTCTTTAAGATAGGTAAAGTATGATAGGCTGTCTCACGGGCTGCTTTGATCCCTGCTGCATCGCCATCAAAACACACAATGGGCACACTTGATAAATTCCACATAGTCTTAACTTGATCAGGGGTCAAGGCCGTGCCAAGACATGCCACCGTCTTATCAAAGCCATGCTGATGCATCATCACAACATCAATATTACCCTCAACCACGATGACAGGATCATTGCGGTTACGGCTTTCTAATGCTTGGGCAATACCATACAAATTCTTACCCTTATTATAAATGGGTGTATCGCGAGAGTTAATATATTTGGCGTCGTGCCCATCAAGGGTGCGCCCGCCAAAAGCAATAACCTTTTTTTGTTTATTGTAAATGGGAAACATTAATCGGTTGATGAAAAAGGGACTCTCATATTTCTCGTTTAACAATGATACAGTCACAAGTTGCTCAACAGTAAACCCTAATTCCAGCATATGATTTTTAAGCTGATTGCGACCAATACCTGTAAAACCGAGACCAAATTTTTTAACACTATCTAAAGTAATGTTACGCTCATTGATATATTGCTTGGCAACTTTTCCATGATCACTAAACAATTGTTGATGAAAGAAATCTTGAGCTGCTTGCATTATGCGAAAATATTCTTGCTGAATAATTTGATTTTCCACGTCATGGGCTGATGCTTTGGGGATAACTAAATTCGCTTGGGTTGCCAAAATTTCAACAGCCGTTACAAAGTCCACGCTTTTGATTTTTTGAATAAATGTATAAATATTGCCATATTCCTTACACCCAAAACAAGTATAAGTATTTTTATGCATATCGATGTGAAAAGACGGTGTCTTTTCATTATGGAAGGGACAGCTGCCATAGTACCGCGTACCCTGCCGGTTCAAGGGCATGTACTTTGATACCACATCAAAAATAGTTAATTGATCTTGTAGCTGTCGTATAAATTCTGGTGGGATAAACATTCACTGCTTTTTAGTGACAATGGTTACAAATTTCCTTAACAATAAAGGGAACTGTTACCTTATGTCCATTATCGAAGGTTAAAACAATATCCACCTTCTTACCAGGTCCCAGATTCTTTTTCAAGTTAACCAACATGATATGTAAGCCACCGGGCTGCAAAATAGTGGTTTCACCCTTATCAATTGAAATAAAAGACACAGGGCGCATTTTGTGAATATTATTTTCCTCAATAGAAATGTGCATTTCAGTAATGTAAGCAGCATCACAGGTTGCCTTGACAATTTGCAGATCTTGATTAGTCATATTGGCAATTTCAACAAACCCAGCCGTATTATGACCAGCCTTAGCTGCACGCACTCGAGGGTCCGTGAAAACCACATTGAAATTTCCGCGTGATCCAATAACATCTTTATGATTATTTAAATTAATTATTGTGTTTGATTTATGGGTGGTGCCTGCATGTGTTGGCAATGTCAGCGCATACAACAAACAAACAGTGGTTATTATTTTCTTCAACATTTTTGTCTTACTCATCTTTCAAATTGTTAAAATTTAGGCAAACTTTCCTACATAATCGTCTTGATTCGATTTACCTGCAAGCATAAAAGAGTCTAGATCTTCAATGCGCGTCAAAATTGAGAACAGGTTCGTATCATCAGGTCCAATAAAACCTTGAGAGACCATGTGGGACATGTGGTCGATTAGAGGGCGCCAATAGCCATCAATATCCATAAATATAATTAATTTTTGGTGCAGCCCCACTTGCTTCCACGTCATGATTTCAAATGCTTCATCCAAAGTGCCAAAGCCACCAGGCATAATCATAAAGGCGTCTGCCCGCTCAAACATTTTCTGTTTGCGCTCATGCATGGTGTCCACATAGTGTAACTCACTAATGCCCTCAAATCCATGTTCAACCTTGTCCAAAAACTTGGGGATAACGCCATAAACCTGACCTTGATTATCCAAAACAGATTGTGCCAAGATGCCCATTAATCCTTGTTTACCCCCACCATACACCAATTCAATATCATGACTTGCAATAACACGCCCTAAATCTTGGGCGGCTTGCTTATACACATCAAGGCAAACGTTGGATGATCCACAATAAACAGCCAAAGATTTAATTTTTAACATTTAGGTAACACATCTTTTCTTATACTTAAGCTAAGGCAAAAAGATTAAAATATGTTTAAAATTTGAGATAAATATTTTTGACTAATTTTAATCTTAATGACTTATTAATTGATGCTTGTTAGATAATTATAAGTAAATAAAGAAAAAATATGACTTTCAGATCTTTGCTCAATAAAATTTTTATCATATTAATTATTTACACTTCATCTTATAGCAGTAATAAATTAATGATAAATAATGATGATTATCAGCCTGAAATGATTGCATTTTCAAAATCGTTAACACAGCTGAATTGTGGTTGGAGTGTCAAGGGTAATTATCATAAAGGTTTTCAAAGTAAAGATTTTAACCTCACGCATCGTGAAATTTTCGTGAATAGTGCATCTAATTTTTTTATAGAAAAAATCAGCTTGCTAGGTTATCTCAATCGAAAAACGACGATCAGTATTGAACTAAAGAAAAAATATGCCTCGAAAAAGGATGATATTGAAAAAATCCTTAATCTCAGTCCTGACTATTTTTCAAGCTCTGTATTGAGTATAAACACAAAAAGTAATTCAGATAAAATATTAAAATATTTTTATGATCAAGGCCAAATTCCGGATTTGATCATTGACCGTATTGTTCATTTGCAGGAGTTTGACATTGATGATTTTCGCATTAATGGCCAAAAAATTATTCAATTGTTTGAGCAAAATTTTATTCGAGATAATAATAAAGACGAAATCGAGTTATCCCACCCCATCTTAAAAACTTTCATTATCGATAATCTGACAAAAATTAAGGATGAGCAGCAGAGACAACAAGCCTGCTGGGATATTACAAAATATTTAAAGAATAACGTGGAAAATGCTCAGGACCTGGTCATTGAATTGTGTTACTTAATTGTTGATCAAACGCTGCCCTTTTATTGTGAAGCCAGGTTACAAATTGCAGAACATAAATTTGCTCAACCACGTGCGGTCAACGCTACAATTACTGACCATTATCGTGAACCCTTCATTGAAACTTTGAAGGCAGCAGATAAAGATCACCATCCCGAGTTGCTTAATATCCTTACTAAAAACTTTATTAATGATGATGAACCAGGTGGTGAATTGCCTGAATCATTAGCAAACATGACAACTTCCCATGAAACTGTGGTTAAACTTTTAAATATAATTCGGGAACAAAATATTGAGATTAAAAAACTGTCAACAAGGTGCGTTGAAGAAAAATCAACTACCTTTAAAATTAGGGATGTGATCATACAACCATAGTTGGGAAAATTAAAGAGACCGTTATTTTCAATAATTGAGTAAGATTAGCTTGGCTTACTCAAACTATTTCAGCATTTAAGATTTTATTTAGGTTGAGATTCTTTAACGATATTTTGAATTTCCCATTAAAGATTCTCTTTAAAGCAATAACTTACACAAATCGTTTCAACACAATAGAAGCATTAGTGCCACCAAATCCAAAAGAGTTTGATAAAGCATAGGTAACTTGTTTTTCTTTGGCTGTATGAGGAATCAAATCAAGTCCTACTGCTTGTGCGCAAGGGTTATCCAAATTTAATGTGGGGGGTAAAATGCCCTTTTGCAGTGCCAGGGCCGTAAAGATGGCTTCAACACCACCAGCAGCACCCAGTAAGTGACCAATAGCAGATTTCGTTGATGAGATGGATACGTGAGCTGTGTTGTTATCGAAGGCTCTCTTTACGGCCATCAATTCGATCTCATCACCCATAGGTGTTGATGTGCCATGGGCATTAATATATCCGATATCTTGGGATGTAATGTTGGCTGATTTAATGGCATTACGCATGGCTAGATAAGCGCCACGGCCCTCTGGATGGGGGGCTGTTATGTGATAAGCATCACTCGACATACCATATCCCACAATCTCAGCGTAAATCTTGGCGCCCCGCTTTTGTGCATGTTCTAATTCTTCCAGGACCACAACACCAGACCCCTCGCCCATGACAAACCCATCGCGGGCCTCATCCCAAGGACGTGACGCCTTTTCGGGCGTATCATTAAATCCAGTTGATAAGGCACGTGATGCAATAAATCCTGCCATACCTAGACGGCCAACAGCAGCCTCAGCCCCGCCAGCTACCATAACATCTGCATCGCCACATTGAATCAAGCGCATAGCATCGCCAATCGCGTGTGTTCCAGATGAACAGGCTGTAACAACAGCGTGATTAGGCCCTGAAAAACCAAATTTTATAGAAATATGCCCTGAGACAAGATTAATAAGGGAAGCTGGAATAAAAAATGGGGACACGCGGCGGCTGCCCTTGTCCACCAAAACCATGCTTGTTTCATGAATACGGTTCAATCCGCCTATACCAGCACCCATCAGAACGCCTGTGCGATCTAAGTCATCTTGGTTTGTTGGCTGCCATCCTGCGTCTATGACGGCTTGTGCTGCTGCTGCGACACCATATAATATAAATGTATCAACTTTACGTTGGTCCTGAGGATCCATCCATGTATCGGCATTAAATAAGTGCGGTTCATTACCCTGAGGGACAAGGCCAGCAATCTGTGCAGCCATATCTGATACATCAAATCGATCAATTTTTATGATACCAGATTTTCCAGCAATTAAATTTGACCAAGTTGATTCGGCATTACCCCCAAGAGGTGTAACAAGCCCAATACCAGTTATGACAACACGTTTCATAAATAATCCTTATACCTTAAGGGTGGACGATGAGTTAGCCGACTTGCTTATCGTTGATAAAATCAACAGCATCACCAATAGTGCGAATTGTGTCCGCCATTTCTTGGGGGATTTCAATATCAAATTCTTCTTCAAGGTCCATAATAAACTCGATCGTTGCCAAACTATCAGCACCTAAATCTTCAACAAAGCGCGTGTCTTTATTGATTTGTTCAGCCGTTTTACCAAAATGTTTTTCAACAATTTTCCCGATCCTGTTTTCAATATCACTCATAACTAGTTCCTTTCAATAGCTGTGCCACTTTAGTTAATGACTTTAAAAAATACAATACATTAAAACATGTTAAGGCAATTTATACCATTAACATTCCGCCATTGATATGCAATGTTTGCCCCGTTATATATTTCGCTTCATCACTTGCCAAGTAAATTGTTGCCGTTGCAATATCATCAACATGACCCATTTGACCCAAAGGAATTGATCCCAGCAATTTTGCTTTAACAGCCTCTGGCAGATCATGGGTCATGGATGAGGCAATAAATCCAGGGGCAATTGCGTTAACAGTGACATTACGGGCCGCTACTTCCTGGGCAAGTGCTTTAGTTGCTCCAATCAACCCTGCCTTAGAGGCACAATAATTAACTTGGCCTGGATTACCAGACACGCCCACAATTGATGATATATTGATAATGCGGCCCACCCTTGCGCGCATCATGTATTTTGCAGCTGCACGCATAATATAAAACGGTGCTTTTAAATTGACATCCAGGACATCGTCAAGATCACTGTCTTTCATGCGGATAATCAAATTATCTTTCGTTAACCCTGCATTATTAACGACAATATGTAAATTTCCCAATTGTGCAATAACTTGATCAACAATGCTTTGGGCTTGTACTGCATTTGATAAATCACAAGTAAATGTATGAATTCGCTCACCCAACTCAGATTTTAGCATATTAAGTTGCGCGCTGCGGCGCCCTGTTACAGCAACAGTTGCACCTTGGTGGTGCAAAGCCCGCGCAATGGCCTCACCAATGCCGCCTGTTGCCCCTGTTACTAATGCTATTTTATTTGTTAAATCGAACATTTTGTGACCTATATTAATTAATTGATTTAATCCATGTTTCAATTGAATCAGGTGATTCTATATTATGGCAAACTATGTCAGGATTAATTCTTTTAATTAACCCGCTTAGTACTTTACCAGCCCCAACTTCAATAATCTCACTGACACCAGAATTACCCATATGCTCAATTGTATCGCACCAGCGTACCCGCCCTGTAATTTGTTGCACCAAAAGCGGTTTGATTTGGTCAGGCGAGGTTGATACCTGTGCTGTAACATTATTAATTAAGGGTAATATTGGTTGGATAAATGTAAAAGATTGCAGAAAATCATTCATACGCTCAGCTGCACTTTGCATTAAAGGACTATGAAATGGCGCGCTAACAGGCAGCGCTACAACACGCTTAATACCCATTTCTGCTGCGTGCAGTTTTAATGTCTCAAGGGCATTTAAATGTCCTGAAACAATAATTTGACCTGGGGCATTATCATTGGCGATGTTACAACAACATGAATCATTTGATACTTGCTCTACAAGTTTTTCAGCTTGATCCATGGTTGCACCAATTAGTGCAATCATACCACCCACCCCTTCAGGTACGGCATCCTGCATCAGCTGGCCACGCATTCTTAAAGTGACGGCCGTATCCCTTAAATTTATACTGCCTCCTGCATAATACGCACTGTACTCACCAAGTGAATGACCCGCTAAATAATGAATGCTATCTTGCAAGACAAAATTAAATTCTTTTTTCAATACTTCCAGTATTGCTGCACTAACAGCAAACAATGCGGGCTGGGTGTTCAAAGTTAGTTGTAAGTCCGATGCAGATCCCTGAGACATTAATTTAAATAATTTAAATGACAGCGCTTCATCAATTTCATCAAAGATATATTGTGCACATCTAAAATTTTGAGCTAACGCGACACCCATACCAATATACTGAGATCCCTGTCCTGGAAATACAAAAGCGCGCATAACTAAGCTTTCTAAATGCCCTTAATGAACAAAATTTTGCTCAAACTGTCAACCTCTTAAAAATTTACAAAAAATTAACAAAACTTTGTCATAAAGATAAAAATAAAGAAATTTAAATTGAAATTAAATTATAAAAAAATTTTCTATATTTTGTTACTAAATCATTCGATTGCATACACTACAACAATTCCCTTTGATCAGCCAACTTTTCAATCAAATGCCACCAAAATAAACGAGCTTGAGCCAGACATAGCTTTCATAAGTTGCTACAGTCAAAAACAAACAGCTCAAATTGAAGTTAATAAGTCAATTTTAAAACTTGTCGCTATTTTTTATGGTAATCATTTTCTGGATACAATTCATTCTTTAAATATTTATAATGTACCAACCAGCAAACAGATTATAGATTTAATTGGTTTGTTGCAAAATGATCCAACTGTATTTAGCCCAGGTCAAATTCAAACAATTAGTGATCCAAGTTTTATTACACAAGTCCAAGCTGTCCAGAATCAGCTTAATACGATTCACAATTTATTGAATCAGCCGCCAGTTGCGGCAGTTGCAACTGTTGGAAATGTCATTCAACAATTCTTACAAGTGAATAATTCAATAATTTTGGCCCTTGAGAATGAGATAACCCTTAACACAACAATTGTTAATTTAAAAAATCAATTATCAATTTTACAAAATGAATTGACGACTACAACAACGGCGCTACAAACTTTACTTGATAATGCAACCAATACTAACTCAACGAAAGATCAACAAATTGATTTATTAAATCAAGAATTGGTTGCCTATGAAAATAGTGTACCTGGTGTAGATACGGCTTTACAAAATTTAGTTAACTCGTTGACAGCTGAAACTACTGCTCAACAAATACGAATTAATCAGTATACACAAATTATTGCCAATAATAGCCGGTCACAACAAGATTTACAAGATGCTCAAACAATGATTGCACAATTAGCAGCGCAAAAAAATGACTTAATGCAACAATTAACAACGGCAGATACGCAACTTGCCAACAATCAAACAGTGATGACTCAAAATAATCAAGCAATTGCAAGTTTACAAGCAATCAACATGCAGCAAGCCCAAGACTTGTTAACTGCTCAAGATACTATTGATCAAAATAATCAAACAATTGCAAGTGATCAAGCAACAATAGCACAACTAAATCAACAACTAGCAGCGTACCAAGCGCAACAGCAAACTGATCAAAATGCACTCGTGAATGCAAACTTGCAGATCCAAAGTTTAAATGATCAGCAAGCCTCTTTAACCCAGCAATTACAATCAGCATTGATAAATGCGCAAAATTTACAACTTCACTTAGGACAAGGAACTTCAGCAAATTCAGCATTGACCTTGCAAGTAACACAGCTTCAGAGTCAGGTAAATGTCAACGCAACAACAATTTCACAAAACGCAGCTCTAATTCAATCTTTACACGGTCAAATAGCAAATTTAACAGCAGAAAATCAGGCTTTAATGACCCAATTTGATAGTTTAATTACCAATGATCAATCTTTAACAGCGCGAGTTGGTAGTTTGACAACAACTAATCAATCATTAACGACTCAAATCAATAGTTTGAATTTACAGGTTAATAATCTGACAAATGCGAATCAATTACTAACAACACAAAATACAACTTTGCAAGCAATGGTGACAAGACTAACGAATCAAGTTCATGCGTTGGGCGGAATTATATAAAAATTAGGATCAATCGTGAGAAAAATAATATTAATTACACTCTTTTCATTTACAACTCTTAACGTACTTCACAGTATACAGCCCATACATAATTTTTACGCGGGTACACAAGTAGGTAATATCTTTTCCGCATATAATTACTATATTAGTGCAGATGCAACACATGTTCTGCCTAGTAAACACAAAGAATATAAAAACACTTTTTTTTATAACGTAAATGCGGGTTATGACTATCGTATTGGCGACACATCCTATATGGTTGGAGCTCAATTATATAAACTGCAAGGTCAAACAAAGTATAGTTGTGCATGGCATCCACAAGATAATATAATGAGTATTAATATTAAAACAAAGCAAAATTATATCGCAGCTTTAGCCTTTACAGTTCCAGCTTACCAAAGTTTTTTATCCTTAAAAGTGGGGCAATTATTTTACAAATCAAAAATTAATTCTTATGATTCAGCTCAAGTTGGTATGCCAACTCAACAACCATATCAATCACAAAAACAAAAAACATCAGTGCCTATTGCCGGGCTGGGTTTCAAAACACCAATTAAAAATTCAGTTAATTTTACGGCTGATTATTTTTTCAGTAAGCAAAAAAATTTAAAAGTTAATCATGGCATGTTTATAAATTCATCTTACAAAATTTACAATCATTTTGCACTTGTAGGATTTAATTATCAATTCTAAGTTAAATTAACCAATGTCACTTTTCCACGCCAATTTCATGGCCGTATATTTTTGATTGGCTTCTGCTTCTTTCCATTTTGCAAAAAATATTTTTGCACTTTCTGCTTTGGTATTATCAGCACTGTCTAATGGTAACTCTTGGCCATCTTGTGCATCATATTTACGCCCTGTTTTATGATTGGCGTAACGCCTTGCTCTGGTATAACCCATTTGCAGATATTTTCGGGCCATGTCGGCGCCAACAAAATCCTCTTGCTTAAGGTAATCTAAAAACAACTGCATAATTTTTTCACTGCTTGCTTGCGCAATTTCAGGATTTTTAAAACGCCAGTATGGACCAATTTCACCTTTATAGGGCTGACAGATCAAAACCCCTTGCTCACCTTTACCAACTTTATATTGTTTGGGATTGAGGCGGTAATCAATGTCGGGTTGCCATGTATATGTATTTTTGATTTTATCCCACCGGGCGTTTTGGATTTGTTTAGTCGAGGGCTTATATATTCTATCAGGCATTTATTTTTACTTTATTCATTAATTATGTTAGCTGATTCTAATGTCGCTGGTTAAAAAATATGGTATCAGTTTAATATAATCATTGTAATTATTTTGCTTAAAATTATTCTTTGCCTCATCATATTTCATTGCTGTATTGCAAGTGAACAATACAGTGTTATGGCAGCTCAGCAATCTATAACACCTATTATGTACCAGGATCAAAAAGCCTGGTTAAAGGGCGTACCTATTAAAAAACAACAGCTCAGCCATTGTATTAAGAAAAAACTGCTCAGCTTACTTATGATGGATAATATCGTAAAACCAACAGTTGCATGTGGATTGGAAGATATTGACACTGAGGTGAGGCGTTTACAGCAAGCCCATACTTCTCATATCAACGCACCTCAAGTTTTGGCAACGGGACCAAATTATATCATATTGAGTGATCTAGGCGACACGTTGGAATCACAGTTAAACATAGCCTCACCATCGCAACAACTATATTTACTTTATAAAGCACAGCAAGCTTTATTAAGGATACATGCAGCTGGTATTATTCATGGCCGCGGCATGGTTAAAGATTTAGTGGTATCTGAGGCTGGACAAATTGGATTTATCGATTTTGCTGAAGATCCCCTAAAAGTAATGAGCTTGGATCAAGCCAAGACCCGCGACTGGCTGTGCTTCTTATTAACCGCCTTGCCATTTATAGATGATGCCGCACGCAGTGAATTTGTTATCAGTATAATTGATCCCCTACCAACAAGGGAAGCTAAACTTTTATGTAAATTTTACAATAAATTTAACTTTATTTTACTCATTGGTAAGATTCTCAAACCGTACTTAGGTCAAGATGCCAAGCGCGCCTTACTACTGTTTAAGCATTTAAAAATATATTATGAATCCACTGCCTTAAAAACCCCACAGCGTTTTATCCCTGATAAATCTGCAAGCCATTCAAGCGTCATTAACTGATTTTCTTGCATAATGCGTGATACGTCATCATGCTGACCGCTGCCAATTTCTAGAAACACATGACCGTGTGGTTTGAGGTGTGCTTTAACTTGCGCTGCAATTGCGCGGTAACAATCCAAGCCATCCTGTCCCCCATCCAATGCAATACGGGGATCATAATCTTTGACATCAATACTAAGATAATCAATGTCAGCCGTTTTGATGTAAGGCGGGTTACTGATGATAATATCAAACTGATGCTCAATGGTATCAAACCAATGACTGTGCATGATGGACAAGCGGGATTCTAAGTTATACGCAATGGCATTGCATGATGTCATCTTAAGGGCTGCATCACTTATATCACAGCCAAAGCCATGCGCATGGGCGTAATGATTTAGTAATGTTAGGATCAAACAGCCACTGCCAACACCCAATTCAATTATATCAAGAGACCGCAGTTTATCAGGGTAATATTTCTGAACAGCATCAATTAAGATTTCACTATCGGGACGGGGATCCAGTACATCAATACTCGTTTTAAACTGATGGCTGTAAAATTCTTTATGCCCTATAATTTTACTGATAGGCTTGCCACGTTGGCGAGATTGAACCAACTGCATAATGTGCTGATATTGCGTATCAGTTATTGTATCGCTTTCATGCGTTATGCAAAATTCAGGCGTACATTTCAGCACATGTTGAATCAATAAGCGCACATCCAGGCGGGGTGTAGCAGACGTGCCTTGTATCAAAACACTGCCATCACGCATGACTTGAACAATTGTTGTGCTCATATATTAAACTTACTCAAGATCAGATAATTGAGCAGCTTGATCTTCTGCAATCAATGCATCAAACATTTCATCCAGGTCCCCATCCATAATGTAATCTAATTTATAAAGGGTCAAATTAATGCGGTGATCTGTCATGCGACCTTGAGGAAAATTGTAGGTGCGAATACGCTCAGATCGATCTCCTGTACCAATTTGGCTTTTACGTGCCTGGGAGCGCTCCAAATCTTGGCGTTGACGTTCAGCATCATAAATACGCGCGCGCAAAATTTTCATTCCTTTAGCTTTGTTTTTATGTTGGGATTTTTCATCTTGTTGAGATACAACAATGCCCGTTGGTATATGCGTGATGCGTACAGCACTGTCTGTTGTGTTAACAGACTGACCACCTGGACCTGATGAGCGAAAGACGTCAATGCGTAAATCTTTTTCTTCAATTACAATATCAATTTCTTCAACTTCGGGTAATACGGCTACAGTTGCAGCTGACGTGTGAATGCGCCCACTGCCTTCGGTATCAGGCACACGTTGCACCCGGTGCACGCCAGATTCAAATTTGAGGCGCTGATACACACCCTTGCCCGTAATCGAAAGGGAAATTTCCTTGATGCCTCCAATACCCGTTTCACTGAGGTCCATAATCTCTGTCTTCCAGCGCTGCCGCTCAGCATACCGTTGATACATCCGCAGCAAATTAGCTGCAAACAAGGCCGCCTCATCACCACCAGTACCAGCCCGTATTTCCACAATGGCATTGCGCTCCGCATCTTTATCTTGTGGCAACAAAAGAATCTTGATGTCATGCTCAAACTTGGGAATCAATTTTTTGAGATTCTGACATTCTTCTTGGGCCATGTTACGTAGGTCCTGATCCAAATCCTGATCTTCACTCATTATCTTTGAATCATTGTACTCCTGTTCGGCTTGACGCAATATCATTATCGCCTCAGCAATAGGGCGCACCTCAGCATATTCTTTAGAAATTCTAACAAAATCCTGGGGATTGCTGGTACCTTGATTTAATTCATCTCCCAATCGTTTAAAGCGATCAATAACTGAATCCAATTTTTGATTAAAACTCATGATATCCATCCTTGATGTTGCAGATATGTCTTTATTTGATCTTGCGGCATGAGTTGCGTTGAACCGGTCACTAAATCTTTAATTTGCACCACAGCACCGGCCAATTCGTCTTCCCCAATTATAATAGCCATCTGCGCTTTCATTTTATTTGCCTTACTCAGACGCTTACCCAAATTACCTTTTAAGATAATCTCACTGGCAATACCTATGTGATGTAATTGTTGGCATACACGCATGGCTTCTATTTCACATGCTTGTCCCATGGGAATAACAGCAACCTTATGCGTCTCTGTTATATTAATGTTGGCTAGCAAAAGAAGGCGCTCAATGCCGGCTGCAAATC
>Ga0160427_10001763_pt1 | contig 13196 bp, 17 predicted proteins | sample SolpanmetagenomL_FD_108194 | JGI IMG/M metagenome (GOLD analysis project Ga0160427, IMG submission 108194) | Solar panel surface microbial communities from Lawrence Berkeley National Laboratory, California, USA - L | ecosystem: Engineered > Built environment > Solar panel > Unclassified ...
TACAGCTGGTGATATCAAACAAGGCACAAGTGTATATTGCCTCTTCTAGATATACACATATATTCTCATATGTGAGTATATTGTTTTTAACTATTTATAAAAATCTCTCTTTTAGGGCGACTGCTGGTTCCTAGCTGCCATAGCGACTGTAACAAGCGTGCCAAAATTACTAGAAAAGATTATGGTTGCGAGAGATGAAGGTAACACTTGAAATACACGTCATATACCAACAAGAACTCAAGCTAAATTTCTTTTTAAATAAAACAGAGGTTGGAGTATATGGTTTTGTCTTCTACAGAGGTAAATCTCAATTTTTGTCTTCACCTTTGTACTTTTGTTCATTGGGTTTACTCCAATAACTATATGACTATAAGGGGAAGGAAATCGTCAAGACTAACAGAACCAAAAAAAAAAGATGGCGAATGGATTTCAACCATTATTGACGACCAACTGTACCTGAAATTCACGGAATACAGGGAAGCCAACAATATCCGAGGCGCTGTAAATGGCTGGCTAGGGGAAAAGACATATACAAAGACATTCCTACGCGGCTCTAATTCGTTATACTTTGGAAAGTGCGAAGATTCCAATGAGACATGGCTACCTTTGCTAGAAAAGGCTTTTGCAAAGGCTCATGGAGATTATACATCAATTTCTGGTGGTTGGACTGGGTACGAGAAAAAGAAGCCATCACATAATAATCTTGAAATGTGTGGAAGAATTTGGAAAGTTTCTAATATTGTAAAATAGAGAGGCGGTTGAGGATCTGACGGGTGGTGTTACAACACAAGTTCTCACTGCTGATATACTGGTAAGTTTGCCTGCATAACCTCCTCCTTGTGTTTGTTTTTTGTTATGAAGCCTGCTTCTGACGACGTTTGCGCTTTATGTGTTCTTTAGAGCAAGGAGAGATTTTGGCAAGAGGAGATGCTTCAAGTCAATAAAACATTGCTGCTTGGTGCATGCAACTTGTCTTTGAGTACTGAAGACAAGATGGGTGAGTTTTGACTGCAATTACGATTGATATTGATCAAATTTTCTGTATAATCCAAACTGATTGGCTAGGTATTGTTCCGACTCACGCCTATTCGGTTCTGCGTGCTGTAGAATTAGATGGACAGAGGCTCGTTCTGTTAAGGTATATACACTGTTCTCACATCATGAGCTTGTGCTAATTAGATAAGAAACCCGTGGGGTCAGTGCGAGTGGTACGGTCCTTGGTCTGATGGTAGCAAGGAATGGACTGCAGAATGGATGCAAAAGATCAAACACACGTATGAAAACAACTATCCTCGTCGTACAATTGATAACCCCAACTCATTATGATATAGATTTGGAGACGATGGAAGTTTCTGGATGTCATGTATGGGCCTCCCCTCCCTTACATGATATTACCAGAGAATGTTTGTTTACTAACATATGACACAGACAAAGATTTCTTGTTGTACTTTACAGAGATTGATCGCACTAGACTTTTTGACGATACTTGGAAAGTGACTTCTGCTTGGGTCAGTGAAGCTGTTGAATGGGAAAACACTTTCAGCAAAAACAGATTCGAAATCCAGGTTCCCCAAAAAGGCAAACATGTGTTGGTCCTACAACAACTAGACGATAGATATTTTAGAGGTTTGTCAAGCAGCTTACAACTACGTAATTGTTATATTGACACGCATGTGTAGGCCTTGCAGGTGATTATAGCTTCAAACTTCACTTCCGGGTTCAAAAGAAGGGCGATTTGGATTATATTGTCAGAAGCAAGCCAAATGTGTACATGACAAGAAGCATCTCTACTGAAGTCGAACTCGATGAGGGGACTTGGGAGGTTGTCTACCGGATCACTGCAGAAGGATCAGAATTAAAGCCTGTTGAAGATGTTGTGAGAGATGTATCATTAACCAACAGAAGAAAGTTCTTGCAGTTGGGGATGTCATATGATTTGGCACACGCAAAGGGCATTCCTTCAACAGATCCAACTGTCGAGGAGAATGAAAAAGAAGCAGAGAAGACTCAAGAGAAAGTAGATGAAAAGGACGAACAAGACGAAAAAGACGCCACTAAACTGGAAAAGTCAAAGGAAGATGCAACAGCATCGGCGAAAATTGACGTATCAAAAGACAATAAAGATGGAAAGGACGAAGACAAGAGTAAGACGCACGAAGATGCACATAACAAGGCACATGAGGATGCACATGCCTCTAGTGAAAAAACTTCACAACCGAAGTCCAGCTCTGATGAAGACAAACATGAGAGAGGTGACAAATCTGAGAAGGGTACGTTTGATCCCCATCCAATAAAACAGTGTCCTGGGGGATAATACTAAAGAATCATCACCTTTTTCAGAAGCTGAAAAGCCGTCGCATGATGACGACAAGAAGAACGAGCAGCCGCCAACTAAAAGTGGTATACCAACCGGTCGTTATATCCTCGTACCAGAAGTCGAAGAGGAAGCACCAGAAGACTCGGATGCCAATGTATGGAATGCAGTAGCTTGTGTGGGCTTACGGGTCTATAGTCAATCCGACGGCGTCTCTATCAAGATTGTCAAACCAAAACGAGCCATGAAACTTGTCAAACTAGATCCAGATGACGGAGCTGCAGATGCCAGCGAACCGAAAAAGGAAGAGCATGATGTTGAAGAAAGTTCAAATAAAGACGATAGAAAGAAGGACGACGACGACAAAAAGAAAGATGACCAGAAGCCGGAGGATAAGGAAGCTGTTGCCACAGAGTCTACAGAGAAGGAAGCCACAAAAACAGATGATCCTACAGCAAACATTCAGACTACAGAAAATTTAACCACTGAGGCGAAAGAGAAGGCAGACGAAAAAGTAGATGCCAAAATAGAGGAGATACAAACTCAAGGTGAAGCTAAACAGACCAATGACAAGGCGAATACAAAGGAAGAAGATGCCGCTTCCCTCACGAATACTACCGGCGACAAAACTGAAACTACAACAGAATCCGACAAGGCCAAAGAAGAGTCTAGCTCATCTTCTAACATTACACAACAAGTCACTAACGACGAGAGTCAAGGGAAGGAGTTGGAGATGTTGGACTATCTTACTCGACATCTTGAGGGCGCCGAAAAAGAGGCTGCAATAAAGAGACTGAAGGACAGTTTAGGAAAAGTAGATGAAGCTAAATCCGAGACCAAGGAGGATACAAAAGCCGCCGAGGTTGCCAAACTTGAGGAAGGAGCCGCTGTCAACCCTTAGAGAAGAAAGACAAGAATTGAAAAGGCTGACACCTTTCATAGCTATTGGCGCACTAGTTTTGAACCAGACATGGTTATAAACGCTTTTTGTTTGCTTTTTGGGCTTGTTTTGAAAGCTACGATAATGATAGCCTAGCCTTAGATGTTTTTTTCTACTTTTGTCTTTTTTGTCTTTTATCTCTTTTCCAAATGCTTAAATATCCCTCTACTCTAATATAATGCCTATAACATCTCTACTACTAACGAATGCAAAATGCCACAATACAATACTAGCTATATCCACGTTTTGTCCTTGTAACTAAGAATTGATATCACAAGTTTAAACTTCGTCTTTTGTACAACTTTAGCATACAAATGACTATTTAGATAGCCAAGTTTGGAGGTTTGTCGTTCTTATCTGCGCAGCTCTAGTCAACCTATACGCGTACATATGTCCGCGATCAAAAAACGGTTACCTATATAATCAAACCCCATGATCAGGATGAGGAGAAAAACCACCACAGCACTGCTTGATTTTTTTTGGTTCTTTTCGTTCTTCTTTCATGTCAGAATACATCGATACACTTTTTTACTTTTGCTGGCTATAGTTTTCTCTGCACTCTAAATAAAAAGAGGGTAAACAGAAAGAAGAGGAAAATAGCGGAAAATATAACCAACAAGTGGAAAGACTAAGTAAGTACAAAAGTTTCCAGTCAAAACAACAAAGTTGAAAAGAGATTTGGTTGGGAGGAAAATAAGATAAGATGAGATTAAGTCAAGCGAAAATACCAGTCCAAGAGACGCCAATTATTTTTTTCAACTCGACAAGGGAAGAAAAGATTCGTTAAAAAAAAAAAGGCAAGTAAATGTGACAGATTATGGAATAAGAAGAAGAAGAAAAAGTAGGTGAATAATATTTATGGCGAAGAGTAAAAACATACAAAAAAAAAACGAGAGCGAAAAGGAGAAGAAAAGAAGAAGCAGCATATCGGTAGCACGCTTAGTAGCAAAAAAGATAAACAAACAAAGATCCTCAGGAAAATAATGAGAAGAGAAAACTTGGAAAAGAAAGAGCAGGAGGACCACCCTATAACGCCGGGAAAAAACACAGCCATATGTACATACTCCGGATGATGCTGGTCGTGCTGAAGAATAGAACCAAAAAAAAAGCAGGGGAAGGAAAATCGTACCACTGTTGATCATAAGAACAGCTACAAAAAAAACTAAAGAAAAAAACTAAACATGTCCAAATATAAAACATACAAGACCAAAAAGATATCCAAAAATAATGACTCAGTAATATCTTGAACCGCCAGCTCGAATCTCATCTTTGAGATGTGTTTCGGATGCGTGTACGTTACCCGGAGCATTCGATTTCTCCTTCTCAAGCGAATCATACAAATCGCTCTGAGTATACGATCCGTTGCTCATAGGGTCCCATCCAGGTGATGCAGGCCTAAAGGTAGCAACAGAATGACTCATTGTAGACTTCCCATCATGGATTGATGTTCCTCTAGCATTGTGATTACCAAGACCAAAGATTGAATCTAAAGATGTGTCGTATGTGCTAGCAGATAGCGCCGATGAAGATTTTGCAGAAGTCTGGTGACCATGTACAAAGTGCTGACGGGAATGAGTAGACTTTGAGGATTGCGGTGGTGTGAAAAGATAATCAGGCTTCGCAGTCTGGTCAACATTTTTTCCCGCGTCAGGAGGCGATAATTGCTGGGCAGAATATGCAAATTCGCGTGCTGGCTGTTGAGGCACAGCAATAGGTTTTGGTGCAATCAGAGGCGATATTGGACTTCTAGGACGGGCTTGATAGTTGACTGATTCAACTGGAACGGGGTTTTCAAGCATAGCCTTTTGATTGTAGTAGGCTATGGCAGTTTGTTTGTGAGAACTTGAGGCCGATTGTGATGGACCAGCAAAGGCTGAAGGTTGTAAAGATGTTGTAAAGGGATGCATATGAGGATGATTTAGTACGTGTGATGAGAACGGTACTTGTGAATGAGAAGCCAGCTAATAAAATAGAGTAGCCATCGTTCAGTCAGCAAAGAATCCACATCTTCGCTTTGATCAAACACTCCCTTCATAAGCAATGTATATGGGTTATGTAAAAATAAATGTACGCACCCCCATAGCCTCTAGATCAGATCGCGTATCATCTAGAGATGCACCTTGTATCTCCGGAGCAGCAGGAAATCCGACATATTTAGCGATACCCGAAAGTAAAGAGACTTCTTTGTTGTAAGCAGCCCGATGTCTGTACTGTGTACTGAGTTGTTTGGGTATTTTGAATACAAAGTCTGTGTAATAATTAGTAGTTGTTTGAATCTTCAAAATGACGATATATATACCATTGACGTTTGTATCAGCCGCTCTCCTTTCTCTATGGATTGCAAACCACATTGTATTGACTTTGCTCAAAGCGTCTTCGCGCAATTGCCTCACTTCTTGATAGTATTGTGAGTGTATGGCAGCTTTTGTCGCAACAATGTGACGTTCTTGTGCCTCTCGTTGATGTCTCAGCAGCACATCCGCAGCATGCGTCTTCTGGTCCCTCCTCTCCTCAACTGACCGTGCCATCAATATTAGTTCAGGATGCGTTCCATCATTAATCATAGCTATCTCTCGGTCTATATCGCTCACACGTTCCTCGACTAATCTGCGATTTGGTTAGTATTTGGGCATGACAGTAGAGATACAAAACTTACTTGTCGCGTAATTGTGCAAACAACGTTTCTATATTCTTCATTTCCTCAGCGGCTGCCTTTTTTATTCTAAGTATCTCTGCATCGGCACCTAAATCGGTCAATAAATTCCTGGTTATAGCGGCAAATGTACTTACCTTCTTCTTCTTCGCGAGCGGCGTCATTGTCAAGTTCAGTCTCACCACTAGCTTCAACATCTCCATTATCCGTGTCTTTTGATGGCGATTCATTATTGTCATCAACCTCTTCGTTAGATGAATCATCCACGACTTCTTTCGCGTTTCTGTGTTGGTCGATTGGGGTCTTCATTTGACTCTTAGGAGTATTGCCGTTCGGTAAATGAACACGGCTTGGAGTAACAACATCATCGCTTTCCTTACTAGGAGAACCATTGTCTTGTACTTCATCATCTGTCAAACTCGTTTCATCCTTCATCGTGATATCCTCGTCTCCGTCTTTGGGTGATTTGGCTATCGATCTGGGTGTGCCCTGAAACGATTCGTCTTCATCTCGAGCTTCCATGTCATCGACTTTGCGCTTCTTCTGTTCAGGACCAACTGAGGGTTCTCGAACAGAGCCTTCTGGTGTAAGTTCTTCGGTCATATCTTCAAGATTCGCTCGAAGATGATTGAGCTGGTCATCATCAAAATTGAGTGTGGCTGGTTTTTCAGAAAGCATTGAGAAATTTCGTCCAGAAGGGAGTTTTCCAGCATTGTGAAGTGGATTTTGGAACGTGTTCTTGTGAGGTGACAGGTCCAAACGTTCCGTCTCGGCTTCAGAATCCTCCAACTCACTCAAGCTAGATGAATCGGAAAGTTGTCCATTGGGAGTCGGGCCAGTGATGGATGCTGGCGCGGAAGCACGATCTGGTGTTGTACCCAGCGTCTGTGGATTCGATTCGGGCAGGTCTTCGTATGTTCGTGCACCCGGTTTCGTATTGGTTGTAGTTGGTGTGTATTCCGCAACTGGTCCCATCGTAAAGTCCGAGTTGGAAGAACGTTCTGTCAAAGGTGATGAGCTTCTATCTTCATCATCTGCTGTGCTTGCGTTGTCTGAGTTGTTGGCAGCTTTCCGCATAACATTTGGTGTTATTGTGTCCAGGGGCGTTTTAAGTCCTAGAGATTTCGACTTTACCATAGGAGTGCTGTCCAGTTCTAGTGTTGAATCTTCGTTGATGTTGGGAGTGCTAAAATTTTCTGTTTTCGAACCAGGAGGAGGGGCTGAGGAGTGTCGAGATTGTGGAGCGACTTTATTTGGTAACACTAATGAAAGGTGATCAGTTTACAAGTCCAATGATGCAAGAATACTTCGATAAAGAAGAAGGAAATAATTGCTTGGGTACGAAAAAGCTATTGAGGTTGAGGGGAGTGGTGAATATTTTTTTCTCCTCCAAGTTTTCAGGAAACAAACAAAAACGCGATCAGGAGGAACACAAACCGTCTTCTGATTGAACACTATTCGGCCTGCTCCTCTTGCTCCCTCGGCGAGATCGTGACCTCATGATCAATTGTGGATATCCAGACTTTGAGTGATGGAGAGAAAAGTGTAAGGTTGCGGTAGGAGTCTATCGTAGGGGGGAATTGTAAAAAGATTCGGGCCAAGAAGCACACCAGGTATGTAGATTCTGGTTCAAGACAAGGACTAAGTCTTGAATCATACAGACTTTGGACGACAAAGACGGGCGATAGATTCGAGAGTTCTTTGCAAAGATGGATGAGTATATAACGGTTTGCTGTTATGTTGTGTGCAAAGTTGAAGAGGAGAGGACTATGAGTGCGAGTGTGAATGTGAGAGGAGAGATGGCAGAGAGGAGGACGGATAGGATAGTATTCTGCGCTAGTAGCGTCAACTTCTCCCAAAGCAAGTGAGTGCGTGAACGATGGATGAGTAGATGGATGAATGAATGAACGAACGAGTGCCCGACCAACGGCTTCTCTGGCGATTGGTTGAGTGAGTGAGTGAGTGATTGGTGACACTGAGTGTTGCTGGAGCGAGGAAGAAGATGAGTGAGTGAGTGAGTGGGTAGAAGGAAGGAGGGAAAGGACTAAGAGAGAGCGAGAGAGACTGAGTGAGAATGAGAATGACGGGGGAAAATGCTGTGTTAGTACAACAAGTGAGCGATCGAAGACACAACACACAGCATACAACACGATATAACCAAAATAATAATAATAATAATAAATAGATAAATATTCAAGCAAGCAAGCACTCTCTGTATGATATAGATCCTATTCCTTTGATTTGTTTCCCGTCGTTTGTAGGCAAAAACAACCTTTTTTGTTGTAATGTTTGAAGCAAGCAAGTGAGCAAGTGTTTAGCGGCAGAACAGTTCACTCCACAGATACTAAGTAAGTAAGTGCTAAGTAAGTAGATAATTTGGATGCGCTCCTGTCAGTCAAAGCTTAGATAAGTTGTACCATTCATGTACGATGGTGAACATGTCTTATCACCAATGATAATGTCTGCAAGCTGTTTATGAAAATGGTGCCCACAAGAATGATTTTTCAGGTTTGCGCTCGTGGTAAGGTCCCATGCCGCTTTGTTTTAGTGTCAGTCCTAGAGAGACAGAACAAGAAGAATGTTTCTCTCATAAAGATAATAATAACAACAACAACAAAAAAACACGCACCAGCCACATCCACTACACACTTGACTCTCAGGTGTGGCGCATAGACCACTGAAACGAGACTGACTTGCTGCGAAATTTCCATCAGCAATCATGACGTAGAGAAGGTCAAGATGTGTTACCCGGCATGTGTGTGGCTGTGACCCATGCGGCATCTCCCGTCAATGCATCCATCCATCCTTCAAATCCCAGAAATAATTTTCAGTAGTGTTTCGCGATCCATTGAGCGAAAAGAAAATTAAAATTGTCAAAATTGTCAGAAACACAACACATCAAGCTCAAAATCATCATGACCAAATCCAAGGTTGACAATGTCGAGGAGACCTCCGCAAAGACAGATACACAGTCGCACAAGTCGTCCAAGTCAGGGTCCAAATCGAAAAAGAATAAAACTCCGCAGAATGGCGAGACGAGATCGGCAGCTACAGGAACTAAATTCTTCCTTGCTCCAAAAGCTGCTTTAGATCCGTCACTGGAATCGTTGTTTGCTTCGAGTGTAAGACTACATCCTTATCCCAATCAAGTTGGAGGGTTATAGTCACTGATATTGACATAGTCTGGACCAACATCCGTACAAAGGCCAGCTCTATCGGCCTCAGCTGCTAAAAGAAATGATGCCGACTTGGACGATGAAGAAGAGGAGGAAGACAAGGAGGATCTACCAGAAGATGTAGTTTCAGCCCTTGCTGCCAGTCGAGAAGCTTTACATAAGGAACCTAAAAAGAAGCGCAAGAGGTCACAATTGGACGATCTAGAGGATAAATACATGGACAAGCTTCACGATGATGTTGGCGAGGAACCAGAAAAGGAGCGCAGGAAAAAGAACAAATCGGAGCAGGACGAGGTGACGGGGCAAAAGAAATCAAAGAAGTCAAAGGCCGATAAGGCTACTTTGACTCAAAAGAGTCAAGAGGGAGATGAACTGGTGGTTCAAGGAGTTGTGAGCAACGGAGATGCTGCTACATCAGAATCCAAAACAAACACCGATGGAGAAGACAAAGATGACAAAAACGAGTCAGATTCAGATTCAGATCCTCAAATGGACGACAGTGAGGATGAAGCCGATTCAGAAGATGAATCTCCTAAAGGCAAGCCTGCTGCAACAGTCGCGGACACTCCTCCGAAACACGAAAGCTTAGGCAAGACTAAGGATGACGAGCTCGACAAGGCAAATCGAACAGTGTTTGTCGGAAATCTTCCATCGTCAATCATCACTTCAAAGGTAGGCTATATCCATCCCCTTTTTTTCCATTCTACAATCAGATAATAGTATTGCTAACTGCTTTCTATAGCCAGAATACAGAACCCTTAAACAAGCGTTCAAAGCATGTGGCACCATAGAATCTGTCCGATTTCGCTCTGTCGCCTTCTCAGATCTCATACCTCGAAAAGCAGCCTTTGTCACCAAAGCGCTTCACGTTGAACAAACGACAATGAATGCATACATTGTCTTCAAAAAGTCCGAATCTGCCCGCGCAGCACAAACCCTAAATGGCACCGTTGTGTTGAACCGTCATCTTCGTGTCGACAGCGTCGCCCATCCTGCCAAGCAGGACGCCAAACGCTGTGTCTTTGTTGGCAATCTAGATTTCGAAGCATCAGAAGAGAGCCTTTGGAAACACTTTGGGCAATGCGGTAAAGTCGACAATGTGCGAATTGTACGTGATGCCAAAACCAATGTTGGAAAGGGAATAGCATACGTATCGTTTGAAGACCAGATGACGGTAGATCAAGCACTACTTCTTGACGGTCAGAAAATGGCAGATGATAAGCATAAGCGGAAACTACGTGTCACAAGATCCAAGACTTTGAAAAAGAAGTCGTCTTCCAATAATGGTCCAGGTGGCAGTGGTGGTGCGTCTGCCATTTCCACAGGTCGAGCACCTAGACAAGGAGCTGGGTTTTATGTACCAAAACCCGATCCAAAACAAGCTGGCATGTTGGGTCGTGCTGGGAAATTGTTGGGTCGTGCGGGAGCGGCCAAGATGAAGAGGCCAAAGATTGGAGAAAATGAGATATTTGAGGGAACGAGAGCGAAAGCAGGAATGGACTCGGGTATAAGGAAGGGAGGTACTGGAAAGAAGAAGGGAAAACCTAGAGCTAGAGCATCTGCTCGAACGACTGCGTGGAAACAAAAGCAGAAGAAGCCAGCAGCTACTTGAATGAGTTTGTCTTGCCTTCTTCTTACTGTTATTCTACTTCTTTCCGTCCCCTCGTTCCCTTATTGTATATGTATACATTTATATACCCTTGATAATTTCTTGTTGATCTTCCTCCCCCTTTTTTTTTCTATATGCAAATAAAATCCATGCTATGAGCCATCAATTCGTAGTGAGGCCGCAGGATATCATTGGTACCTACGTGAATAATGTATATGCTGGTTGTGGGAGGTTTTCTTCCCAATTACGATTTGACAAATGATTGCGGTTAGAAGTGCAGAGCAGAATTGAAAAATCAACAACTAAATTTCGTATCATAACCAATGTGACAGGCTATTATTGACTCTATATACAAACTCGTTGTCAAATATAAGCTCAATTGAAAAGACTATATTACTTTCATGATATCAGTGACAACGACCCATTTTATACACATACATACTACCATTCCAACAAGCCATCCCGCTGGTCTAAAAACAATAACACACAAGATATAAAAAAAGATATGCAAAGAAAAAGCTACAACTCATCTACATGAATGACACTTATATATACTCCAAATAATTATACAAAAATCAAAAAAAAACAGGAGAGAGAGAGAGAGAGAGAGAGAGAAGTATGGAAGATGGGAAGAGCAGATATCACAACTCATCCTCCCCACCGCCACCTCTCCTCTGCTGCCCATCCAAAGGATGACTCTTTCCCCACCTCTTCCTCCAAGCCTCAACACCTTTATCAAAAGCCTTTCCATTCACCCCATCTCTCACCCAAACAAACACCACCCCCAGTTCCTTCTCCACATTCCTATTCCTGCTCTCATCATCAAAAAAGATCATTTCACTATATTCAATCTTGGTCTTTTGCTGCAGGTTGTTGAAATGATTAACTTTGTTCGCGGGGAAAATCTGTAGTTCGTCGAAAAAGTCGATTGCCTTTTTTGTTGTTGGTTTAGAAGAGTCGGCGGTGGCGGCAGTGTTGGAGGATGAAGAAGATGACGAATTGTATACTGATGATGCTGAAGGTGATGGTGATGGTGTCTCGATAAGGAGGAGTTTGAGCATTTCTCTGGCGAGGTCGGGGGTTTGCGTACGTGATGCTGCGGCGATTTTGATGCCCTTTGCACGGAGTTCTTGGAGGAGATCTGGGACTTCAGAGTAGAAGGAGAAATGTTCGCCGTGTCTGTTTTTTTTTTGTTTTGTCAAATCTCTCACATATTCACATACGCTCATATTAGAAATTGTTTCAAAAGGAAATTATAACAGCTTCTCTTCTCTTCCGAACTGCATTGAAATAAAACCGAATAGGGGAAGGAGGGAAGAGTTAGAAGGGGGAAGGATATAGGAAAGCAGGAAGACAAAAGATGTTAAAAAAAGAGATTCCTTTCCTACGAACCTATCAGATACACAATTCGTCTTTACATATTTCAATCCACCACTACAATGCGTATCTACCCAGAATGGCCACAGCGTATAATCCAAATCAAACACAAACAACTGCGGTAGCGGATGTCCATCGTGTAGAGTTTTTGACACCTGTCTCATAGTCGCTGGTACTAATGTTGCTGATGTCTGTGATTCTTGTGCCGACGACGAGGCAGCAGAAGCCTTCTTTTTATGTGGCATGTTATTATTGTTATTCTTGTTGGTGGTGGTTTTGTTATCCTTGTCTATGTCCTCGTCGTCGTTAGAGACGTAATTAAATCCCCAGGTACTTTTTTTACGCTGTAATGGTAGCAGGTGTTGAGTATGTGAAACTTTCGAGATGCTACCGACTAAAGCAACGGGTCGAAGTAGATGATACGTAGAACCAATTTGTTTGAAGGGCAAGGTTCGGATTAGCATATCATCTTGAGCTTGGGTGGTTTTGGTTTGAGCCTATGTAGCTTTGAAGATAGCTCCATCATTCTTTGATGACGAAAAAGCAGGTATATTCACAAGGCGTTTGTCCCACTTATCGAGTTGTTTTGGCATGTCAATGACGACGTGCTGCATGAGAGGGAGAGTTTGTCCGTTCGGGGGACATGTCGCGGTAAGACTGTGCCATGTTTGCATAATTCCTTTTTTGCATCATTTGTTCTTACTCAAGAGATGTACGTTTGTGCAGTCAACATGCTGATCAGACGACAAACAACATTTCGGATGCATTATGCTTTCACGCAAGACGTGACAATGAGAGGCATTTACATTCAACATTGAAAACAACAAATTCATTTAATGCATAAACAACTACAATTGTGCCTGTGAAGGGTGTCTGTTATAAATTATGCTTCGAGCATTTATTGACTTGGTACATGAAAAACAAGAGTCTGTGTAACAAGAATGACAACAATTTTGTCAGACCAATCAAGAAAAACTAAAGAGCCATAATGCCAAATTCACGAGCTCACAACTAGAGCTTTATGAATAAGGCGTCTGTGTTGATACAAAAAAACAAGAAAACTAAAAAAAAAAAAAAAAAAAAAGAGATTCCAACTTCAAAAAAAAAAAAAAAAAAAAAATGAAAAA
>Ga0160427_10001764_pt1 | contig 13194 bp, 11 predicted proteins | sample SolpanmetagenomL_FD_108194 | JGI IMG/M metagenome (GOLD analysis project Ga0160427, IMG submission 108194) | Solar panel surface microbial communities from Lawrence Berkeley National Laboratory, California, USA - L | ecosystem: Engineered > Built environment > Solar panel > Unclassified ...
AAGAAGTCAGTCACATCGACACCTGTTGCTTCTGAAAAGCCGGGCGCTGCGTCATCCAGTACCCGACCAAAGACCGCAACACAAACACGCATTGGTGATGCACCACTCCCTCCTACCATGCTCGAGCAATTGTCGGGTTCAGGCAAAGGCAGTGTGAAAGCCAAGAAGCCGGCATCAAAGAAGAAGATCTGATGATCACACCTGTTGCAATCCAACCAAAATCTATCTCTGGCTCTATTTCCTCATAGAGCGAATAACTACCACCTCAATCCTCTTATAATATGTAGCCATTCCGCACTTCCATACATTTTTCCTTAATTCTTGTTCTATGATACCTCGGTTGATCTAAGGCTTGATAAACTGCATCTTTGTCTGATACATACTGTAACTTTATTGATTATTCTGTTTACATCGTATAATATTACCAAAACACCTGTACAAATTTAGTCAACCATTTTAAAGAATACCAGTATTTTGCACAACCACCATAGTCTATAAGTTAAAAAAGATGGCCCTCCGTTCATGCATAGAAAAATGACTGCACTGTATGACACAATTTTACCCAGGCCTCACACCTGAACTCATAAATCTAAACATTTGCTCCAACCTCAATCCGCCCACTGGGACCTCTCCATTCACCATTGTATGTCCCATCACACCATCACTTTTCCGTATCGTCTTTCCTGTCTTATCAACCACCAAACCAGTCTGTACAGACCTCCATCCTTCGTCTCCTCTCAATTCTTCCAACGTGTATTCCTCGTCCCACCGTCGTTCATTCTGCGCATCGAGAACAACAGTCAATGCCCAATCATCGTTATCCTTTTCCGCATCTGGAATCTCATGGCCCTGTTTCTGTCCGGCAACAACCCATTCTTCAACTTCAGGTGAAAGTTTTTTGCGAAGTAAAAGAGTAAGCAGATTTTCTTGCGTTCTTGATGGAAATTTTGAGAGAGGAAAAGTATTTGCCGTAGATAGTGTTGCTGCGTGGGTAGAAATGGAGGTTGATAGAGAAGTCAATTGAGAGTTTAAGATGGTAAGTTGGGAAGAGATGGTCGGCCTGGAAATAAGAAATGATGAATTAGTTTTTTTTTCCCTGTCTCTCCAAGGTCTCTGTAATTAATAGTAGCAGAAAGATATGACGGGCGAGTAAACACAAAAATCAATGCAAAAAACATGATAACATATATGTAAGCAAATCCTATCAGTAGCAAATAGGGGGCTATATTACCAGGATGGTAGCGGTTCGGCAGTGTGTAGATCATGAAGTAGAGATGAGATGCTATGCGTCAACTGCCCAAGACGAAATCGAATGGACTCGAGTCCTTCGAATGCCTCGTTTCTCTGTTTCTCTATCTCGATCGAGGAAGACATTGATAGTCTTTATCGTAAGCAACTGTTTGACAAGGGAGGCTCAGAAGGTGATGTGATGCAGACAGACTGACACTTTCGCAACTATTCAAGTCATCGGTGGGCTCTGCATCGTTGCGATAAAAGGTGGAAAAGTGACAGAGAGAACGCGATACTTTGAATTGAAGCATTATGATCCCCTTGAAGCGCATGCAACAGCTCGAGGTTCGGCCGAGAACACAAAAAAAGGTCCGGAACCTGAGCTCAAGTTACACATGTACACGATGGCCGTTCAGCATACTGTCATGATAATAATGATGATGAGAGTGAAAGTACTTTTCCATAGCCATTTGTAGAGTTAATCGCTTACAGAGGGCATGTACAGTATCATACCTTGAAGTATCTATTATCTATTGAAGTTGTGATCGGGGTCAGTGGTAGAGTGTTGATGAGGGTTTAGTATACAGTCAACTCGGCAAAGAAATAAATCCAACACTATTTTCTTATCTCCGGACACCCACACAACCAACACCAACACCAACACCAACACCAAAACCAACATCAAATCACCAACTATTTAACGTCAAATCTTCAATAAAAAGTTGACTATATACTGATTTCCTATTCAGGCTAGCTTGTCAACTTTTTAGCGTCTAAAACGGGCAAAAATAAGTTAAAAAAAGCATATTTTAACACCTCAGAAGTTATGCATTAGGTAATTTTATAAAGAATAACTTAGTCTTGGTAATTATCTATTTTTCCAGTTAATTAGAAAGAGATTTAGTGTTAGTAAAGATATTATATTTAGAGTAATCTGTTCTGACAGAGATTAAGTATTATTTCCGGGCAGAGACCCACGCGGAAGAAAGAGAAAAGTAGTATAATAATCTATATAAAATATACTGGAAGATAATACTGCTCTACTACTTCCTGATAATTTAATAGAGTATAAACTTATATATTAAGAGTTTATAAATAAGCTTATAATTATAATAAAGATTAAGCCTGTATTATAGATAATAATTACTAAATATATAGATAAAGTTACTTATTACTATATTAGAGTAATAATATTAACTTATATCCTACTATATTAGAGAAAATTACGTGTAGAGTATATTAAAAAGATACTTAAATTACGGTTGAATCCTATAGATTAGTATAATATATTATTTAATAATAAATATTATTTTAGAATTAGACTAGAAAATATAATAAAGATATAGTAGAGACTAAATAAAGTATATTAATCTTACTATATATAATTAAGATATATAAGTAAGATATAGATAAAGTATATAAATAAATAAAATAAGAAGAAGAAAAATATTATTAATATCTTTTATAAATTATATATTTAGATATATATTAGTTATAATTATAAGAGTAATTTAGTCTTCTATAATACTAGTAATTAGAACAGGAAGATAATATAAAAATATTATAAGGAGCAGGTAAATTACTTAAGGAAATATAGATTTTTATATACTAATCTTTATAGATCCTAGACCCTGTTATACGCCCCCTATTTAAGAAGGTTAAAAAGGAAGAACTATGGAGAAGACTTATGATAGAAGAAGATAATAACTCTAGTCACGAAATAAGAAGTAAAACTAATATTATTAAGGATTTTAAGTAACTTTATAATATTATAATAGAAGAAAACTATATATATTTACTAGACTTAGCGTGTATTAAGAATAGCTAGGGATATCTAAAAAAGTATGTACAGAAATACCTATACTAAAATAAAGTATTACTTAATAAATTAATTATAGAAGGATAGAAGATACTAAACTAAGATAAAATTAATAATTAGATTAATTCTATACCTGCTAGACTATAAGTAGTAATTAATTTAGACGGTTAGATAACTAAGTACTAGCTTAAATAAGTAATTAGTATCTAGTTAGAATTTTTATTATATTTTTGACATTAAATAGTGGTAATTTAGTGATAAATTGACTGTATGTATTATTATTAACAGCATAATATCGGGTCGGTAATTACGGACTTAATGGAGATAAGTGCTTATTATGTTGGATTTATTTCTTTGCCGAGTTGACAGTATGCACAAGTACCAAGGATGCTGCGAATCATGCGGCATAATCCTGAATTGATGAACCATCAATGCAATGATTTCATAATGTATGACTACAGAGTCTGCACTTGATTCTCTTCTTGTGTAGCAATGTTCAAGTCTCGTAGTGACACGGAGCTGAAATCACAACTTATTGCACATTGGATAATTTACAATTGTTGGATATTCATGCATGTTCCATTACAAGACGAGGGATTCAATAGTGGTATCGATTCTTGTAGATCTTCTACCGAATTTGGAGGCGGCCTGACTGATGAGGTTATATGGCAACTTAACACCGCAGTACTCACAAGGCGAGATGGCCAAATCTAGACCTGGATGCGTAGAAATTGCACAACACAATATATAATAAACTTATCTCGAGGCTTGATTATTTAGAGACACGGAGGATAGGTAGATAAGATGAGCAGCACTAGAGCTGCAACTATTGTTCTGCGAGTATAACCGTCAATTTGAAAAGACGCAATGACCTGACTAGTGCTCGGGCCTATTGTCTTCGAGCAGACGGAGTTACGTTGATGAATATGTGTGAACAAACCTCGTAATTGCATTTCAATCGAAAGGTGGTTGATTCGAATGCCCACACATTGCCTTGTGCTTCGCGGCGACTTTTTGCTAGGGATATTGTTCTGGTTTTTTCTTTCATTCATATGCTTGGTTCTGACGCTCTTTCATTCATATGCTTGGGAGAACCTTGCTGGATATAATATCAGGGCAAGGGCAATCCTTCCATGGTGCCACAATAATCTATGATTGGTAGTGATCATCCGAATCTTTGCCTGAACAGCAACATTTATGCATAGGTCTTGATCTTGATGCCTTCCCATGCACGAAAAGGAGAATTCAAAATTTGGCGATTGGTTAAGCTCTGATTTTGTCGCTACACTCTGCGTACCTTTGCTTCAGACGAGATTGAGGCATGTGCGTCACTCTATACAGACCGACTTCTTCGCCCTTGACATAATATATCCTAGCATAGTTACAGGTGTTGCTCTCCAACCTTCCTACCTAAAATATATATTTGATGCTAAGCAGGGGACAAGTTATTGAACGCAGTGCCATAATCGCCGATGCAATCGATGTTGAGACTCGATATTATCGTGTGTCTGAAAATTTGGTACTACCAGAGAATTTGAAACCCATGATCAGTCTTTGAGGTCCCTAGGTACGTGCCTGGATAGGTGCAGTAAGCTACGCTTCTTTGAACCTCTTCTGTGGAGACACAGAGTTTATACAAGGCGTAAATTGTTCTAGAAGTTGTCGCCCAACTTCCTTCATATCTTTTCGCTTGCAGCGGACCGATTTCCATACACGGCGATCTGTAAGTACTCTTTCAAGGCTTGGACCGATGTGTGCCCGCCATTGGACAACATCAAGAGACGTATGTCTGTTTGTACCTATATCAGAGCGTATTATAAGCTCAATATCCTTTTAGCCGTTGTTGACTTTTCTGACCAAGTGGTACAAGTGGATACCTACGTAAGTAAGGCAATAGTGCTGTGATAATTTAGGTACTTGCTCAAAAAGTTTCCCACCCACGGAAGAGATGGATGAACGATGGATTTAAATTCGGATGTAGCGCAGGATTTCGACCTTCTTCTTTCCTCTCTGCTTTCCGCCTTTCCTCTTCTTTCCTTCTTTCCTTCTTTTCCTCTCTACATCCATCTTACTCAATCACCCTACTCGAACCTATCCACTAAGTACCTCAGAGAGAATAATAAAAGTCGGCCATCCCCTGGAGTTCTTCAGGTCCACCTTCTCGACTCTAGCTCTTTCTGGAACACTTCATTAAAGATCCACTATCGGTCAATCAGTCGCCGCTGCATCGCATTGTGCATACAGCAATTACTGCATATATCTAGGTTTCGTCTTCTTCACAACCTACAGCACACGCCTATTACGACGACAGAGACAACAAAAACACCAGCATTGCTCGAAAGCTAGCATGTCACAAGCACCGAGTTTCGATGAGAGTGCGATCGAAGTCGTGTCAACATCCGACGACGATTCGGATTCAGTCTATGGTACAGATGTGGAAAGCGACACAACCTCATTATCGGCTGCAGTGCTAGCCTATCAATACGAAAATGGGAGACGATATACAGCTTTTCGGTAATTGAATAGCATGCTCTTCCAAAAGCAAAATAAAAAATTGGATCAAGATATTGATGTGTTTAGAGACTCAAAATGGGTTTTACCAAATGATGAGGTTTGTTACTGTCGCCCAAAGAATTAGATGAGGACCTTCTTTACTAATCTACACAGGCAGAACAAGAACGGTATTAAAACAAACCATCTCAATACAATCAAAAACAAGAAAAATAAGAATTGCGTTGACAAATTCGCATAGGATGGATCTACATCACCACGTGTTTTTACTGAGGATGGACGGTGAATTGCTAAGAGCACCCATTGGATCTCATCCTCAACGAATGTACGTTGTATACTTAAGCACCGGAAATGAAGTTTCTCGATATTGATTTGAACAAGACTTGATATCGGTACAGGTACAGGAATATGGGCTATTGATGTTGCAGAGTATGACCAGTGCGAAACACCTTGGTAATTGGAACGTCTTTCTAATCGTGCCTGACAAAGTCTATATCCATCCGCAGAGGTTTGTCGCCACCAAGTCATTGTTATTCTCTTATATCAAAACTGATGATTGAGTTGCAGGTAATAGGAACAGATCTCAGTCCGATACAACCTGCTTGGGTTCCTCCAAATTGTCATTTTGAAGTCGATAATTGCGAAGAAGAGTGGACATTTGCAAAGAACTCGTTCGATTTCATCCACATTCGAAATTTATGTGTGTATATAACAGCAATCTATCGATTCTTGCTAACTTTTAATCTATCAAGCTGGAATCAGAGATTGGCGCAAGTTGATACGGCAATGTTACGAGTTTGTCTATCATCATTTCTGATCTGCGAGTCACTCTAACAACATATCGTAGGCACCTGAAGCCTGGTGGTTATCTGGAACTACAAGAAGTGCCATCACAATTTTTGACGGACGACAATTCATTGAAGAAAGACGATCCTTGGGCGCTGATGAGCGACAAATTTTACGAAGCTGCCGCGAAAGCGGGTCTCAACTTTTTAGAGTCAAAAGACCTCAAAGGTTACATGGACGATCAGGGCTTCCAGGACCTCGACCAGACTGTGCTTAAGTTGCCTCTGGGGACATGGCCAAAGGATGCTAAGCTCAAGGAGATAGGCAAATATCATTTGTTAAACGTGAGTCAACAAAATGTAACTTTATCAATAATCTTATCTAACAAAGTTTTAGTTGTACCAAGCAGTCGAATCATATTGTTTGGCGCTGTTCACGAGAGTGTTGGGTATGCCCTATGACGATGCAATGGAAGAAATTACAGCGGCTAAAAGGGATCTATTGAGCAAGTCACATCACATGTACATGCCTTTGTGAGTACCTCTATCAACTCTTTCAAATATCATCGTCGGCCAGATCGTGAGACTAATTGCGTTTTAGTTTCCTGATCTATGGTCAAAAACCATATCATGCGACATAACAAGTACATATGTTGCACATTATCTTCTTTTGTTCTATGACCGGAGCCGCTGTACGTAACTAGTATGTTCTCTTGTTTGTTAATGTACGGATATGGTTGTGTTTAAGTAAAAGTATTTGCATACTCTCGAAATCACTTTCCCTTCACAATCTTGCATATATACAATTGTTCAAAAAGTGCGATGCAAATTTCATCCAGACGACTCTGTCTCTCTCTCTCTCTTCCTTCATCCAATAATGTCACCAAATATCAAATCTCATTATGTGATGCCAACATCAACTACAAAGCGCTGCAAAATCTATAGTCGTTCCATCAGACGACTGACACACTATCTAAAAATACTTGTGGCAAGTTAGCATTGGAGCATTGCACTTCCAAAGCCACATAGGCATAACGAGACTGCTGTCCATCAGTCTTGAACGTCACAGTATACTGGGCATAAGTGGGCGTCAAATAGAACTGTCTCTGTAAATAAGATGTCCCTCCCTGAATTCCTGCACCCGCAATGATGTCGCAGGAACCAGGACTTTTTGCCCAAAAGGTCAGAGTCAATGTTGAAGGCTTGGTAGGAAAAGTGACATATTGGTCAAGTTCGTAAATCCCGTCAGCGACAAAAGTGATGTAACTGTGATTTAGTAGAAGTTGAATTTTTATTTCGTTATGTTAGTATGCAAATATGTATTTATATCTTAAAATGACAGATAACTAGTTGGGAACAGGAGGACTGTCGGTTGAAGGGGATGTGCTTACGCATAATATGAGCCTGTATGTGCATTTGCAGGATCATTGGGTGTTTGAGGAGTATTGTAGTTGTAGCTTGATTCATTGATGATATCTCCGTTAAACCATGGACTTATTGTCCCAGATTCGAAATCACCATTGGCAATATGATTTTTCGTTGTTGGTGTGGGAGTTGGTGTCGTTCCGGCTCCAGTAGTTGTTACGGTAGTCGTGATGTATACAGTTGTGGGAGTTCCGGGTTGTGTAACAGTGCTGAAAATGTATCTCGTTAGTATAAATCTTATGCTATTCCTGTTTCATACATATATGCATATAGATTTTTTCGGTCCAAAGTTACTTACGTAGTCACTGTAGGCCCAGCAGCTGTAACAGTTACAGTTGCTTGAGTGTTTGTCTGAGGATACAGACACGAACACGCACTGGAGAGACGGCTGCTGCCACACGTCGTAAGGATATATGTAGGGGTTGCTGTTACACATTGTGTAGTGTAAGAACCACAGAACGCAGAGGCGCCATTGCGTGACAAGTTGTTGTAACAATTGTCCTTGTTACATGTTGTGATTGCTGCTAGAGCGACAGCAGCTGTAGACGATAAGAAAAAAAGGACTTGCAAGAATTTAACCATTTTGGCGATTCTATGCTGGTTTGAGTGATGATCACTTTAAGATTGAAGTATAATATTAACCATAGGATCCTTTGGAGATCATGGTCGTTTATATAAAATGTAGTTAGAAAGTTTATAAAAAGAACGCTCAAATTGAGCTGGGCCGACATGCTTGATAAAAACTTCTTCCTCTGGGTGGTTCCTAATGAATCGTGTTCAAATCTGCATGTTTGTATGTGTTTTTGAGAGAAGAAGGACCATGGATGCATGTCCAAGCACCTATCTCGTACATAATATGTGTAAGTCGGTGAGATGCGACAGTAAAACAAATATTTGTTCATTTTGCAATTAGTAGTGACTTAAACACCAAGTTGTCCATCATCTCAGCCTTCGTGCATCTATGTTGATCACAGACATGTACAAACAAGATCAAGACATTGAGGTCTTGAGTCAGCCACGATAAATAACTTGAAGTGCTAGTGGTTGTCGTTTAAATATTCGCTAAAAATTCCTGGAAGAAGCTTAAATCCAATTTGGGTAAATAATTGATGGAGGAAGAAGCTTTTCTCATTTTATGCTGTTCCAACCTCCCGCAAGGCTAAGCTTTTCCTAATTGGAACAATTTGTGGTTGGGGTTTGTATATAATTTTGTAAGTTGTCAAGGTTTGAAAAATGCAATCATGATGGGGTACATATTTTACATGCATATGTGTAGAAAGGGCCAGGTACAATCTTCGCGTGCTGTCTACCAGAAATGGGGTGTGGGTCAGCCGCAAGTCTTGGCATCGTACTGTTGCCGAAGTGCGCGTGTACACCCATGTGTTAGAGCTGGTCAGAATTGAGCACAGATACCAGCATAGGTATAATTAATTTGTTTCGCAAGAATTGGGATCCTGGCAAGACATGTGCTAGTGAAGTCTTAAAAAGGTGGTTCTTATGAGCGGAGTTGTGTTGTTCAATTCATGGCATACGCGTTTGAGGTAGTTCTAACTATAGTCCTCGCAAGAGGTAGCGTTATATTCTCGTCACCATGCTGAATAGATGTAACATCTATGTACATGTATAACGTGGTATCAGGTAACATAAACGATTTGAATTCCTATGCTATAAAAAACATATCACTACAACTTAAATCATAAATTGCAAAGCAGAAATGCTTGTAGATAAGATTCTCAAGAGTAAAGAATCCTTTTCTTAACTTAGTGATGAAGATGTGTATATATCAATACTACATATAACTATTCAGCGCTTTCCTGATATTTATATAGCCAAAACTTTTTACATGTGGAGATATTGATGCGTGGACCATTAAGATAAGTTGAGGATTATGAAGTATTAGATAAACCTTAACGGTAGATTAATATATGCAACATATATATTAAAGTACGTGTGTTAAGATCAAGATACCAATTTCCCGGTCTTTCAATATTGGACATGATAAAAGATTAAGTGCTCAAGTTTTGAAAGTGGATGATATGCGATATTTATCTCGTCTAAGGATTCCGCACCAATTGATGAATAAATGCTATCTGACATTACGTCAAGAAAATTATAAATGGCCCAGACATTGACGATCATTACTATTTATTCTGGATCTCGAATCTTGTTTGAATTATATAGATCAACTGAATATGTTCATTTTGATTATGACGCAGCAAGGTTGAGACGATGAAAGACAATACTTAGTATAGACTAAGGCGACTGGATTGCCCCGTCTATGATCTTCAATTGACGATTAACTATAGCTCGGGCCTACATTAAGTTCTGATACACTACAACACTAATATGGAACCCACTTGTACTGTTTCTTTGCGAACTAGTTACCACAAATTTTTATTCGATCTCGATTATGGCTACCAAGAAGGTTTGAATTAGCAAGAATGACTCAATACATTCGTTTTTGGACACAACCGATCGAGCAAGGTTGAATTGAGGTGAGGGAGTCAAGTTGGCAGGTGAGTCGTTCAACAAGCCACACCAAAAAATAAACAATGAGCTCTTCTATTAACCGCAATGATAGCTATCCAACAATGTATGACTCCCACCACGACATGGTGAACAAACTCGTCTCTATAAAGCGTCCCTGCACAGACATCATAGCAGCATTGTAATACATCTTCATCTGTACTTACTGCACACAAGATACCCATTCTCTTACGTACTCATTGTTGGCGTTTGAAAGGCGTTTTTGATATACATTCATTGAGGTTCTTTTTTCAAAATCATTCTTCTTCCAAAAAGCATTTAAGGCACTTCGACTACAAAACAATCAATAAAATGGCGTCCTCGTCAATCACAGGAAACGAGTTTGAACCAGCTCATCAACCAAACTCCGCATTAGCATTGCTTCCTCCCACATCGATATTGGAGCATGTACAGCCGCTCCGATCGATATATGACCAGGCGGCTGTAAAATGGCCTCCTCACATAAACGTTTTTTATCCATTTGTTGATCAGAATAAAATCAAGGAAGCAAATGAATATCTGTCAATATTCATGGGACATTTTCATGGCGTGAGTATCGCATTTGACAGAGCTGAGGCATGGAAGACGGGTCCACACTATACCATTGTGCTGAGACCATCAGAAGCTAGTGAGGCTCAACTTGAGCCCATCTATCACGACTTGCTGCAAAAATTCCCTGCATTTGCCGATAGCAAACGGCATCGTAATGGAGGATTCAAGCCTCATATGACGATAGGTCAGACTAAGGATAATGACCTAAAGGAGCACTTGGTCCAGAAAGCCGAGAAACTTTGCAGTTTAATTGGCGAGGGAAAGTGGCATGTAGCGACTTTGTCACGCCTTGATGGAGCCATGAGAATTCAAAGTAGCTTTGGTGGATCATTTGATGCACCAGTGAGATTGTCAAAAGATGCTATTGAAGGTAGTATAATCCCACAAGGGACGTTTGAATACTCCTCAGAACTAGGTCAATGGCAGGCAATACCTGCAACACACGCCACGACGAAACCTAGCGGCACCTTTTCGCTTTCTACATACAACTGCATGTTTGAACCTTCGTCAAATTTTATAGATGAGAGGTCTAGATATCAGCGACTGGTTAAAGATATTTTGAACACCAACTCTACAATTCTGTGTTTGCAAGAAGTTTCTGATTCATTCTTATCCTACCTTTTAAGCAATTCCAGGGTCAGAGAAAGGTATAGATACGTTTCACACAATCCGATGGTACCACTACTACACTGGCGAAATTGTATCACTTTAAGCACGCATGCTTTCAAATGGTCAAAACTCGTTATTGACAGAAATCGTACAGCTATTGTCGCTTCATTCGGTCATACAAACATGGCTGAGGTGGAAAGCGAGATAATCAGCAAGGCATTAGTGGTTGTCAATGTTCATTTACCAAGCTCGGCTACTGATGAAGCTGTAACAGCCAAAGTATCGTATTATCAGACAATTCACAATCATCTAAGTCAATATCATGACAAAGATATCTGTATGGTGGCGGGCGACTTTAATTTAGCTGGAAGCCAAACCATCCAAGCAGCCTTGTCAGCTGGCTTGATCAGCGAGGCTTCTGCTCAGAACTATCAACACATCTTTCCGGAGGACGAATATGTCGACACATGGAATATCGTATCAACTACATCCAATGATTCAGGGATTACATTTGACCCATTTGTGAACGAATTGGCAAGAAGCAGTGTAAAAACCGCCAAACTGAATGTCGTTGGACGCTCGAAATTACCCCTCTGTAAACAGAGATATGACCGTATTCTCTTGAAACAACAAGACGACAATGAAATCCTGATACAGGACGCTAAAATTTTTGGTGTACCGTACAACTCCGAATTTGCATCTGATCATTATGGATTATCAGTCAGCTTCATGTACCACACTTTCAATGAGGCCGATGAACAAAATTTGGCTCTGCCAGAAGTCTCTAATAGAGATGAAGAGATAAAAACTGTGTTGGCGAATAGTACTCCGTCACAAGAGGACAAAGCTGTACGTGAAAGGGCTATCGAAGCTCTTCGTCAATGCCTCAAAGGACAGGTTCAATCATCAACCGAGGAGCCTGAACGAAATGGTGGATTCAAAATGGAATTGACACCAGTTGGTAGCTATGGACTTGGTACCTGGGACCAAGATTCTGATATAGACTGCCTCGTGGTTGGTAACATTACTGTCAAGACATTTTGGAAACTCGCGAGGCAGAGAGTCAAGAGATGGACTGGTCTTCCTATTCGGGTGGTGAGATTTGTGAATGCAGCTATCCCAATGTTGATACTGTCGATTGATGACAAGATTCAAGTGGACCTACAGTATTGCACGGCTGTAAGGCTAGTGGAAGCGTAAGTATCTGATTATGTCAGCTCTCCTCGGAATACACTGACCCTTACTATAGTTGGTCCAATATAATGACCCTTCCTCACGACGATCCGCTCTTCAACTTGCCTGTCGCTACGTTGAAAAAACTCCAAGCATTCCGTGATATGAACCATCTACTGTCAACATTACCCAATATTCCAAATCTCCGTCTCGCCTATCGTTTCATCAAAATGTGGGCTGTTAATCGAGGGATATATTCATCAAAATTTGGGTATCTTGGTGGAGTGCATATAACTTTACTACTTAGTCGTATTTGCTTGCTACTTCCAGCGCGTGCCAATTCGACACAAATCCTGAGAACGTTCTTTGCGCAGTATGCTAGTTGGGATTGGGCAACGGATACAGTGTGGCAGCCAAACCTACCTCGCAAGATTCGATATCAACGCTCTACAAGAGAGAAAATGGTCGTCTTGACAGTACATGCTCCTGCAGTAAATGTTGCTTTCAACGCTACGAATCATACGGTACAAATCCTTGCTGAAGAACTACAAAGAGTGGACTTCA
>Ga0160427_10001765_pt1 | contig 13188 bp, 8 predicted proteins | sample SolpanmetagenomL_FD_108194 | JGI IMG/M metagenome (GOLD analysis project Ga0160427, IMG submission 108194) | Solar panel surface microbial communities from Lawrence Berkeley National Laboratory, California, USA - L | ecosystem: Engineered > Built environment > Solar panel > Unclassified ...
ACCCTAACCCTAACCCTAACCCTAACCCTAACCCTAACCCTAACCCTAACCCTAACCCTAACCCTAACCCTAACCCTAACCCTAACCCTAACCCTAACCCTAACCCTAACCCATAATAGAACATCATAAAAAAGCGGAAGAAGTCCGTTAAGGTCCCTGGGGAAGGAGTGTGTAAGAATTCGGGAAGCAGACAACATATATTTAACAGTACTTTACAGAACTCCACGTAAGATTTATTCTCTAATAGGTAGATTATATTCGTATAAATACTAGTAAAAGTATCTAGCTTTAGTTAATTATCCTCTATAATATTAACGATATACCCTCTACTATTAGTTATACAGACCCCGCTTTTTATAGAGTACTCTAAAAACCTCGTAATATTTATTATTAATTTCTCTAAGACGTAATAGACTTAAGGTACTGAAATCTGTATAGGTAATCTCGATATTTCTGTAAGAGTATAGCGTAATATATCTGTAGATATATAAGATATTATATAGGCGTCCAACGATCTATTTAGATAACCCTATACTAAAAACAGCGATATATCTTATATATTAGGCAGATTATTATCCTCGTTGATTGTCGCTTCCGGAAATCCTCGATTATTATAACGTGCTTTTAAGGAGTGTGTTATTGATATTTCTAGGTCGACCGATGACGCTTGAGGCGAGGGGGTGTTATATAAGATATAAGGAGGCATTTTAGTAGGTGTAGACCGTGCTAGTTCTAGTATTTTTAGTGTATTACCTCTTCTTCTAAAAAAGCGGTCTACTTTAGCACGGTTAATTAGTGTTCCGCGGATTTTAAACCGACTATCTTTACTAATTACCGATCGCTGTTTTTACTTGTATAGAATATATAATATATCCGGCTACTTATTGTTTTTATCAAGCTTCCATTTTATGATTCGACTTTTATACATTTTTTCGCTGAAATAAATGAAGTATATTAGTAATAGTATAAGAGGATCCGAGAGATTCGGAATAAAGTATAAAACCTAGATATTAAATAAATATACGTTGTATAAAACTTATATTTTTTTATTTCGTCTATAACGGTCTTTAATATATTTCCTTCTTATTAATAGAGAATTTATATTAAAGGTCGAGCGAATTTCTACTGTGCTGTAGTGTATAGGGTATATCTCGGTTTCTCTAGTTAGTATATAGTGCTTATAGCTTATTATAAGGCTATAAGATAATCATAATCGAGATTAGCTTCTATTACTAAAATATAAATATTCTATCCTTAATTAAGAAGACTATATAATGGAGTAGGACGAAGTTATAGCTGGACTCTTATAACTAAGGATATTAACTTAAATAATAAGGGAGTAGTTCTCTTCTATCATGGTCTATTCGTCCTTAATTTATAGATCTTAAATACATCAGCCTTTACAGAATTACTCGATCTTCTTTAAGAAATCTAGATACAGGGAAACAGAGAATTGGTTTAGATAAGCGAGGATAAAAGTTTTATGTATAAAACTACGTGATCTATACCCTTTAGAGTATATCAGCCTTATTACGTAGGTAATAACAAGGGTAACTTACCTATACTTATTTTTTCTAGCTATTAGATTTTAGATTAATTCTTTCTCTATCTATAGTAAATTTCTAGTTATATATATTCTTTATATAATCATTTTTAAAGATTAAAAAAATCTTAAACCTTTTTATTTTTATTCTTATTTTTTTTACATAATTAAATAAACACTTATAAAGGAAGTTCTTATGGTATAATTTAATCTAAAAAAATAGAATATTTCTATCTATTCTTTTCAGATTAACTTATTAGAGATCATTAAATTTTTAACTAATTAAGAAAGGACCGGAATTCTTTTTACTCGCTAGAGTAGTCATCTAGCGATTTTAGTCCTCGGAGCTCTAGTAATATAAAGATACAACGAAGGTCGAGATAGAGTCATCGTTCAGCTCAAGCTCCTTCTCGCGACAACAACAACTTCGAAAGCCTAATTATAAAGTCTTAGAAGTGCCGCAAACACTTTATCCCCTATCTATCTGTGATTTCTACGTGATACGGGATAAAAGAAGGTCTAAATCACTTTTCCGAGGCCTCCAGCTAAAATAGTACCGCAAATTCAAAGATGTCCTCCTTTGAATGTTAGTGTAGATTTATACCAGTTATTCTTTACTTAATCGATGTAGCAGTAAAATCGTCTTCCTAAAGTAATAGCGAACGGATACCCGGTATATCTAGTAATTTATATCCCTGGACGGTATATTCGGTCTAGCACCCTGTTAAAATACTGTTTAGTATACAGCTAAGAATAGTTTTGTTACCTGTCTCTAGACGCAGAGAGAGCCAGTAGAGAACCTGAGCATAGTAACCCTTCAAGGATTACTAGTAATAAGCGATTGAAATTAGAAGACTTTCGTGCGGAATTTACAGAGGATTTCCTTGTATATAATAAATCAACACGAAAACAAATACTATTTATCGCGATAGAACTAGGTTAAACCACCTTCGGCGAAGATAAATTTATCCAGCTTGCATATTATATTATAGGTTACCTGTCTATCTATAATTTATTTTATGCGTAGGGCCAACATTTCGTCAGAGACTTACTTCAACGTATAGTTATGACCGATTATGGAGATCATGTATTTGTTGGTACCAAGGAGCAAATTATTGCTTGGGATACACACGGAAGATCGTCTTTATTCCAACACTTTTCTACCTACTCACCTGTCCCACATATAAGTCACGAGATCGCGCTAATGCATGTAGATCTTTTGGTATTTTTTATATACAGTTCATATACAAAAGGTATAAAATAATCGATATTGCATTGTGACTCATCCGTGGGACGGGTGACTACAACGGATACTGCTTTCGAAAAGTTCCAAATTTTAAGCCATATCTCACATCGACGGCCGATATCACTGGGCCAATTATATATATCACAACAAGGATTCGTGAAATTATTATACTTTACGAACATGGACCACAGAGTCGGAGGATAATGAATACAATCGATTTCTTCGATGCTGTAATTTTTGATATAACGAGATTTCTTGATTTAAAAACAAGTCACGCCTATATTTAAATGTTTATTCTCTCAGTCTCTTCTACCTTACCTCGTTTTTAAAAGGTTGGAAAATGGGCGAAAACGAGGAAACCAATGCATGAAGCTTCTGGACAAACAGACCCGGCATGGACAGTCGATGCTACTCCAAGTCGACCGCCGATTTCAACAAGTGTAGCTACCTCATCTGCCGTCTGTCATTTATCTGGAGATCCTCCTTTTACTGTCACTACTACATACAGACATACTGGAACCAGTGATAACAAAGCTGGTGAGTCCATTTGGGCGCTAATCTACCTATCCTCTCACAATGGCAAGGGTATCGATATTCGTGATCCTCAACGCCAAAACCGTCGCATGGGACCTTCAAGTACCAATATTTCTGATGAATGGGATGAGGATGATCACGATGTTGAGGATTCCCTTTTGGTACGGCTGCAACCCGGACAGGAAATCTGCACATCATACACCTTTAGCGTTGTAGCCAAGGCTGGCGGGTTAAGAAACTCAGATATCAGAAATATGATAGCCGGAAACAACTATGAAATTACCTTGAAGAAGAGAAGATGGAGATGGATGTTTGAAAACCAGATGGATGCGACAACTAAAGATCAGCGGCGTGAAATATTGGAAAGACAGAAAGCTATAGAATGGGAAGTAGATTGTAAAGCAGAATTTGAGGCTGTATAGTATATTACTTTCTACCGTTTATTTGATTAAATTCAGTTTTCAGCGTATAATCTTTCTGGCGTATTGACTTTAGAGATTCTGTGTTTGATTCGTTTACGTATCAACTGTCGGTATCAGTAACTATAAAGCTCAAGTTGATCGTTTTATGGTAGCGTTGTCTAACAGCTTCGAAGTACCACTTGTCAAAAGACTGCAACTGAGCATTAGATTGGCATCAAGCCTAAATACTTTGTCGATGACTTTCTATTTGAACATAGAGCTTTTCACTCGAGATTCAATCATGGAGATCTACAGGTACTAAAAACTTTCATCTTCAGTTCCCGTGCAGTTGAATTAATGAAGTTGGAAAGTTAAAATTGTAGTATTGAGAAGAATTTACTGCTCACTGTTCTGCGTGGACGACATATAAATGACTCTTCTTGTTACGATTTGAGGATGGAAATACCTTTGCGCTATATCCTACCTTCTAAAATAGCACTTGGATTATTGCAAATGACTGAAAAAGTATATATAGATACTAAACACTCTTTCATAAAACTACTTAGACTATATCTATTCAGTACCAAGTTTCGACTCAATTATTTCTTACCGTATTCAAGTATATACACGATCAGCCGGGTTATGTCAGGTCTAGACACTAAATATTTTGATACTTCCCAGATCGAATTTAACCGAGAAACCCAAACTAAGGGAAATGCCTTTCCGCACTTGCGGAACTGATAATCACAACTTATAATAATTACCTGACCTCTTGGAGGCGAGAACATGCAATTCTCCACAATCAACCAACACAATTACCTATGCATCATGAAACGGTCGCATCAGACGAATGGAACCGCATGAACTATCCATCAGCACCAGGGAATGATGTAACTTCAATCAACGGGCTTGAACAACCACTTGTTCCATTACAAGTGCCGAGATTCTCCCTATTCCCAAGCAGTCATGCGCAGACACGGCACACAAGCGAAGCTGCTCCTATCGCTTTTAGAAATGTACCACCACATCGAATAATAAGGGAACCCATTGGACTATCAACTGTAAGTATATCTTCACCGAAATTGTTCAATAACTTATTCGCAGTAGACATCAGGTAATGCAGAATTGTCGTCGCAGCAATACACCAGACCTCGGAACGAATTGGAAGACGAAGAGAATACCTTACCTGAATCTCACCCACCTCCCAGCTATGTTCTACGAGAGCAAGTCCATCCAGCATTCATCTGCTCGAAGAATCATTTGGAACAATTCAAGAAATACAACTTGACGCTGCAAGGCAACACAGTCAATGGCCGTATTAAGGACAAATTCAAATTGGTCGCAGAAGCAGTCCGGGAAAATGACATGGGTCTAACAGGGTTCCTCTTACAAGGTATGTTTCACGAATAGACAGGAATACATTGACTAACGGTAATAGACACCAGTCTACTGTCTATGCGCATAAAGATAGATGGATACATAAGACGTGCTTCGATACAAGACAAAACGCTCCTTCACCTTAGTAGCGACAAAGGCTTTTTCGAATTGACAAAACTTCTCATCAATAAGGGCGCTCCTCTGGAGGCGGTTGATGCAGAGAATCACACACCATTACATTTGGCAATAAACAATGGACAAGAAGCAGTCGTCCGTCTACTTTTGGCTAATGGCGCCAATGTCAATGCGACTGATGCGTACCACAATTCACCACTCTTTCTAGCCGTTCGACAGAGCAATGCACCGGTCACACTGCTACTCCTAGCTAGCGGAGCAGAAGTTAATAAAGGTAATCAATCAGGAAATACACCTCTACATTTGGCTACAATCAACCATAACGAGACGATTGCCGAAATACTATTGTCCAGCGGTGCCAATATTAACGCGACTAACGGACTAGGAGACACATCTCTTCACGTGGCTGCAAGGCATGGCAACCGACATTTAGTCAGACTTTTTCTAGAAGTGGGCGCTGTGAGATCTTCGAGAAACATGGCGCACCGTACACCAAAAGATCTTGCTCGAAGAGCAGGTCATGATACAATTGTAGCCATTTTGAAATCGAATTCTCATGTTGATAGTATCGTCGACAGTCCGATGTATTACAGATGAAAAGAAATAGAATTTAATTTAAGAGGAAGTCCTTACTTATCAGATGAAACACATACAATTATCATCCGCTTGAGCTACATTTAAAATCTACGCACTGCAATTAGTATAAGAAATTACGCAAGCAAGTTGGTATAAAACCTCATCATCATAAAGTGCCGGATGTTTAATAGTATAATATTGCTCCAAGATGAGTTCCCGATATAACGTTGATGCCTTGCAAATTGAGGTATACAGCTCCCTAAGATTTTAAAAAAGACCTCCCTTTTGATGACATTATCATTGAAGCTCGTCGAGTCATCGATTGATTTTGTAACTCACAGCTCATTCTTCCTTTTATTTTTCAATGGCAATGCTTCAGGTCAGTACCTGCGTAACTAACGCGTCATCTTTTACAGTGCGTCGACCCTAGCGACCAATTTTCTAGGCAGGCTCTCGATCATTATAAGACAGCCATATATGTCAGAAAGGTCCGAGCTCGATACTTCACACTTATACATACCTGACAATTTATTCAAATATTCTCTATGTTTAACTCATAGCGACGACATACTGATGTTCATTGGTCTGCCTTCATTCGGATTTGCCCAATCTTGCACATGTGAAATTATTTGAGAATGGCCATCTTTATCAGATGATGATATTTTGGACACTAATACGTCAGCAAAGGAGAAGTTACCAGAGGTAACGGTATGTTAGTAAGCTAGACGCTTTATGTTTACGACAACTGCGCTGAGTATACAAGAGGTGAAATTTATAATGTATCAGCAGTCTATTTCGCAAATCACTCTTCTAACTATCTTGATCTATCGAAATCGCAGGTAATGTCTTGGTATATCTTTAAATTATGATAAGTCGAAGATGATGACAGGTTAATCGAACAATCAAGGTGACTCGACACATTCCTAAAACCCTATATTCATAGGCGCAAGTCGCAAAAATCCATTGAAAGTATCAAAGACAACTCAACCAATATCAGAGCGGACAAATGTGGCAACCTCTAGAGCCACACAATGGGTTTACGCCCTTCAATTTATGTCCAAAGTTGTAGCGAATCCAGCTGTTGCTCAAGCAGGAGGGTATAATCTCAGAATACGATATCCTTCACGTAGGTTACTTAAGATTGTATACGGTCATACAAAACTTCAAGTAGGTGGATAGTACTTTCATCTTATTTAGACACGCTTAAAGCAGGCTTCAAAGACCAGTTTGACATTATCACAAATACTGTATTAATCTAGAAGGTTCTTTCAGAGCGTCAGAGATCATGGATTTGGCTCTATAAACCCTTTAAGCAACTCCACATTATGCTAGCACTCTATTCGAACGTGAAGCGAGACCACTACATCCAGTAAACGAACAATAGCAGAGCACAACAGAACTTAAATCTCAATTACGAGCCAAACATCTTTCTTCAAGATGGATCAACTTAGGGTTGTCTGGAGAGTAAAATTATTCAGTTATTGAATTTCGTTATACACTCTGATTCGAACATTCAACTAAACTTGGCCCGGTTGAAGCAAGAGCCATAATGGTAATTTATCACTTCACTACGTTAGCAGTACACAATCACATTCGAATAGAAACGACGCTTTCAATTATTGCAACCTGCTTAATCTAGTCTTACTCCGAACGACGCCTTCCCACTCCGCGTTTATCAACCTTGGAATCTGGGGTTTTGTCTGGTTCTTGAAAAATCTCCGATCAGAAGCAAGATATGTACACCATATACGCAATTAAGATTAATGAAAATATCCCTTCACCTAGATGGTGTTTCAGCAATAGCGAAATTCTATTGGATATTATTCAATCAATTTTTTACTTCTTGCCCTTTTCGTACGGATCAATTAGTGCCTGCCCCAATGAGCCCACTGAACATAATAGAATCCGGGGTACGTCTGGGGTATAGCAACGAAAAAATCTATCCGAACAAACTTCACATGCTACCATTATATTAAACATGTTTATATAAAGTCTTGGTCACTGCAGGTTCGTAAGAAAGAGCATCAACAAACAATTCTACTGTCGTTCACCAGCTTTGCAAAACATCAATATGCATTTTACCACACTCTTTGTTGCCTCGTTGGCATCTTCCCTAGTTGCTGCTTCACCAATTAAGCAAATTCAATCTACGGGCCTCAACTTTAACGATGTCAACAACAGGTGAGTTATCTCTCTTAACCATTTTCGGGAATGACACTAATTTTAATAGTATCAACGCAATGTTGGATCAACTCACTATCCTAAACAACACTATCAACTCTTTCCAACCCGGATTTTGGCAGGTCCTTCATGACGATGTTACTGTTGTCAAAGTCCAACTTCAAATTCCAAAGGTCGAGAAAGCTATCAGTGCAGCTACTGTTGTTGCCAACTCTGCAGCGAACTTTACTATTACGGAATCATTTGCCATGGCTCAAATAATCGTTGGCCAACTTCAACCACAAATCTTTAGCTCTCTTGATAATATCGTTGTTCACAAGCCTTACTTTACCAAAGTCGGCGGATTCATTGATGTTAGCAAGACTGTTCACAAGAGTTTGGTTGATCAGAAGAATCTTAGTGCGCAATTTAGTGCTGCAGTTGTTGACCGTCTGGATCCTGCACTTAAGGGAGCTGCTCAACCAATTCTGGCCCAGTTCACTGCCGCTTTCGACAAGGCTATTGAGGCTTTCGACAGTTGCACAAGCCTTATCTGCCCTCCAGCCCTTCCCAGCTTCATGAAGCAGGTACACACAAACTAAACGTCAAACTCAGCAGTATCGTCCAGTAATTAGTGTAAAACAATTGGAATTGTGTTTATGCCAAATTTATCCCTGTATATGCCGAATTCATTGTTGAAGAGTGATGCGTATAGCGCAGTGGAATAGATACCGTACATAGTAATCAACAATCATACTATAAGCTCTATTATTCTGAAACTTGTAAATTGGCCTTGCTAATAGCTACACTTGTCCCCTTTACAAAGTTACTTTCTCTGCTTCGTCAATCATTCACAAGAACTTTGTTCGTCAGTATTTGTAAGTGTACAAGTCTCGCATGATCTTAAAGAAGTTTATTCGTTTACAGATTGCAAAAAACTTTGTTTACTTTTTATTTGGGGGATTGAGAGTTGGTAGTAAGTGCGATCAATTTGATTTATAAGTTGTTCATTATTTAGCGTGCGACGACTACTCAATTCTTCTAAGAATATTAGTCAAAACAACTATACCCATCATGTTTGTTGATAGACTCCTATCTTTACCAAAGTTGCCTCTACTCAAGCGGTGGGCCAGAAGTCTCGTTAACCTCACCTGTAATAGGTTCATAGGCGAATCCATAAACAGCCGCTAGTTCAGATTGTTGGCAGGAAGCAATGAGACTATTCATAATGGCGACCAGGCGTAACAACATAGACGCGCTCAATCTGCGAATAGTCTACAGAGCAGAACTCCACAGTCATCAAGACTGTTTTTACACACAACAAGGTGAGGGTATAGACATATCCAAGACGGACTTTGACATGAAAATTACAGAATCCGAATCTGGCAAACGATTTACCAAAAGTTGAAGAATGAGGACAGGCCTTGCTTAGCTTTTAACAAAAACCCTATATCTGTGCACGAGTCGAAATTATATATCGAGCTGACTAATTTATGCTCATCAATTTTGCCTTAGGGACCACGTCTGTTTTGAAGGAAGATTTGACAGCTGATTCCGTTCTAGTGTAGTTGAAAACGTATATGGAAGATCTCTTTCTGTCATCGGGATAAACTGCATTGTTTGAATGGAAGGAAACTCTGTTGAATGGTCGCTTGAGTTTAAAACCCTTGAGAAAGAATGAAGAAAGTTTGATGTTAATTGATCAGTGTATGTTCTGCCCGAGTAAAGCAACTAAAAGAGACATTTGTTCGAGTACTAACAGCCCTGCTTATACAGGTGAAATTATCACTGTTACTTAGAGAAGATATAGCGCATATTACTTAAAGCTCTAATATCAATATAATTAATCTGTTTGTCTTCCGGGATTGTTGATCCGTATATGAGAGAACTCTATGCGATCTCGTTAGGTAATCTGAATATGTTTAAACAGTGCGTGATATTTACCAGATAATATCAATATTATAAGAGGATGTACTTCTCAACCAGAATAAGTACTATTATATATTTTTAGAACAAATATTTGCAGCAATTTCATTGATTAATATATCCAAACGGTTTTTACAAATAATCTCAATCGATCAAGTAAGTATAATAATGATGAGTTAAGATGCTTGCAAAGATTTATAAATATCTTATATATATGCAAGGTGCGGATTACACTTTTAGAAAAGCTGCGGAATGGAAGTAAATAAAGTTGGAAAATAGTCAAGAACGAAGCAGGTATAGTATAGAAGTGATTGAAGACGACTAAAAGATAATTATATAAGGACAACGATCTATTGGAACGAAAAAAAATCAGAGTTATGATAAGAGTATGCTTGCTCCTTAGATTAACTTCCACATATACAGTAAAAATAATATAAACTGGATATCTAGTACAGGTATAAGCTTTATCCGTTCTTCATATCTGTAATATCCTTCTGCTTTTCTTCAATCAATGGTAGATACTCATATAGGGTCCACGTTTGGCTTAGGGTTGTTGGTCTAACAGGTACCGAGATCTGTGTCTGCACTGTAAAAGGTTAGTTCTATAGGTTACAACTCGCAATCGATGGAAGAGCACAAACCGAAAGAACCATCCATAGTTGTCGTGTATCTCGCCTCCGGGGGTACATTTATTGATAATTTCATGGAGATTACTCTCACAGTCCCCATCGTCTAAATCAAATCCCTGACCACCATTTAAGTTCTTGATTTCAAATATTACTTTCGATTTTGGCCATGTATCGATATTTATACATGCTCCCTTCACACCATTGGGTTCAAAATAGCCTTGGAGCGCACCGGCGGTATTGTCGTAGCCTCTGCAAGCCCGAGTTGCGTGGTATGAAGCACTGCCATCCATCCCAAGACTTTTCCAACCATAGCATCCGACATCAGCAGCGTAAGTGGCCATGGAGAAGAATCCGAAGGCAATGGTAACGATGGAGTTCTTCATGTCTGAATAGGATTTGAATATTGTTTGTGTAGAGGTAAAATACCTAAGATAAGTTCGGGTTATCGAGAATAGGGAAGCGAAGAATGGGTTTTTAGATAGTGATGAAATCTTACAGGACGATAGGGTTGTTTAAATATGCGAAGATATCTTTATTGGAATTGCAAATCATCGCTCTTACTTCCTCTGATGCATATTTGTAATTCCAGATGGTTGTCAAAATAGTACAACGATGTTGAAATCTGTTTGAAAAAGGGATTATAGGTCAAAAAGTATGAGACCAATTATATAAGAGCTCCGATATATTCGAAGTATCTTAAAATATGATAAATATATCTCAATTTACAACCTAGGAAATTCTACTTATGGAAGGAGAATCGTTGAAGAAATGCTCGGGGGATGTAGCAAATATGATGTTGAATATATGAAAGTGCACTCAATAGTTAATCGTCTTCAAGTTTAATCATCTCTGTAATCACTTTTTGATTCATGAAGTGCTTTGGAGTTTACAAGTTTATCAGAGGTCACTCACCCTTGCTGATGTATCCCATGCATTCGAGTTATATTTTGAAATGAACTTTCCACGTTGACGTTCCGAAGCATGTATTTTTCGCTTGGCGTTCGGCAAAGGTCTCGCACCTTCCTAAAGCACAATCAGTTTTACGTTGACGATTAACCTCGACATTGCTTCGTGAAACTAGAAATAGCATAAATCACACAGTTCTTGGCAACGTGTAGGAAGATTATTTGGAAGCATTCTCCTATTTATACTGGACCCCAGTCGTTTTCATAATATCTACCTAGATATTTACCAATGATAAACCCAACCTCGGCAATTGAAATTCTCTCAGGCTCTAAAGATAGTGCAGACATGTTGAAATTCAATATGTTTGTCTTAGTAAAATACAACATTCCTTATTTGCCGCTTGGCGCTATGTGTATATCGTAAGATACTGCCATAGAAAAGAGCTTTGAGATATTTAATGTAGATGCTTTTTAAAATCCTGCAGAAGGACGTCTTAACAAAAAGCTATTGTTGATTTGCAAAAGTAATATAACATTATACACGTTTAAAACATCTGGGCCTGAGATCAAAAAGGCTTTGACTAAGCTGGAACAGCGATCCTTTACATCAAGTTGCGAAAATGTAGTATCTTGGCGTTTTGTTTGGGAGTATTAAATTTATTCTGTCAAGTTACATCATACATCATCGACTGAGATCTTGTAAGCTCATGATCATAATTTATTTTTCGAAAAATTATTCATAATGTTTGTATTGTAATCATATGTTCAGTATGATAAGACTCGTTCGGCCGTAGAGCCTAGGTGTATTAATAAACGACCAAGAAATATAGGTGAGATATCTACTCTTACCCTGCCTGGTATGAATTGAAATCCTTTTCTTTTTCATCCACAAGGTAAGAACATTCACAAGGTTCTAAAGAGCTGTCCTCGATGATCTTTACACATGACGATGATATCAGAGGAAGTTCAAATTCTGAGAAGGAAGTGAGTAATTAGAAGTATATAAGAAGAAGTGTCTGCGCTCTATCCTCCTGTGTAAAACATCACCTCTATCCTTGATATTACTACTCGGAACACTCTTACGATTTTTCTTTCTTTGGCATCCTTATCCATACGCCATTTCATCCTTACCACGCAGCATCTTTATCTTAAAAATCTTCCAAATCCAAAATGAAGTTTACAACCATCTTTGCCACCGGACTAGGGCTCTTCACCGCCACGACTCTTGCTTCACAGATCGACTGTTTCAGTGAAGGTCAGGGCTTTGCTAGTGGCGGCAATGAAGCTGCATATCACCTTGTGAGAGCCTGCAAAGGCTACGACGGTAATGCGGGTGCTTTTCAAGGGTTCTTCAACCCAGGCTCGGGCAAATACGCCTGTGTTAATGATTCCGAGGGACATGGTATCTCCATGTGGATAGACAACCTAAATGGGTCTGAGGGCTTCGACTTAGGAGACGACGATTGTGTCAAGGAATTAAAGTCAATTGTTGATGTTTGCCGAGCTCATGGAGGTTACATCAATGATAATTATGGCTGGCGCTTCCGGTAAGTTTTGAATGAATCACGGTCTGTCAGTATAATATCCATGCTTATATACTTTTTAGGCTGTTCACCCGATCTGAAGCTTGCCCATAGACCAATCCGTTGCATATATTTTCAAGCGAGATATTCTCGTAAGGAGAGCGTGTGACTTTAACATTTCTCTTATACCCTTTTTACATACTTTTCGGCAGCGATCATAAAATTCGTCTTCT
>Ga0160427_10001766_pt1 | contig 13186 bp, 13 predicted proteins | sample SolpanmetagenomL_FD_108194 | JGI IMG/M metagenome (GOLD analysis project Ga0160427, IMG submission 108194) | Solar panel surface microbial communities from Lawrence Berkeley National Laboratory, California, USA - L | ecosystem: Engineered > Built environment > Solar panel > Unclassified ...
CCGGCGTCTCTGGCCGCCTCTAAGTCACGAGCGGTAAAGTGCGAAAGGCCCAGGGTCAGCTTTTTGCGGGTGACAGACTGCTTCACCTCATCGCCCTGACGGTCGAGTTGGTTGCGGACGGCCGTCCGGATGAAATCGGCGCGATTGGCGTAGAAGCCATCCCTGACCAGCAGGTCGATCTGGCCTAGATCAACGAAGCCGAGATTGAGGGTCAGTTTCTCGCTGTCGGGCGACTTCATGCGCAGCGCCCGAACATTGTCCGCCATCTCAGAACCTCTTTAGACCATCCCGTTGGATGGTCTGGAGATGGCGTGTGGATGTGAAAGCGCAAGGCTTCGCTGTTGCTGACTTAGCTGCCGCGCCCTTACGGAGGAGGCGTAATGCAGACCTCGTTCAGCCCCGAAACGCCCGCCAACCAGCTGCCTTCGCTTCGTCCTCGGAGCAGAACATGCGCTCGCCGGCCCGATCGTTGATGCGGGTCCGCTCGTAGTCGCGCGAGCCGGGCAGGCGGTAAATCCGCTCGCCCCCGGCCGAGATGTTGCCCCTGATGTTGCAGCCGCTCGCCCTGCTCGGCGGCGTGACGGTCTCGGGCCGCGCGTGCTCGCCGCCGACGCGCTTCTCACGGCGCCATTCGGACGGTTCCTGGAAGGTGCCTGCCCAGCTGCCATGGCGCAGCGCCTTCGCCGTGAGCTCGGCATTGGCGTAGTCCTCGGCATAGCGTCGGTAGGCGGTAGCGTGACCCTGACGGACAATCCAGGCCTTCAGATCCGCGGCTTCGGCCCGGCAGATGGCCACGACCCGACCATAGCGGTCAGTGTCGCGTGGATCGCAATCAAGAAGGAGGAAACCGTCTCGCTACGCAGTTTAAAACTGCTTCGGGAGTGCTCCATCCGGGAAGCATATGATGTTGAACAGAGCAGTCTGACTCTCATATAAGCCGTGATCTGCCGTCTCGACAGGTCGCTTGATCTCTCCTTCGTCGAAATGATGTACTGAATACCCGAGATCGTACCACTGTGCCAAATATGCCGTAGGTTCTATACGAGCAATCTCCCGTATAGCACGCGGGAAAAACTCTGTAAGAACTACGGGCTTATGTTCACGAAAGAATTGCTGGCCGCCGACCAGCATGAGCGGCTCATAGCCCTCAATATCCGCCTTCACAAATTTTATTCTTTTTCGAAACTTAACCGAGTCAAGTCGAACTAAATCCACAGATGTCGACGCACCACCAGTGACCTCTTCATCTGAGGCGATTCTGCTGGCTCCCTGATTTTTATAGTCGTGCCGCCAAATTCGAGCTTCTTTGTCTTCAGCACCAACGCCAGATTGGGCGATGACCATCCGCGAATCAAGACCGTTGTCAGCTGCTGAGCGACGAAGCATGGCACAAACATCAGGTTGTGGCTCGAAGGCATAAACCAAACCGCTTGATCCGACTTTTCGCGCGGCTTGTAGAGCATAGACGCCAACATTCGCGCCTATATCAACCATCGCATCACCTTCTTGAAGAAGACGTAACGCAAAATCCACGTCTGCATTTTCCCACTCTTCACGAAGTACGCCCCACGAAACAAAGTTATCGTGGAGATTGACCCATATCTTAAGGCCAAAAGCTTCCGTGCAGATCCACTTATCGCTAGGCCAGAGTGGCAAGTCTGCACGGCTATCATACTTGAAACGTTTGCTCGCTAAGAGGACCATTGCAGCTTCGCGAAGGGTCCCTAGCGCAAATAAATCCGACTTGGGTGTAAGGTCATCCATCGGCCAACCAAAAAGCGCATTGTGCAGGACATTGAGCGTTGTAGATGTCACACCGTAAGAATCGGTGCGAACGTCAACAAGTTCATCAATCCGCTGAAGTATGGCATCGAGCTTGGTGTCGATTTCGTGGAGGGACACATTCCCGTTACACTCGTCTGCCATAAACAACTCTCCAGCTAGTGGCCTAGAACTGCGCAAACGCCTCATTCGCGAAGCTATCGAGTCGCTGAGCGATACAACTCGTTGCGGCTCATCATGTTACGTTAGATCTTATTCGAAGCGCCGAACTAGGTCGCAATCTGACGATAAGAGATGATCGTACTCTGCAGGAGTGCCACAGAAGAAGACTTCACTTTTATCAATAACAGTCATTCGTATATCGTTGCCGTCGGCAATCAGGTGTTGATAGAGCGGCGCCACAAAAAGTTCGTGCGAGGATCTAGAAGCCAGCTCTTGATTATACGCACGATAAAAAAGCGACGCTTTTGCAAAGTAGTATAGGCCGGTCGAGCAGTATTCAGAAATCCGATTTTTTTCTACCACCCTTTTTGCACGGTCCGATCCGGGCTGTGCAGGCTCGACGAAAGACCAATGCGTGCCTTCGCCGAGAAAGGTTTCAAGATACCCATCACTGCGTGCCATGGCCGGGTCAGCAGGGACCTTGAGACCCGGCCTGAAAGTATCAATGTTAAATATAGTAACGGGCTCGCCATCGCCGATGCTAACCCATTCAAGCCCTTTAAAGACGGTTTCTGCCTGGCCCTCAGTCGGGGCCTTCAGCATTAGTATACGTGCATCGTGCAATCCATTGGCTGATAGACGCTCTTCTAAGAACGCCTGAATTCCTGGCAGGTCACGACAGACCAAAAGGAGGGGCTCTTTGTTGAATGAATGCTTGAAGCTAAGGAGCGCCCAATCGAAAACCGGCCTTCCAAAGAGCGGAAGTGCGTATTTCGGTTGGCTGTAGCCCGCATCGATAAAGCGCTGACTTAGGCCAGCCATGGGTAGAACGATCATAGCTTGTGGCTCCTTGGAGAGTCGCTCAGGAGTCTAGGAGTACGAACAGGCGGAGTGCATTGGCCAGGAAGGCCCGTTGGCGGTCTGGTCTGTCAGCATGTAGTGGAAGCATCGATAGGAAAAGGTGAATCGTCAAAGCCAGGATCTCAGGATCTGAGACACGCTTCCCAGAAACCGAGAACTCTCGCGCAACTATGCTAAGCCAACGAGTGGGCCCCTCTTGCGGAAACGCTATGGTGATGTCGCGCTCGTTGTGTTGATCCAGTACATAGCGGTTCGCTAGAATGAGGTCATACCCCTCAATAGAATGGTTTAATTTTGCAAGATCGTAGCGAGTGTCGCCATGGATCGAAGCTACTTTGCCGTCGATAGAGCCGCGGGGATCGATAACCTTCACGATTTGCTGGCGGAAATCGTAGAACATGTTGGGGAAGCATAGATCCCCGTGCATAATACCGAGAGCACTCGTGGTTCGCACGTCGATTGCGTTTGCAGCAATTTCCGCGATTCGCGTTAGGTTCGGTAGAGCTCTCCCCGCGTAGGCTCGCTCGGCAGCCAAATCGACGTTCTGGGTCCGTGCAAAGGTCTCGAGTCGATCGTGGGTCTTGTGGAGTACGAGGCCTTCCACCACGGGCGTATGTGTCTCGGGGGTCGAGAGTGTTTGGCACTGGTGGAGGAAGTCGAAGGCCGATTCAAGGATCTGGCGCCACGTAGGCTGTCCGAGCCGGCCGAAGACGAATAGTTCGTGAAGCGTAGGACTGAACTCGTAGGCGAGCCGATAGGAGAAGCCACGGCCTTCATCAGAATCCGACCCGAGATATGACGGGGTGTGCAGACGAAGGATCGGCGGTATCGCCTCAAACCAGTTCGCCTCGAGGCGGACTTTCCCCTCGTTTGACGCGCTGGACTTGTCCACTATTCGCCGCTCGATGCGTAGGTCGTTGAAGGCACGCGCTGTCGTCACCTGAGTCCTTGCCCGGTAAAAGGTCTGAAGGTGACCGCAATCTAGCCAGCCTCCGATCTCGTTAAGGGACAATGGGGCGGAAGATTCCGAGTAACGGTTGAGGGCTTCGAGGAAATTGCCGCGGGTTAGGGTAAGCGCGCGTGCCAGATCCTCCCCTTTCGAAAACGAAAAGAACCCTGTCAAGACGGGACGCCCCTGTGCGCCTGCCATTCCGCTTTCCTGGAAGCGCCCGCTAGTCTCGACGCAACCCCATGCGTAGGAGGTCGAGGCTCTGGCAACCGAGACGATGTCCAATTCAACCGGGAGTTCATCAAGGAAGGCGGTGTCACCATGTAAGAGACGGGTTGGGCCGCGCGCTCCGACTAAGGTCAGCGCGTACAAGATACTGTCGCCTAAGCCGAGTCCGTCTGGAATGAAAAGAAGTTCGATGCCGCGGCTGCGTAGCCGGCTGAGGTCCCAGGCAGCAACCTCGAAGCTCTGTGGAAGCGTAAGCACTATCCGGCCAGGGAGCACCGCCGCGCGTGTAATTTGAAGATCAAAAAGACGCTGATGCCCAATGGGCAAAAAGCTCGGCGGTAACGGCCCGAACTCTGCGGCAATCTCCTGGTTCACTAAAGCAGCGGAGGTGATGATTGTTGTGGGGCGCACCAGCAGCGATTCCTATTCCTGTGATGGAGCGCCGACAAGGCGTCGTAGGGCTGCGGGATCCAGGGCTACGAACTCGTCTGGGCGAACTGCCTTGTCGTCTACGTAGAATCCATCGACACCGCACCAAGGCTTCCCGAGAACGACTTCATCGAAGGGAACCCCGTGGCGGTTCAACCAATCTAGAATAGTCGGCAAGGTGTGAACGTTGATGAGCCCTATATTTCCCGCTAGCGAGTTCATGTTTCGGGCTGTTTGAACGACGATGCGGTATCCCTGCTCTCGATAGAAGGCCAGCCTTTCAATAACGTCACGGCGCGGTTGACGATCCGCATATCCCAGCTCCGGATTGTCAATCGTCAACGTACCATCAAGATCTATGACAATGACTTTCATATCAGAGCTTTTATCTTTCAGGAGGCCTGGGAAGGAAACGTCGGTGACTCGACGCTGCTAGCACTGTTAAGCCTTGCGCAGCATCAGGACAGCGTTGCGAAACAGGTTGAAGGCCGAGTTGACTCGCCGCATCACGTACTTTCTGGCACCGAGCCAGAACTTGACGGGCTTCATGAACGGCTCTTCCCGGATCAGGATCATTTTGTGTGCGCGACGGGCATCTTGTTCATAATATGCCTTGAAGCTCGTCTTTGGCGGGTTCTGGATAAGCGTACGCCATTGGGAATGCATCACGCAGAGGAGCGCCATGTTCGGGTCGTTCATAGCCTTGGCGTACTTTTCGAAGACCAAATCAACTGCTTTCAAATCTGCCACCAAAAACTCACTGAGTAGAATCTCCATTGAGCGCTCGGCGATTTCCGGCTCGTTGATGTAGGACAATCGGAGCGTCGGCATCATTTTAGAAAGAAAATTGAAGCTGATATATTGCTCCACTGCGAACCGAACCCGGAACTTTCGCTCAAGACTATTGCTGTGCTGAGCGTGTTGGTGGGTGTTGTGGTAGATTGCGTCACGCAGCGACATTTCCGGAACGTCCCAAATCCGGCGGATGTCTTCAGTCAGGCCGAAGTGGAACCAATCGCTAAAGTGGAAAGGGAGCCGCTCCATCGTGAAGGGATTCAGGGTGAACAGTGGCGAAATCATCACCCGCTGCTTCAGAAGAGACGCAAAGGAACGCGGGAGGGCATAGTTTTCGTCATAGAAGGCGACGAATTTATCGCTGGCGAATATCATGTCGTTGCGAATGCGCAGCGTGTAGCGACCGCTCGCCACTTCGAGTCCAGCCTGTGCTGCAACAATCTGAAGATTGATGTTGTTGACCTTATGGTCGAATTTGATCGGCGGTAGGGGCAGGGCGCCTTCCGAAAGGCAAATTTTGTCGCAAGCGCCTTTGATACGGGCGAGCGCCGCCTGGAAGAGGCCGTTGTGTCGATGAATAGGAACGAGCCTGGCGTCGTCGAGGAGAACGCGCCGGGCCTTGCTTCCGACTAGAATGTCGGTGACCGCGATAGAGAGGATGATCTCGGCTTTGGGAAACAGATCGCGCCAGTGCTGACAGTTCGTGGCAACCTCGATCATGTTATGATCGTATAGACTACCCTGTATAACGATGCTAAGGCCACCGTCTCCTTGAAGTATTTCTAGAAATGGCTCACTGATCAATTGTTGCGACATGATGCCACTACCGCAAAGTGATTTAGAAAACTGTCAAAGACCATGCTCAAGACCTACTAAGTTAATGCCCGCTTCAGGAGTACTTTTTTGCTGGCTTCAGTTGGCTCGAAAGCTAATGAATTTGCCAACGATGCTGTGGGTGCGCACCCCCTACGCCGGTTCACGCAGCTTCGAAAGACATTCCGTGCGGATAGGATCAGATCTCACCTGAGTGTATTACAACACGTTAAGCAATAATGTATGTTATCACCCGCTCAGGAGTCCAGGCTACGACGCTGATCATCACCGTATTAAACGCCAACTAATTTCTTCAGCAGCGATACTAGGCATTCGCCGAGAAAAGGTTTTGATTGGTGCGGGGCGGGGCCTCACCGTGGTTCCAATTGAGTATAATACTTTCAGTTGCCTGAATTCCAAGCGGCATTGCACAATCCTTCAGAGACCATTGTATATATCGATTGCTAGTGGTACATCGAGAAATGTCTTTGCGCGCCCTTTATGCAGTACTACGGCTCCATTGCAGTATTCATTGATGATCCCAGCATCATGCGATACGAGCAACAATGCGCGGTCAGGGCGACGCTCAAAGATCTCATAGCGACACCGCTTGTGGAAACTCTGGTCGCCAACGAAGATGACCTCATCGATTAAATAGCAATCGAAGTCGATGGCCAAGGAGAGCCCGAAAGCGAGGCGCGCCCTCATACCTGACGAATAGGTCCGCACAGGCGCTCTGAGATAGGGCCCGAGTTCTGAGAAGTCTTCGACAAAATCCTTGATGTCGCGCAGCGGCTTCCCGTAGATCCGAGCGATAAAATTTACGTTGTCGTACCCGGTCAGGCTGCCCTGAAAGCCCCCAGCGAGACCGAGCGGCCAGGACATGGACATGCCTCGGTCGATACGTCCGCTGGTCGGCTTCTCAACCCCGCCGATAATTCGTACTAGCGTCGACTTGCCGGCGCCGTTTCGCCCCAACACCGCGAGTCGCTCTCCTGTCCGAACCTCGAAACAGACGTTGTCGAGTACCCTGCGGTGGCCGCCCGGCACTGGATAATCCTTCACGATGGAAAGACCGCGGATCATTCGATCTCCACGTGATCGCGCGCATCTTTTGCGACGTACAACCCGCAGGCCGTCAGGATTAGGTTAGTGTAAATAAGGTATACCGCGTCATAATGGGCTGTGACCGTTGCCGTGAAGTAACCGCCACGAATCATCTCGACTCCATTGACCGGCGGCATCCAAAGGATTGCCTCACGCGCTTGCGCGGGCATCCAATCGACCATGTAAAAGGTGCCTGAGAGAGGAATCATCACATAGCTGATTGGTCCCCAGATCTTCTCGGTTACCTCGGACCTTTCGGATAGGGCACCAACCAAAACCGCAGTTGCGGCTGAGTACCACCCATAGAGCAGCCAACCGGCCAGCATCAGCGGTGGATCGTCTGGAACCTCAATGTGACCGGACAGGAAGAAGGCCAACATGCAGAACATGAACGCCGCCGAAGTGCCTAAGATCTCTACGGCTATCCGCGAGACGTAGAGCGTCATAACGGTGATCTGGCGATGGTAGAGGAGCGCTGCGTTCGCCTGCATGCACCGCATCGTCCGGCTGACCATGTGGCGGTACATCAGCAGGGGCATGTAGCCGGTCAGGAGGAATGGAACGATTGGAGTCTCAGCATGGCCCGCATGCTTGATGAACGACCACAGAAGGATAACCGATAGGCAGAAAATTGCCGGCTCTGCGATAATCCAGGCAAAGCCAATGTTGTCACGCCCAAAGCGCGTATAGATTTCGCGCAGCATAAGGGCAATGACGACGCGGCCCTGAACCCGTAGAAGTTCGAACAGGCTTATCTGCCGCGAATCAGCTGTTGACGTAGAGGCGGGCGTGACGACGAACTCAGTGTGAGTGTTCACGTGCATTCGCCATAACGAGCCAGAGGATGGCATAGGCCAGGAAGGCAGTTCCAAATACAGTGATGATGCTGAGGAAGCGCCTAGGGTATCGGGATAGATCGGCTGCGTTCGGCTCCACTACACGATCGAGGTAGAGTTGCTTGCGCAGGGCCTCGAGCCGCGCGGTCTCCAGCATCGTGTTGGCAACGACAAGCGCTTTGGCCGCGAACTCCGCCTCAATCGTCAGGCGCTCGAAATCTGCGAAGGTGTTCACTTTCGCAGTCTCACTGCCGAACAAGCGGTTGCGTTCGGCTTCAACCTGCTGCTCCAAAGCCACGACCCGATCCCTAAGGTTCGGCAAGTTAGGATTGATGGGAGAGCCGGCCTTCGTCTGCGCGTATTGGGTTCGTGCCACCGAAAGTTCCCGCTCAAGCCCGCCGATCAGTTCCAGGAAAGTCTTGGCAGTCGAGGATGTGTCGACGAGGCCAACGGACACACGGTACTGGGTTAAGGCCCTTTGAGCAGCGGCGGAACGATCTTCGGCGGTCTTAACCTCACCGGCCGCCAGCGTAACAGCGTCGCGCAAGGAGCGCTCATTCATCCGGTTGACTAGGTGCTCGCTCATCCGCAGCAGAGCTTCGGCCACACGTTGTGCATCTTCGGCCGTGAAGGCGCGAACCTTCAGCGTGTTGATACCCGTCGTTGCGTCGTGCACGACGGTGACAATATTCGAGTAATGCTCGAACAACTCCTCAAAGGAGTCGCCGCGATGGAACGTCGGAAACCGCGCCAGGAAGTCGGCTCCGGGCCGATTGACAACGTCGCGGAACTGGGTTTCCGGCAGGATCTCCTTCAGAGCGTCGCGTGACTTTATGTAGTCGATCACCGACGAGGCCTCGTCGCGGATGCCGGACAGTCCCGAGCCCTGTAGCATAGCCGTCAGACCACCCACGTTCTGCTTCTGCGCGCTACGCACGATGAAGTGGGCCTCCGAAATGTATTGGTTCGAGGCGATTGCCATCATGTAGATAGCGGTCAGCATGGTCGGGAGTACGACCACCGCAATAAAGAGAATGCGGTTCCCCAACCCTGGCCGTTCCTGCGTAACCTGATGCCTACGCGCCCCGGCGTTACCATGGCCCGTAGGAAGAAGCCTACGCGGCGCCTCTGAAGCCAGTTGCCGAGCCCGCAGGAGGAGGGAGACCGGACGCGTTGTGGGTGCTTGGGTGATAGAGCTCGCAGATGTCCGCGTTTCCGCATCAACCCGTGTCAGTGGAGCATTCGGGCTTGGTTCATACACAGGGTGAGACCAATTCTGCCTTATGGAGCGTCAGAGAAGGACTGTTACGGACGAAGCGAAATAAAAAACGACAGGGTGGCTCTGCCGTTCAACCGTAAGCGTATCTACAACCGCGGCAGGTGCAGAACCTAGGTCATCTACGTATGCCGATTTCGGCTCTTTTATGGCTGTTGCGCAAATGCACCAAGCCTCTAAAGGGTTTGATGGGTCAGGTTCGTACCATCTGGACCGGTGTGAATAGCAAGGGACCCCTCCTCCTATAGACAGGCTTATCGGATAGGGGCTACGCGCCGGCCACGCGTTCCTTGAGCGGGACGGCTTGCAGAAGCACGGCGGCTCGCATAGCTCCTCCGCTAAGTAAGGTTTGACTATGGTGTATCCCATTTTTGGACTGCCCGGTCCATTGATCGAATGGTGCTCCCAAACAATCGCGGGTCTTCTGGATGCGCAAGGCCGCCTTGCTCGGGTCATCCGGCTAGATTCAGTCGAGGATCTCGCCGTTTGCCTCATGGAAGAGCACCAATGCATCATCAATCTGTCACATCGGCCGGAACAAACCCTCATTAACGCGCTGCACCGCGCTTCGGTGCCTATCTTAATTGCTTCGGAGAGCCCTCATGATTCCTATGAGTTCCGCGTTGCGACAGGTGGTTTAGATCCACTCGTGAGTGTGCGCGAAGTCCTGGCGGACTTGGCGGCGCTTCAAGATGTGCCACGGCAACACAGAGGCTTGGTCGTCTCGAGGAGGGATGTCCTGGTTGAACCCGCGTTGACGGCGGACGCCATAGCCCGACACCTGGGATGTTCATCTGTTGCAGGTGGCGCAGACGGAATGATCAATACCCAGCGCCTCGCAACCCTCACATTGCTCGAGCCTTTTCCAATAGCCAGCGCACCCCTCGAAGGCGTGAACCTCTCCAAAGCTATCTCGAGCAATTTCGTCAATGATGCCCTTCAAGGGCTGGATAACGCCCTCGCGGAGGATGGGCAAAGTCGGATCCTGATTGGTCCTGAATTTTTTGTCGTCACCGCGACTGGAGAGGCCCCTACATCGACACCCCTCGATGCTACTGGCCGCGCCCGCGGTCTGGTTCATGGTCCCTTCATCTGCCTCGCACGTGGCGACTGGATCGCCCGTTGCGTCCATCGCTACTCGGAGGATCTCGCTTCAGCCTCCTTTGCCATCGATATTGTGTCGTTCGCTAACGGCTCCATACAAGAACTCGCGCGCAGTTCTTTCAAGATTCCCACTTCCAGTGGGTTGGTCGAGACAACCTTGCAGTTTCGAGTTGAGGCTCCCCGTACACCTCTGGAAGTACGCCTCTTCGCAGAGCGAGCGATTTTTAATGGTGACATCACATTGGGGCCGGTGATCTTCAGCCGCACGGATTCATCCAGGGCAGAAGCCTATCTGCCGAATTCGATGTGACCGGCTGTTAATGAAGAGGGAAACGCATGTCTGCCTTCGCACAGGGCCTAGATCGCCACCTTTGAGGTGGGTGGACCGATAGCAGAAAGCCCGCCCCAGCCGCCAGAATGCCAACGTGCCATTCTGGATGCTCCTCCGTTGTAAAGGCACCTCGTTGTGCTTCAGGCTGCATCTAAGCTCGCACCGCAACCTTGGTTCGCAGCAGTTATTAACCAGCAAGCTGGGATTGCTTCGAAGTGATTGGCAAGGCTCATGGGGTGCGGCGGAGAATGACCAAGCTGCCACCCACGCCCCGGGCCGGACAGATCGCTCCGAAGATGTGGGAGCAAGGCCGTGCGTTGCTCCTTTTAGGGGTGAGGGACGCGTTCCACCCTTAGCCCAGCGTCGAGTGAGCATGTTCTTCTGGCCGACACGGGCCTCGGTCACAGAACCAGATCTCTACGGGTTTGCTGCCGACAGTCTGCGCGATCTGCGCCGAACGGTTGGGGAAGTCTTTTTAAAAACAGCCGCGGCGTCCGGGTCCTGGGCGTGATGGCATGGACGGGCCGAAAGCTTCCGGTAGCCCATGGTCCGCAAGACCCGGCTCAAGGTCTGCTCGGAGACCGACACGGCGTGATCCTCACACGGGATCTGGGCGAGGTCGCACAAGCGCCAGCGGACCACACCGTGGGCGGCGGGCGTCGGCCCCTGTTCGACCAGGGCCCTGAGAACCTCGCGCTGGTCGGCGTTCAGGCGCGGACGGGCACCCGGGGCCTTGCTGTCAATCAGTCCGCTTGGGCCATCTGCGTTGAAGGCCACCACCCAATCACGCACCGTCTGCAGCCCAACCCGGTCGATCTCGGCCGCCTCCGAACGCGAGCCACCCGGGGCAATCACAGACAGCGCCAACAGGCGGCGGGTCTGGGCCGGATCCCACGATCCCTTTGCCAAGACGCGCAGGTCCGGTGCATCAAAATCCGATCGCAGCGGAACCGGATTAGCTATCGCATCCTCCTCAAGCTCCAAAATCAGAGGACAGAATCATGACCCGCATATCGACGCCACCCCGCGTGAGTTTTGCTCAACAAGGCTTGGTATAAGTTGATTCTGCATGCTCACCTGGAGGCTGTTTGAAGCAGCCATGATAATTAGACGACTGGCAAGCTGTCGCGTCGGTGAGTTCAGCTGCCGAAGCCTCTCGTGTCTGGATTGATGACCAACCGGCACTCACATTGCAGACGGAATAGCAAACGCAAAAAGGCCCGACTTTTCAGCCGGGCCAGTTCGCATGTCTCGAAGTGTCGGGTCTTTGACGATCCAGGCTCGCAGGGAATCTGGACCGCCGCATTCCGTCGGCTTAGAAGTCGCGCTGGACGCGGCCGCGGATCTGGAAGGTGTCCGCAGAGTTCACGGTGCGGACAGCTGCGCCGGCGTTGACCTGAGCAGCCGTCAGAGTGCCGTTGCTGAACTGATCGACAACACGGCCGTTCTGCAGAGCGACTCGGGTGTAGAAGCCCTCGACACCGATATCGAGGTCTTTCACCGGCGACCAGATCAGGCTCCCACCAGCCACGAACTGGTTATTATCGCGCAGCACCGGGCTGAGAGCGAACGAGCGGGTACCCGGAGCGCCGACGAAGGTTGCAGTGTTCACGCCGGTAGCGAAGGTCGAGCCAGCGTAGGCAAGCGCATTGGCTTCACGAGCGCCGCGAGCGAAGGCCATTTCGCCGTAGCTGCCGAACACGGCAGACCGCCACTCAGGCGACCAGTAGTGCAGGTAGGCAGCCGTGACTGTCCAGCTGTTGGAAAGCTCGATCTTGCCCGTCAGCGGGTTCAGAGTGGCGTCAGCCATATAGGGATCGAACGCAGCGCCGTTGATGGTGCTGGCAGAACGAGCGTAGCTGCCGTTGTACGAGGAGTAGCCGGTGTAGAGGGTCGCGCCCTCGCCGTAGGCGCCCTGCAGGTACAGGGTGTCGCCCGGGGCGATGAAGGGCATGTTGATCTTCACACCGGCCTGCACGGCAAAGCCATACTCGCTCGAAGCGGACGGACCGGGACCAATGAGACCGCCGGCGAAGCCGTTGGCCGTGCCGACAACAGTCGGGTTGCCGATGACGTTGCTGGTGTTCAGCTCCTTGACAGCAGCAGAGAGCTGAGCGGAGCCCCAGGCGGCGTCATAGCGCAGTACGCCGACGAAGTCGGGCATGCGGTTACGCTGCGAGACGTCCACCGTGGAGAAGGTCGGAACACCAAGAGCGTTCGTGGTGATCAGCACACGCGAGGGCGCACCAGTACCCGTCGACTCCTGCGAGTTGATCGCGTTGCGACGGAAGGACGGATCTTCCAGCGAAATCGTACCGGAGAGACCGCTGTCGCCGAGCTTGCTCGTGTAGGCGAGCAGGTTGGTGGACTGCAGGTCCGAGTTGGCCGTCGCGCCGGCGAACTCGAAGTCGTGGGCGTAGAAGTCGAAGAACGAGGAAGCGCGACCGGCGGTGAGGCCGGCGAACTGGATGAACGCCTTGTCGGTGTTCACGAACTGCTGGGCGCGGCCGCTC
>Ga0160427_10001767_pt1 | contig 13185 bp, 10 predicted proteins | sample SolpanmetagenomL_FD_108194 | JGI IMG/M metagenome (GOLD analysis project Ga0160427, IMG submission 108194) | Solar panel surface microbial communities from Lawrence Berkeley National Laboratory, California, USA - L | ecosystem: Engineered > Built environment > Solar panel > Unclassified ...
CAGTCTTGTTTTTCGAGAAATCTCACCAACATGAACAATGTCATCAACCGAACGTTTTTGGATCTCGTCATGTATGATTTGTATTCCGCCATTTTTTGCCGGAGTATCTCCGGAGATATTGCGCCGGCATCTTGGCATTCGGAAATTATGAGCTTCGTTTTCGAGCGAACCAAACTCTGCTATTTTTAGACCAGCAGCACCACAATGGAGACCTCCGCGAGGACTTTCCCCATTTGCTTCTTGTGACTTCGCAAACTCATAACGCCGGTATAAAGACCCGGCACAGTAGTTTTAGATCTTTTTAGTTTGAAGACGCAACTTGTAATAAGCTCAAGTCATTCGGTGTGACAGACTCGGCACTTCTTTTGATTTCCAACAATGTTAATTCGAAACGCTAAGTCCATGTTTCGTGATGCTGTTGGCTCGAGATATGCATGCGAAACTACTAATAAATGTCAAAATAGACTCTACACAGATTCTGTGGGATCAGAAAGGACAAAACTTACCCCATATGTTTCATCTCTTCCCTTGCATCAACCACGAATTGACAACCCAACAATTTTCGGTTGTGACGAGGCTGAGAGGTCTGTCGGTCGTCGTCCCTTCGGACGCGCAAGACAACTTTCAATCCTAATGTCAACTTATAATCTTCGATCAGTCCTTCTCTTTGGCGATTTCTTTTGCTAATTGTCCTTGTCACTCTTTCACATATTGTGCTTTGTCTTTCTTTTTATTCTGCTACGTCTTCAGTTCGCATTCATTTTATTTGCTACGACGTTCTCAAACCATTCATTTCTTGTTTAAAACACGTCTTTGTTAGTTATACGTCGCAGGTCCGACTTCAAATCACAGCGTCTCCGGCAGACGACTCGAACATAAATCATTCACTTCTTCAGCCATGTTCAAGCCAGCTCTACTAGCAACTGGCTTTGCATTCGTCAACACAGTATACAGTTACGCAGTCAATACTGCTTCGACATCTACATCAGGTTCGGCTTATTTGAATGGCTACACAGGACCGATGGGCGCATGGCAAATTATAAACCAATGTCCTTTTGAATTAGCAGTCAATGTACAAGCACCCTGGGAGGCACATACTGTCGATCCGAAGGCATATGCTGGAGGAACACAAAAAATAGCTACTGGGTCGTCCTACAGTCAACCATGGGTATTACTCAGTTCTGGCGGCTGGTCGATGAAAATGCATAATTCGATGACATCAGCATTATGCCCTAATCCTGTGCCTCGCACAGACTCGACTGCTGGTATTGATAGCCTATTGCAGTTTGAATACAATTGGGACCCTAGCATCAACGTCACCACTAAACCAATCTGGCTTGACATGTCGTTGGTTAATGGAGTTCCTGAATGTAATCCATTTGAGTGGCATTGCACTGGCTGTGATGCAGATCTGAAACAAATGGCCTATCTTTATCCGACAGATGATTCAAAGATGCAAGTACCCGAAGCGTTATCGGTCAATGTCGCCATCACTGCATGTCCTACCAAATTATCGACTGCAATCGGCACTGCAACTGCAGCAGCGTCGGCAAAAAGTAGTGGCAGGTCAAGCGTTGCAGGGTTTTCGTCACAAACTATCCCTGCCGAGTCAAACGTACATTCTTCAACCCCAGTAGCATCCAGTAAGACCTTTGCTACACAGATCGGCTCTTCTGTATTGTCGAATGTTCCATCATCGTCAATACCAAACTTGCAAACGATCCCGCAAGTAGCGCGATTACAAAATAATCAAGGGTCTCAAGCAGGTAATCAACCGACTGTAAGATTATTAGATGTTATGACAGCGTCGTCAGTCGCAAGCATCTATCCATCCGTTCAGCCAACTTCATCACTTTACCCGTCTGGTCAATTACAGTCATCCGCCGTCATATCAAGCCCAATTTCACCAGCCTCATCATCTTCATTACCTTTTCAATCATCTATCCGCCCCTTGACTACTTATGCCTGGAATATGCCGTTTGATATAAAATTTCCGACTCGTTCACGGCAAATGAATACAAGGCACCGAATGAGGACAGTTGTGGAGACAGTTGCAGTTACTTCTACCGTCGTCATCTAAAATGACATACTGCAAGGCGAGCATTTATTTGTGAACATGGGATGAGAATTGATTTACAGTGCATACATTAATCGAGTCCTTTACATCACGAACACAGACGAATGCATCTTTCGTATTTATTCATATTTCTCATATTTGTTTATATTTTTCATATTTTTCATTTCAAGGTATATAGGAACATGTATTTGCGACATATCTTTTGCACTTTAGCTCAGAATATTTTCATTATTTCCCTTTTTTCATTTGTTTATCACACAATTTATTTAAACACAGGTTTATCAACTCCTTTATTATGAGCTATTCCATTATTACAAGTTAGATACATAAGATTGTTCATTTATCAATGTCATTTTCACTTTAATCAATGTCAATTTTACCATATCTCATGCATTGTGATAAATCCACCGAGGTGAAATGTACACTAATAATCGGCAGACAAATAAAGTTGAGTAGTGGAAATTGCAGGACCTTTCCCTGACGTCACTTGTGCTTCACAGACGTGTCTAGATCCTTTACATGTCACACCATCATCAAGGCTGAAACGCCCACGTAACAGCCTGACTGAATGCAGTAACTTAACTTGGGGTTCCGCAGGTCACGTCAAACTCAAATCTTGCACGGGTTCGACGAGTTTCTGTAAAGAGACAATGCACCACGGAAAGAAAAAGCAGATTGATGGATAATCGGTCCGCGGCGGAGTTGAAATTTAAGGAGTGTCATGGCGTGTCTGGGGAAAGTGTGGGGAAGGGATTTCAAGTCGAAGTTTCTTTGGGGTAAGAAGTGCGGGGACGAAGGATTTCCGACCACGAAGGATTTGTGGAGACGTCGACTGGACACAATTTGGACATGATTGAAGATCATGGAGACATGTTCCAGATACTTTTGCGCTAAGAGAGTAACCCAGCCATGTTGTTTCACGTAAATAAGTGACAAGCTTATCTCTTGTGCTTGGCGTAATTACAGAGGTGACAAGTAACGTTCCTTGAAGTTGCCGAACGTGCTTGAACGAATTACCCCACGGCTTCATTTACAATGTAACCAAAGGTGGTACGTTTCAGCGTGTGTCATAAAAGTTACCTTGGCCGTGAGAGAGGTGTTACAAAGCCTGCATGTCATTTCGTTCGGGAAGGATTTCTATCGCCGAGCGGCTTCCTTTGCCCGTCCACACCAAAATCCTGCCGGGAGTTTAATGGGATTTGTGATGACATCATCGTTTCGCGAAAAGCAAGCACATCGACAGTCATTTGTTATCATTGCTACTCCAGCCAGCTATTCTGAGCATGGTCGTGGCGATTACTGACCTCGGCGAGTTATATTTTATTGCACATCATCTCGTGGGTTGGGATATTGGGGGAGGTATAAGGTTGGAGGTCATTCGGTGGGCAAAAGTCAAGGTTCAAGGTGTTCATGATCCTTCATCCTTTGCAGACATTTTCGCCATTTTGGCACACTTCCCACTCTCCACATCCCTTCGTTCTCATTGCATCGATTTCTTTTCCTTTTTGTTTTGGAGCTTTTTGTCAATTGTGCAGTTGAGGATGTTTTGTGGATGACAAGAGCAGGATCATCAATCCTCGCTACGTTCAGAATATCCTCTCAGTAAGTCTCTACTGCTGGCATCTCTCTAACAAATAGTTCCTCGACCGAGCGAACAAGATATAATGTCAAACTTCAGGTTGTCGTTGCTATCGTTGATGCTCTTGGTTGTGAATGTATATTCAGACTTGAACTCAACAACAGATCCAGCACCAGGGAGTTTTACTATCTTTAATAATTGCGATTACAGCTTCCAAGTTAATCCGGCAACGAATCCAGATTCTTTCAAAGACGATAAAGTCTTTGGTTCGAAGTACACACTGTCCCCAGTACAGCCGTTTTTTCTCCAACCTGGACAATCATATATTCACTCACAATATTACAAATCTACTGGTGGAGGATGGTCTATCAAAACGCTCAGCGGGCGTTATTGGTCGGAATATTGTCCATTCACCGATCAGGAGCTACAAACTAGCGAGGAAGTCAACTTAGAGTATAACTATGGGGCAGCTGACAGCAAGCTTTACTGGGATGCTTCTCTAGTACCTGACAAAGATCCGAACAAACCTGATGGTGGTCGAGCGTGTCATAATTTCATATTCGAGTTCAGTAACGATTGTGGTGGGCATATGGCCACACACGCTTATAACCAATGGAATGACGATACTGCAAATGCTCAGTATCCTGCAAACTGTGATATTCTAGTTACATTTTGTCCAACTACAAAATGGGGCTTTGAATGGGTACCCCTTGACGCGACCATCTTTCCACAGGGATCAACGTTTAACGATGCCGCTACCCTTCCACCTCCCCGTTCTTACGATCCAGTACATACATTGACACCTACAACAGGACCTGCACCTCCTCTTGGCGGTAACAAGTTCATACCGACATCAGTACCTCCTGTCATTTACGCCGGTTATCTCAACAATCCTCAACCTAACAATCCTAAAAATGTGATGCGTCTCCAACAAGATGCAACACCCGCGCAAACGACATCAAGTCCTCAGCCAACCGGAACACCAAACGTGCCAGTGGCTTTGGGGTTACCTTCTCCTCTAACTCCAACAACAAGCTTGCCAATAGCCTTGGGTATACATCCTCCTCTGACTGGATCACAACCTCCTTCCTCATCGGCGCCATGCACATCTAGTCCGACCCCCTCACCTCCTCCATCTTCGTCGTTAGGGCCGTCAAGCTCCGTAGCTGCAGGGCCTTTACCAAAAGATGATGGTGGTTTCGTATATGTCACGGCGACTACGAAAGTGCTCGATGTTGTTGTCATTACACAGAATCCTGCTCAAGCCGTTTTGACGGGCAATAATCACAGACGTGAAGTGCCAAGCACATTCCTCAAACTGTATAGGTAAGTACTGGACTTTGTGCCGTGATAAGTCCAAGTTAGATCAACATCTTCTCCAAGCAATGTAGATTTATATGTATAATGATGTATAATGATGTAAAAAATCTGTAAAATATTAGTCTACCTCGATTACTCTGACAACTCTTCGCCATTACAATATTCTGTACTGTTGTTTGGAACAATTTAAGAATAAGCTTTTCGGACCATTCCGAAGTTCTGATGATCACATGGGGTTTCTTGTTGGTTTTTTTTTAGCACAAAGTGATTTCCCCGAACCAAAAAACAACCGACCGCGGGGTAATTTTATAGCATTTTGTTGCGTCCCCGACAAGAATGAAACCCAACTCCGTGCTGTAAATGTCACTTGCCCCAAGATACCTGACGGCCATGTTGGTACCCTAACAAGCCGAAACACCATAGAACGTACACTATTGATAGCATTCCCGACAAGACGACCAAACTCATCGGTTCTGTTCGGAATGTATATCGTTTTTCTTTTATTTTTAGATTTGTCCTCGTGCGACAAAGTAGAATGTGTTTCGGGTACGGTCTGTCTACGGCCTTCTCCTTCGGTTCTTATTCACACGCCAAGATGTTTCTCCCCTCTTTCCAACCCTTGGCTCGAGGCTGTAGAGCCGTCGAACCCGCTCTTAATATCCAACTATTTTCCCTTTTTTGTTTTTCATTTTTGTTATTTTGTTTGTTACTTTTACGTTTACTTGACCGTCACTCCTTTTCGATATACTGTCTTTTTAAAGACACGCCACTCCTTTTTATAAACTACATCAATAAAATATAACATTATAGCATATTTAAATACCAAAGGTTTTGGTTGGAGTTGTAGTTAGTCATGCTGCAACGGTCTTCTTTCGCCGGTCTCTTGTTATCATTATATGCCGTGGGGACGCATGCTTCGCAGTGTGGTCAACTACCACCTACACGCTCTTCTAATGGAGGACTAATCGATCCCGTCACTGGACAGGCGGTCGGGAAGATATCCATTATAAACAATTGCGCTTTTGACTTTTTACTCCTCGAAGTTCCTGCAGCTAATGCGCTCAACATCTCGGCATCATCGACTACAATCACCGCTGGGTCTTCGTCATGGTCACAGCGCTATGTCGATCTCGGCAACGGTGATGCTGGTGGATGGTCGCATAAAGCGCATAGTGCACGAAACTGGACAAGAGAATGCTGGTTCAGTGATAACACAACTGCAATGTCAGCTTTAGAGTTACAATTGGAATATACCGTCGGATGGACAGATCCAGGTAATTGTAGTCTTGGAAAGTCAGTCTGGTGGGATTCATCAGTTGTTCCTCCAGGAGATAAATGTCGCACACCAGATCATTCTCGTGGATGTCACAACTTCTACGCCATATCACCCAACTGTCCTCAGGCTGGTTTGCCCAACTTCTCATACGAGTACGACACGGATGATGTAGCAAATATTGCTATTCCTTATCAGTGTGACATTGAAGTGACTTTTTGTCCGGCATCGGATTGGGGTTTTGGAAGTCGCATTTCCCAAGATACTCCGGTATATATGCAAGATGCTTCGGGATGGAACGGTCATGTCAGTCATTATGCTGATGATTATTCATCGGCCATTCCCACCTCTACAGTATCAGGAGAGTTCGTCACTAGCACAGCAACTCGTAACGGTCATACCGAAAAGGTTATTGAGATAGTCACGGATTATCTTGTCATAAAAACCATGATAGAGACGACTGTGACTTTGGGAGTTCCATCATCAACTCCAACATCTTTACCATCTTCAGTGAATTCGCTATCTTCCCCAACTTCAAAGGCTGTTGTCCCGAGTTCGTCAGCGTTATCTCATGCCAGGAAGCGACATTTACATCAGGGACATCACATTTGATTATACCGGGAATATGATGCGGAATGGCGCAAATGATTGATGACTTTTGTTTATCTTTTTTTACCACCTGATGATGATCAGATGAGTGTTTCTGTATTATCTTGTGTTGTATTTTTCGATATGCTACTGCGCTGTCTTATTTTGAGCGTTTGATTTATGTATACTACTATAGTACTGCCCAAATATGACCACCAGTTTCTTGTTTCGTACAGCTCTATCATGTTCATACGGTAGTTTCGATTGATGTTTTTAAAAGTATGGTTCCCGGCAGAATGATGACGTGAATGCATGCGTGACGATGAGGGGTAAAAAAAATTGTTGGTTTGGTTGGACGTTAGACTTTGCAGATCATTTATTATTTATAGATTGACACATTTCTCCACGTTCAATTTGTTTGCGTGCTATCACGGTATGAGGATGACTTGTCGAAATGCACAATGTAAGTCATCATGACTGAATGCATCCCATACATTTATGAAGTGGTGCTTGTTTTAGATATACGACAATCATCCAATCTGCTAAAGTTCATGCTATATGCTAATACCAAGAAATGTCGCAACTTTTCTCAGGATCAGGCTGAAGACCCGTGAAGAACCCACGTCCCCATTAAGACCCCCGACCTGTCTCGTCCCTTTTTTGTTCCATTCTATCATTTCTTCACCACGTTCTTTATCAACAAGCACAGTCCTTTATAAACTTGTCGTACTGTCCTTATCATATTCTAAAAGAATTCTACAATCTATATATTTCCTGCTTGTGTCCGATTCATCAATTCGGACGTGCACATCAGTTTCAGCCATACGCAAACACAAGACTTTCAAGACTGCAGTTTTGTCGTATATGTCATACTTGGCAGAACATACAGATATTTCGACATGATGCAGTCTCGCTACATCGCAAGCATATTTGCGACATTCACTTTGATCAACGCTTATGGAGAATTTACAGGACCTATTGGAGGATTGAAAATTACCAACAATTGCAACTTTGATGTGCCCTTTGAACTAGTCCCCGGCGATAATGACAAATACACTTCGATTGCGACGACAATCAAGAACATCAACGCGTATCCCAACAACAACTTCTTTCAGCCTTGGACACCATTGTCAGATCCAGGAGCGGGATGGTCTGGAAAGATTCACAACGGTGTCAACAATCCAGCGTGTCAAGCTCCGGCCGGAATGTCTGCAAACAATAGCTTACTGCAATATGAATACAGTTGGCCACCTGAGCCAACTACAAGTCCTTTCTACAACATGATTTGGTTTGATGCTTCTTTGGTTAATGGTTGGCTAGGCTGTAATCCATTTGCATGGGACTGTGACGAGTGCTCAAGTGAATTGAAGAATGTTTCTTACTTGTATCCAGAAAACGATGAAGCAATGCAGCCACCTATGCTTCCAAACATCACTATCGGCATGATCTTGTGTCCATCGGGTGGTCCAGGTTCAGGAGCGTCAGGATCGCCTCCATCATCACCATTACCCATCGCATCGGCAGTGCTTGCTCCTACATATACGCCAACAAAGTCTGTGCCAAGTGGACAGACGGCCGTGGCAACCCGCGAAACCAAGACTATCAATTTCGGTGGTCATACTGAAGTAGTCGTCCAGGTCGTGACAGTACTTGAGACTATATCAGTGATGCAAACTCCACATCCCAAGCGACATACACATATGTGGAGGAACAGTCGGGGTTAGCCAAAACAAACAACCTCACAACTATTTTCAGGTGAAGCGACGCGACTCGAGAGCAAACAACACATGATGCACATGATGAAACGTTTCGTCAAAGAAGCTTATCGATGTGACAATCACAGATCTGAGTTTCACAAGTCGATTACAAATGACGTGGACTAACAAATGTTTGTCGACTGAAAGGGTTTTACAATGTGAACGTCTGGAGATTTTTATCGGCACGCGCTGCGCCATCCGGTCGGCGGTATTTTGGAAATTAAAAAAAAGCGCAATTTCGGAACCCGCGCTAGTTTTGGACAGAACAAAAGTTTAAATTTTATTGTTGTTCATTTTTGTGATGGCAATTTCCCATTTTATTGTCATGTGGGGTTTTGACGCGCTTTTGTTTTCGAGACTTTCGGCTCGACAAATTACACAAAATCGCTCGTTGATGATTATGACGCACAGAGTCATGTGTCATAAAAGTTGGACCACTTCACAATACAAGTAAGCGATAATAGAGAATGATTGAATAATCAAACCGAATGGAATACCAAAACAGGTTGATCAAACAAGCGCAAATTACGAGACTTGAATGAGCAACAAAAGGTACCAAACAAGCCCCCTATTCGAATTTTAACAAAATGTGGGCCCGCTGTTCTCCGCCGAAAAAAAAGCAAGAAAAAACAAAAAGATCAATGCACGGACCATGCCACACAAATATGCCCCACATTTTTGCGAGGTACAGACTGGGTTCCCCCCTTTTTTTTTCTTTATTCACCCCTCGCCCGTTTTCTGTATCCGCGTAAGTGATTCTGAATTTTCAACACGACACTCTCTTCATAGAAACAATAACAAGTCTGCACTCTCTGTGCAATTTCACTCCTTACGAAAGATATAGCAGAAGAATTACGAAGATTACATCTTACACATTCTTTATCGCCTTAATTCTGGAATTTGCTTGCAGGAGTTCAGTATAACGTCTGTGACATCACGAAAACGGCAGTTCTATCTAAAATTCTTGTTCTATCGATAGTAAAGGAATAAAAGTCAACCACTTCCAACCAGTACAGTCATTCATCATGCGCGCTTTCCTTGGATCTGCTACTCTTTTGGCATCCGTCGGTATACAGGTCGTAGCTGGTCTAGGAACTGTTACCATTATCAACAATTGCGACTTTGATGTTACATACATTTCACGCCCTCCTTCCAACACTGGAGTTACAGGTTCTATTCCTACTGCCAGTCCAACAGCCATATTTCCAATCACGGCATACTCTGCTGGAGATTCCATCCTGATCAATGGTGGATTTGAACAGCCAGGTTGTCCTTACAGCGACGCAGACTTGAATGGTCCAAATGCTCTGAAGCAAATACAACTTGAAAATTACGTGCAAGCCGATGGATCCCAAATCTGGAACGATTTATCTCTAGTCCAGAACGGAGGTAACAACAAGTATAGCAAAATGCTTCCTGCAGGTTTTCCAACATTAGATAACGTCTACGATAATTCAAGAAACTGTTACAATTATTCTTACACAGCTTGGACTGCTGCTGGTACTTTACACTCTCAACAACCTAAGAGCCATCCTTACTTTTGTTCTTTCGATGATGCAAATGCGATGAACAACTATTTCGACACCGAGGTTCATTTCAGATTCGAATTATGCCCAAATCCAAACCAAGTTAACCCGCATGATGATATCGGTCACTCTCCTTGTTCTACTTACGGGCCATCTCTTATCAACAAAATAACCCCTCACACTTACAGAGGAGAAGTTGCTGCTGCTGCACCACCAGCTGCTACGACATTGGTTCCTTCTGTAACGGCCGCTCCAGTCCCAGTCGTGCCTACACCTGCGACAAGCGCTGCTGCGCAAATTGCGTCACCGGCTCAACATAACAACGTAATCAAAGTAGCTGACGTCGCACCAGCAGCGTCGAGCAACCAAGCCCCGGCGGCTACATCTTCTCCAGTAACTGTGATACATACTGTCGTTGTCACCGAGGTCAAAACCGCAATAGTAATGGAGACTGCTGTAGTTGGACACGGCAAGAGACATTTGCACAGACATATGGCTCATTAAACGTTTTCAATCTATTCAGCTTTTAACGATGCCAACTTGGTCAATCATATGGAGTGGGCTACTCAGTTTGAACATTTAATATGTTGGCTGCCACTTTCATATTTCTACTTTTTCAAAGCACTTTTTTTCCATTTTATTTACTGGGACTGTGTCTCGTAATTAAAAAGGATCATTACTTATTCTTTTCTTCCATCACAATTTCTTGTCATGTCAATTTATGTAACGACCTTTTATCAATCATGAACAACTTTTACTTCTATGTCTCCAAGGGTGATCATATGTCGCCCATTATTTCACCAGATTGTTGACTACTTGCCATATTGATAACCCAATCCCTACTAGTCACGTGTAAATCTGCTATGCCTTCATGCGTCATCGATAAGCTCTACAATAAAAAAAAATTCTTGAAAGTCCTACCACACCTGATTGTTAGTATCTGTATTGAAAGATTGCCATACTGTCTCGTCAATGATTACACGAGGTCTCTTGTCCAAAGCGCGGACATCCGTTCGTGCAAATTGCTCATCACAATGTGCGACCTTATCTCACAACACTCCAATACGGCCTACGCAACAGTGGCCAATTAGATCATTCAGCACATTTCGTCCCTTGCATGCAGACGCTGAACAAGCAAAGACAGATACAACAAGCAAGACCGAAGACTCTGACAAATCTACGACCGAGGACGCAACTTCAGTGGATGCTAGCGCAAAAGAACTCGAACAAAAAAAGCGAGAACTTGTAGACACGACTGTAAGATATCAAACTACACCCCTTTCCTACATCTCTTCCACATTTCTGATCAAAAGTTCAGGATAAATGGAAACGCTCGATAGCAGAGTATCGCAACCTTCAGACCCAGACTAAACGCGAAGTTCAAGCCGCGCGAGACTTTGCCATTCAAAAATTCTCAAAAGACCTGATAGAAAGCGTAGACAACCTCGATCGAGCACTAGATCTATTCCCAGCAGAGACGTTAGCTGAGAATAAAGATCTAAAGTCATTGCACGACGGACTACGGATGACGGAAACGATACTGATGTCGACGTTGAAGAAGCATGGATTAGAGAGATTCACGCCTGTCGACGAGCACGGTAAAGGAGAAAAGTTTGATCCAAATAGACACGAGGCTACGTTTCAAGTGCCTCAGGCTGATAAAGAGGACGGAACGGTGTTTCACGTACAACAAAAGGGATTTATATTGAATGGACGAGTTTTGAGGGTAAGTAACTTTGTTGATGAGTATTTATTACGGTGTGAAAAGACTAATTTGTAAATCGTAGGCTGCTAAAGTAGGAGTGGTTAAGAATTCATAAATGTTGGTCGAACGAGTAAGGAGTCTTTACTTGACAAATTTCGGTTGTGTGTTGTAATCATTATATCTATACTACACTATCTGATGGATGGAACGATATAAGCTACACAAAGCATCAAGTTTTGATTCACATTATCATGTATATAACAAGCTGTACAAAATCACAAATATATTCCTCTCAAGTTTATTCCTCTCAATTTATTGAATCGTCGAGCTAACAGCCTACGAGTGACACTTAATAAAATCTGACTTACCTTGGCATGTGAAGATTTACAAAAGGTCAAAGCTTACATAATCCAAACCGAGGTCAACGTCAAGTCATGTCTCACTTGCAGAACACCACATTATTATAAGCTTATTGTTATAACTATAGCCATATGTGTTTACTTGTATAATTTTCTGAAATGACGGTGCTGTCATACTGACATCAAAAACCTTTGCCATGTCATAATCATGGTCTTCAACCTCGCTATCCGCGATCTATTCGCTCGGCCCGTAAATATTCGTTGAACATAGAAAAGGTCAAAGATTCAGACAAACATGTCGTGGAAATCATCCGAGAAGCTGTTGGATACTATCCGGCATTATGCAAACTTTCCAGCGACGGGTGTGAGTCTTCGGCAGATGGTTCAATTTGGAGAAAGACCTTCTGTTGGTAAGCACCCCTTCAACGTCTTGACTGTCAAGCATTATACCCTAAGACTGGTCACATAGGTACTCTCTTCCGCGCATCACAATTTCTGTCTGAAGAGCTTCCTATACGACTTGCCCATCGTGTTCAAGAATTAGGAGATTTACCCGATGGACTGAATGAAATGCCATCGATACAAAAAGTCCAAGAATGGTATGCACAATCATTTGACGTAAGTTGAACCAGATACTTCAGAACACAGCAAGATGCTCATAATAAGAGTAGGAAATTACGAACCTTTCACGACCAACTTTGGATACAGAAACACGAGAACGATTAATGAGACCTGCAAATGGAAAAACTTCCAAGCCATTTGTAGAAACATTAGATAATCCAAGTATCGCCAAAGGACAGTATCGATCACAGCATAAATTACCGCCGACTAATAGCGGCAATACTTCTAAATCCGCTTCATTGAAACGATATTATAGCGGAGCAGATGATAATCATCAAAACTGGCCTCCCGAGCTTGACAATTATAATACTAGATTCTCCAATACTTTACAAAAGATTAAAAGACGACATGATAGTGTGGTAACAACAGTAGCACAAGGA
>Ga0160427_10001768_pt1 | contig 13184 bp, 9 predicted proteins | sample SolpanmetagenomL_FD_108194 | JGI IMG/M metagenome (GOLD analysis project Ga0160427, IMG submission 108194) | Solar panel surface microbial communities from Lawrence Berkeley National Laboratory, California, USA - L | ecosystem: Engineered > Built environment > Solar panel > Unclassified ...
CGCGCCCTTGTTGGGGATGGCCGTTTCGAGCACCGAGTCGAAGGCCGAGAGGCGGTCCGACACCACGATGAGGCGGGTGCTGTCGTCGATGCGGAAGCTGTCGCGGACTTTGCCGCGGTGCAAAAGCTGGAGCTGGGAGGTAGCGAAATGCGGGAGCGTGTTCATACCGAATAACTTACGCGTGGGTGGCAGGCGCGCTGGCTTCCTGGGTCCGGCGGGTGAGATGCGTGACAATGTTCTTGAAAATCGCTAGCCCCTCCCCTTCTTCCTTTAGCTCGCCGCGGCGCTTTTTCATGCCCCAGTCGGGGTGGTTGCAGCCGCCCAAGTTGGGCTCGGGATGCGGCATGAGGCCAAAAATGTGGCCCGTGGGGTCGGTGAGGCCAGCGCAGTTGAGGTCGGCGCCGTTGGGGTTGAGCGGGTAGGTACCCGTCTCCTGGTCGTCGTGACCTGCGTAGGTTAGGCAGTTGAGACCTAGCGAGCTGATGCGGTCGCGGGTGGCCGAGTCGGGCACTACCAAGCGGCCTTCGCCGTGGCGCACGGGCACTTCAAACGAGGTTAGCCCGCTCAGGAACGGCGTGGCCGTTTTGGTCTGCGCATTCACCTTGAGGCGCACCCAGCGGTTTTCGTAGCGGCCCGAGGCATTGTGCGTCAGGGTCACTTCGGGCTGAAAATCCCCGCCTAGGTTAGGCAGAAGCCCGAGCTTCACCAGCACCTGGAAGCCGTTGCAGATGCCCAGCACAAACTTGCCGGCGGCCACAAACTCGCGGATATCGCTGAGCAGCGTGCGGCCCGCAGCGCCGGTTTGGCGGTAGCGCAGCTTGTTGGCCAGCACCACACCCGAGCCCAGGTCGTCGCCGAACGAGAAGCCGCCCGGAAAATTCAGAATATCAAAATCGTGGATGCTTACCCGGCCGTGCAGTACCTCGTTAAGGTGCACGATGGTGGCCTCGCCGCCCGCCAAGCGGTAGGCAGCGGCCATTTCCTCTTCGCAATTGATGCCGAAGCCGGTCAGGATGAGGGCTTTGGGAGCCTGGGCTAGGTCTGCCATGTTAATAGGGGTCACGTGGTCCTTGCGCACTGCGAATTAGTGATGAAGCGCCTCGGCGGGCTCCAGGCCGATGGTTTGGTTTACCGGGCCGTTGGTCCAGGCGGTGCGCAGGGCGAGGGTGCTGGCACTCAGCAGCTCTTGGCCGCCGTGCTGCACGTGCAGCTGGCCGTCGCTCGTCACGACGCCCAGGCGGGTGGCGCGGTCTTTCAGAATGCTTTCGAAGGCTACCACGTCTTCCGGGGCCACCGTGACCACGAAGCGCGAGTGCGACTCCGAAAACAGCTGCGCCACCGGCGACAAGCCCGTTTCGGGCAGCGTGAGGCTAGCGCCCAGGCCGTCGCGGCCGAAGGTGCACTCGGCCAGCGCCACGGCCAGGCCGCCATCGCTGAGGTCGTGGCTGCTCTGGATGAGGCCTTGCGCGTTGGCTTCGCCTACCAGGGTGTACAGCGCCTTGGCTTCTTCGAAGCGCACCTGCGGCACGTTGGCGCCTAGCTCGTTGTAGAGCTGGTAGAACTCCGAGCCGCCCAGCTCGTCGTAGGTTTCGCCGAGCAGGTAAATCACGTCGTCGGCCTGCTTGAAATCGGAGGTCACGACCTGGCGCACATCCTCGACCTTGGCGGTCATGGAGTAGAGCACCGTGGGCGGCACCGAGATTTTCACCCCGTCGGCCTTGAAGTCGTTCTTCATCGAGTCCTTGCCCGAGGTCAGCGGGATGCAGTAGGCCGCGCAGGCGTCGCGCAGGGCCTGGCACATCTGCACCAGCTTGGCGAGTTTTTGCTTGCCGTCGGGGTTGATGGTGGGGTCGTAAACCGAGTCGGGCACGCAGAAATTGTCGTTTACCGACCAGAAATTCCCGTCGCCCGGTGTGAGGTTGGGCAGCTTGCCGCCCACCGAGATAATCTGCCGCACGGCCTCGTCAAACGAGCCGGCCGACATGTGGTAGGCATCTAGGTCACCCATGCGGGGCAAAATGCCGTTGCTCACGGCCACGCCTTCCCAGCTCTCGAAGTTGAAGCGCACCACGGCGGCATCCTGCGGGGCCTGGCCGGTGGCGCCCATCAGGGGCTTCACCACCGTGCGGCCCTTCACCTCGTGGTCGTACTGCCGAATTACCGACTCGCGCGAGCAGATATTGAGCGAGCCCATCAACTTGAGCATCACGCCGTTGTAGTCGAGACTAGCGGGCAGCGCGGGCTCCTGGGCCTCGGGCTTCACGTACTCGGCCAGCAGGGTTTTGCGCGGCACACCGTCGTGCAAGAATTCCAGCGAGAGGCCCGCAATGGGCTGGTCGTCAAACTTCACGTCGAGGTAGCCTTCGGCGTTGAAGAAACCAATATCAGTCAATTCAACCTCCATTTCGCGACCTAGAGCTAGCAGCTCGTCTAGCTTATCGGGCGCTACCGCTAGAGTGAAACGCTCCTGCGACTCGCTCAGGAAAATCTCCCAGGGCTTGAGGCCGGGGTACTTGAGGGGTACTTTTTCCAACTCCACCACCGCGCCGCCGGGGATGAGCGCCAGCTCGCCGATGCTCGATGAGAGGCCGCCCGCGCCGTTGTCGGTGCTGCACCGGATGAGGCCGCGGCGCGTGGCGAGGATGAGGAAGTCCATCGCCAGCTTTTGGGTGATGGGCGAGCCGATTTGAACGGCCGTGGCGGGCGCGGCTTCGTCCAGCTCGATGCTGCTGAATGTTGCGCCATGGATGCCGTCCTTGCCCACCCGGCCGCCGGCCATGATGATGCGGTCGCCGGGCAGAATCACTTTTTCCCAGCTGTCCTGGCCGGCTAGCTGCATCGGCATCACGGCGCCGGTGCCGCAGTACACGAGCGGCTTGCCGCGGTAGCGGTCGTCAAATACGATGGCGCCGTTCACGGTCGGCACGCCCGACTTGTTGCCGCCATCCTCGATGCCCTTGCGCACGCCTTCAAAAATGCGGCGCGGGTGCAATTGGCCGGTAAGTAATTCGCCGTCGTAATCAGGATTACCGAAGCACAATACGTTGGTATTGAACAGCAAGCGCGCACCGCCGATACCGGTCGCCAGCGGGTCGCGGTTGTTGCCCAAGATGCCCGTGATGGCTCCGCCGTAAGGGTCGATGGCCGAGGGCGAGTTGTGGGTTTCGACCTTCCACACGAACAGCGACTCGGGGTTAATGCGCACCGCGCCGGCGTTGTCCGAAAACACCTTGATGAGCCAGTCATTACCGTTGGCCCGCAGCTGCTTATCTACCTCAGCGGTAGCGCCTTTGATGAAGGTTTTGAACAGCCCGTCAATCTCTTCCTCGGCGCCCGTTTCGTGGTTCTTGTACTTGATAACGGCGCTGAACTCCTTGTGCTTGCAGTGCTCCGACCAGGTTTGGGCCAGAATCTCCATTTCGCAGTCGGTGGGGTCGGCGGGCAGGCCCAGGTCGAGGCGCTGCTCGCGCACGCTGCCCTGGCCGAAGTAGTCGCGGATGGCCTGCATTTCGGGCAGGTTGAGCGCGTACACGTTGTCCTTGCTGAGTTGCAGCAGCTGCTCGTCGGCCAGGCCACCTAGGGCAATGGTTTCGGTGCGGGCATCGGCCCCGCCGCCGGGGCGCGGCGTAAAGTCGCGGATGCCGTCGGCCACCGCGCCTACTTCAAACCTGTTAATCAGCTTATTGCCCAGCAGCTCCTCGGCCAGGCGGCGCAGGTCGGCGGCGGGCAGGTCGTTTTCCACGAAGTACAGGCGCTTCGAGAAAATGTGCTGCGTGCGGGTGTCGATGGGCTCGTTGCGGAAGTCGCCGAGCGCATTCTGCGCCGAGGTGCCCTCGTCGTCCGTCACGCCGGGGCCTTTGGCCACCAAAATGTAGCTTTTGAAGCCCTCGGGCGCGGCTACCTGGTCGATGGCGACGCTGTGCAGCACGGGGTCTTGCAGGCAGGCGGCGGCGAAGTCGGCTACCTGCGCCTCGGTGAGGCCAGGGTAGCGCACGGCGTAGAGCGCCGCGCTGCGCACCTGGCCGGTGGCTAGCCCTAGGTGGCGGGCCGCGTCGGCGGCCACGCGCTGGCCGTCGCCGTCGTGCCGGCCGGGTTGGAGGGTAAGGAGGATGGAGTGCTGGGTGGTTTCCAAACTGGAAGGACGGCCCCAGGGCCGCCCGTTAAGTAAAGCAATCGAGCGGCCGCTTGCCGCTGCTAACCTCTAGGCTGGTTTGTCGGGCCGACTGCCCGGCTTCACGGCCGGGATGCCGGCCAAATGTTCCGGCACGGCATCGGCCGCAAATACGGCCGCCTGTACCGGCAACAGGGCAAAGTTCGGGAACGGAAGCCCAGCTTTCCCACTAGTGCGGTCAATTAACGAGGCCACCGCTAGTACTTCGACCCCCATTTCGCCCAAAACCCGGGCTACTTCGAGGGTGCTTTTGCCGGTCGTAACTACGTCTTCGGCAATAACTACCCTATCGCCGGGGGCCAGCGTGAAACCGCGCCGCAAAACCATTTCGCCGTTCGCATCGCGCTCCGTAAAAAGTGATGGCACGCCCATCTGCCGGGCCAGTTCGTAGCTTACTACCACGCCGCCCATTGCCGGGCCCACTACCACATCGGGGGTAATGCCGGCCTCGCGCAAGCGCTTGGCGAGCACCGCCATCGCGGGCGCCGCTAGGTCGGGCTTGCGCAGAAAGCGGGCGCATTGCACGTAGGTGTCAGAATGAAGCCCCGACGAGAGTTTAAAATGCCCGTTTAAAAGCGCGTCCTCTTCGCGCAACTGCGCTTCGAGAATAGCGGCGACTTCGGCGGCGGGGAGGTCGGGGGTGAGTTGCTTATTCATTGGTAAAAAACGTCTGTCTTGCTGAGCTTGCGAAGCATCTTATTACATCAGGTCTAATGTATTCAACCCTAATGAGATGCTTCCTTCGTCAGCATGACAAGTAGAAAAAATTAAGCCGTTACCGAGCGGTGCTCATTAATCTCGTTCATCAACTCCCGCGCCGCAGCCGCCGAATCCTCGGCTTGCCAGATGCTGCGCGAAGCGTTAATCAGCAGCCCGCCGCCGTCGGCTAGCAGGCCGGCTTTCATCACCGAGGCTAAATCGCCGCCCTGCGCGCCGATGCCGGGCACCAGAAACCACTGTGTGGGGCACAGCTGCCGCAGGCGACCTAGAGCCTCTGCATTGGTGGCACCGGCCACGAGGCCGATGTTGCCGTGGGTGGCGTCGAGGTCGGCTAGCATCTTGGCGGTGAAGTCGCTTACGGGCTCGCCATTTTGCAGTACCGCGTCTTGCACGGCCGACTTGTTTGAGGTTTTAGCCAGAGCGAAAACGAACTTACCGGGGCGGGCGAAGGGCACCACCGCATCGGCGCCCATGTAAGGGTTCACCGTCACGGCATCAGCCCCCACCACGTCATAGGCAAACTGCGCGTAGTGCATGGCCGTGTTAGCAATGTCGCCAAACTTGCCATCTAGGATAACCAGAATGCCATCGGGCACGCTGGCAATAGTTTGGCGCAGCAGCTGCGTGCCATTGCCTCGGCTCAGGAAGAACGCCAGATTGGGCTTGAAGGCGGCAGCGTAGGGCGCGGTTTCGGCAATGACCTGCGGCAGGCGGCGCGTCACGTCTTCGTCCGAGCCAGTGGGGTCGAGGCCCACGCAGAGCAGCGTATTGGCTTGGGCAACGCGGGTGAGGAGCTTTTGCATAGCTAGTGAAATGTAGCGCGGACTTTGTAGTCCGCGTTTGGCTCATAATGCGGGCGCGGATTACAAAGTCCACGCTACCAATAGGGCAAAAACAAAAACACCCGACAGAACCGGGCGCTTTGTAGTCAAGAACTTAGATAATATTTTCGTGCTTCACCCAGTCAGTGTCTTCGCAGGCGCTGGTTACGCTCACGATAGTACGAGCAGCGGCCGGGCACAAAAAAACCGCCTCAAGCGAATGGGGCGGCAATTGAAAAGACGAAGTAAAAAACGCAAAAACCGAATCGCAGGAAGAAGGGAAAACGGCGAAGACAGCCTTCTGGTCTTTCCGCAGCACGGCTTGTTGGGCCGTACCATGCTTCATCCACTGGTGGTTGATTGCGTTCACAGTGCAAAATTACCAGTTCTTTTTGGGCGCAATGTTATGTTTTACAAAAAACCCTTTCGTAGTTTTTTTTCGCTCCGCGTTTTCTGCGCTGCGCTAGGCGCTTAGGCCCTTTTGGAGTTATTAAAAAAACTTGCCTCCTCTAGGCTGTTTGCCGCTGCGCATAAGCCTACCGTAACTTTGGCTGTTTATTTCGCTAATATCTCGGTAATTTAGCCATTGGCAATTACCCGGTTAGCCGCCCAAAAGCCCGCTGCACTACTAGGTACAGCGGGCTTTTTGATGCGGGGCAAACTTCGTAATCCGCGCTCATAAACGAGCTAAATGCGGGTTACAAAGTCCGGGCTGCTATTTGAACGCCTCGTTGAGCACGGCGGCCAGCCGCACGCCGGCCTGCTGAATGCGCTGCTTCACAATGTCGGCGTGGGCGGGGTAGTAGCGGTAGTCGGGGTTGGGATTTTGGGCGGCCTCGGCGTAGAGGCGACCTGCGATGGTGTACGACTCGAAAAGCCAGTCGCCGGGGTCGGCGCTGGCCTGCCACTGCCTGCGCTGCACATCGGGCAGGGTGCTGTACTGGTTGCCCATCTCGGTGTAGGTGAGGCCCTGGTAGTCGAGCAGGCCGCTGTCCCAGAGGCTGTGCAGGTTGGTATCCTTGCCCCGGTAAGTCATTTTGATGTCGTTGCCACCTTTGTCTTCGGCGCGGCCGGTATGCATGGGCTGGTGCACGTCGCCCACGATGTGCACCACGAAGATGAGCGCCTCGGCCCGCTGCTCGCGGGTTTTGGCGGGGTCTTTCATCTCCTTGATTTTAGCCAGCAGCACGTTGTAGGCGTTGGGCGTAGTCTGAGCCTTCACGGCGGCCAGGTACTGGTCGTGGGGCAGGTCGAGGGCGGTGTTCACGTAGTGCCAGGGCGCAGTTTCCTTGAACTCGGGCAGGTAGCGCATCTCGTCGGGCTGGGTGCTCACGAGCGCCAGCGTCTGGGTGCCCAGCAAGGCAATCACCTCGTGGCGCGCCTTTTCGGAGAGGTGGTGCTCGGCAATAATGCCGATGGCGCGGTGGCCTTCTACGCCCCACGCCCACAGGCGCAGCGGCAGCGCGGCCAGCAATGCCAGCGCCAAGACAACTTTCTTCATAATAGCGGAAATAAAAGACCGGCAAGGACTCCTTGCCGGTCAGTGGGTTGCAAATATAAGCCGGGCTAGCCAGCCGCGTTTTCCGTAGAAATGTTGGCTCCCCCGTGCGCCAGGCAGCATGGCTACGAGGTATAGTCTTGAGCCTTACTAGAACTCTACATGCACCCGCAGGGCCACCACATGTACCGGCCCCGGCAGGCGGCTGGTATTGTAGCCTGGGTTGAAAATGATTTGATAATCAGGGCTCAGTGCGGCGTGGTAGCGCGGGAAATCGATGCTGTAATACACCTCCCCGATGTACTCCAGGCCATAATCCAGCCGGCCATCGCCGAGGATGAAGCCCGAGCCACCGGCCGCCAGGTAGTTGCGGTGGTCTTGCGAGAGGCCGTTGGCTACGAAGGCCGCGCCGAGGCGGTCGGTGGGGCGCTTCCAGCGGGCGCCGGTGCTGGTAGCACCCACGCTCAGGCTGTGGTCGATTTCGGTGAAAGCCCAGGTTTCGTTGTGGCCATCGTTGTAGCTGTAGCGGCCAAACAGGCCCACGTTGGGCGAAATCTCCTGCTCGGCGTTGATAACGAAGCCATACTTGGTGCGGCCGTTGGTGCGGGCGGCCGTCACATCGGGCACCGTGCCGCGGCCAGCCGCCTGGCTCACGGCCAAGTTGTAGCTACCCATGGCGGCCTCATTGCGAAAGCCCAGCAGACGCACCGCACCGGGGTGGCCATTGACGCTGTACGACTTCGTGATTTCGGCCGTGATGGCTCGGGCCTTGTCGTAGCGAAAATCGAGGGTGGGGCCGTTGGCATCGGTAGGCATGGAGGACACGCCGGCGCGCAGGGCCAAGCCAGGCTGCACGTATTCGAGCACGGCGCCCACGGTGTAGCCGCGCACGTTGGCGGGGTAGTCCCAGCCGCCGGCACTCATCAGGCTCCAGTTGAAGAACTGCGTGCGCGGGTCGTGCGAGTAGCTGTTCTGGTCGAAGTAGTCAGCAATACTGAACTTACCCGCGTTCAGAGCCAGGTACTTAGCGGGGCGAGCGCCTTTCAACTGGTTGAGGTCGTCCTCGTCTTCCTCTTCGGTAGCCCCCAGCGCCCACAGTTGGCGCAGATACAGACGCGCCAGGTACACCTGCGGCGCGGGGTCGCCGATGCGGAAGGTTTCGCCATTGGGCGCGCCGCCGATGCCGGTGGCACCGCTTAGGCCGCTACCGCCAGCCACCTCGGGGTTGAAGTACACGGCCGCACCTTTCCAGAGGCGCCGCCCCAGAAAAAGTGTGGTGGTGAGCGAAAGCTTGGCATTTTCGCGAGCTTGCAGGCTATTGCCCCCCGCATAGCGAGGGCTCAGGTCCTGGTGCCACTGCTGAATGACAGTTTGCTGAAAGTGAACACTCCAATTCTCGTCGTGCACATGGTGCACGGGCTGTTGGGCCGAGGCGGCGGCGGGCTGCTGGCCAGGCAGCGCCGAGGCTGGTGGTGTTACCTGGCCTTGGCCATAGGCCGTGCCGGCCAAGGCAAGCAAGCCCACCACAAACAGCCCCCGGAAAGAGTAGAAAATCATCAAGTAGCGAAAAAAAGTGCAGGCAGTACGCGGCGCAAAGGTAGGCCAGGTCCACAGTAGCATCTTTTATTCACCTCAGGTTCATTCAGCTACTCTAGCTGTTTCACTACAGCAGCGTGCCGTGCAAAAAGGCGTAGGCCACGGTGAAGTAAATAACCAGCCCCGTTACATCCACGAGCGTGGCTACAAAAGGCGCCGACGAGGTGGCCGGGTCGAACCCCACCTTTTTGAGCAGCAGCGGCAGCATGGAGCCCGCCAGCGAACCCCACAGCACAATGCCTACCAACGCAAAGCCCACCGCGAGGGCCAGCGGCACCCAATGCGGGCCGTAGTCGCGCAGGTGCAGGCCCTGCCACAGGGCAATGCGCACGGTGCCCACAATGCCGAGAATAACTCCCAGCGCCAAGCCAGCCAGCAGTTCGCGGCGCATCACCTGCCACCAGCGGCCCACCGTTACTTCGCCGAGGCTCATGGCCCGGATGATGAGCGAGGTGGCCTGCGAGCCCGCATTGCCGCCGCTGCTGATGACCAGCGGCACGAACAGCGCCAGCACGACGGCCTTCTCGATTTCGCCCTCGAAAAAGCCCATCGCGGTGGCCGTAAACATCTCACCCAGAAACAGCACCACCAGCCAGCCGGCGCGCTTCTGCACCATTTTGAGCAGCGGAATCTGAAGGTAGGGCTCATCCAGGGCTTCGGAGCCGCCGAGCTTTTGCATGTCCTCGGTGTCTTCGCGCTCGCGCAGGGCCAAGATGTCGTCGAGGGTCACGATGCCGAGCAGCACGCCGTGGGCGTCGGTCACGGGCAGGGCTACGCGCTGGTGGCGGCGGAAGTCGGCCAGCGCTTTTTCCTCGCTTTGCTGGGCGCTGAGGCACACGAAGCGGCGGTCCATGATGTCGCGCACATGGGCGGTGGGCGGCGCCATCAAAAACTCACGGATGTGAATATCATCCAACAGTACACCTTGTTCATCAATTACATACAGCATCGTCACGGTTTCGGCGCTGGCCCCGTGGCGGCGAATAAAGTCGAACACCTGCTCCATGCTCCAGTCTTCGCGCAGGGCAATGTAGTCGGGCGTCATGAGGCGGCCCACGCTGTCGTGCGGGAAGCCCAGCAGCTCTAGCGTGACGCGGCGCTGCTCGGGGGCCAGGCGCTCGACCTGCGTGCGCACAAACTCGGCCGGCAGGCGCTCGAAGAGGTTGGTGCGGTCGTCGGGGGCCATGTGGTTGAGCATGGCCGTGAGCTGCTCGGGGGCCAGCTGGCCCAGTAGCTGGTTTTGGGCGCTCGGCGTCAGGTATTCAAACACCCGCGTGGCCTGGGCTAGTGGCAGCAGCCGAAACACGATGAGCAGCTCAGCCACCGGCTGGTGGTCGATGAGGTGTGCCAGGTCGGGCGCGGCTAGGCTGGGCAACAGCGTTTTCAGGCCCCGAAAGTCGCGGTGCGCGAGCAGGTCCTGGAGCTTTTCGGCAGAAGTAAGGGTGGGGGCAGGAGCCATAAGAGCGGGCAAAACCGGTGTTTTGCCCGCTCTTACGCAGCGGCACTGTTAAATGATGTACTCAACAGATAATCAAGCAATAACTCACCAAATCTTCACCCGCGCCGAGTCCGGGATGTAGAGTTTCTGGCTGGGCTTCACGCCGAAGGCGTCGTAGAAGGCGGGCACGTCGGCCATCGGGCCGTTCACGCGGTACTGGGCGGGCGAGTGCACATCGGTGAGCAGCTGCGAGGCCAGGGCCTCGTCACGCACGTGCATCTGCCAGCCTAGCGCGTAGCCCAGGAAGTAGCGCTGCACGGGCGTGAGGCCAGCCACTTTTTTGCCCTCCTTATACTCCTTGGTTTTCTTAAAGGCATCAAGGCCAATGACGATGCCGCCGAGGTCAGCGATGTTTTCGCCGGCCGTAGCCTTGCCATTGATGTGCATGGAGTCGAGCAGCGTGTAGTGGTTGAACTGCTTGACAATCACGTTTACGCGCTGGTTGAAGCGCTTGCGGTCGTCTTTGCTCCACCACTCGTGCAGGTTGCCGTGGGCATCGTACTGGCTGCCCTGGTCGTCGAAGCCGTGCGTAAGCTCGTGGCCGATGGTGCTGGCCCCGGCGTAGCCGTAGACCATGGCGTCGTCGGCGTCGGCGTCGAGTAGCGTGGGGATGGCGAAGGCCGCCGCGGGCAGCACAATCTCGTTGTTGCTGGGGTTGTAGTAGGCGTTGTAGGTCTGGGGCGTCATGCCCCATTCGGTGCGGTCTACGGGCTTGCCGAGCTTGTTGAGCTGGTAGTTATACTGCCACTGGTTGGCACGCATCACGTTGGCGGCCAGCGATCTGCGGTCAATCTTCAGGTTCGAGTAGTCTTTCCACTTGGTGGGGTAGCCTACTTTGGGCATGATGGCCTGGAGCTTCTGCTGGGCCACTACTTTGGTGGGCGCGCTCATCCAATCCACGTTCTTAATGTGCTCGGAGAACGACGACATCACGTTTTTCACCAAGGTGTCGTAGCGGGCTTTGGCTTCGGGCTTGAAGTATTCCTTCACGAAAAGCTGGCCGAGCGCATCGCCCAGGGCGTCCTCCTGCATGTCGAGCACGCGCTTCCAGCGGGGGCGCATGGCCTTGGCGCCGCGCAGCTGCGTGCCGTAGAACTTAAAGTTCTCATCCACAAAGGGCTGACTGAGCGTAGGCGCGTATTCGCGGGCTACTTGCCAGGTGAGGTAGGCTTTCCAGTCGTCAACCGGCTTGGTTTTCAGGAGCTGGCCCACCGTTTGGTAAAACTCGGGCTGGCCCACAATCACGGTATCGACGCTGGTAGCGCCTAGCTGGCCAAACCACGATTTCCAGTCAATGCCCGGCGTCAGCTTGTCGAGCTGGGCCAGGGTCATCTTGTTGTAGTTTTTGTAGGGGTCGCGCAGGGCTTCGAGCTTGCGCGACGATTTGGCCAGGGTCGTTTCGAGCGCCATTATGCGGGCAGCGCTGGCATTAGCCGCCGTCGAGTCCTGGCCAAGCAGCTTAAACATGCTGGCCACGTGCCGCACGTAGGCCCGGCGGATATTCTTGGTGCGGGTGTCGGAGTTGAAGTAGTAGTCACGGTTGGGCAAACCCAGGCCGCTCTGGTAGAGGTACAGCGCCATCTTGTCGCTGTTCTTCTCATCCTGGTTCACGCGTGGGCTAATGAGCGCCCGCACGCCAAGCTGGATTTCATGGGCTACCACGCCCGGCACGTCGGCCGCCGTTTTGATGGCCGCAATGCGGTCTAGCTCGGGCTTTATGGGAGTGTAGCCCAGCTGGTTGGCCTTGGCCGAGTCGATGCCCACGGCCCAGAAGTCGCCGATTTTCTGCTGGTTGCTGCCCACGGCGGCATTGGCTTTGGCGGCTTCCACGCTGGTTTCGCGCAGGCGGGCATACACCTCTTTCTGCACCTCAATGCCGATACCCGAGTTGCTTTCGGAGGCCGGAATGGGATGGTTTTTAATCCAGGTGCCGTTGGCGTAGCTGAAAAAATCGTCGCCCGGCGCCACGGTAGTGTCGAGGGCAGCACGCAGCAAATCGGGTTGCTTGCCCGCGCTGCCCGCGGAGCTAGACGAAGAGTTGCAGGCCGTAGCCAGGGCGGCCAGGAGCGGCAGCGCCAACAGGTTTTTGTTCATAGATAGAAGGAGCATAAGCTTCAGTTGGTGGGCCGCGCGGCCCACCAGCAAGAATGCGCAAGCTAAACCCAAGCGGGCCAGCCCACCAACAGGCGGCCGACCACGTAAGCGGGTTGCACCAATTTCTGGCCCCATGCCCCTCGCCCGCCTGCTTTTTCTCAATTTTGCGCTGGCCGCCTACCTCACTGGCGTTATCTGGGTGGTGCAGCTGGTCGTGTACCCCGCCCTGGCGCTGGTCGGCAAGCCCGAGTTTGGCCGCTACCACGCCGCCCACACGCAGGGCATGGGCTGGGTGGTGGGCGCCCCTATGGTACTAGAGCTGGCGCTGGCCGGCTGGCTGGGCTGGGCGGCCTACCCAGCCTGGGGCGCCGGCGCGGCACTGGGCCAGCTGGCGCTGGTGCTGGCGGTGTGGGCCGTGACGTTCTTCATTTCCGTGCCGTTTCACAACCGCCTGGCGGCCGGAGGTTTCAACTATATCGCCATCGATGGCCTCACGCGCACCAACTGGCTGCGCACCCTGGCCTGGACGGCCCGCGCCCTCTGGCTCGGGTGGCTGCTCTGGGGCCCTGGGTAATGGGCAGTGGGTTATTGGTAATGTCGTTTAAATCCTCCCAGCGTCATTACCCACTACCCATTACTTATTACTCACTGCCCATAACGCATTCCCTATCGCGCCGTAACTTGCGGCCTAAATCCGGCTTACCTGTATGATGATGAAACGCTTCCTGCCCACGCTGCTAGCCGCCGCCGCCCTCACGCTGACGATGGCCGCGTGCAGCTCGCCCG
>Ga0160427_10001770_pt1 | contig 13182 bp, 10 predicted proteins | sample SolpanmetagenomL_FD_108194 | JGI IMG/M metagenome (GOLD analysis project Ga0160427, IMG submission 108194) | Solar panel surface microbial communities from Lawrence Berkeley National Laboratory, California, USA - L | ecosystem: Engineered > Built environment > Solar panel > Unclassified ...
GAGATCAGGAGAAGAGAAGTAGGAAGTGGAGTAGTACTAGCAGCTAGGGTGTTTTATGCTATGTAGTATGTCCATAAAACTTGTGACATGGGGGGGTATAATGCTGATAGCGCAAATTTAGCATATGGACACAGAAATTTTGTATAACAGAATTTTATAAAAGACTGACAACTCAGTTTTGGAGGGGTACATACGATGTTGGATTAAAGGTTGTTCGATGGGGTCTTTTGGCAACCTTTTTAATTGTGGTCGTGGTCACACTTACAGAATGTCATCCATTCTCACAGTATGTTTTTCCCTTTATCTCCAAGGCGCTTTGATCTTTGCTAACCTATGAAAACCATCAGCTATTGTAAGTAATCGTGGATCTTTGTCGCGGACTCATCTAATGACGTGGCGTGTATAGGGCAGGTAGTACCAGACCCTGGTCGTAAGTTTTCCACTCCCATATATTAGATGTGCGACTTGCTAATCACAGAGCAGCAAAATGCCGCGAGGGTGTTCTTCAGCTCTTGACAATGGGAGTTCTCGATGCAGCGACCGATGTCTTGTTAGTCCTGTTCCCAATACCCGCTATCGTATATTCAAAGATGCAGAGAAAGAGGTATGTCGTGTTTCAAGTCCTGCTCTTAAGCTTTATCAATGGCTGATTTTAGCCACCACAGAAAATTCCAACTTCTAGGACTATTCTCTCTCTCCCTACTGGTAGTTTGCGTCGCGTTGGCAAGAATCCCTAGCACTCTACGACGACAAAACATACAACCTTATCGCACTCTGATTGCGTCCTTGGAAATACTGGCTGCTACTTTTGCCGCCAACGCTCTCGTACTAAATTCGTTTCTCCGTGACAAAGGTCCAAAACGAGCCAAATTCAAGGGTCATGTTGACTCAGATGGAAGTAGGAGCGGCAACCACAATGGTCGCAGAGGTACCGAAGCTGGTGCTGCTTACTGGGGCAGCGACGAGGATCTGGTTCGTGATGTAGGCTTTGGTGTAGATCTGGAAACTACAACAACAGCAGGTGCAGAGGTCAGTTATATTCTTCGACGACGCAACCCCAGTGAGGTCGTACTAACTAAACATATCCTATCTTTCAGGCGTCGGACACAGCAGCACTACGTTCTCCTCAACAGATACAATTTGGACACTACACCGACAAAACACCTATGAGTTCGAATGTTACTCGGAACAACTGGTCCTTTCCCTCTGACCAACGACGAGATCGAAGACACTCTGGGAGCGGACATAGTGAATTACTTGAGAGTCCAACGAATCAAACCTACGAACTTGACGGAATCAGCGAAGCTGGCGAATCAAGTACAACTGGAAAACGAATCTCTGTCCGAGAGGGACTAGCTCCGACTTCCAGCTTTGGGAATAATCAGAATTTGTTCTTAAATGATGTTAGCGGTCTAGCGCGTTGAATTACTTTATATATATGTATGTACGTAATACAGCCATTTTACGTTTATTAGCAAATTTATACATAGTTGGGTAACCATGTCGTACCTCAATAACTTTTTGTTATTTTCTGACCTTCCGGATGCCTTTCTCCACGTTTTCTTTGTAGAACCCATCAGTTGTAGGATTGGGCAATGGCGTGTACGGAATTGATTGTGGTTTATACCTGTTTATTTTCAAAGGGAATATTGATCTTCATAGCATAATTTTCCAAGTGCATTTATGACTTGAGCGTTACTTTCATGTGTGGATTTCAACTAAGCTACTTGCACTTGCACGAACTAGTCCACAAAGGAACCATTTGATCTAACAAAACTTTCAAGGTCAAAAGTGTACATACAATCGACCCAACATAACAAGTAGCTAAATATATATCAATATTTTGCTGTCATTTTGTTTCAAAACCTAACATCATCCAGCAAAGATGTGTATGACTATTGCTGGACGCTAGTTATAGTACATAGAGCTATCTACATTACTGGAATAGACAAATACAACAATAAGCCCACTTTGTATTAAACATTTGTCATAGTATAATCACTGTGCCCTATTACATGTTAAGTACCTGTAGAGTTTCCAGTATGTTGAAGGACCAAGTTCCACATCCCAACGAGAAGTACCCAGCAGTTTTGGCTGGTCAGTGCCGTGTATGTAGTCAATTTTGGGTCTTTACAGTTCTAAATAATCCGGGTGTCTTGAGACAGTACAGCACAACACACTTGTCATCCCGCGGCGCGTGGTAAAGTTCAGATACGAAGATGTTCTTGACGGTACAATTTTCAGCTCAATGATCTACGTACGTATCGAACAGCTATCACGAACGTTCTTACTGGAGTAATCGATAAATCGCGCATGCTTGATTGCACTAAGGCAACTAGAAATCGAACCTGAATTGGCTGACATGTTCATCATTTTGCTTGATCAACATCAAAGTATGCTAACATTCTTCGTAAATATACGACAATTAGTCATGGATCTGAATTAAGCTGTTTAGTAGTCTCTTGTAACTTTGTTATACTTCTGCCAACGACCACCTAGTGTTTCTCAATCTCAGTGCCGCAGCTGCTGTACGCTTTGTGGCATACCTAATCATGAAATGGCATCAGGAAACTATTCTAAACTTCCGACGTACGATTACAGGTATTCGAAGATATGAGTTGCTGATGTCTGATATCATCTACATCAGATCTAGAGGTGACAATACTCGAGTTCTCCATATTTTTAGATGTCTCTCACAAATTCCAAAGCCTCAAAGTAGATGTTGTACTCTATTGCACTCAATCTTGAAGCTAAATAACAGCTGCAGGTCAACATTATCAAAATTCATTCTTTCTTTCTTATCTATCCAGAAACTTATCACTACTATTACCCCGCACCGCTTATGTTACAAATTGTCAAAAGTACACTTGTCTGTCAGCTCACAACATTTGATGGCTTATGCTTAGTGTTACTTTGCCCAAATTTTTCTACAGCACATGTATAGTACAACACACCAACAAAAAAAACACATGGAGGTTTCCTATCAGCTGGGGCTGAAATGCGATTTCGCGATTCTCCATGACTTTCATGCCGCTTTTCATCAATCGAGTTAAAAAATTATCACCCGCTGGTCCCACGAGGTGTTTCCCCTTTGATCCTTGTCATCTTCTTCCTTGGACATGGTTGTTCGTCTAGAGATATCGGGACGTCCTGACAATGTCGCCTTCAAGGCTTGCTCATTAGATCATTTTGAGCGCCATCGGAATATACAGTGCAATATCGAGTCACAATCCCCAACACCGTCAAACTATGTTATAAATTCTCTACACATAGCTATATCAAGAAAACCCATTAACAAATATGTAGCTTAGGGCACAGTAAAGATAAAGTCAAAAATCGAACAAAAAATCGTAAAGAGTTTAACAAAAAGAAGGGGAGAAATTTGGGATTCTGTTTTTGAGTTCTGTACAAAGACAATAGGCTGAATATGAAAAGATAATGTCACATATAGACAGGGGTTAGGTACTGTACAAGTACTATACAGGTACATATATAATACAACCAAGAAAATGAGGGAAAGGGGGAAAAGGAACAAAAACTTGTATAGCAATTGCTGCTTGCAGCATATTTCCGAAAGTGTCATATCAGTCAATTGTTCTAGCATCTGTAGATCTAGTTACAGCGCAGCTGTAGATAATCCTTCTCATGAAGGTAGCATCAATGTATTCTTGTACTCTTCACAACCTGAAATCATTTTATACCGAGTGCCACCAAGCAGGACGAAAATACAACACAATATCAATTACATTGATCTGTAAGCTAGAGCCAGGCCATTTTACATGCGAAAAATTAATGCAAAGTTATTCTAAACATAGGTTCAATTTAGTGTCACAGATCTGAGCAGTCCGCGAATTTATCTATTCTCTCCTAGATTTCCACAATTTCTAGATCTTTATGGTCCCAATGTCGAAAGTACTATACAAGCTAAGTTTTTGAATCGGCACTAGCATACTTTTTTAAGGTATCGATTGCGCTAAAGCAAAATAATGAAAATTCTCTGAGCTCAAAAGATTCAGGACTTTCAAGCAAGTAGATACTTCTGAGTATAGCGGTATAAAATCTGTCAAATACATTTCAGTACTTGATACTTTCAATCCAAAGAGCAAAAATGTCTCAAAATCTGCACTTGAACCAAATACTTTATAGTGTGAGACATTAATTCTTTCAGCCTTCTCTGGAGTGAGGGTGTTTGGCAAGGCAAAATTCGCCATTGGCCAGGGTTGATAAATGAGAACACCATCTAAAAAGCTGCTGAGTATTGAAACGATATACTCAGCATAGGACCTTGCATTTGAAGATTGGGGTCTTTTTGTGCTGATCATGTTCTGGATCTCGGATAATCATGCCGTACTGAAACAAGCTACTGACGAAATTTGATATACAGTATCAACAGCACATACTGGTTGACGAAAACACTCATGATATTGTGTTGGACATGATATCGATCTACGGAGAAGGGCCTTGTTCCTCCGAAGTGGGTTGACCACAGCAAAGGAAATTGATATGTGATTTATAAGGTCGAGCAGATCGTGAATACTTGCAACCGACATTTGAGGATAATCATCACTGCACTCCCGACGCACGAAACACAGCGGATTCTGAGACCACAAATATCTGAGTTAAAAAATAGCGTGTTCAATAGATTTTTGTCCTTTTGTATTTTCCTCAGATTGTTCAAGCTTGTAAGAGCTGAGCAATGTTTGATCGTTTTCTATTTAGTGCCAATCATATAAATGATATACAACATGAATTTTTTTGAATCAAAACAGGATGCTCCGCCAGATGATGCCCTTCCATATTTCCCAATCCATAACGCCCCCAGAAACAAATAATCACCATAACCCAAATCTGATTCGAATGTATAGAGATAGTAGGAAGATAACGCCTTTGTAATGTGAAAAGAACAGTAAACAGCAAATGTAAAACTGAGGATATTTCGAACATTGGCCGAAGTCTGAGCATATCGTATTGTTGCACAATCATGATAGACACGACTTTTGTGGGCTGATGAAATTTTCGGTCGATAACAAAACCAATACCCTCAACGTTGGCAGGTATCTAAATCCGAATCAGTAAAAAGGATACGTTTCATTGATGGATTGTTGCATACAAATATAATCAGGATGAGCCAACAAGTATTGCTCTTCCACCTGATGCGGCTCGTGCTCTACCAAGTCTTCTCATCTCTGCAGCTTTCTGTGCTGATGTTTGCACTGGTTCGATGAAGGTGTCTCGAGGCAGATCACGATCTTTGAAAAACTTTGGGGATGTAGTTGACATATGACCTTCTCCGGCATATTGTGGTACATGCACATATCGTGGCTTTTCATCAATCGTTTCGGCATCTCTGCTATCAGACGATTGTCCATCACTGAAACAACATGAGAATCTTCGGCGTAAAGACTGGGTCCGAGTGATAATTGGTGCAGGTCTAACAGAGGATCCTGTCGACTTCTCGGATAACCCAGTGTTGGTTGAAGAAGATTTTGTATGTCGGCGACGAAGACTCATGTTGCAATGTATTGAGACGAAACAATAATTCAATGATGAACGATGTTACAGTTGGTGAACGTAGTAAGCCTTTGCCTAACAGATAAACACAAAAGTCAAAGCGCGGACCCTTGATTTAATAATTTTGTGGTATCACATACTCAAGCTCGAGCCATCGCTCGAAGACTTTCTTGGATCCAGTGTACTGGTACAAACAAGTAAGAGCCGACACAGGCCCATTAGCGGGGAAGGCCTGCGCTCCCATACTTTGATGGAAAAGAAGAAAAGATGGTGTGAAGGATCGCCGATAGGGCGAGCCGGGATATCATACACTCAGCCATTGAGATGAGTGACATGCTATACTGATGCCATCTGCAGTGTTTTGAAACGAAGTAGAGGAGGCAAAGATAGAGGACCAAATAGTGTGTGGTCAATAGTGTATTCACTGCGTAAGCTTGAATTCAACCTGAATGAAGCAAGATCTGCATTTCCTGTGCTACTGGTAAGTAGTCATGACCTCTGGTAATTAACACATCAGCGCAATATATTGCTTTGAAACGACGTAATCACATGCGTTGTTATGGTATCCAATACATCACAAGATCCTTTTGTTCATGCAAGCCACAATTTCCATGTTCTCCACTTTCGGAAAGGGTGGAATTGTCGAGACCGTAAACCGTTTCCCTTTGCCATTAATTAAGTGGAGAGGAATGGTTTCTTGAAATATGACGCCAGAATTGATTTGAAGTGGATGCTCTTGAAATCATTTTTTTAAATTCAATCCTAGAGTTTCCGACAGGCTTGTAAAGGAGTATTGAACAATTCATAGTGTTGTAAGGTCGACGTTGATAGAATATTCGTGCGACACGTGTGGCTCGTCTTAAACGCACAAGGCAATCCATGTCAAGATTCATCGCTGCTATCTTGTACCATTCAGCTGGAAGCGATTCAAGGATTTTTATTGAAAAACAACTGATGCCGAACATTGTTGGTACCAGGTACAATCCTTGGATGGTACTGTACAGTACATGGACATTTCGTACCATGTCAATTTGTAGAGCTCGGCTGTTGAAGAAAAAATAGTGCGGTATTGTCAGCTTGGAGCAATATGTTCTAAGCCCGGTTAGTATTTGTCTGTGGAGGATGCTCTGTGGCTCGGCATCGCTGCCAAGTACCAAGATACCAAGCAAAGGACTGAAATCCTGACGCGGCTCAAACAGTGTGGCCAAAATCAAGCCAATAACAGGTTTCGCCTGGCGTTTCTTCTTTGAGAGTGCTAAGAGCCTGCACTTGTCGCATCCAGCTTTTTCCGTGCCAGTATACAACCGGGGTTTATGACTCCCAATAATAATAATATATTCAGTATACTTTCTGCTCTTTATCAGGAGAACAAGTCCGGTAATGTTTGAATGCTTATCAAATATATAAACAGTCTAACTTGCCTGAAGATGATCGGCCCCGTAACGTATTGGCAAGATGTGAAACAAATGAAGACCAGACTGACAGAATAAGGCTGAATAGCTAGGCTAATCAGACGGATAGGCCTGGGACGATTATATTTGCGCAGATGCAAACGAGATCGCGAATCATTTAGCTACAATTGTCTGGCACCTTTAAGTTTTGTCTCTAGTAACACCACTCCGAGATGTTTTCCAGAACGCATCTTAAGCTTTGGCCGTGAACTTCCGGTTTCCATACCAATATACGTTATTGGATTGTAGTAAAGCTTCTTATTGAGACTTAAGTGTGTTCGGACGAATGCATGTGAAAGTTTAATCGGCGTTCAAAACTGGTTCTTTAGTCTGCCCGAACGCTGTTGGTTGTTATTTGCGATCTTGTGTCGATAAGAGCTGGAAATCATGTGCACGTGATTCTGATCTCGAGCTCGAAATGGTTCCCAGTTGGCAATTCAATTGCAAAGTTTGGTACCTTTGAGCGACTGGTTGTCTGAGATTATGCTCTTTTGTCTTCGAATCTCTAGATAGATGTAAAATCTTCGTCACGATGGTAAGTGTGAGTGTGTCTAGGACTGCCAGCCTGGCAGACAATGGATTGGTCCCGTCAATGCATTCTTGGAGTTTCTGATCACAAAAAATGAAATCTTGGGCAGTTAAATCTTTTATTGACCTCGACAAGAAGGAAAACCCCAAGAACACAAAATCATCAAGGCATATGCACATATATACATGTACAAGGGTAGCAGAATACTTGATATCCGAATTATACAGTGCTCCTACTTTTCACACCCATATGCCTACAGCAACATTATATCCTATGCACGGCTATAAGTACGAGGTACGCATGTGACGATGGCAAACATTCCTTGCCTTGGCATCAAATCCGGCGATTTTTTCATCGACTATCGAAATCTATGTATAATATTATAGGGCTGGTACTCCCTTAAGCTTTTATTCTGTATTCTCCTTCTACAGCTAGCGCTGTGCATGTTGACTTGACCTAGTCAAACACTAATTGGAGTCCTCTAAAGTCGACAAGTACTGTACCTGATTATGACTTGTGTGCACTATAGCGGGATGGTAGCACTGAAGCTGTACACTTGCAAAGACGTAATTCTACATTTGTGGCTGCGGCTGCTATATGTACATTCCTTATACATGAACAACATCCTAAAATATAGCACCCAATCAATCACGTACGCGTTCGACAGTGACTTACAGGTTTCATGTTACAACTTTTGTGTCCTGGGCTCGCTCGCTGACCACTATATTTGCAATTGCAATAACTAGATGTTATTGTATGCGCATGACGCTCGGTCTCTATCGTCTTTTCCGTATTGATCATGAACTCAAAGTCCTTAGGCTCAGTTTACGTTCAAAATACTTGCGTGCCTTACGCACTTGGTGGCTCACAGAGCTTCAACCCAATCTTGATCTATGGCCATCAGGTATTAATATTAAGCGTACCAGACTGCACTGTGGTAGCTATAACAGGAGATCATTCTCATGTGATTGCAATTAATGCAATTTCTATCATCAACCAAGCCGCATCACTCTCACAGTAATGCTGGCTATGATAGTAAAGACAAAAAGTTTCAATAATTCCCAACGTTTGCATATTTGCTCTATCGCACTTGCCAAACTTTACGTTACGAGTGTTTTTGAGTATGTTGATACCATTCTATATACTTATATAAATGCACGGAATTTGACCAAAACACGCATTTACGTGTGCAGCTCTGTAGAATAACAAGTCGCGTGGGAAAGCATCATAATGTTTGAGTAAGTGTTTAGTAAGCAGCCTAATGGCTCACTACTAAGTAACCAGCACTTAGTTACCTCTTCAGCAAGTGCTAAGGGAATTTAACTTACTATTCTCTCAAAGGTCAAAATGATAATCTTAAAGCTTAAGCTTGAATTAAACTTGGAGTTGAAAGCATGAATACTAAGTAACTGCTGCTTGCGTTTTTTGACATCTTGTGTCTTTAAGGCTCTTACGACCAATACTTCTCCATCTGAATGTCACCAAAGATACTAACTGACCTCATAACCAGAACCCGGGCCAACTTCGACAAAACAGAGATGTGAAGCCAGGTTCTCCAATACGTACTAGTTCCTGAAAGGTCTAGGTCCGTATCACAAACGAGGACGAATGTCCCACACAAAAACTCGAGGCATAAAATATCAATTGCTAGCATTTTTCGAACTTCGCACATTGCAATACATATGGATCTAAAGAATATTCGTTTCGCCATCAATATGGCTTGGTGGTAACACTGCTAACAGGCCTAGGGGTCTGACAAATCGTATCATCACAACTTGGGAGGCTTCAAATACCACGATTTCAGAGCAAAATAAGGATGAAAACCACCTGCTATGAATACTAGTAGTTACACCACCATGATTCAAAGTTGTGCGCATTATTAATAGATCGGCCTTGTGTCAATGAAGAAGGTGTCGAAGCAAATCAGTCAGCCTCACTCGCTCGAGCCCCGCTCCCAGGATTGAGCCTTTCGCAACTGCTCAACGTCCACCTCGTGAAACTTGTAGCCATCTAGTGTAGACTCGCAGGAAATTTGCTTGAGCGGCTTTCCTCCCTCGAATCATCACCACAAAATATAGGACAGCAGCGCATCAAGAGTCCTGGCGTTGGTTCTGGTACTGACATATCTGAGATTGCAACAAGTAAGTATTATGATCCATTACCGGCAACACTAAATCATCTTGCCTGACCTGGTATCGTATCTTCTATCGCAGTTAAATGCTTACCTATGTATAGAACGGCCATTTTTAGCACATTTCCATACATTCTCCTCTGTCGTCTCAAGCTGCAGATAGACTCTACTTTCTTTTAACGCGATTGTAAAGCATACAGAGACAGCTATTTGGCAACTGCTATAACTCATCGCTTGCTCAACTTGATCAATTGACCAGCGACTTTTGCTCAGGGTAACAAGCAGGAGAGCCTCCCACATCAACCGTCAGAATCACAATTCAAGATCTTAACATATGCAAGCTCCAAACAGCCTTGTGTCAAGCCTCTCCTTGAGGCGCAGATCTTGAAGCTACTGATCTATCACTTGATAAACAGCTTGCAAACCTGACAGCAAATCGCTCTTGTTTGTAGAGGCTTACTTACCATAATCCCCTGTTCAAAGATTTGTCAGGGTTCGCCTATCCAGCAACCACAATCAATTTAATTTCTTCGATACACTATCCTACGATCACCAGAGCCCGATCTCGTATCCTCGCCTCGAGCTCCCACGGTTTGTAATATCTCTTTGGATAACCAGAATTCCTAGAAGCAATAGAAATAAATCGTGAATAAAGCTAAATGATGTCTTATCAGCTAGCACTTTAAAAGTGCGAAATCTAGTTCACATCGCACACGAAGTCTGATTTCTGCCTTATCGCAATCGGTACTGGCGCGGCCGCGAAGCAAGAAAACATCATAATCAGACCTATCCACGGACTCACCGTCCTCGACCCAATCACAGCATTAAAGCTGCACTACCAATATAAAGTATTAAACGGTTCAATAACTGCCTATCGGGCCTGCCCACGAGTTCCGCTTAGTAAGTGCATGTTATGACTTGACATGCTCCTAACCCTCAAAACGAATGAGCCTTCTCTTGCTAACCCATTGCTTGAAATATTAGCTGCCAGACTTCGGTCCAACACAAACAACTCAACTTACGCACGCTATCACATTATCAATCGTATCGAATACGCTGTCATAAGCAACTAAAAACCCGCACCAGAACAATCTATATCATCAGAACACCAGACTTATGTGTTTTGACATATAGAATCAATCACTGTCAAAAGCAACAATCACCAACTTTGACAAGATATCCTTCTGCCACTTCCTAGAGCTCTTAAGTGTACTCTGAGTTGTAGGGCTTATCGGGTGTTTGATTGAAGAAAAACCTCTCTTCGCCCGCGCCGGACAAGGCATTCAGCGTTTAACGATATCAGAGAAATACCCAGCCGACGATCAATCAGCAACGGTCAGCTTGAATCTTTCTTGAGGCCATAACGACGTCTCCCATTAAGTCAACAGTCACCCTTCAATATGCCTGCCCTTTCTTCACCTCCGAAACAAACCAAAAACCATCTTTTTCCGTCTCATATGTTCAGTATGTCCGGTGATCGTCACTCGACACCATCACAACCATATTACAGCCAGAATTCGTCAACATCGGACATGAATAACATCTCCCATACCGACGACTTTTCATTCACAAACGACATGTCACATCTAGGCTCTAGCACGATGGTCCATCAAGATTCACAGCCTTCTGGGCTCTCCCCCTTACACGACCAGAGTTTCACTACCTCAACAGCGACACCTATGTCTTCTAACCTCTCCTCCTTACAGGGAGACATGAAGTTTTCTTCACAAACAACACCATCTTTTGATCTTGATCGTGACCTTCCTTTCGACTTACGTGACATGGAGACCTTTGAGGAGGATGGTAGCAACACACAGACACAAAACAATTACGGCGACTTCCCAAATGGACATTTTCAGCGTACTAGGACCAACTCCAGTCGGGGAACACACCTCCCTACACCAAGCGCAACAAACAATACTACACCGAGTCCCATGGTCCACAATCGTAAAATAAATGATGAACCCTCACCAGAATCTATGGCATTTTCTGGAACTGTGCCCTACGAGCACGACATAAGCAGTCCTACCTTTACCATTGAGGACCATGATGACATTGAATCGAGACGAACAAAGCCCAGATTTGGTGTTGGCGAAGCAAGACTTAACCGTGTTCTACCTGCTGAGGAGCCTTCTGTTCAAAATCCCCAAAGAACGGTGACATCATTTGACGAAGAAACTCAGTGTCTCAGTTTGAATGATCTTGAGGAGCGCGCCAAGGAAAAGGAAAGGAATGCAATCGTTGAGTCGTGGCTTATTCGTAGTCAGAGTCCAGGAGAGTCGGTGCTTGGAGATAGTGGTAAACTGAGCCACGGTGAGGTACTGGAGCACCACGAACAACGCCATGGCCAACACAAGCGAAGCAGAAGTGTTGGTGACTGGAGAAGAGTTGTCCAACCTACTCAAGTAAACACTGATACCGCCCCTCCTGTAGCTACCAACGTTGTTCAGCCTGAGCATTATGATGCTACCGAGTTCCCTTTCGAAGATTTTGGTCCAAGAACTCCTGGCGACGTGCTTTTTGATATTGATGGCCTGACGGACGTTGAAGAGAGCGAACATAGCGACACTGATGAAATGGATATGGAGCATGAAACAATAGAAATCCCTGCATCGGATGCGCCTGTATCAGAGGATATTCCGAGTGCCATACTAAACGATTCATCATTTGGAGAACAAACTTTTCCCGATGATGATGATAATATGGATGCTATTTCTATCGAGCAACCACGTCGTATCAATACAAATATGAGTGCCCTACCCGAAGACGATGATACACCAATGTCAGCTTCTAAGTTTCCACATCCCCAGGAATATTATTATTCTGTGCCAAGACCTTGGAATGATGTGATGCCAAACACGACTCAATACGACAAGTACCACAATATCAATGGCTATCGAGGACAGCCCGCGACTGCCAATGCTGCCATGCTACGCATGAAGATGGCAGCTGACAAGTTTGAGACGGCAAGTCGTGTAGCAACCTTTGGAAGTATTGCGACGCAAAGACAACGTCGTCTTTCTGCTGGAGAAATAGAGGGTCTTCCTGGTATCTTCAAGCGCATGAGTTTTGGTCGAGGAGGGGAAACAATCAACGTGGTACGCCCTCCAAATAATCATGACAGCAATGGTGAAAGGAAACAAAGTATGGCGGAGATGAAGAATGAATTCAAGAGTTATGGCAAAGATGTTCTCAAACGCTTTTCAAGTGCTGGTTCAGAACATCATAGACCAGTATTCGGACACACTTCGTCTCTTGGACATGGCCGCCACGGATCCTCCTCATCCAACACGGCGACATTGAAGAATACCGAACCCTCACGTCGAGATTCGAAAAAGAGTGACGATGCACCCAAACCCCGGAGGTTGACTAGCATAGGCCGCAAGTTGTCAAATTCGAAAAGAAAGCAGAAGGATAAAGACGAAGATTTTCATTTAGATATGAGATCAGCTTTTGCTAGTTTGGCACATCCTCTATTGCCAGTTGCTGGTGGCGGAGGTGGGGCATCTGTTGCTCAGACTATCAGGCCAGCAACTGGCAAGAACGCAGTCGCTTCACCC
>Ga0160427_10001771_pt1 | contig 13173 bp, 10 predicted proteins | sample SolpanmetagenomL_FD_108194 | JGI IMG/M metagenome (GOLD analysis project Ga0160427, IMG submission 108194) | Solar panel surface microbial communities from Lawrence Berkeley National Laboratory, California, USA - L | ecosystem: Engineered > Built environment > Solar panel > Unclassified ...
ATCGAGACGGGCCAACACGATTACGGTGATACATCTCGAACCTCCAATTCGTCCATCATCGAAGTGGCCTTGTCGACCCACCGCTTATGGTGCCGAGCGCCCACGGGTTCTGCTCGAAGGACATGGAGACGCTGTACCTCAGTCTCGTCTGCCCACAGACGCCAGGCTTGACCATGTGCAACCTGCTCCCCCTTCACGATGTCCCGGCGAAGCCAGGTATACAACGTCACGACCGGCATCTTCAGCTCGTGTGCCAGTCCATCCATCGTCCACCAGTCCCCCGCTCGCGGGGGACGTCTCGGTCGGACAGCCCGGCCATCTCTGCCCTGAGAAAACTGTAGCCCCAGACGTTGGGCGAGATCACGAATCTGGGCTGAGTTCCAGGTGGTCCGACGCTTGGGTGGACGCAGCCCAGCCGCATTCAGTTCGTCGGCCACGTCCAGCGCTGTTCTTTTTTGTGCCACCCCGACCTTCACTCGTTCGCACACCTCTCCGTAGGTACTGACCTGGTCAAGTCGGGCCACGGGCCGGATCAGCTGACCTTCTGTCACATGCTGGCCCTGCCACTCGATGCGCACGTCCATCCGTTCGTCGTTGGCCGCGCCCCAGAGCGTGATCTGCTTGATGACCAGCCGTAGTATTTCCTTGCGGTCCTGCACAGTTGTGGTCGACGCTGACCACAACGCGGGCAATGCTGTCGATAGACTCTGCACCTGAAGGATTTCGTCCGCAGTCAACTGCTGAGGTTGCAGATGCACGTGTCGCTCGTACTCCTCTTTCAAGGTGCGCTCGGCCTCAAGGGCCTGTTCCCAGGCGCGTTCCAGGGAACGCGCGACAAGACGATGCTCTGGCTCAACCCCCTGATACTGACGGGCCGCACGATCTGCCTCATAGTGTGCCCGCTCCAGGCGTGCATGCCAGTGCTGATCCAGCGCTTCACGGTCCCGACTTAACATGGATTGTGCTTCCAGTGAGAGTGCCACGCTGGCGGGCGTTAAAGCGTCGAGCAGCTGGGTTGTGACCCAGTTGTCCACGATGATACCTGTACAGCTGAAGCAGGATCGGCCCGCGTAATCCGTGACCTGCCGGATGCAGCTATAGCGCAGTGCAGATCCCATGGGCATGGTGTGGTACGACACCACCATGCGGTGCCCGCAGTGCCCACAGATCAGCAGGCCGCTGAGAAGTCCAGTGCCCCGTTTCGGGGCACCCGACAACGACGCGATATTGCGATTGGCTCCCATGCGAGCGACATGCTCCTGGTACTGATCCCAGCTGATGTAAGCGGGGACATGATCTTTCAGCAGGACATGCCACTGGTCCGGCGGGCGTGTCACTCGTCCCGTCGAGTTGTGCCCAGCGAGCTTTTTCCTGGGGTCGATCTGCCGCCGGCCATACGCATACACCCCGGCGTACATCGGGTTGTGCAGCAGATTCTGCAGAGTCATCCGGTTCGGCTGGCGCCACGTCAATAAACCTCCACCGGCGCGCGTCCGCTCGCGGACGCCCAACTGAATCCGTGCCTCAACAAGGTATTGAAGCAGAGCATGCAGGGTGCCTAACTCTTCAAATTTCCGGAAGATCAGTCGGATCACCTGCTGCACCTGCTCGTCTGGATCCATCTGAATCTGACCGTAGGCGTCACGAATGTAGCCAGTCGGCGTAGGCACACCCAGTGCACCTCGACGCGCCTTGTTGAGTTTGCCCTGATGCATGCGGCTCTTGAGAACATGCAGTTCCGCTTCGCTCATGGTGCCTTTCAATCCGAGTAGCAGCCGGTCATTGTAGTCGGCGGGATTGTAGATGCCGTCCGCATCCCCAATCAGCGTCTGGAATAGCGCGCATACCTCCAGAAGATGGTGCCAGTCACGGTTCGAGCGAGCCAGACGGCTCATCTCGATGCCGAGGATCAGACCGACGTGACCGAGACTCACCTCGGTCACCAGACGGGTGAAGCCTGGACGGCCTGTCGCCGTCGTTCCAGATTTTCCCTGGTCATCGTCGATGATCAGCACGCGCTCCGGAGCCCAGCCCAGGTTGACGGCGTGATGGACGAGCGCGTACTGCAGCCGGGTCGATTCCTGATGGTGCTGCAGTTGGGCCAGCGTGGACTGGCGTACGTAAACGATGGCCAGCCGATCGAGGTGGTTCACCTCGATCTTGTGATGACGCCGTAGGTCAGTGGACGCGGTCACGAGGTTCCTGCGTCTTGTCCAGATCGGTGGGCCGCAACTGCCGTTCCAACAGCCGAACCAACACCTGTAGAAGGCGCTGTTGACGTGCTGGGGATAAGCTCAACCAGAGGGTCGGCGGGGGGGGAGATCGGGTCCGGGCATAGGTGACCGTCCTGTACAGGAGCCGCAGCTCCGCTGCGGTGGATGAAGTGAGCGAGCCGAACGAGGCTGTCCGCCCCGATGATAGGCCTGGTGGCTTCCATCTTTACAGCTGTACTGGTGTTGGGACGTGGAATGCACGTTTGGTAGCCTCAAGACTCGAGGCTTCGACCTGGAGCGGACCGGCGTCACCCAGCCCAAACGGCTCGAACGGCTCTTCGGTCTGGCCATCCTCGCCTGGATCAGCCTCCTACGGGTCGGTATTTGGCTCCACGAGGTCAAGCCCATCAAGGTCCTGGCCCATGGCCGCAAGGCCATGAGCCTGGTGCGCTACGGTGCGGAGCGCCTCAGAAACGCGCTGAGATGGGATCCAGACGACTTGGCGGTACTCTTCACCCTGTTGATTGCTCCTTTTTCAGCTCCAGGAGCGGCTTAAACTGAAGTTGTCGGGTACTGAGGACAGTGACGACCGTTATTCAACGCAGAAGAAACAATCTGCAATCAGATTCGCTTCTCCTCAGCAGGACCTGTGAGGTCTCGGCCGTCCAGACGTCTGTCCAAATCATCCAGAACACCATAGATACCGATACCGTCAACAGCTTAGGGGGTTCTGTGTAGATCATTTATACAACTTTTGATCGGCAACCGATCAGAGTGCAGGCTGCATAGATCATCTCGATGGATCAACGCTTTACACGCGACAGAAGCGTTCGAACCAGCGGCACTGATTTCCTTCGTCTCGCGGTCAGAAGTGGGACCAGGCTACCCATCCCTTGATAGCCGCAAACATACCAGGATCGAATCAGGACGCCGACTTTGCCACGCTGCCCACGCAAAGCCATGATGGGCCAAACATTATGGCTACATTCGGATGCTAGAATAAATTCATGCGTTTCCATCCCATGCCAGATATACCTCACCCTGAGGACACCCTGCATGTCAGTGAACTCTTCAAGGCCCTGGCCGACCCTACCAGAGTCAGGCTGGTCCAGTTGCTCCATCAGAAACCGAGCTCTGTTAATGAACTCGTCGAAGCACTTGGATTGCCACAGAGCACGGTCAGCCGACATCTGGCCACGCTGCGTCACGCGCACGTCGTCACGGCGGATCGGCAGGGCACGAGTATGCATTACCGTCTGTCAGACGTACACGTTGGGGATTTGGTCAAGGAAGCCTTCTCGCACGCCGAGCACGAGCGGCTTGGCCTTCCCGATCACGATCAACAGGGCACCCCAGTTGAAAGCTTTTAGTGAGCTTTCGCCCCGCTTTCACACCTTCCCCCAGTATTCCGCCCTGTCCGGCTCTTTCTGGCCTTGCCTGATCTTTTCTCGGGCATCTGCGAACCTGCCTTCATGTACGGCTTTGGTGTTTGACAGTGACCATATACCGCGTGCGGCCAGTTGCCCTACAGGCTGGTCATGTGACCACGATCACGTTGGCCACCTGCGCCAGCTGTGAGCGTCGAAAAGTGCGTCTCCAGGCAACCTACAGGGCGGCAACCGGCTCCATCTTCTTTCAAGATCCAGACCGGGAAATCACGAGGGAGGGGAAGCACCGTGAATTTTCTAGAGCAGAAGTTCCATCACGAAAACCGCCAGGAAACCCACGAAGAACGACACCGTAACGAGCGGCGTCTCCTCGACTTCATGCGCACTGACCAGCAGCTCCTCCGTGACCAGGTAAAGCAGGGTCGCGGTGCCGAAGGCCAGCACACCCGTCAGGTTGCGCGAGGGCAGCGCACTCAGGATGGTGGTGCCCACGAGGGCCCCAACGGCCAGCAGTGCCGCCATAATAATCAGCAGGCTGAAAATGCTGCGGACGCTGCTTCCCTTCGAGTGCAGCGTGGCGGCGCTCGCCAGACCCAAGAACAGCATCTCGAGGGTGAGCGCTATCGCCACCAGCGCACCCTGCCGAGCGCCAGCCGAATAGCCAATACCGATCACCAAGCCGTCGAGCAGTGCATCCACCCCGACAGCTGTGACCAGACCCAGCTGGAGTCCCGACTTGACCGTGTCCGGTGGGCTCAGCCGTTCGGTCAGGCGCTTGACCCCAAACATGGCGGCGACGCCCAGGATGAACCCCAGGATTGCCTGGACCGGGGCCCGACTATGCAGGACGTCCGGCATCAGCTCTCCGGCGATGGCGGCGAAGACTACGCCCGCAGCGAAATGCTGCACCCCGCTTCGCAGCCGGGGACTCATCGGACGAGCGGAGGCCGCGAGGCCCCCGGCCACCGTCGCGACCATCGGGAACGCGACGTATATCAGAACGCGTACAGGAGCGCGAGTCATAAGGGTGCCCGCGCGTCTCCAAATGGGACGATATGGATGGCCCCAGGGAGCCAATCTAGGAGTGACAAAATCTGTTTATCCGAATTCACGCTCATATTCTATAACGGCGAGTGCTGTGAAAAGGAGTTCTCATGTTAAAGCGCCTCATTTTGCCGATCCTGACCGCCAGCCTTACCAGTTCTGCACTGGCGCAGATCCCCCAGGAACTGACCATTGCCATTGGCGACGATCCTGGACGCCTGAATCCGCACGATTATGGCTCCCAATTTGTCGCGCTCACCATGCTGTACGAACCCCTCGTTCGCTACGGCGCTGGGGGCAAGCTCGAACCGGGCCTTGCAAAATCCTGGACCATCTCCAAGGACGCCAAGACCTACACTTTCAACCTGCGATCAGGGGTCAAATTCAGCGACGGCAGTCCCTTCGACGCCAAAGCCGCCAAATTCAACTTCGACCGCTGGGTCGGTACCAAAGATTGGGATTTTCTACCGACGACGAACAATATTGCGCGGGTCAGCATCCGGGGCGACCTGACCTTGATTTTGACTCTCAAGAAGCCTCTGTATTCCACACTGAATGATCTGGCGGTAGCTCGCCCGGTCCGCTTTCTCAGCCCCAAAGCGGTGGACGACAAGGGCAAGTTCCTCAGGCCGGTGGGCACAGGTCCCTGGAAGGTCGCCGAATACCTGCCCGAGCGGCGCCTCACCTTTGTACGCAACGACGCCTACTGGGGCAAGAAACCCAAGCTCAGCAAAGTGACCTTCCTGCTGATCAATGATCCTCAAACCCGCGTTTCCGGTCTTCTCGCCAACCAGATCGACGTAATCGGTGGCGAGTACCTCGGTGCGCTGCCGCTCGAGAGCTTACCGGTGCTCAAGGTAAATCCGAATGTGCAGCTTCTCAGTGCCCCTGGAACCACCAATTACTTCCTACAGATGAATATCCAGAAGCCCCCCTTCAACGACGCCAATGTCCGGCGCGCCATCAACATGGCTATTGACCGTCAGGCAATTGCGAAGAGTGTCTTTGGAGGCTACGCCGTCCCGGCAAAGGGAGTGTTTCCGGGTGACGTCCCTTACTTCAAAGCGACCGCGAGCGACCTGTACAGCTACAATCCGCAGAAGGCCCGGGCGTTGATGGCCCAGGGCGGCTGGACGCCGGGGGCAGACGGCATTCTGCAGAAGAACGGGCAGCCGTTCAGGTACGCCCTGATCGTCGACCAGGGCGTCTTCCCGCAGGCCCGGACGCTGGCTCAGGTGGTGCAGGACCAGCTCAAGAAAATTGGTCTCGCCGTGGACGTCCAAACCGTCGACTACAACACCTGGATCGCACGGCTGGAAAAAGGCCAGTACGATCTGGCGACCAACCTGACTTGGGGTGCTCCGTACGACCCTCATTCCAGCCTAATCGCACTGTTCAAACGCGCTTACGGCTCGCCGAACAGCGAACGGATCTTCTCGAGCCCACAGCTCGACAAGATGATCGATGCCGTCCTGGCCACGCGTAACGAGGCAGCCCGAACGGTGCAGTACAGGCGTCTCTGGACTTATCTTGACCAACAGGCTGCAGGCGTGCCACTCGTCTCAGCGCAGCGCCTGTATGCCGTTCGCAAAGGCATCAGCGGCTTCCGGATCGCCCCGACCGAGTATGAACTCGATCTCTCCAACGTGACCGTCACGTCCCGCTGAAGGCAGGGGGTATGCTGCTTTACATCGCTCGTCGGCTCATGGCCGCTGTTCTCACGCTGCTCGCACTCAGCTTGATTACTTATCTGCTGATCTACCTGGCTCCAGGTGATCCTGCCACCACTATGGTCGCGCAACGCGTTGGCCGCTTTCCGACCGCCGATCAGGTCCAGGCACTCCGTGAGCAACTGGGCCTGAATAAGCCGGTGCTGTTGCAGTGGGTAGACTGGCTCGGACGCGCGGTGCGCGGAGACTTCGGGTATTCAGTTCGCACCAATGAATTGGTCACCTATGACCTTGGGGTGCGGATCGGTCCGACGCTGCTGCTGGCGTCCACGGCGCTTGGCCTGGCGATTCTCGTCGGGGTGCCGGCCGGGATGCTGGCCGCCGCCCGTGAGGGATCAGTTGTTGACCAGCTTGTCCGCAGCACCTCGGTGCTGTTTGTGAGCATGCCGAACTTCTGGGTGGCGTTCCTGTTGATCCTGGTGTTCAGCGTGCAACTCCGCTGGCTGCCGGCCTTTGGCTTTCAGGGTCCAAGCTCATTGATTCTGCCAGCGATTGCTATGGCCCTGCCCATCACCGCCAACTTGAGCCGACTTACCCGCTCCACTTTGCGGGAGATTCAGCATCAGGACTATATCCGGACGGCCCGGGGCAAAGGCAACCCTGAGGGGCGCATCTGGGTCAGGCACGCGCTGCCCAACGCCGCCGTGACCTTGGTCACCCTGATCGGCAATCAGTTCGCTCTGCTGGTCGCGACGACTGTGGTGATCGAAACCCTGTTCACCTGGCCTGGCGTGGGTCACTACTACGTCACACATGCCATCGCCACGCGGGACCTGCCGGTCATCCAGGCGACCGTTCTGCTGTTTGCCGCGGTATTGGTGGTGGTTAACCTGTTGGTCGACCTGAGTTACAGCCTGCTTGACCCGAGGATACACACAGTATGACCAGTGTGACGTTCACACGCGCGCAGCTGCGGTCATCTCGCTTTCGGCGTCTGATTTTGCGAAACAAACTGGCGGCCTTTGGGATTGTCGTGCTGCTGCTGCTGCTGCTCAGCTGCCTGCTCGCTCCATGGCTGACCTCTGATCCTCTGGCCCAGGACCTCAGCAATGTCTTGCGCGGACCGTCATTCGGCCACCCCTTCGGGACAGACCACTTGGGCCGTGACCTGTTGAGCCGAGTTCTGAACGCGGGCCGCATCTCGCTCTCGATCCTTGCCCTGGTGTTATCGATCAGCTTTGTCTTCGGTGTGGGTATCGGTCTGATAGCCGGGTTTATAGGTGGGTGGGTCGATGAAGCCATCATGCGCGTCGTGGATCTGTTTCTCGCTATGCCCACCTTGATTATTGCCTCTGCCCTGGTGGGGGTGCTTGGACCGGGCGTCCAGAGTCTTTCTATAGCCCTGTCGGTTACGCTCTGGCCTCAGTACTCGCGTCTGGTTCGCAGTCAGGTACTCTCGATTCGGGAAACCGAAATGGTGGTTGCCGCGCGAGCACTGGGCGGTGGTGATTCTCATATTGCCCGTCGACATGTGCTGCCCGGACTCCTCGGCCCCGTGGCCGTTCAGCTGTCACTCGACGCGGGCGGCGTAATGCTGCTGATCGCCACCCTGTCTTTCCTCGGGATGGGCGTGCAGCCTCCCACCCCCGAATGGGGACAGATGCTTGTTGACGCCCGCGCCTACATGCAGATCTCTCCGCATTTAGTGATCGTCCCCGGCCTCGCGATTCTTGCTGCAGTTTATGGGTTCAACGCCCTGAGTGACCTGCTGGAGGACTGGCTCAATCCACGGAGCGGCTGAAAAATCGCTCGATCATCCGGCATCTTCAGACCAAGGCGGGCCTGCTGGGCGTGGACGCCCGGTTAAGGCAGTTTTATTGACAGCGATGGGTTGACTTCAGGTTTCTGGCTCGGATGTAAGCTGAGCTCACGACCGAACAGGACACCTTCCAGAACGCAGATTTCACTATTACAACGGCCCAGGAACGGCTGGCGTGAGAGCCAGACTGCCCTCCTGGCTGAGGTTATGCGCCATCCTGAAACCCAACGGGTCTCGGTGGTGTCCTCCTCCCCAGCCGCTGCCTGTCCAGCGCCGTTCATGGAAATGGACGGGATCACTCAGGTTTCTGCCAGAAGTGTGACTCAATAATCTTGCTTCGGTCAAGTGCGTCACGGTGGACACAAGATGAAGCCTACCAATCAGGACATTGGTGGACCGAGTCATACGAGCGCTGTATCTTTTCATGCGGCTATCCGAATAGAGGTATATGATTGGTGGATAGAGCACGCTCCCAGCGTGTTCACTGGAGGAAGCTGATGACCGACCTGGCCCCACCCGCCTCGCCTTCTGCCCTGCGTACCCTGATGACCAGTGAGCGCTGGCTCGAAGTCGCCCGTATCGTGGTTGTGGGGCTCATTGTCTTGCTGTACAGCCAACGTGTGATTCCCCTCCCAGTGCTACTAGCTGCTGTGTTGCTCGGACTGTATCCACTTGTGAAGGTGGGCGTGCTGGACCTGATTCACGAGCGCAAGGTCGGCACAGAGCTCTTCATCACCGTGGCCACCATCATCGCCATGATCGGCGGAGAATATGTCGCCGGAGCCGTGCTGCTGAGCATCATCCTGATCGCGGAATTCATCGCCGATCTCAACACTGACCGCGCCCGCGCCAGCATTCAAGCGCTGATCGGAGCTGCTCCACAGACGGCCTTGGTTCGCCGAGCCGGGGCAGAACGGAGCATACCCATTTCAAAAGTCAACCCCGGCGAAACCGTCATCGTGCGCGCAGGTGAGCGCATTCCCGTGGACGGCACCGTGCTGGCTGGTACAGCCGCCGTCAATCAGGCCCCCATCACTGGCGAGAGTGTGCCAGTGGAAAAACGTGCTGGTGACGAGGTCTTTGCCGGCACGGTGGTGGATCTCGGTGCGCTCGACGTCCGGACCGATAAGCTGGGCAACGACACGCTCTTCGCGCGCATCATCAATCTCGTCGAGAACGCGGAGGCCAGCCAAGCTCCCGTGCAGAAACTTGCTGACCGGGTGGCGGCCTGGCTGATCCCGCTGGTCTTTGTGTTTCTCCTGGTTGTGTATCTCGTGACGCGCGACCTGAGGCTCATCATTACCCTGCTGATCTTCACCTCCCCAGCAGAACTCGGCCTGGCCACACCGCTGGTCATTATCGCTGCCATCGCCCGCGCCGCTCGCGCTGGCATCCTGCTCAAGGGTGGCCTGGTGCTCGAGCAGCTCGCCAAGGTCGATGTCCTGGCCTTCGACAAGACCGGTACCCTCACCTACGGGAGACCGAGTGTCACTGGCGTGCGTCATTTCCTGCCTGAAGGATCGGACAACCGCCTGCTCGCACTGACGGCCAGCGTTGAGCGCCGCTCCAGCCATCCCCTCGCTGCCGGGATTCTGAAGCGCGCTCAGGAGTTGAAGCTGACCCTGGAAGAGCCCGAGGACTTCGAGGTGATCGCCGGCCGTGGCGTCCGGGCCCGGGTCGGGGGCCAGCGGGTCCTGGTCGGGAACAGCGCCTTCTTGCAGGAAGAGGGTGTGGCGCTGCCGCAGACTGCCATCCTGCCGGGCACCAGTACCGTCCTCCTGGCCGTGGATGGCGTCGCCCTGGGGGCCGTGGATCTGATGGATCAGGTGCGGCCGGATCTCCGAGACACCATCGAACGGCTCAAGGCGAGCGGCATCAAACGGGTGGTGATGCTCACCGGGGACAACGAGACCACCGCCCAACTCGCCGCGCGCGACATGGGCATCGACGAGATTCATGCCGACCTGCTGCCTGAGGACAAACTTCGGGTGATTCTGGACTTGCAGCGTGCCGGGCACCAGGTGGCCATGGTCGGGGACGGCATCAACGATGCGCCCGCCCTCGCGCAGGCGAACGTGGGGATTGCGATGGGTGCAGCCGGGACGCAAGCCGCACTCGAAGCCGCAGACGTCGCTCTGATGACTGACGACCTGAGTAAGATCGTCGAGGCGCGCGTCCTCGCGGCGCGGGCATACCGAACCATTCAGGAAAACCTGTTTGTCGGGGTCGGGGTGGTGCATGTCCTCGGAATCACCGCCGCGCTGCTGCGGTACATCGGCCCGATCCAGGCAGCAGTGCTGCACCTCGGGCCGGACATCTTGGTGTTCCTCAATTCCGTCAAACTTCTCCGCGTGAAGCTGACGCGAGAGAAGTCCTGAGATCTTCAAATGTGAGATTCTTATGACGCCGCTTGAATGGGCCCGCTTCCTCCGGCAGGCCAATGCCCTAGCAGGGTGTCTGACAGGTCTCGGGTTATCCCTTCTCCACAGTTTTCTCCTCGGTGCCCTCTTCCTGGCCATGGGCACCTCTCATCTCATCGCCGAATTCCGCCATTTCCCCTACAGACTTCAAGATTCTCTGTGGATGGGCCTCGGCCTGCTTCTCAATCTCTACGCCATGACGATGGTGCTCGAACACGTCTGGATCAACTGGAACGTGTGACGTCGCTGTCCGTCCGAGGTGACCCGTATGACAGATCTCCCTCAGCAGGCCCACGGCCCTTCGAAGACGACTCAGGTTCACGTCTACGCCTTGACCAGCGCCGGTGCAGCCCCGGTTGCCTGGGAACCGACCCCCTCCCCGGCTGCCGTTGAGCGCGGCTTCCTCTGGTTTGACGTGACCGACCCGACGCCGCAGGGGTTGGAAGACTTGCAGCGTCAGTACGGCCTCCACCCGTTGGCGATCGAAGACGCCGTCCACGCCCATCAGCGAGCCAAGGTCGAGACATACCCCGGATTCGAATTTATCGTGGCGCACGGCGTGAGCCCAGCCAGCGAGGGCGTCCTCGAAGTCCATGAACTGAACGTGTTCGCTGGCGAGACCTTCGTGATCACCGTGCGGCATGGTTCGGGCCTGCCGATGGATGAAATTCTGAAGCGCTGGAACCGTGTCCCTGTAGGGTGGCGAACCGATCCCAGCAGTCTAGTCTATGTGCTGCTCGATGCCCTGGTGGATGCCTTTGGCCCCTTCACCGATGACCTTGAAGATACACTACGGGGAACTCGACAGCGGCTGATCGATCCTCAGTTTTCCAATGACCACGAACTCCAAAATATCTTCCAGCTCACAGAACTGGTGCACGCTGCCCACGCGGTGATCTTCCCCCTTAAAGATGTCCTGAGCACCCTGATGCATGTCGGCCCGCCGGTCGTCAGCCCTCAAGAAGTGCCGTACTTCCGCGACATCCGGGATCACGCTGTCCGCACGGTCGAACGACTGGATCTGGCACGAAGCTTGGCCGACCGAGCGTTCGACATCTACAACGCGCTTGAGAATCGGCGACGAAATGCCAGCGGCAGTCAGTTGACCATGGTTGCAACGGTCTTTTTCCCACTTACCTTGATCACCGGTTTTTTCGGCCAGAATTTCAGTTACCTAGTGGACAAGATTCTGTCCGGCCCACGGGCCTTCTGGACATTGGGAGTCGGCTTCGAAGCGTTGGTGGCGGTCGTCACCATCATCTTGGTGCAGCGCGTTGGGCAAAACCACAAGCAGGTGCCGCCCCTTCGACCGTCGAGTGTCCGGCGGCCACACTGAAAGGCACAGCGGGGTGTTCATCGAAGCGCGCGCTGAAGAGGCAGCGACCTGGCACTGTACAGGTTTTGCCCTTCCGGGTTGGTTCGTACGTCCTCAACGTGCTCTGTTTGATGCTGCGGACTGCACTCAATTGGGCGCAGTGATGAGCAGGTTCGCGGCGTCGTTAGTGCGGCTGCACACGCCCCTGCGCGTTCACGGACGTTTTGAACAACTTGCCCTGGTGGAACACTCACGACGAAAAAAGTATTTTTTGCCACACTTCCCGCAGCGTCACACCTCAAAGGAGCCGCATGACTGTCCCCGAGCAGGCACCCCCTCCACGCCGTGAAGAAAAACATGACCTCCTCCAAGCGCTGGGGCCTGGACTGATCACCGGAGCCAGCGATGACGATCCCAGCGGGATTGCCACCTACTCTCAGGTGGGCGCGCAGTTTGGCTACGGTCTGCTGTGGTCGATGCTCTTCTCCTACCCGCTGATGGCCACCATCCAGGAAATCAGTGCCCGGCTCGGCCGTGTCACCGGACACGGCATCGCCGGCAACATGCGCCGACATTATTCCCCCTTCTGGCTGTGGGCGATCACCGGGCTGCTGGTAATCGCCAATGTGATCAATCTGGGCGCGGACATCGGCGCGATGGGTGCGGCCGTCAAGCTGCTGATCGGTGGGCCCGCGCTCCTATATTCAGCGCTGTTCGCGCTCGCCTCAGTGCTGCTTCAGGTGTTCGTGTCGTACACCCGCTACGCCCGCTTCCTCAAATGGCTGACGGTGTCGCTGCTCGCGTACGTCGCGACGGTGTTTGTGGTGCGCGTTCCCTGGGGCACGGCGCTGAAAGCGACGCTGCTCCCACACTTCAGTTTCGGCGCAGCGTCCATTCAGGCGCTGGTGGCTGTGCTGGGCACGACTATCAGTCCGTACCTGTTCTTCTGGCAAGCCTCAGAGGAAGTCTCAGACATGGATACCCATGAATTCGAGACCCCCCTGAAGCGAGCCCCGGAACAGGCGCAGACGCAGTTCCACCGCATCCGCACCGACACCTTTATCGGGATGGCGTTTTCCAATCTGGTGGCCTACTTCATTATTTTGACGGCTGCAGCGACCCTGAATGCTCATGGAAAGACCGATATACAGACGGCTTCACAGGCTGCAGAGGCGTTGAGGCCAGTCGCTGGGCCGTTTGCATTCGTGTTGTTCGCGGCGGGCATTGTCGGGACAGGATTGCTGGCGTTGCCGGTACTGGCCGGGTCGGCTGGCTACGCGCTGGGCGAGGCGCTGCACTGGCCG
>Ga0160427_10001772_pt1 | contig 13171 bp, 7 predicted proteins | sample SolpanmetagenomL_FD_108194 | JGI IMG/M metagenome (GOLD analysis project Ga0160427, IMG submission 108194) | Solar panel surface microbial communities from Lawrence Berkeley National Laboratory, California, USA - L | ecosystem: Engineered > Built environment > Solar panel > Unclassified ...
ATATGATTTGGCTGTGAATAAGAAAAGTGTGGCTCGTTTAAGGATTTAGAAATTTTGAACAGTATGTATGTATGAGACTGAACAAGGCTTGTGGAGGCATTCTCGGGGCGTTTATGCGCTAAAATCGTTGATAAACATAGAGCGAATGTGTAGAACTTTTGCAGGCGTAACTCAGCATCACTAATGCTATTTGTCCTTTGTATTTAACTTCTGTCGGAACCCAGACTAGAGTAGTCGGATATCTCTTCCGCTATATAGTACATGTCTCAGACTGTCTTTGATCAATCGATTAACACTCGAGGAGGTACAGTAGTATTCTCTAAGCCCAACATCTCAGCTCAAGGACTTGTGCTGCGTACAACACCATCAGCAGACAATAGCATCCATGTTAGGGAAACCCCGATAGTTGCTCTAGTCTTTTTTTTAGCTTCCTTCTGTCGATTGGGAGCTCGATCTTTTGCCCTATTTACATGACATCACTATTTTCGATCTTTGTTTTTGCTCGGGCCCCTTACCTTAGCAATTTGCATTTATTGGGTGTCCATGCCATATAGTGCAAGATACATTGGGAAGTGGTCGATGAAAGAGACTTCTTTGTTTTGCAGGATGGTGGACTCAAACTTCATAAAATTGTAGCAGTCTTCGCGATCATTGCGGAATTGGTTGTATGCATATGCACAGAGTGCTTCAAGATCTGAAAGAAGGGATCTGAAGATTCGAGGATCTGGAGATCTCAAATAAGCTTTCCCCCGGCTCAAAATAAGCGATGATCGCAATCTTTCCCTCAAATCAAAGAATACAAGATGAAGTCAAAGACACTTGATAGGAGAAGTGTCTTTTATATATAAGAGCGATGAGGGTCTTTCAAGCTTCAGAGGATGACTTTTTGCGACAGCTGGTCGATGAGTATGTGGATTTTGTTTTTGTTCTCTTCATTAGCGTATGCGGACTTCAAGCGGCTTGCCTTGATTACTTTTGTATTATACTAGCAAAATACTAATCTCTTTTTCTGCCCAGAGTCGTTTTCCAGGTCTTGGACACTAGTCTGCTGTTGCTTGTGTACACGCGTACGATAGACTCCAGGATCACGGTTGAAGACAGCTGTTTACAAGCATTTTCCTTTCATGCTGAGTGTTGGCTAGGTGTAAAGGAGTTTGGTATCGACACTTCTTCTTCTCCTTCAGCATGGATCAAGATGATGACGGATCCAAGGTTTCTCTGAGCGTGGATCGACAACAACAACAACAACAACAACAACAACAACAACAACAACAACAACAACAACAACAACAACAACAACAACAACAACAAGATGATGTACAAAACACAGTTACCCATATACCAGACACATCTCCCTCCATCAAAGTAACAAATCGCAAAGGAACACAACTTCTCACTCGTATCCTGATCGTCTTTCTACAGTACGTCTATGCCCCTATTGCCGACCGTCTGGCCAATCCTGCAAAGAACAACTCTGAGACGACTCCTCCAGACATCAAACTACCTAGCAGCACAAAGAAAAGGTTCACCATCACCAAGGAGTCATACAAAAACTGGAACATCTACAACTTTCAATCTAAATCCAATCCAGCACCATGTCGTCGAATTGTCTACCTTTTTGGCGGATCCGGATGTTTCCCTCCACAGCCTCAACATGTCTCTCTCTGCACTGAGGTCCTCTCACATCGTCTCAACGCCATTGTCACCATGATTATCCACCCACTGGCTCCATATCACTGTGCTCCCGAAGTCATACCCGATCTCATCGAGTGTTACGCGCAGTTATACACCAAACACATGTCCACATCTCCCAACATCCCTATGGACCTCGCGGGAGACTCATCCGGCGGTAATCTCGCGCTGGCGATTGCTCAAAACACAATACATCCACCACGTGTACTATTCCTGCTCTCTCCATCTCTCGACATTAGTATGGATAATCCCAACATTGAACGAAGAGAACGAATTGATCCATTACAAACACATCCCAACGAGATGAAACATCATAAAATCTGGGCTGGTTCGATGGCTCTGAACGACCCACTTTGCTCGCCGATTTTCAATGGTAGAGGATTTGAGAGGTTGAAAGAAGGTGGAACTAAAGTGGTGTTGATAGTAGGGACAAGAGACTTGTATGCGCCTGATATAAGGGTGCTGGAGGACAAACTGAATAAGCTGGGAGTGGAGGGTGAATGGTTGAGGTGGGAGGGGATGATTCATTGTTTTTTGCTGATGTTCCAGTACAAGATTAAAGAAGCCGAAGAGGCAGCAGAGTGGTTGGTCGAGGTGATGAACAGGAGATCATCATAGCTTTCTCTTGTTGTATCATGGAAAAGCATGCAAGTGAAGATGAACCTCGTTGCTGTTGAATGGGACTTTGGGAGTTTATTTGCTTCATAGGGTTTGATCTTTCTAATATATGTCTTGCTATAAATTGGTAGTACAACGATGATCTGTAGGCTCAGGATTTGTGTATATCTTTGCACAGATAGAAACCTATATACTTAGCAGCTACACCTACAATACCTTTCGTATGCATCACAGCCTTTGAATATTCTATTGAAGATGTTGTGTTTCCATTGATGCCGGTAAATTTTGAAATTCTGTCAATACAAGTACCCAGCAGCCAGGCAGTAATCATGTCGTGATGGAGAGAGGCCGAACCGTAGACGCCTCATAGGGTTTTTCGCATCCTGATAGCCTACCCGTCTTAACCGTCATATCGCCAAGTCGGGGACTACGCGACATCGATATCAACAATGATCTACTATCACACCTGGTGACTCACTTGTCGAGCTTGCAATTGTCGACCATTGCACATATACTTAGTATAATTGGAACCATGTCGTCTGGATTGAAGCTTCTCCATAGCTTCTCAATTATCAAACAAAGACAGTTCTGTTATTCAACACTAAGAGCAATGTCAACCATTCATCCAACCGCCAATGCCTTCACAATCTCTGGCGCATCAGGTCTTTACGACAAAGCGAGGCCTTCCTATCCTGCTGCAACACTATCACACATTTTCAAAATAGCTCAAACTCTTCCTACACCCATTGATGTTGTCGAAGTTGGTTCTGGCACGGGTATATTTACCCGTCTGCTCTTCAGCGCACCACCCAACACCATCCGGTCAATCACTGCCATTGAACCATCTACAGGCATGCGCGATGGCTTCAACGTATCCATGAAGCAATTCAGCGACAAAAGCAATCCAAGCCCTCCACCATCAACTTCAAAGGACTCTAAATCTACCAACACGAACAAAGATGGCGACAACAACACTCCCAACAAAATCAACAACATCAATCTCACCCTCCTCCCCGGAACTTTCGACTCCATTCCCCTCCCTACCGCATCCACTTCCATGATATTCATCGCACAAGCATTCCATTGGACCTACCCACACTATGCTTCCGCCATCACGTCTCTCGCCCGCATCCTCAAACCCAACGGCTACCTAGTCCTCATCTGGAACCTCGAAGACCGTAACCACGCATCCCCATGGATCGGCCCTCTCCGCGACTCGTACGAAAAGTTCGAATACGGTGCTCCACAATATCGAACAGAACACTGGCGGAATTCCTTTACAGTACCTGAATTCTCATCATTATTCCATGAACCAGAAGAGTTCAAATTCGAACATATTGTGCCAGCGACAGAGCAGAGTGTGGTGGATAGGGTGGTGAGCAAGAGCTACATTACTCAATTAGGAGACCAAGAGAAGAGTGATGTGGAGAAGGAGGTGAGGAGGATCGTTGCAAGTGGGGAGAAGGTGTGGATTGATGAGGAAAAGGGGGTGTTTGAGTATCCGCATTTTACGCATCTAGTTGTGATCAAGAGGAAGGAGTGAGCAAGTGATTTTGTGTAATAGCGATTGTGCTTGATCAAGTCGATACGATGCTCCTGACACGAAGCAAACAGTAGCAAACATCTTGTGTTATAACCATAGAGTGAGCTTCATAAATGATTGTGGAAATTATTGGCGCAAGTCGTATGCAATACCTCACATGGTTGTAGAGATTTATATAAACAATTGCCGTTTGGTGCTTCTTATAAATTTAAGAATAACTATCGATTTTGATATCTTGATTCATCAAGTTGCGAGTGATATGAATTGTATTGATGCTGTTCTAATATTTCTACACTTTTTCTATATCTATGCCCCAAAACGCCATTAACAATCCTTTTTGTCAACATTAACCAGAAAGACGCAAAAAAATCCATGCATATACATATCCTCACCCTGCCTCAAACCCCAAAAGAACACAAACAATTTCAAATACTCTGCGGCCAATAAAACAAATGACCGTTATCCCACTTGATTTTCAAATCCCGCAACTTTGCATACACCCCATCGTAATACAACGCATGACTCTCATCTCTCGACAATACCGGATCCACAAAGTTGATGTATGCAGCATCACCAGTCCTCTTTACACTCGACACAAACCCATTCAAGAATCCAATCGTCTGGTTCTGGATACCAACATCAGCATTGGTATTTGAGTAAAACTGCCAAGTCCACAGCGCACTACGATGAGCATATGAGCTTGTTTGTAATAGTGTCGTGTTACTAATCGCCGACTCGTGACCGCCGTAAAGATTGATAATGACAAACCAATAATTTTGTTGGAACGAGGTTGGACCAGCATCATTGGCATAGTTGAAGAATGAAGTCATAGATGCAAGAGACATCGGGTTTGATTCCGGTGTAACGAGTGATTTTGCATAAAAAGTGTTGTGGTCGTTGTAGTTTGTTGCGGCGACAGAAAGGGTGGACTGGCCAGCAAAGTTTAAAAGTGTATTGATCCAATTGGCTTCTCGATAAGTTGATGAAGTAGGGGGTGGAAGTGTGTTGAGCAAAGTTTGCCATAATGTGAGGAACTGTTGTTGGGTATGTCCGTTGTACACACCAGAAACTTCAAATTGAGATCCTGTGCCCTGGAATAGAGATACACCCATAGAGAGTTCTTTAGGAGCGGAAGACTGCACCCATTTCTGGATAGCGAGAAAGTTGGACGCAGCTTGAGAGGCGCTCATACCGGCCCATTTGTAAGAGTATATCGTATTTGTTTCCAGTGCGGGGTATGTTTTGAACTTGAATGTGGTAATGATGCCAAAGTTAGGTGCAGCACCTCGGAGACCCCAGAATAGATCCGCATTTTGGGTAGTGCTTGCTGTGAGAATTGTGCCAGATGCGGTGACGACTTCAACAGAGAGAATTTGATCTAGTGCTAGACCCCACATTCTCCCTTGATTGCCATGACCTCCATGTGTACTGTGTCCTCCAATGCCGACTCCAGGACATGTTCCTGATTCATGTTAGTAAATCATTTCGTTGATATAAAAGTTTGTTATAACTTACCATGAGGTAAAGCACGTTTTCCTTGGTCATAAATCGACTGGGCGATATTTCCTAGTCTCGCGCCACCCCCAACTGTTGCAATAGTTGTTCGTGAATCATATACAACATCATGCATCATCTGTAGGTCTACAATGACGTGTCCATCCTCCCCACCAAGTCCGAACGCAGCATACGAATGACCGCCACCTCTTGCTGTAACACGTAACTTGTAAGTTGTCGCACAGTTGATTGTTGCTGCAACATGCTGTGATGTAGTTGGCAAAGTTATAACCAATGGTGTAAATTGAGTTCGTAAATTGAACGGAGTTTTGAGGGTATCGAAATTTGGTGAGTTAGCAAAGTTGACCGGAACGTTGGCAGCGCCGAGACAGTCTGCGAAGGTCTGATTTCTTCTGAGAGAAACAGGTTTTGCAACAACAATCGCAGATAGATATGACAAGCAGAGTATAATTAACTTCATATTGGCAATGTGTAGTCAAGACTGTGTGAAGAACTGTTGATTCTTTAAAAATGACCATTAACTCTCACTTCTTTATATACAAACATTGTCGAAAAATTCTGCCCGTATCCTCATGAAATGTTGCATGCATTTGGAAGCTGATGTGTAGTAAGCGAAGCGTGAGGTAAATATCGAGCTGACAATCCGGCAGCTAGCATTGAAAGTTGTGTCTCGCTAAGACGGCTGAGGTTCATGTCTCAGGGAACTGCCCAGAAAGGCGGCCAATCCTAAAAATCAAAGCTTCCGCTTGCAGTAATGCATACTTTTTGATACTCGGTTGGAGGTTTCCTGTTATGTCAATCGTATTAGATTTTGGAGCACTAAAAGTGTTGCAGACAAGGTTACACACAAGGTGATAATCAAGTTCAGATTTCACTAATGTGGCGACGGGTATAAAGTCCGTGACACCACAATTTGTTCAAATCTGGGTTTCCATAGGTGTTGAAGCTATGAGGAATTCGAGTCGGTATAATATCTTCTGCTTTGAAACGGTGTTCTGAGGAATAGGCAATATATTGAATGGTCCTGGAATCTGCACAGATCGTCGAGCCTCGAAACCGTCATTCCATCAATAGTAATAAATTTGAGAACAACAATCGTAAGATGATTGACCAAGTTAAAATCTCTATTCTGAGTATGAAGCTGGACAGCCATTGAGTGATCAAAAGTCACATCTTGTGAGGCATCCGAAATGCCTCTCAAGCTCCTTGATTAGCTATATATCTCAACTACTCTTGAGACTTAGGAGTCATTGTACCAGGATTGATATCACCCGCTTGTAAATCTGTTGGGTACGAATCGGTGAATGTATATATATCGACAAATTGCGGCTCTATGCGAAATATATCGTCTATTGAAATAGCATCGTCTCAGTGTATTCATAGAGCATCTCAAGATCCCGAGAGTCCTGCCAGGATACATGCAGTACAGCCTCCAGTCGATGATGGTGTTGAAGTGTTTTTACTGAAACTAAAAATAGCTGGCCATTAAATCCACCGATGACTATTGCCTAAAATAGCTTAGTCCACTGCTCGGACCGAATCGACATTCTTGGCGTCCTTCCGTGTCTCCACACACCTTCTCTGCTGGTACAAGTAAGTACTTGAGTTACTGAAATATATATATCTGTTCTTATTCGCTCTTCGATAGCCAAGAATTGAAAGTAGCTACCAGAGTGGATACTTCCCTCTTGATATCAGGCATCACGGTAAGAGCTCAATTGATTGAGGCAAGTTTTTTCCTCCTGGCTTATATCTGCTCTCGACCTTTTCTTTTACTCTTTCAGTAAATGTGGATTGCATTGACGATACTCATGAGCTCTTGAGCTTGACGGGCCAGATATAGCTATAGGGATGGCGCATGTACTATCACAAGATATACCTTCTAAGCAGAAACACGACAGCAGCAAAGCTTCGCTAACAAACATCTCGTATGCAAAGAAGGTTTCAAGCTTGGTTGTGAAAATGCTACAGATTTGTGTTCACTCGGCAGTTATACGATCTAATAAGAGTAGAAACGATTATATCTTAGGTGCAGGTTTGGTTGCTGAGTGCGATATTATTTGTCGTTGAACATGTACTTGACTGTAGCCTGTGCACAAGCTCAGTCGTCGTAGACTGTTAAAAGATGGGTAATGTTTAGATTAAAATCCACAACAACATTTAAATGTCTCACCCTGTACCGTCAACAACATGTACAAGTACAACCAATGTACCATACACCTTGGTTTGGTTTTCCCTCTACGACTCCCGATATCTGATAGTTGGGGATACGCTGAGTTCTTAAGATCTTCCCTCTTTTCTAGTTCAGCACAGCTATCAGAAGAAAATTCCCAAATGTATCGAAACAGGAACCATAGCAATCCCTGCAATTCTCAGACAACACTACCTGATTCTAGACCAGGATAGCATGTCGAAAAGAAGGGTCTATTTGCAAGAAACGGCCTAGTCTCGGCATGATTTGTCCACAAGCTTAAGCTAGGTTCGTGTTACTTGAGATTGACCCCTGCCAAAATTTGGTAACCATACGCCGTCTTCCGATTGTAACTTCCTTATATTACAAAATCTGACAAACTGGCATTTCCAGCATGCTCTACAATCGACAGATACTGGGTCTGGGCGTTGCACAATGGGTAGCTGTACAAGATACAAATATGCTCAGACCCTGCTCATTTTCACTTCCCAAATCCTGGATATATATTTATCAGACGGAAACTCAATACCATACAACTAATCTACTGTAATCTGACTATCACAATCAACTCCTCAACCTTCCGCCCGCGAGATAGCGAAGATAATATCAATCCAAATCAGTAAAGATGGCACCAGAAGCACCAGCTATTCCCAATTACATGACAGACATGAATGCTGTCCTGAGTGATGAAAATGTTAAATGGCTACATGGTGAAATACCAAACTACAACGGCGCAAATTCTCGTTGGGAGAGAGAGCGAACCAAAACACATGAAGCTGGCTCTTTGCCTGACTTGGTAGCTAACACTTCTCCTTCATGTTTTTCATGAAAGACCATATATGCTGACCATATACCATCTCCTTAGGTCTCCAATCTCGTCAAAAATTGGGAGAAAGAAGCATCTCACAAAGTTCTTGTCGAACAATGGCGAACAATCGACCCAGAAACTTACACGTTTGCATGCAATGGTGGCGCAAAGTCAAAAGCTGAAGACATGATTAAACTTGGAACATACAACGCTTTGATTGGAGAATCAGAGTACTACGCTTCATCTAAAATTGACTTTGTGGAGAGTCACAAAGTCTTTAGAACTGCTCTAGGCGATGGATTTTCGTGGGAGTGTCTGGAGGTCTATTCAGGTCCACCTGTCGTGGCATTCAAATGGCGTCACGTAAGTTCCATCTTGTCTTCCTTATTTCATCTTAGCCTGAAACTGTACTTTGGATATGTTCCAAACTGTCCTAACACGTTTTTTTTCGCAAATATAGTGGGGTAACTTCAACGGTGAACTACGCTGTCCCATGCGTGCTGGCGAGGATCTTGTCATTCCACCAAACAACCAGATGGTTGAAATCTTTGGCGTCACCATCGCTACCGTGAACGAAAAATTCCAGATAACAGCATTGGACACATACTACAATCCAAACCAGCTATTTGAGAACATGATGAAGAAAGTTGAGGAAGAATTACCAGAGGGTCACCCACCTATTGAAGGATCACTCAAGGTGGCCGTCACTGATGAGGCGGGCGAGAAGAAGGAGTCTGCGGAATTTACCAGTGCAAGTGCAGAGCTAGTGATGGATAAACCAGAAGCACGTCAGGAATGATTAGGTGCTGTTGTTTATGGAATTACGTGTGGGAAGGTGATTGGAAGAGATCTGAGACTTAGGTCATGAACCTACTGATTTCTCTCGTATTTTTGAGATTAATGGATAATGTTTGGTCCAATTGCTGCATATTTAGCCATCATAAATATCATATTTACCTTTTGTGTAAAATGTTTTCGTTGTAGTTGCGTTACGTGACCCGGAAATATCAGTCCAGTTATTTTAGTTCGTGTTCAAGAGATGCAAAGTGGTGGTCTACTAAGGAATAAACTTTTCGACCCATTCAGCTGGGGCTAGATTCTTGCCTTTGAATTATCACATAGGACTTTCCTCTCCAATATGACATGATCATTAAAAGCCATTATTTCACATGTTGACAAAAATCTGAGAACTGATTTGACATCAAAGTATTGAAGTTTCATTAAAACATTAAGATATAAGCTAGTCTTTTTATCGTACAAGATGGTTTTTGATCATTAAGATAGGTGCGACTCTAGTACTTGAGAAAGCATAGTACTAGACACAAAGGCTCCAAACTCGAAGATTCGAGTTTAGATGGCAACAGCAGGAGCTGCTGCAGCTGCAGCGGCACCAGCCTTCTTGCCCTTTTTACCCTTGCCCTTTCCCTTCTTTCCCTTTCCCTTACCTTTCTTGCCCTTCTTTCCCTTCTTGCCTTTCTTGAACTTTGGATCACGAGCTTCCAAAGTTGACTCCTCATCATCTTCTTCAATGTCATCTTCAGCAGTGATATCGGTGGTGGTAGTCTCAGGCTCGACGTCTCGGGTGTCTAGTGAAAGTTCTTCTTTGGCAACAGCTAATTCTTCAGGAGTAATCTCGCCAGCTTCTTCAGCTTCGTCCAGCTCAGTGGAGTCGACATCTCTAGCGGCAATCTTGGCTCCCTTGGCGCCCTTAGCTCCCTTCTTTCCTTTCTTTCCCTTGCCCTTCTTGCCCTTTTTACCCTTCTTTCCTTTCTTGCCTTTCTTGAGTTTTGGATCACGCGCATCTAGAGTGGATTCTTCATCCTCTTCCTCAGTGATGTCTTCGGCGGTGATGTCGGAAGTGTCGCGCTTCTCAGGTTGGATTTCGGTGATGTCGGAGGACTCGTCGTCTTCAGCAGAGTCAAGATCACGGGCGGCAATCTTTGCGCCCTTGGCCTTGAGTCCCTTGGCTTTCTTGCCCTTGCCCTTCTTTCCTTTCTTACCCTTCTTGCCCTTCTTTCCTTTTTTGCCCTTCTTCAATTTTGGGTCTCTGGCTTCAAGGTCGTTCTCTTCAACTTCTTCCTCCTCTTCGACTAGGTCTCGGGTGGCGAGCTCAGCTGGCTCATCAACTTCTTCGGTGTCAACCTCTTCGTCGAGAGAGTCGAGGTCTCGTGCGACCTTGGCGCCTTTGGCACCCTTGGCTTTCTTTCCCTTCTTACCCTTCTTTCCTTTCTTGCCCTTCTTGCCCTTCTTTCCCTTCTTGAATTTTGGATCCCTAGCATCTAGTGTTGATTCTTCTTCGTCGTCGTCTTGGATGAGTTCTTCGGTAGTCAAGCCGGAGATATCGCGGGCATCGAGAGAAATCTCAGCTGGCTCGTCGCAATCCTCCTCGACGGCTTCAAGGTCTCGAGCGACCTTGGCGCCGGCTGCTTTCTTTCCCTTGGCTTTCTTTCCTTTCTTGCCCTTCTTGCCTTTCTTTCCCTTCTTTCCCTTTTTACCCTTCTTGCGTGGGTCTCGGGCTACGATGACAGCGTCTGCCTCTTCCTCAGGTACTTCAATACCAGCTGCGTCGATGGAGAAGTCTACTGGAACCACAGCCGACTCGGTAGTGGCATCAAGGTTGGCGACCGAGTTCGATGTTGATTGAACTGGTGCGGCATTGACAGCGACATGAACAGCTGCTGAGGAGAGGAGAACAAGCGATGTGAGAGATGGGAAATACATGATTAAGTCGTTGAAAGGGTATTACTTTTTATATTGGTTTTTTGTTATTTGAAAGAGAAAAAAAGACGAATTAAAAAACCACCTGGGTATGAACGAAAAGATGAAAAAAAGTGAAGTATACCGGATACTTCAGTAGAAAGTAAGATGCTGATGTTGAGAGGAGGATGGTGAAAGAAAGAGGATATCTTGGAGGTGGAAACCCGTCGCATTTATACACAATTGTCGACAGCCCGACGAAGTGGTTCCGGTTGTGATGCCTCGTTTTAGCATTACAATATGATGTCGAAAGACATTACCTTAGAAACAAAACAAAGTCTCATGCAGGCATTGTTTGAAACCATATAAAAAAGGTTGATGTGTTATGCTTTGCTATGCTGGTCAAGCTCTAGCCTTTGCTTGTCACCAAGTCTGACAGCAGGCTAGTACATTGCGCGTTACAAAAGACGTCTCATCATCCCTAACAACCTGGTTCCCCTATATCCACAAGGCAAGGATTGGAATGAATAAGCTTTTTGCTTGATGAGCCAAGTACTCTCGGGTGCATCTATCTTGACATTGTTGGTACTGGCCAATCCTGGATCACGAGATTGCTATCTCCGGATGGGAAAAGCTTGTCGTCTGCAAACCAAAAGCTTGTTCAATCATACTGAGTTAGATTTCCGTTTCAGAGCGGTCGACGAGAAACAAGCCCCAAACTCAACCCCAGGAATGGGCATGTTAGACGCGATCTCGCGTGGACCATATCTAGACCGGAGACTTCAGCTGTTAGGTGCAGAAACCGAGATTGAATCATCTGTGTGTACCCTGTCAAGGACCAGACGTTGACTGCCTCATCCCATACAGCTAATGGCGAGAGCGACCGGCGAATGCTGCTAGTAGAACAGCTGATGTATTTTGAAGTGGACGATGAGGGGCCGTGATTGTGTTCAAACTGTTGCCAAAATGGAATTTTGTGAAACCGCTTAACACCGCAACCCGAAAATAGAACAAATCATCTCCACAGCTTACTTGGACTTGAACTTTAGACTGGGGCAAATGCGAACTTACGAAAGTAAATGATGAAATTCCTACTCAATCACAAAGCATGGATCGATGTTGAGAATCCAGCGTATTATATGAAAATGAATATTATGTTCGACATTGTGTCTCGTAGTTTATCGAATGAAGGTCAAGTTATGTTGGTGATAATTGCATGTTTTATCAATCGCAAGTTAAGCTGCTAAATTTCAGGTAACCCATGAGAATTGGAATGTTTGATGATGACTTTAAATGACATATTATTCTACGTCTTTTAAAACGAGATATCTTGTAACGGATGACATCAATTGGGGCTTCATTTAGTGCGTTACGAGAAATCATGCTACTGGAAGTGTATTCATTATTTCCTAGGGCGTTTTGTAGAAGTATTCAGCAGAATTCCCAAGAATCACGAAAAACTATAGAATTGAATAATTGGAGATGATGAAAAGATGACGATTCATTGAGAGATTTATATGAATGAATGGTGCCTTGGTGTGGCTAAAATAGTAGAAATGAGGCATACCAGTATATCGGAAAAGTGCTGAAGATTTTTTGAATTTCATTTGTGGAGCTATCTGGTGATGTTTGATGGAAGTGATTCATGACCATATCTCTCGAAAACACAAGATTATAGGGATAAATTAAAATTTGAGCTTCCATAAATTCATATCTACATCATGAACGGGTTTTTTGCCTTTCGTCTAACGCTTTCGACGTGTATGAAGATTTTTACCAGAAGTTCAAAACGATAGCTGGTACAAATTACGGATGGTGATATCAACATGGACCATATGGTCGAGATAGATAGCGACATTTTAGAAGCCTGTGTGAAAGAGTAGTGAGAAGAGCATGCTATTAGTAAGATATATACTCCTCGTGTATCGATGCGATTCAGAATACACTACACAGATACTTAATTATTAACACAATTCAATATAACACAAGTGAGTCACGTCATGAGGTAGGAAAAGACAGCGACAAACCAAGGAGATCTGCATAACATAATACATTACAACTGTGTTTGATATAGCTTGTTATGATTTACACACCTGGGTTTACTAAG
>Ga0160427_10001774_pt1 | contig 13165 bp, 11 predicted proteins | sample SolpanmetagenomL_FD_108194 | JGI IMG/M metagenome (GOLD analysis project Ga0160427, IMG submission 108194) | Solar panel surface microbial communities from Lawrence Berkeley National Laboratory, California, USA - L | ecosystem: Engineered > Built environment > Solar panel > Unclassified ...
CGTGCGTTCTCGGCCGACCCCACCGTCGCCGCCGTCGCGCAGCAGCCGATCTCGTCCCCGGACCACGTCGACACCACCCCGGTCCTGCTCCCGGCGGCCGTGCTCGACCCGGCCCCGATCGGAACAGGCCCGAATAGTTTGACCTTGAAGATCGCCGAGAGCGTGCTGCCCGGTGCGGACGCGCAGTTCACCGTCTCAGTGGACGGCCTGCAGCAGGGCGGCGTGGCGACGGTTCAGGCCAATGACGCCTTCGGGCAAACCCAGACCTTCACCTTCAAGGGCAACTTCGGCGCCGGCGTGCACAACGTCGCCATCAACTTCCTCAACGACGCCTACGTCCAGGGTTACGGCGACCGCAACCTGTTCGTGAAGTCCGCAGGGTTCGATGGAACGGCGATCACCGGGCTGCCGCTCAGCCTTTATAATGCGGGAACCCAGGCGTTCTCGTTCGCGGCCACGAGCGTCACCAGCCCGCCCACGGGGGCTGGTACGGCCACAAACCCCCCGGTCGGCGCGCCGGCCTTGTTCGATGCGTCCTATTACCTCGCGCAGAATCCGGACGTGGCCGCGGCCGGCGTCGATCCCTATCAGCATTATGCGACCATGGGTTGGAAGGAGGGCCGCAACCCGTCAGCCGGCTTCGACGTCCGCGATTACCTGGCCGCCAACCCCGACGTGAAGGCTGCCGGCATCGACCCGTTGCAGCACTACCTGAGCTCCGGCAATGCCGAGGGGCGGGCCGCCTTCGCAGTGTCAGCCGTCGCCAAGGACCCGCTGCTCGATGCGACCTACTACTATGCCCACAATCCCGACGTAAGGGCTGCGGGCGTGGATGCAAATGCGCATTACCTGGTCAACGGCTTCAAGGAAGGCCGTAATCCCGATGCTTACTTCGACACCAACTACTACCTGACCCAGAACCCCGACGTGAAGGCGGCCGGGGTCGATCCGCTCTGGCACTACGAGACCTTCGGCTATGCGGAGGGACGGCAGGCCAGCCTGGTCTTCGACGGTGCCAAGTACCTGGCCGCCAACCCCGACGTGAAGTCGGCCGGGTTCAATCCGCTCGCGCACTATCTGTCCTACGGCCAGTCCGAAGGGCGACAGACATTCCTGACCGGCGGCATGGCCGTGGCCGATCCACTGGTTGATGCCGCATATTACGACGCGCAACTCGGGGCGACGCTGATCCCGACCGGCACCCAGGCTCAGCAGCAGGCAGCCTACAGCTATGATGCCACGGGCTGGCAGAAGGGCCTGAACCCTGACGCCTTCTTCGACACCGCCTACTACCTGAGCCACAATCCAGACGTGGCCGCCGCCCACATCGATCCTCTGGTGCAATTCGAGCAGGTTGGCTGGAAGCAGGGCCGCGATCCCTCGGCGCAGTTCAGCGTCGACAAGTACCTCGCCGCCTATGGCGACGTGAAGAGCGCCGGTATCAACCCGCTCCAACACTACCTCGTCAATGGACAGGCTGAAGGCCGCACGGCTTTCGCCGTGTAGCTGACCGCTTTGATCACGTCGCTCCGACGAGTCGGCCGGGCCTAGCGCTCGGCGGTTCGGTCGACACGCGATCACTAGCCTGGCTCTGGTTCGAACCCGGTGGCTTGGCTTCGGGTGAGAGCCCTGCCTACGAGGCGAGGCCATGGCAGAACGGGCTCGCAGGGTAGCACCCGCGAGCCAGCGCCGTGTTGTCGGCGGCGTGGCCTTCCTACTTCGCGACCATGACGTTGCGGGCGCTCAACTTCATCATGCGTCTAGCCTTGTCGGATTGAGGCCCGATCCTATTCCAGCTTGACGCTCGCGGGTAATGCCGCGGATCACAACGACCTCCGTTGCGGACCCCGGGCCAAGATCCTGGTGGCCTACGCCGACACGCTCGGGCGGCTCGGCGGCAGGAGTGCGGGGTTCGGCCGCCTTTTGGCCCGCGGCGACCGGGCGGGCAGGCGCTAAGTGCCCAACCTGTCTGGCCCGACGGTGTCCGACGCGACGGTGGTGCCGGAACCAGGCACGCTGCTGCCGCATCCGTACGGAGCCGGCGTGGTGGGCAGCCCTCCGCTGCCCGCGGCGGGCAATGATCCGCGTGCGCTCACCCGATCGGCAGCAGGGTCATGCGCAAGGTGAACTGCCCACCTGGTGGCACCTGCACCAGACCCGGCTTGTCGCGGAACTCGCCGTGGAAGCCGGCCGGGCTAGCCAGGCCGTGCCAGGGCTCGATACAGACAAATTCACCGGGCTTGGACCAGATGCCCAGCTGGGTGGCGTTCTCCCATCCCACCTCGATCCCGCGCCCATCCGGGCCGAGAAAGCGGGCGGCGGAACTGTGCACGGGGTCGAACACCAACGCATCATGGGCAAACACCGCGTCCGACAGCGACAGCACCCGGCCGCCCTGCAGGGGTGACGGACGATGCCCGGCGATCAGCCCGGCCTCGTCCAGTTCAGCAATCTGGTCCTCTTCGGACGCGGTAAGCTCGATACGGTAATCTTCCTTCGCACCGCCATCGAGCGGCCAGTTGAACGCCGGATGGAAACCCAGCGAGCAGGGCAGGGCGACGTTGCCCGTGTTGCTGGCCGTCAGCGCGATCTCCAACCCGGCCGGCTGCAAGGTATAGGCCGCTTCCAGGCGGAAGCTGAAGGGATACTGCGCGAGCGTCGCGGGCGTGTCGGTCATCGCCAGCACACACTGATCGGTGCCGCGAGACACCCACTCGAAGGTGGTGCGCCGGGCAAAACCGTGGCGCTCCATGGTTGTGTCGCGTCCGTCGACCGTCAGCCTCTTGTCTCGCAGCGCGCCGACAATCGGAAACAGCAAGGGACCGTGTGCCGGCCAGACCGGCCCGGCCTGCCAGATCAACTCGCGGCCATCCTTGCGAACGAACGAGCACAGTTCCGCCCCGTTCGCGAGCACCGTGGCCCTGAAGCCCTCGGCGCGCATCTCGTGCCTGTCGTCCGGCATGGCATGATCCTCCCTGGAAGCCGATGCATCAGTACAGCGCCGGGTCGCCCTTGTCCCGCCTCCGCACGTTGGTCCTGCCGTCCACCGCCTGTCCGGCCCGTCACGCTGCCGGCGAGAGCGGCGGTGGCACGCAGCATGCTTCCATCGCAGCCATGCCCGATCTACAGCCAACGTCTCCACGGCCGGTGTCATCGACAACCTGCCGGCACCGAAACCCAGGCAATGCCGTGCAAGTCGCGGGACATGGCCCGTGCCACCGCCGCGACAAAGCCAAGGAGACCCCATGAGAAGCAGCTACATGAAGTTGGGCATCATGCCAGAAGGTGCCGGCCGGACCGGGTCGGACTGGATGAACCCCGGCATGCCGCCCTATCCCGGAACAAATTTCGAGAAGCACAAGGAGCAGGCGCTGATCGGTGAGGAGTTCAAGGCGGACTTCTTCTTCGTGGCCGACACGCTCTGGGCCGACGAGGTCTCGCCGCCGCATCGCCTCGACCGCTTCGAGGCGACGACCCTGCTCGCCGCGATCGCGGCCGTGACCAAGCACATCGGCCTGGTCGGCACCATGTCGACCACCTTCTGCGAGCCGTTTAACATCGCCCGGCAGATCCTGTCGCTCGACCACATCAGCGGCGGCCGAGCCGGCTGGAACCTGGTCACCACCGATCCCAAGGGCTCGTCCGATAATTACGGCCGCTTTCACGCCATTTCCCACAAGGAGCGCTACGAGATCGGCGCGGAGGCCTTTCGAGTCGTGACCGGGCTGTGGGACAGTTTCGAGGACGACGCACTGCCACAGGACAAGGCGACGGGCACCTTCCTCCTGCCGGAGAAGCTCCACGCGCTGAACCACAAGGGCAAGTACTTCGAGTCGAAGGGACCGCTGAACCTGCACCGGTCCCGGCAGGGGCGCCCGGTCGTGTTCACGGCGACGGCGTCCGACGAGGGCCTGGCCTTCGCCGCCCGCCATGTCGATTGCGTGTTCACGACCAACGCCTACGGCATGACCGTGAACCAGGAGTCCTACCGCAAGCTGAAGGCGGGGGCTGCCGAATGCGGCCGGGACCCGGGCTCGGTCGCGCTGCTCCCGGCGTGCACCCCGCTCATCGCGCCGACGCGGGAGGCCGCCCAGGCGATCCAGGCCGCGCGCCGGGAGCAGATCGGGCTGGACGGCGCGATCAAGTACCTCAGCGGCTCGTTTTACGGCTTCGACCTGCGCGGCTACGGTCTGGATGATCCGTTTCCGCTTCGTGCAATCGAGAGCCTCGCCGAGGGCTTCAAGGGCAACATGACGCAGATGCTCCGTGCCGCCCGCGACGAGGCGCTCACGGTCCGGCAGTTCGTGCTGCGGTTCGGGTTCCCGAAGGACAGCTACGTGGGCACTGCCACCGATGTGGCCGACGAGATGCAGGAATGGTTCGAGGCGGAGGCGTGCGACGGCTTCATGCTCGTGGAATCGCAGCCGGGCCAACTACGTCTGTTCGCAGACACTGTCGCGCCGATCCTCCGCCAGCGGGGACTGCTGCGTACGGAGTATCCGGGCACGACGCTGCGGGAGAACCTGGAACTGGCCAGGCCTGACAATCTGTTCGTCGCAGGCCTGTCCAATCGCGAACTCGGTTGAGACGGGAAGGCAGTCGAGGCGTCCCGCGTGACCAGCCGCTCTGACAGTCTTGCTCCCGGCCTCTCGGTGCGGCCCTGGCTGACGGGAACGCTGTCCCGTCGCGGGTGACGGGGCGAGTGGATGCCGCCCCAGTCATGCCAACGCTTGCCGCGGCAGACCGTCACTGCGCAAACCTGACCTGTGGAGTCCTCACCATCTGGTCCCAGGCCCCGGCCGACAAGCTGGCCTATGCCGGGACCTGCTTGCCGAGTAGCAGGCGAAGCGCACCATGCTCCGGCCCCGATGCATTGACGGCCAGGAACTCTTCGACAGACATCTCCGAGGCTGCGCCTCCTGCCGAGGCGCCCGATGTATGCCTTACAAGCATGCGGCCGTTCGGCCGATCCTGGATCAACTCCCAAGAGTCGCCTTTCAGGTTGCGGTAAATGGGAGTGACCTGATCCCGTGGCGCATGCGCTGTGTTGTCAATCAAGTGGTGTATGATGGATAAGCTATCAGTCATTCGTCCATTCTCGCATGGTTGCTCGCCGTCGATTCAGCCCAACTTTCATTCTGTCGTAACGAGCCGTGATCGGTTTTGAAGTCAAAATCAATTGGAAAACTGCTGGTAATCAACATAATACTTAGACTTACGGCAATGCACGCTAAACAGTACACAAGGCGCTTCAATCAAATTGTTGTAGATCAACGTATAGAGATAAAGCCTACCTGTATAATTCGATCTTTTCAGAAACTGTATTAAAGAGTGTGGCGACCGGCAATGCCGTCGGAAGGTCTTGCTGCTGAAGTCGTTTGTCCAGAGGTCGGCTGGGCAGCCTGCTCTATGGTGTAAACGGAAACACGACGGGATCTGAAGACGTGATGGTTAGGCAATTATTCTGAAATCAGAGATGTCGAAAATTGTAGTTCTACTAGAACTCGACCGCGATGCACGCGATTAGCCACTACCAAAACGGGGAGACCACCATGAAAACTCGTCAGCTTATTCTGATTGTTGATGATGACGCCGAGCTTGGCGTGGCCGTCGCCGAGCAGCTTGAAGCAGGCGGCTTCACCGGGAAGTCCGTCACGACAATTGAAGCGGCAGAGCAAGCGGTGTCCGCGCTTGCAGGCGGCGTGGCGGCTATTCTGCTCGACGTCGGTCTGCCAGATGGGGACGGGCGGGACTTCTGCGCCCGGTTGCGGCAGAGCGGGAACACTATTCCGGTCGTTCTGGTCAGTGGGTTGGACGAAGAGGACGATGTGGTCCGAGGGCTGGACCTCGGGGCGGACGCCTACGTGCAAAAGCCGTTCGCGTCGTCGGAACTGATTGCACGGCTGCACCGCCTGCTTCCATCCGGACTGCCAATGGCGTGACGTGTCCGTGTTCACTTAGAAATTTAGCGCGGCAGCCGGGCAGGAGGCCGTCTGGGCCAGGTTGGCAGAGGCGCAGCAGTGCACAGCCGCGCCCGACTTCCGTCTGCCGCCCGGCCGTATGTTCCCCGTGCGCGGTCACACGGCTCGGCATCGCTAGCGTCGAGGCCACCTTCGGGTGCTCAGCGATCTCGGCAGCCCGTTCGCCGATGTCAGCGGTTTCGGCTCGGCGGTGTCCGCCCGCATGGCCGCCGAGGAGTATCGGGCGCAAAAACTCCGACCGCCCGGTGCAGGTTGTCTCCGCCGGCCGTCACAACAAGGCGGATGTCGGCTCGGTTTTGGTGTGGCGCTGGCGGGACACCGACGGCATCGACCTCGTCCTCAATGTCCCGAACTCGGCGGTGGCGATGGCCGTCAGCGACGTCGTCCGTCGGGCCAACCGGACCCTGCTGGTGACCACCGCCGTCTCGAGCGCGCTCACCGGTGACCAGTGTTCGCCCGATACGGTGCACAGCTCCATCGACACCTGGAACCCCGGCCAACGTGCCGATCCGGACTTTGGCGGCGGCGGGCAAGAAGCGCTGGTTCTATGACGGGCGCTGCAGCACTTCCACCGCCTGATCCGCCGGCCGGACAAGGTGCACAGCGAAACTGGCGGAGGTCGTGGGGCAGATCCTGCCGGGCGCGTGCGCACAGCGTCCGAAACCAGCCACTTGATGGGCTGGTGCCCCTCATGGCCGACGCCGGCGTCAGGCACGTCCCGGTGATGGACGCGGACCGCAACCTGGCCGGCATCATCTCCCAGGCCGACCTGGAGGCGGCCCTCTGTCGGGGCCGCACGACGCCTGGCGGCATGTAGGCCACCCGTCTCACGCGGCAGCCGGGCAAATCGGCATAAGGCGGTCCAAACAGGATTTGCTGCCTTTCGGGTTCGGCCATGACGGGCGATGATCGGCCGATGCCCTTGAGGAAGACAGCACGCGCGCTGCTGAACGCGTTCACGAAGCGAGCCATCCGGCGGCGGACCCGGCACGCGGCGGCCATCGAAGCTCGCAAGCCAGGCCAGGGCCCCAGCCACCGGACGGTCGCCTTGATCGTCGCGAGCGCACTCTTCATGGAGCAGCTAGACGGAACCGTGCTGGCGACCGCCTTGCCCAAGATGGCGGAATCCTTCGGCACCGCGCCCTTGAACATGAACGTCGCCCTGACCTCGTACCTGCTGAGCCTGGCCGTGTTCATCCCGATCAGCGGCAAGGTGGCGGACCGCTTCGGGTCGCGCACGGTGTTCTGCTCCGCCATCGCGCTGTTCACGGCCGGTTCCATGCTGTGCGGGCTCGCCACCAGCCTGCCGTTCCTGGTGGCCTCGCGCATCGTGCAGGGGATCGGCGGCGCCATGATGGTGCCGATTGGCCGCCTGGTCCTGCTCCGCTCCGTGTCCAAGGCGGAACTGGTGAGCGCCATGACATGGCTGATGGTGCCCGCGCAGATCGGCCCGATCCTGGGGCCGCCTCTCGGCGGGTTCCTGGTGTCGACCCTGTCCTGGCGATGGATCTTCTACATCAACGTGCCGATTGGCGCCTTGGGCATCGTCCTGGCGCTGCGCTTCATCGACAACGTGCGCGAGGCCGAACCAACCAACTTCGACGTCAAGGGCCTGCTGCTGTCCGGGGTGTCGCTGTCCTGCCTCATGTTCGGACTCGAGACGGTGTCGCGCGGCGAGGCATCGCCCTGGTCGGCCGCCACCATCGTGCTGGCCGGGCTCGTCAGCGGGGCGCTCTATGTCCGCCATGCGCGCCGGCACCCGGACCCCGTGTTGGATTTCCGGCTGATGGCGGTGCCGACCTTCGGCTTGTCCGTGCTGGGCGGCGGGCTGAGCCGCATCGCCGCCGGAGCCATCCCGTTCCTGCTGCCGATGATGCTGCAGCTCGGCTTCGGCTGGAGCGCGCTGTCGAGCGGCCTCGTCACCTTCGCCAGCAGTGCCGGGTCCATGCTGATGCGGCTCAGCGCCAAGCCGGCGCTGCGGCGCTGGGGCTTTCGCCGCATCATGGTCTGGAACGGCGTCATCGCCAGCCTGTTCCTGGCTGGCACCGCGGCGCTGCGCCCGTCCTGGCCTGTCGGCGCCATCTATGGGCTGCTGCTGGTGGGCGGCTTCTTCCAGTCGCTGCAGTTCATCGCCTACAACACCATCGCTTACGCGGACATCCCACAGCCGCGGATGAGTGCCGCCACCAGCTTCTACACGACGTTCCAGCAGCTCAACCTGACGCTCGGCATCTGCGTGGCGAGCGGGGCGCTGGCGACTTCGATGGCGGTGCTCGGCCACCCACAGGCCTTGGTCCAGGACTACAGTATCGCCTTCCTGGTGGTGACGGCGCTGTCGCTCATGGCTTCGCCGCTTTGCGCGAGGCTCCCCGCAGGCGCGGGGGAGCAGCTTTCAGGCCATTCCAGCCCGCGGTGAGCTCGAGCTTGCAGGAAAATTAGCAACAGCCAGACTGAGCCGATCGATGCGACCAGCAGCAAGGCTGGGTAGATCAGCGCGGACTGGATCGCCGCCGCCAGGGGCCCGCTGGGTTCCAGCAACTCGGCCAGGCCCGACAGTGCCGCAGATAGTTGGCCTCCCACCTCGCCGGCGCGGGCCAGGCCGATGTGCAGCTGGCCGAAGCTGGCGGGATGCCGGTCGAACGCTGAGGAGAGGGAGCACCCGTCGCGCACGGCCCCGCGCACCGCCGCCAACACGCGACGCACGCGCGGGCTGGTCGACACCGCCTGCACGTCGTGGAGCGCATTGTTCAGGTCCTGGCGCGCCGACAGCATTGTCGCAAGGTCCCGCAGCACGTTGCCGACCTGGTGCCTTCGCAGACCGCCGCGGTCACGTGCGAGAGAGACCCAGGCCGGCGCCGATCGGCTTCGCCCGTCCTGCGGCTCCGTCCGAATAGGCATGCTGCCTTGCTGCTGCAGGAGGGCGATGACGTCGCCCGCGGTCGGGGCGTCGATCACGCCGCGCTGCACCTCGCCATCCGGCCCGATCGCGGTGAACTGGAAGGGGGGCACCTTACCCTTCCGCGCGAATGCTGCGCAGCACGTCCTCGATCGTGGTCTCGCCCCGCAGCGCGGACGTGAGTCCGGCGTCGAACATGGGCACCATCCCGTTCGCCACCGCTGCCTCCTCGATCGCTACGATGTCGGCGCGTGCCAGGATGAGGTCGGAAATGTCCGCGTTGGGCATCAGGAACTCGGCGATGGCCTCGCGTCCGCGATAGCCGGTCTGCCGGCAGGAGCGACAACCGACGGCCCGGTACAAGGTCACCTTCTCTCCCGCGCAACGCCGCTCCAGGTCGTAGCTGCGGATCACCTCGGGCGTCGCGGGAATGGCTGCGCGGCATTCGACACAAAGCCGGCGCACCAGGCGTTGCGCCAGGATGCCGCGCAGCACGGCGGTTTGCAGGTAGTCCTCGACCGCCGTGTCCCGAAGGCGGACGATCGTGGCCGCGGCGGAGTTGGTAGGCAGCGTCGAGAGCACCAGGTGGCCCGTGAGCGCCGCCTGTACCGCGATCTGGGCCGTCTCGGCATCGCGGATCTCACCGACCATCACGACATCGGGTTCCTGGCGGAGGATCGATCGCAGCAGGTTCGCGAAAGATAATCCGACCTGGTTGGGGACCTGGATCTGGTTGATGCCATGAAGCTGAGACTCGACCGGTTCCTCGATGGTGACGATCTTGCGCACGACCGAGTTGGGGCCGAGCAGCCCGGTGTAGAGCGACGTCGTCTTGCCGCGGCCGGTTGGTCCGGTCAGGAGGATCATCCCGTTCGGCGTCGTGAGCGCCGTTCAGAACCGCGCGCTGAGATCGTCGGGCGAGCCAAGGCTTCAGTAGTCGAGCAGGACCGTGGAGCGGTCCAGGATGCGCAGGACGACGATCTCGCCGTAGAGCGACGGCATCGTCGAGACTCGGAAGTCGACGTCCCGCCAACGGATCGGCAGCTTGATCCGACCATCCTGCGGCACGCGTCGCTCGGCGATGTTGAGCCGGGCCATGATCTTGATGCGTGAGGTGATCGCCGCCGCAAGTTCAGGGGGTGGGCTTTCGATTTCCTGCAGCCTTCCGTTGTAGCGGTAGCGTACGCGCAGGCTGTTATCGAATGGTTCGATGTGGATGCCGGACGCCATGGTCTCCACGGCAGTGCTTAGGATCTGATTGACAAGGCGGTGACGGGCGCCTCCCTCGCAAGGTCCTTCAGGCGCTCGGTATCGTCGGATCCCAGGCGACCCGACGCAACCAGCCGGAAACGAGATGCCGCCCGCACCGAGGGCCGGCCGTGGGCCGAAGCACGCTTGCATGTCCGCATGATCGGGTGCACATCACGCCGGGCTGCAGGACGCGCCACCAAGAATGCAGAACGCCGCGCAGAACCGATGATTGAGGGACACGCTCCCGCTCGCCTCCGCTAAGGTGTGTCCGAGCTCGAACGCCTCGTCATAAGGCAGCAACGTGCAGCTCACCACGGCGGGACGGTCGGAGCCGCGACGTTTGACCACCATGCGCGATCCGGCGCACATCACCTCGCCGGGCTGCTTGCCGAGGATGCTCCAGCAGCTCTCGGTGATCTCCGGCACGTCCGCCTGTGCGTCCATCTCCGGGAACAGGACGAGCTGTGTTGGATCGGAGGCATCCAGGGGCAGCTCAAGCCTGGCGAACAGTGCCTGGTATCCCGCGCGCATCGCTGCCTCTGGCTCGTCCCAAAGCGTACGCCCGGCGACCGCGACGCGAAAGCCATGCCCGGCCAGGAAACGCAGGCCCTCGATCGCCGAACGCCAGCTGCCGGCGCCGCGTACGGCCTCGTGCCGTTCGCGGCTATGATGGTCGAGCGAGACCCGCATGGTGATCCGGCTCTTGAACGCGTCGGACAATGCCGCGAGCTCGGCCGCGAAACGCTGCATGGGACGCATCGCATTGGTCAGCACCAGCACGCGATACCCGGCCTCGAGCGCGTCTCGCATCATCGCCGGCGTGTCGCGGTTCATGAACGGCTCGCCACCGGTGAAGCCGATCTCGGCTAGCGCCGGATGCTCGTCCCGAGCTTCGGCCAGGAAGGCTTGCGCCTCGGCCCGGCTGAGATAGACCAGGCGGTCATTGGTCGGGCTGCTCTCGATGTAGCAGCCGGTGCAGGTCACGTTGCACAACGTCCCGGTGTTGAACCACAGCGTTCGCAGCGCTTCGAGCGGCACGGAAGCCCGTCGCTCGCCGGCCTGCGTGAGCAGCGGATCGGCGAAGCGCTCACGGCCGGAGGGGGACGCCGTCTCCGGCCATGCGGCAAGCTCGCCTCCAGCCCAGCGTAGCGTGCCTTCAACATACGGGACGCCCCGGCGGCCGAGTTCGGCCGGCGGCAACACGTCGCAGGCCGGCCAAAGACCGGTTGCCAGCGCCTCCGCATAGGCGTCCGGCAGTCCCGCCGCCCGCATGGAAGCCGCTGCACTCGGCGCATCGAACACCAGCGCATGGTGGGACAGCGTGAGGCCCGCAGGACTGGGCGTGAGCACGCTGAACCATCCGCGCGACGTGCCGTCGTTTGCCGGCATGCCGATCGCGCCGGGGTTGTGCCATAACCCGGCCGGGCCGATCCGGGTGAACGGCAGGCCGCAATGCCCGCCGATCACCCCGTCGGCCGCCACCTGGCCCAGCTGCCGGTCGATCCCGGCCGCATCGGACGCCCACACGAACTGGCTGGATCCGTGGAGCCCACCATGCAGCACCAGCAACCGGCGCCCGCCGATCCGCAGCTCCAACACCGGCGGCAGTGCCCGCATCCAGGCGCGATCCGCCGCAGACAGGCTGCGCTCGGCATGGGCGAACCAAGTGGTGGATAGCGTGTCGCAGGTGCTGCCGGGCGCGAAGCCGCAGCCGCAATCGGTGGCCGACACGCCGAGCCGCTCCTCGCAGTTGCCGGCGACGACGGCAACGCCCGATTGCCGAAGCAGGCGCACGCAGGCGGCGGCATCGGCGCCATACGCCACCACGTCGCCGGTGCAGATCATCCGCTCCGGCGGGATCCCTAGCTCGGCAGCGGCCGCAAACAGCGCTTCGGTCGCCTGCAGGTTGCTGTAAGACCCGCCGAACACCAACACCGGCTTTTCGGCCAAGAGGCAGGGCTGGCCGGCGGTCGGCGGAGGCGTCATGCTTGGTCCTTGGCGGCCGGGCTCATTTGCTAATATGGCCATGGTGCGTTTGAACGGAAGTGTTCCCATGCTGGCCCAGACCGCCCCTTGGCTCGTCCTCGCCCTGTTCTGCGTCGTGACCTGGGTCGTGACGCCGCGCCGGGTCAGCGCGCCGCAATTCTTCGACGGCCGCCGCGACGGGCCGGCAGGGGCCGCACCCGGCGTGTTGATGGTGGCGATGAGCGCTGCCATCACCTGGGTGTTCGCCAAATCGATCGCCAATGCATCCGCCCTGGCCTTCGGTTACGGCTTGGCCGGCGGCATCGGCTATACCGTCTACTACCTGAGCTTCATCGTGGCGGGCTTGGTCATCTGGGCGATCCGGCGCCGCTGGCAGTACCGCTCCCTGTCGCACCTGCTGGCCGACCGCTACGGTCCGGTGTGCGCGCGGCTGTTCCTGCTGCTGGTCGCGTTCCGGCTGCTGAACGAGGTCTGGTCCAACACCAAGGTCATCTCGCTGTACTTCGGCGCCGAGGGCTCGGCGCCGTACTGGTGGGCTGCCGTGCTGGTGACGCTGTTCACCGTGGCCTATGCCTGGCGCGGCGGCATGCGCGCCAGCCTGACGACTGACCGCATCCACATCCTGCTCGCCTTTGCGCTGCTGGCGGTGGTGCTGGCCCTGCTGCTGCCCCCGCTGGCGGCCCAAGGGCTGGCGCCCGTGCCAAACGCCACCCGGAATGCCGGGATCACCTTCTGCCTGCTGGCCGGCGTGCAGGTGTTCTCCTACCCGTTCCACGACCCGGTGCTGACCGATCGCGGCTTCCTCAACGCGCCGGCGCAGGCGCTGCGGGCCTTCCTTCTCGCCGGATTGCTGAGCGGCAGCTTCATCTTCCTCTACAGCCTGATCGGCTTGTATGGCCGTGCCTTCGGGCTGGAGGGCGCCCCCAGTGTCAGCGTTCCCGCCTCCTTCGGCATTCCCATGCTGATGGTGTTCAACGCCATCATGCTGATGTCCGGCGGCTCCACCCTCGATTCCGCCTTCACCAGCGGCGCCAAGCTGGCCGGGCGTGAC
>Ga0160427_10001775_pt1 | contig 13156 bp, 14 predicted proteins | sample SolpanmetagenomL_FD_108194 | JGI IMG/M metagenome (GOLD analysis project Ga0160427, IMG submission 108194) | Solar panel surface microbial communities from Lawrence Berkeley National Laboratory, California, USA - L | ecosystem: Engineered > Built environment > Solar panel > Unclassified ...
GGGATTCTGTCATCTGACGGGATTGCCAGCCATTGAGCGAACGCAGCGTGCACCCAAAGCAAACAAGGCGATCCACGACCCATCGTATTGTTCTCGCATTTACCACAAATCGACAGATACTATAAAGAAACACCACATCTTCCCCTGACCTGTACCTCACTATCTATTAGTGCTGGCTCAAGTTTCGTCCAAGCCGGATAAAAGATTCTTCCCTGCGCTTCAATCACTCCATCATTATGGACTCAACTCCATCCGAGTCACCACGGCCCATACAACAGGCTCCCAATGGGGTGACGCAAACCTCAAGGATACACGATTTTGCTTCTCGCGACATCATGCCTGGTCGAGAGAAGGCGCTTGATGGCATATCTCTGCGAGCCTTTCTCCTTGGCGGCACACTCGGCATTGCCTCCATCATGGCCCTTCTGCTGGCGCTCCAAGGTCATCAAGTCTGGCGCGTCCCCTTCTTTCTCGCAATCCTATCCACATTTCATTTCCTGGAATACTGGGTTACGGCTGCCTATAACACTCGATATGCAAACGTATCGGCCTTTCTCATCACCAACAATGGCTATGCCTATAACCTCGCTCACACCGCAGCGCTCCTGGAATGTCTCATCACCTCTCTTTTCTTTCCTCGCTGGCAGTCCCAGGTCAGCACGCCTGCGACTATAACACTCGGGCTTGTCTTGATCTTCATCGGGCAGCTGACGCGCTCCGGTGCCATGGCGCAAGCCGGAACGAACTTCAACCACACTGTGCAAACCGAAAAGGGCCAGGGCCATGTACTGGTGCAGCATGGACTTTATGCCTACCTGCGTCATCCTTCTTATTTTGGATTTTTCTGGTGGGGCCTTGGGACACAGGTTGTGCTGGGAAACACCGTTTGTTTCACCGCATACGCTGTGATCCTGTGGAAATTCTTTAGCTCCCGAATAAGCAGTAAGCCTTTCGTCTTAAGATACGTGAACCGGGACGCCTGTACTAACTGCGTGTAGGAGAGGAGGAATACCTTGTCAAGTTCTTCGGGAAAGAGTACGAGGATTATCGCCAGCGCACACGTGTGGGCATTCCACTCATCTCCTAAAACTCAAAGTGCTTCCGTTTCATCTGAGCAAGGTCGGACGATATACTCCTTACCCTTCAATTTTGTGTTTGTCCGTCAAAAGCTATATTACAGGTGGTTTGGTGCCGTTCTCTCGTCATATCCAATGTTACGCTCTGCGGCAGTCTACGTTGTACGAGTGTCGAAAGATATTCTTCATGTGATCCGACGGTGTTTTCGTCTTGTAAAGCCCAGCTCGGTAATGAGGAATGCTCTTCTAGTATATTTGCACAAGAAATGCATTTAGGTGGTTCTAGTACGAGTTCCTCATAGCCCACCCTGCATTGCGAATGACGCTAGGATTAAGGTGAGCGCATTGATGACTCCCCAAACTAGAGGTATCCAAGTGGACATGTGAAAATATCCGGCTGTGTATATGCCGCCAAGTCTGCCTAAGGCGTTGGTGACGGATCGCGGCGAAAGCAAGGGATGAGACACCTACAGTCCTCCTACTACACAACCTGCAATGAGCGCCTCGATTCCCCCAATGATAAGAAACACGACGGGCGTAATCCAGATAATCTTCCAGTTACGCCATTGTATCACGCACGCGTACAGAGACGCCGCGACATGGATGAGACCGTAGATGATCAAAGTCCAGTACAGGGTGAAGCGCCACATGTCCGTGCTATAATACAGGAAGTAAGGCTCCGAGGCTATGCCGGGGAAGGCCCATATCAGTGATGGGAATGGAGGCGTAACATAGCCCGCAGGCACGATCGAAGTGATGCGACCTCTGAGCAAGGCACTGTTTTCGATTGCGCGTTAATTGGTCATCGCATCAGACAGACGAAAGCAGATAGAGGACTTGCCTCATATGGATGGCTCAGTGCGCTTTGAAGTTGCTTGGGTCTTGGAGACGCTGCACTCATACAGCTTGAGGTTGTTGTTGTTGTTGTTGTTGTTGGTGGTTAGTTCATCGGTTGGTTGGTTGGTTGCTTGCTTGGGTTGCCTGTTTGACCATCAATAAGCGAAGCCCTGCAGGGCGCAACCTGAAAACGCCGAGGCTGTTTGCTGTTCTCGAGTCACTCACTTGATCCCTTGTTTAGAGTATTATAGTACTCTACTCCCTCGCGCGCACACCCGCATCAACTGTCGTTTGCCGCAATGCCAACAGATAGAGCTTTGGTGTCGCTTTTGCGATCGCTTCAGGTACATACGGATCAGCAGAGCGCCTTGAGGTCAGCCTGGGCCCAGTTCCCAAACGGTGCCGACCCAAACTGATGCTCCTCAAAGACACCTTTCAAGCACGACCTACCTTTTAGCACGTCTCGGGAATCCACTGAACCTCTCACTTCTTACGTCCAATGTCCTGCGGTCTCCAGCGATATGGACACAAGTCGACGGTCTTCGAACATGCCTTCATGTCATGAATGTCTTCCAGTCTGCCGCTTTCACAGTGCTTCGCGCCGAAGACGAGCGTGCCAGCAGCCGACACGACGGGGGAAATTTCGAATTGCTCTCTCCAGAGAGTATGTCTAGAGGAGATGATCTGTCCCGGCTCGATTGGGTCAAGGCGGTGGTCAATGGTGCCGATTCCCAGTCGCCAACCTGGAAGCATCTGCTTGTGCTTTCAGGCCTCTTGATCGGGTTCGAAGGCCAAGGTAGGAAGGGGCTTTCAAGGTCTTTGAGAACGAGTCTTGAGAAGTCTTTTGTTGAAGCAACAAACCGGGCTGCTGAGGAAGCAAGGCACGATGAAGATCTGAGTCGGCATTGCATCACTCTGGCCTTGAACTACTCGTTTGAACTGCTTTCAGATTTAGAGCGTGCAAGGCTTGACTACGACGTGAGTGGCTAAATCCAGGACAGGACTATATCACCTAACATGTTCAGACCTTACTGCCTGTGCTTATCGAAACTGCGTTCTTCTCGGAAGAGGGTTATCATTCCGGACTGTATCTCCTAAAAGTCGACGCAGACATGATACAAAATGAAGGAAGCAAGACCTGTTGGCCGGTATGTATGAAACGCATTTAAAGGACAAGATCTCTACTGACGGAAGTAGGTCGCGTCTCCTTCATACCAACGGCTGTCCAAAATGTCTGGGAAGCCTTTGGTCTCAAGTATGGGTCCATTGTCAAGGCTCATTGCTCACGCAGTCGAACATATCCACGGGTCATGGTTGCTGCCAACTATGATTGATGACCTCCGAGAATTCAGTACGGCAATCGCATCTCATTGGTGCAGAACCAAGTTCTCTGAGGTAGACGCTCCTGAGGAGGCGACGCGCTATGATACGACCACACTGGAAACAACTCTTCCCGCGTTGTGGAGTGTTCTGCGTTCGGGTTTGTTTGCAACAGTGCTTATCTTGAGGAGTGTCATGGCACGAGCGATTGGAGACGCAAAGCTAGCTACAGATCAAGGTGCGCTATGCAATTTAGGTGTAGCAGTAAGAGAGTATGCTGATCTCTGATAGTGGCCCCTCAACTGGCAACCCAGTCGTTGCACATCTTACGGAACCTCAGCTTTGTTTCTCTACGATTCGGTGCTAGTTCATTCTCTCAATACACATTTGCCTACCTCACAGCCATTGATGTAATTTCCAGCTACCCTGCCCGGGCAACGTCGTTGATGCAAGAGATTGCTCCAAGTTCGCTAGGCCAGGCCTCCTTCAATCCGGTTGATCGCTCTTTGGATTTGTTTTTCCTTAATACAGCCGAGCATTTTGTACTTGTGCTGCCTGCACAGGTGAACGAAACACTCTTGGTCTCAGCAGCAGCACCATACCTCGGGGTAGATGGCCATAATCACTTTGTCGAGGTTTTTGAGTCGGCACATAGCGTCATGCTAGCAGTGCTTTCTGCGCCACAAAATGTTGATCTAGCAGCGATTCATCTCCCATTCTACGTCGATGCGCTATTCAAAGTAAACTCTAGAGTCCCCTGAATCAGCAAAGTTTGACTGACCGTTTTTAGGTGTTTCCAACAAATCTATCGCCGCGTCAGTTTCGTTTTGCGTTCAAAACACTCCTTAATATATCGACAGCTCCATCGCCTCTCGCTGCAAAACACCCTCATCTCCCAGAGACACTTCTTGAGCTCTTACACAACCTTGCCATGAATGCACCGTTCCCGTCTGACGCTGCACCATCTCTCACTACATCAGCCACGCCACCTGTTTTGCAAACGAATGAGCTAGACGCAGATCTTGATCAGCAAGCAATTCTTACCCTTACCCTTATTGACAGCCTTCCTTTTTTGCCGGCGCCCATACTCGGACCGTGGCTTACGACAACTGCAAATCTGATCTCGCGGCTTGAATCCGAGCCGACGAGCCGGAAATGCAAAGAGCGTTTCTGGGAAGTAATAACGAGTGGTGGAATGGATATAGAGCGAGGTCAAATCTGCGTGGCATGGTGGAGCACTAGGGGAGGGAAGGAGTTGGTTCTTCGTGGCGGCAATACGAAGCGTCAGACGAGCGGCGCACCAGATAGTGCGCCTAGTAAGTTATGAATGAGATACTCTATGGGCGAAAAACAGCTGGACGTCGCGCCGTCCGTCGTCTACCCAAGCTAGCCTTCACTATCTGGAGCATTGCGTTAAGTTACGGATCGGGCCTGCCATCGTAGAGGATGTGCTTCAGTGTTGAAGACAAACTCGTCCAAACTGACAAGATCCGTTTGCGCAAAAATCAAATAGAAGTATTTCAAGGTCTCGGATGTCCAGTAACTTTCCATTCTATCAATATGCATGATCTTCTCGCCCTTGGCTGGATCTGCCCGCATTGTAACATCCACTATACCTGCGAAGGCGATGTCGGTGCGTGTCAATGGAACAATCGACTCGAACATCGCCCACGCTTGTTCGCGGTACTTCGAATCCCCTGTGATGCGCCATAAAACAAAGAGGCTCTCGACGGCCTCTGGTCGCAGCATGTACCGCGGGTCGGTAACCTCGGTAAAGCCTTCAGTAAGACGTTTCATTCTGATGAATTCTTCGTACTGTTCTGGAGCGTTTTCTGGCTGCAAGAGAGTTTGGACCTGGTCGCCTATACCTTTTTGTTGTCGTCGGACTGCAGAGATCCAGTCGTCACGGTTCCATTCGCAGTTCCCTCGCTCACCCACCCAGTCGCCCCTTTGGCCATGGCTCAGTGCTGCCTGTCCTCGCCTGCAAGTTTTGGTATGGAACACCTCTGGCCCAATACCCGTTACAGTCGCACGGTACGACCACATACAGCCTTCGGTCAGACGTGCTGCCATTAGCAGGTCTGCAGCGTTTTCTTCCGCGGTTTGATGACGCTGCATTGCACGTGTACCAAGCGCTATCATGCCTCCAGCGAAACAGGCTAAATGTTGACCCTCTGGCTCAATGCGGACATAGTTGTCCGGTCCCGAAGCTCGCGCTGTGCCCAGGAGAAGAGGTGTGTCGTCTATCCCTAAGAGAGAAGGCGTGAGAGAGTCACGCCTTGTTGCAGGTGGTAAGAGAGGCTCAAAGACGAGGTACTTCTTTGCAGTCCCCAGAGCTGTCTGGTACATGCTCCGGTATTCGTCAATACGCCCATGTAAGAGGAGATACATCTTTGGCAAGTATTCGTAAGCGGAATCTGCCATTCCACCAAGCGTGAAGACAGAATCAGCATTGAAACTTTCAGCTGCTAAATAGACAGATACCGGCCAAAGGCCCGGAATCTTGGTCTGGTTTTGCTTCTCGTACATGAGGTCCGAGATGCGTTGCACGGCATCGAAGTACTTTGGGTCCAAGGTCAGCTGCGAGAGGCGCGTGAACTCAAGCGTCAAAGACCCGAGCTCAGCAAGCAATGCCATTGCAGGAGCGATCTGTGGATAACCCTGTTGAGCTCTGACGTTGCGTCAATATACTGTGTCTATCACCCACTCAATCGAGGCGTGCATACCTTCTCCAATCCCAGTTCCGAGTAATTGGCATCCTGTTCGGAGTGTCAAATGCCACCATGAGCATGTCACCTAGTTCCCTTGCTTTACGTAAAAGGACCTCATATTTCCCTTCTGTAAGATCATAAGCTGATAGGAAACCTCCAAGATATCTGATGGTTGTTTCAAATACGTTCAACTGTCCGATGGCACAGTTTGTGAAATCGATGCCTTCCAACGTAGCGGTTACCTCTTCAAACTCCTGCGTTAAATTCATGAGCCATAGCGTGTCCAAGCTGTCCACTAACGTCGCGCCCCACCCACCAAAAGGGTTGTAAGCTCCACCGCTCAGCGGCCGGACTTCATCAGCCAACCAAGCATTCTTCCGATAGCCTTTCCACGAGTGCAGGAATGCTTTTTTGACTGCGTCTGTTCTTCTTTGTCTTTCTCTGACTTCCTTTGAACTTTCGTAGGCCGCGGAATGATCCGATTGTATGCTTAGTATATTAGGATGTCGCCCTGTAGGTATGGCCATCATCCGCTTAACAGGATAGCGTGTCTTGACGTCTGTCCACCGAAAGGAGTGTAATCGCTTTGAACTCGCTGTCTGCGGAGAAGAGCGCGCGTCCCATCTCTGCGAGTAGTTGATATTACTTAAGAGATAAAGTACAAGGCCAGCGAAAGTGACCAGAAAAACCAATCGACTAGCGAGAGGTGCCATACTAGATAGCAGTGTTACGCCAAGCTATACGATAGAATTTATGCTATGCCATACTAGATGCCATGAACCAGAAACCTAAGAAACAATGCAATTTGGATGAGGGGACGTCAAATCGGGATAGCGCAGGGCCAGCCGTAAATGTTCGGTAGCGGCAGATCGTCGACGATGGTTTGCGGGGTAATCGCTTCCTGTAGTGACGTCACGGCGTCAACACAAACAAGTCGCGTCAACTGCCCAACTGTCATCGCATCGATACTCTCAATCTTCTTGCTTGGATGCCACTAACAGGGTGTGTTGATATCCAGCTGCTCTCCTCTCAAGTATACCCTACTTCATGGTTGACCGCTGGCTAGGGTTTTCTTGCTCCCTCCGACCGTCTCTGGCGACACAATCCTTGCCAATCTTCGTGATGTGTTTCCATGTTCGTCTCCAGCGCAGCCCTTCTCCTTGAGACACTCCATGTATCGGCTACCCGCCGATCTTTCTACAAAAGCAGCGACATTCCAGCCCCAATCACAAACGACACCGCATCTCCAGATGTTGACCCTCTCAACGAATCCTGGGTACACAGCACTTTGCACGGTCCACCCAACGGAGACACCGGGAAGCGCGGTTCTCGTTCCTTCCGGCACATCATCGGGAGTAGCGGCGTTCAGTCTGCTTCTTGGGACGAAGATGACGGCGCTCTGGGCGCCTGTCCGGCAACACGATCTTATTGTGCAATCTTACACTGCTGGGGCGTCTTCAGGAGGAGGTGCAACGGGTGGTCGCGTTATGCAGGTTGGAGCTTTCAAAGTCTGTCTCGCCGAGCTAGTATTTAACCAGAGAGGTCAAGGGAGTGCTCCTGGCAGCACTTCTGCGGAGGCGAGATCTATAAGGGGCGTCGCAGTTGCTGTGCAACTAGACGATGCCGAGGAACTAGATGACAACATGGAAAATAGCATGTTGGACAACTTGGGAAAACAGGACTACGAGAGGTTTGCATTGCGGCAGTTTCGTACGCGGCTTGGTTTGATGCGATTGGACGAAGGAGCTGCAACACCGGCAATGACGGTCGTTGAGGAGTTCTGGGGTGATACTAGCTCATGGCAGGGCGAGGTTGCGTTATGGTGTGAGGTGCTGAGGCATCGGACACTGAGTGGAGTGGCGAGGAAGAACGAGGCGGGAAGATGATCATTCAGAATTGAAAACGAAAGTGCAGATTACCATAATCAAATACGTCTTAGAGCTTCTTTCAGAGAAAAGACATCACTCAGTTATGCTCACACCTCAATAGTATGGTATTAGGATCATTTTCGATGATACCTTTATCCCAAAAACGTTCTTAGCGCCCCTCCGACGTTTTCCAAGTCCAAGAGGAACGTGTCATGTCCAAAAATGCTCTTCTCCTCCCCTAGTTCGATGTGCGTAACGCTCCTGTTGCCCGCGCGCTTCAGAGAGTCGGCAACTTCTCGCTGCTGCCAAGCGGGAAAGAGGATGTCGCTTGCGACGCCCATCACCAGTGCTGGCGTGTTGGCCAAGGCAGCCATTCCAAGGACCAAGTCCTCCGGTGGTTGAGATGAAACGACCTCCGTGGATGAAGTTACAGCTTTGGACTCGCTGGATGAAGGATTCGTAGGCGTGACTTCTACGTCTGGGTTTGACACGGCGGAATCTTCAAGCTGCTCCACATATGGTGTTTCAGGAAGTGTGAGAGTGCAGGCCTGGACGTCCAGATCGCTGTTGTCGGCAGATTTACTGCCGTATCTGGCTTCAGTGTCGCTGCGACGAGCTGTGATCATATCACGATGCTTCTTGCCGAGATCGAATAGATCCATCGCCTTGCTGATATACAGTAAACTGTTGGGATCGTATTCCAAGCACCACTTCTCGCCTGCGTGATCTAGATACGTTTCCACCAAAAAATCTGGACAGAGTGCTGGCGGTCTCGAAGAGTCCGCACGTCTCCGCCCGAAGCGCATTTCCCATTCCGGTCCAGAGCGGTAGGTGATTGTAGCAATTTCGCGTGCAAGCTTCATGCCTGCATGTGGTGGTATTTTGTCATAATAGAATCCACGATTCCAATTCGGATCCACCATGAGTACCTGTCTCTGTGTATGTCGCATAGCGATGCTATACGGGTGACTGCGTGCGCAGCCAGAAATACTGGCGATACGTCCTACACGGCCCGGAAATAAAATCCCCGCGGCTAGGCTTTGCATGCCGCCCATGCTCGAGCCCACCGAGGCATACAGTTTGGTGACGCCCAATCCATCAAGCAGGCGAAACTGCGCGCGGACCATGTCATCCATTGTAAGAATCGGAAAGCGAGTTCCGTAGCGTTTTCCATTTGCTGGGTCAATCGAGGACGGGCCGGTGGTGCCATAGCATCCCCCTACTACGTTTGTGCAAATGACAAAGTACTTGTCGGTATCAAGGGGCGCACCGGGGCCAATAAACTTTTCCCACCAACCTGCTTTTGTGTTCTTTGAGGTACTATGGGCATGACTGGATGCAGAGAGCCCCGTGTGAAGTAATATAACGTTTGTTTTGGATTCGTTAAGTGTCCCCCATGTTTCGTACGCAATGTCGAATTCGGATAACACTCCGCCCCAGTCGAGAAGCAGCGGATCATTCGAATGGAAGTTGAGAGTTTCCCCACTTGTATATGACGGCTCGGGGCCGGAGGCGGAACGCGATGAGGCGCTTTGCTGCGGGATCTTCTGGGCAAGTGAAGCAGAACGAGACTCAACGGCGTCCAAACAGGGGAACGACATTTGCGGATTGCTTGAGGCATCGGCGGGCGCCACAACCGGAGCAGAGGCTGCCGAGGCCTGCGCTGGTGGTCCACGATGAAGATTGCGGACAGGGCTGCGCTGGTTTCGAAGAGCTGGGCGAAAAGTCAGAGGGTAGAAGTTAGAGAAGAAATCATGGTGATGCGGGAGCAGACTGGAGGTCGCTCGGCGAGAAGCGGCCACCAGGGTACGCGTAGAGGACATGACGGCTTTCCGAGTGCAACAGTTCGAAGGACAGAGAAGGGCAGCAAGGAGGAGGAGGAGGAGGAGAGAGAGTAGTATAGATACTCATCAAAGATTAATAATACCCAGCGACGGGCGCTGTAGAATCGGTACAGACCATTGAATTTAGCGAGCACGTCATTCTCGATTATTACTAATCATCGTGGCCCCCGCCGACATGCCATGCGGGGAGAGTAAGTTGAGATGAGACGAAACACACTTGATCATTGCTCTTATTCATGGATTGGGGTATTGGTTGCGCTACGTTGCGACGCAGTGCGTCGACCGGCCTATTTTATACATGGCCGTGCTGCAGCACGTACGGTCGGTCATTCATCGTTCATCGTTACCGTGCGACCCGCATTCTTTTCAGACTCACGAATGCTTTTGAAGGGCTTCCAGATGCCATTTCATGACGTCCCTGAAAACACCCTTGCCGCCAGTCTCAATGACTTCGCCATGGCAGGGAATTATGCGGTCGAAGTCCCACTTGTCGATTTTCGCGATGCTCTTGTTGAAGCTCGTCCTGTCGCCCGCACTGATCCCATACCAAATCAAGCGTCGCTGCCACATGAGTGCGCCCCCTGTCGTCCCCTGCATTGCAGTGAAGAACCTCGACAGGATTCCAGAGCGTGGGTTTTCATCACTCTTGCTGTATTGCTCATCTGCAGGTAGGTTGAAGAGGAGGTCTGCCTCGATCAAGGTACGGTCCCTCTTAAAATTGAAGACCAGCTCTTTGTTTGCGTGACCGGGTACAAACTCGTGGTCGAATTCGGAATCAAACTCCTCGTCGACAGTCTGCTTCTCGTTGGCGGCCTGGAAGACGACATCACACCTGACATGCTGCTCTTTTGATCCTGCGCGCTTTTCCGGTAATCCTTCAGGACAGATGATTTTCGCATTAGGGAAGGCGGCGTGCCAAGGGCCCAGCATGATATGGTGCTCCATGTCGGGAGCGGTGATATATTTGACTTCGCCCATTTGATTGAGTGTTTCACGGACTTGGGCAGTCAGAGTAACGGGCGAGAAAACGGCGAGAGCGCCGGAGCGAAGGCGCACTTGGGAGTATTAGCAAGAGCCGATAGCGTATACAAAAGCAGGATCTACCAACGGTGCCTCTACCGCCCACCTTCATAAACCCAAACCGAGCAAATGGAACAGAAAGGGTGGTGATGTTCTCGGTTATCCTCCTTATTGACATTACTTGAGCGGCATCGCCCTTGAAGAGCTTTTCGCTGGACGACATTGCTTGCGTTATATGATATTTAATGAATGAGTCGGAAAGATCACAGGGAATGAGGTTACAATCGGCTCGAATTATGGGAGGTAAGCAAATGAGTGAATGAATGGGTTAAGTGAGTGAGGGAGGAAATGTTGATTGTGACGTCAGTCGTCCGAGTATTTATTGTACAGTATCAAGCGTTTTTAATAATATTCAACACAAACCTACACACTTGCTTCACTGTTACAACGTTTCTCATGCTCAACTGATCGTTTCCTCCATCACTACCGATCGCACTGACTGACTACGGCTGCGAACGACGATTTAGTTGTAGCTAAGAGATACCACATCAGCATTCTCCTTTACGCCGGGTGCAAGTGTTTATCCTTGTTTCTAGGGCGATCTCATGATGCTCTTCTTCTCTTTGCATTTGGCTCGCTGTCCAGATAGACCCCAGCTGATCAAGGATCGACTTATAAGGACTGCTTTCGAGTGTCCACTCGCATGTCCCTTACTTGTAGGATGAAAGGGTGAAGGCTCGTCTTTTGCTGACGTACGGTCCTCGTGGGGCGGATGATCGCTACGCGTGGTGGGGTTTGGAGGGGACGTCCCGAAAAGGTGAACGATCGGGAGAGGGCGAGCGAGAACTCCTTGGCTGGACATCACTGGAGACGAACGAAGAAAAGGGATTTAAACGGTTGAAGGTGGTAATAAGCCCAAGTGCGAGGACTTTGGTATTTTAAACGTAAGGTGTAAATATGCCGTGAGAAACGCGTAAGAAGCGAAGCAAAAAGGGTTGTTGATCTGGTTTACGTCTGAATCCAGCCACCAACTACAGCGCTACAACTAGCTACTCATCAGTCCTCGTCATCCCAGCCTTTGTTGGGTTGCGGCATAGCAGGACCTCCAGCTCGCCTCGCAACGATTATCTCTATTGCAAATCAGCATAATGAATTTCTCGGGACGCAGACGGTAAGACTTACGGTCGACACTCAAGATAGTGCGTGCGGCATCTGTAGCCAGCTTGATCGCTGAGACCTTGGTGTTCATCAAGTCCAGAATACCCTCCTCCATCGCGTTGAGAGTACCGGTTCCGTCCTCATTCTCGATGTCGACTCCACGCGAAGCCTCATTACCCCCTTTCTTCCCCTTTTGTGGTGTAGCATGCGCCGTGTATAACCGCGAAAGGATTTCTGTCGCATCGAGACCGGCACTCTCTGCAAGCGTCCGGGGAATGACTTCGAAGGCCTCGCCGTATTTGCGGATGGCGTATTGCGGTAACCCAGGAGTCTTGTCTCCAAAAGCTGTAATGCGCTCAACGAGCTGCATTTCGGTTGCACCAGCACCTGGCACTAATCTTGCATCGCGCGTGATTGCCTTGACAACGTTTACACCATCGTCAACAGCACGCTCGATATCGTCTAGATGATTTTGCGTGGCGCCGCGAAGGACGATAGTAGCAGTCCTAGTGGCATCGTTCTCCTGCCTGAAGACGGTGACACGGTCACCGCCAATCTCTAGTGTCTCGACCACATCCACGGAGCCCATTTCGTCCGGCATAGGCGCGCCTAGACGCGCAAGTGGTGTAGCACCCACTACCCTGCAGAGACGGCGAAGCTCAAACTTTGACAGGATTTTGATCACTAGAATGCCGAAGCGGTTCAAGTAATGCAAGGCCAGTTCCCCGATGGTCGAACCAGCTACAACCACGCGAAGTCCAGAATCATGAAGCTCTTTGACCATTTGCTCCAGCTGTTGCTCTTCGCCCTTTGTGAAGTCCATCATCTCTTTTGCGTTGTGTAGTAACACGGTGCCCTTGGTTTCCGTCTGACTGATGTCGATGGGGCAAGAGAATACGCCTACCTTTGCCTTTGACGCCTTCTTCACTGAACCATCGGGTTCTCGACCGAAGACCATTCCCCTGACGACCTTGCTCTGTTCCAAACTTCCTCCCATAATCTTTACCACACGTACGTTGTCGACGTTGAAGTTAGAGGTGTTCTTTGGTAGCACGGCAAGGACTGCCTCTGCAACAAGATCTGCAAGGAAGTCCTCGCTGCCAGATTGCTTGGATGCAACGACCGTGCGGATAGCCTTGCTGAGTTCGCTCTGTGATCTTACATCCTTGACTTTATCCACCTCGAGCTCTGTGAATCCAGTCAGACTCCCAGCACCGCAAACATGAACAGCCCTGTGTCATACCTTCGATCGTCCGTAGGGCAAAGCTTTGCGCTTTCTCGTATCCTTGTACAATGTCACTTGTCTTCAGACCCATCCTCAA